>WNFU01000247.1_pt1 | contig 161704 bp, 158 predicted proteins | sample 5400121 | NCBI WGS metagenome assembly WNFU01 (sample SAMN13153360, study PRJNA577476) | soil metagenome | isolation source: 100 cm soil or saprolite under grassland replicate 1 | place: USA:California | collected 2016-06-15
AGCCGTCCGGACTCCGCCTCACCCATACAGCGCACTCATCAGCGGCCGCAAGCACCGACCCTCCGCCCGCGCCAATCGCTCCAGAATCAAGATCTAGTGGTCACTGTAACGAAGGGGATAGCCCCACGGGCACGAATGGCAGGAAGCGTCTATGAAGGGAGCGAGTCCAGGGCCAGCAGGTAGCCCTTGGCCCGTTCGGTCAACGGGTAGCGGCTCTCGAGCTCGTGGAAGTCGGGGCCGTGGTCGCTGTGCACGAGGTGCGCGAGCTCGTGCACCAGGAGGTAGTCCAGCACCCACTCCGGGAGTGAGGCGGCCCGGCGCGCGATGCGGATCGCTCCGTCGGTGAAGGTACAGCTGCCCCACAGGCGCTCCATCTCCGCAAACCCGATGGAGGTCCAGCGCAGCCGGCCCTCGAAGTGACGCCGGTTGAGGTGCTGGGCGCGCTGGGCAAGACGCTCGTCGGAGGGACGCGACCGCTCGGCCCGGCGCTGCAGCCGCGTCGTCATCACCTGGGCCCAGTGCTCGCGCTCGACAATCGGCATCGAGGCCGGCACCAGCAGTTCGAGCACGCCGGAGCGGAGCCGGGCAGCGACTGTGCGGCGTCGTTTGCGGGACGTGATGATGCGAATCGGTGGTGGGTCCAGGCTGCAGCGAATTGTAGGATTGCCGCGCAACTGAAGTGCCAAGAAGCCTCGTCCTCGGCAACGGCAACTCGCTCGTGGGCTTCGACGCGACGTACTCCGTGCGCGACATCTACTTTCCACGCGTCGGCGATGCCAACCAGACGATGGGCAACATATGCCGCACGGGATTCTTCATCGACGGCAAGTTCGTGTGGCTCGACGACGGCGCGTGGCAGCGCAAGCTCGCCTACCACGAGGACTCACTGGTCAGCGACGTCACTCTTTCCCATCCGCAACTCGGCCTCACCGTCGACTTCGAGGATTACATCGACCTCGCGCGCAACTGGTTCATCCGCAATCTCACCGTGACCTCTGCATCCGGCTTCACCACCGGCCGCGTGTTCTTCCACTACGACTGGTTCATCGAGGGCTCGGACATCGGCAACACGGTCCTGTTCGACCCGCGACATCGGGGTGTGATCGCCTACAAGGGCAACCGCTACTTCCTGCTGGGCGGGCAGTGCGGCCCTGAATACGGCATCAGCAGCTGGGCCAACGGCAAGAAGGGCAACGGCCGTGACGGAACGTGGGTCGACGCCGAGGACGGTGTCCTGGGCAAGAACCCGATCGAGCAGGGGGCGGTCGACTGCACCATCTGCTTCGACCTCGGGCAGGCGCGGCCCGGCGAACCACGCAAGCTCACGCACTGGCTGTGCATGGGAACCCGCCTGAGCGAGGTCACCGCGTTCGGCCAGGACCTGATCGTCGGCCGGGGCGAGGACACGTACCGAAGCCGGACGCTGACCTACTGGCAGGTATGGTCGGAGAAGGATCACCGCCACATCGACGAGGAGCTCGGCGCCGAGGCGTCACGGCTCTACCGTCGCAGCGTGCTCACGGCCCGCACGCACGTCGACAACCGCGGCGCGGTGATCGCGTCCACCGACTTCGACATCACCAAGTTCGCCCGCGACACCTACGCATACGCGTGGCCTCGCGACGGTGCGATCGTCGCCAACGCGCTGGATCGCGCCGGGCATGAGGACGTGACACGGCAGTTCTTCCTTTTCAGCCAGCAGTCGATGGCCGAGGAAGGCTTCTTCCTGCACAAGTACACGCCGTACGGCCTGCCAGGCAGCTCGTGGCTGCCGTGGGTCGACTCGCACGGCGTCCGCACATTGCCCGTGCAGGAGGACGAGACGGGCCTGGTCCTGTGGTCGCTGTGGCAGCACTATCGCATCCACCGCAACCTGGACTTCGTCGTCGGCCTCTATACGACGCTCATCGTGCCGGCGGCGGACTGGATGGTCAGCTACGTCGACCAGCGCAACGGCCTGCCGATGCCGTCATGGGACCTGTGGGAGGAACGCTGGGGCGTCCACGCGTTCACGGTCGGCGCCGTGTGGGGCGGCCTCGAGGCGGCGCGCAGCTTCGCCGACCTGTTCGGCGACGGCAAGGCCTATGCCCGCTACCGCGACGCGACCGAGCGTCTGCGTGAGGCTTCCGACACCAACCTGTACAGCGCCGAGCTGGGCCGTTTCCCGCGCCGGATCACAGTCGAAGACGACGAATCGGTCACCGTCGACACTGTTCTCGATAGCGCGATCTACGGCCTTTGGCGGTTTGGCATGTACACGCCCGACGATCCGCGAGTGGTGGACACGATGAAGGCGATCGCCGACCAGCTCTCCAACAAGGCCCAGTGCGGCGGCATCGCGCGCTACACGGACGACTACTACTTCAAGGTCGAGCCGGACACGCGTCTGGTGCCTGGCAACCCGTGGTTCATGTGCACGATGTGGCTGGCGCAGTGGTACATCGCCACCGCCAAGACGCCGACCGACCTGGCGCCGGCGAAGAAGATGATCGACTGGGCCGTCGCGCACCAGCTGCCTGGCGGGTTGCTGTCAGAGCAGCTCGACCCTCACACCGGGGCCCCGCTCTCCGTTTCGCCGCTGATCTGGTCTCACGCCGAGTACCTGGTCACCGTGAATGACTACTGCCGGAAAGCGGAGTCGCTTCGCCGCACAGCCGACGGCCCGACCTGACCACCCACTCGCGAGAGGAGGCGGTGTTAGAGCGGGATGTTCCCGTGCTTGCGCGGCGGCCTCTCGACCGTCTTGCGCAGGCACAGCTCCAGGCCCCGGATAAGCTCCCGCCGCGTCTCGCGCGGCTCGATGACGTCGTCAATGTAGCCACGTTCCGCGGCCACGTAAGGGTTCGCGAAGCGCGTCGTGTACTCGGCGACCAGCTCCTTGCGCCGCGCCGCCGGATCCCCGGCGTCGGCCAGGTCGCGCTTGTAGATGATGTTCACCGCCGCATCGGGGCCCATGACCGCGATCTCCGCGGTCGGCCAGGCGAGGTTGAGGTCGGCCCCCATCTGCTTGGGCGACATCACGCAGTACGCACCGCCGTAGTCCTTGCGCGTGATCACCGTAAGCTTCGGCACCGTCGCCTCGGCGTACGCGTAGAGCAGCTTGGCGCCGTGGCGGATGATGCCGCCGTGCTCCTGGTCCCGCCCCGGCAGGTACCCGGGGACGTCGACGAAGGAGATGATCGGGATCCCGAACGCGTCGCAGAAGCGAATGAATCGAGCGGCCTTGACGGACGCGTTGATGTCGATCGCGCCCGCCAGCACCTTCGGCTGGTTGCCCACGATTCCGACGACGTGGCCGCCGAGCCGCCCCAGCCCGACGACGATGTTCGGGGCGAAGAACGGCTGCACCTCGAAGAGCTCCCGCCCGTCGAGCACGCGGGACACGACCTCGCGCATGTCGTAAGGCTTGTTCGGCGCCTCAGGGACGATCGTCTGCAGCTCCACGTCCGCACGCTCGAGATCGTCGGTCGTCGGCACAAACGGCGGCCGTTCGTTGTTCGAGGATGGCAGGTAGGAGAGCAGCCTGCGGACCCCTGCCGCGCATTCTTGCTCGGTCTTCGGCAGGAAGTGCGCAACGCCGGAGGTCGCGTTGTGCACGTGACCGCCGCCCAGCTCGTCGAACGAGACCGCCTCGCCCGTCACGACCTTGATCACCTCGGGACCGGTGATGAACATGTAGCCCTGGCCGGCGACGATGAAGATGAAGTCGGTGATGGCCGGCGAGTACACGGCGCCGCCCGTGCACGGCCCGGCGATGACGCTGAGCTGCGGGATGACACCGGATGAGCGCACGTTGCGATAGAAGATGTCGGCGTAGCCCGCAAGCGCGACCACGCCTTCCTGGATGCGCGCGCCGCCCGAGTCGTTGATGCCGATGATGGGCACCCGGTTGCGGAGCGCGAGCTCCTGCACCTTGACGATCTTCTCCGCGGTGACCTCGCCCAGCGAGCCGCCGAATACGGTGGCGTCGTACGCGTAGACGGCGACCGGACGGCGGTCGATCTCGCCGAATCCCGCCACGACACCGTCGCCGGCGACCTTGCGGTCCTCCATCCCGAAGCCATGGGCACGATGTGTCGCAAACACGTCGAGCTCGACAAATGAGCCCTCGTCGAGCAGCATCTCGATGCGGTCGCGTGCGGTCGCCTTGCCGGTGGCGCGCCGCTTGTTGGCGGCGTCAGTCGACGCGTGCAGCGCCTGGTACCGGCGCTTCCGGTACTGGTTGATCTTCTGCTCGGAGACCGTTGTCGCCGGCCGCTCGGGAGCTTCCACTCCTTCGAGGCTTGGCGCCGTGCGACGAACCGGTGACAGTGATCTCGGTTTCCGCGCGGCCATTTGCATATCGTAGGCGCCGTGCCGCGGCCGAACCTTCAACTCGATCTCGACCGCGCGGTCACTCTGCGCCAGCTGCGCACGTTCAAAACGGTCGCCGACCTGAACAGCTTCAGCCTGGCGGCGCAAAGGCTCAAGCTGAGCCAGCCGTCGATCTCCTACCAGGTGAAAGAGCTGGAGGAGACGCTGGGGCTGCCCCTCCTCGACCGCCTCGGCAAACGCGTGCAGCTCACCGAGGCCGGGTCCGTCCTCTACAGCTACGCGCGCCGGATGCTCGACGTTCTCGATGAAGCGACCGTCGCCATCGAAGAGATGCGCGGCATCAAGCGCGGCACGCTCCGCGTCGGCGCGAGCACGACGGTCGGCATCTACCTGCTGCCGGCGGCGCTCGGCGCCTTCAAGAAGCTGCACCCGGGCCTGGTCATCTCGCTCGAGATCGGCACCCGTGCGCGCGTCCAGGAGCAGGTGCTGCGCAATGAGCTCGACCTCGCGGTGGTCGGCCCGGCGCTGAAGGACCCCAACCTCGCGATCATTCCTTTTCTCAGCGACGAGTTGGTCGTCGTGGCGCCCGCGGGCCACGCGCTGGCCGGCAAGCGCGGCCTCACCCTCAACGACCTCGCCGATCAGCCATTCGTCATGCGAGAGGCGGCGTCGGGCAGCCGCTGGTCGCTGGAAAAGGCGGCGCGCAAGGCGGGGGCCAAGCTGACGGTCGCGATGGAGCTGGGGTCCAACGGCGCGATCAAGCATGCGGTTGAATCGGGCCTGGGCCTTGCCGTGATCTCGCGCTACGCATGCGCGCTCGAGTTCTCGACCCGCCGCCTGGTCGAGCTCCACGTGCGCGGCTTTCCAATCCGCCGCGACTGGCACATCGTCCACCTGCGCCGGCGCAAGCTGCCGGCGTCGGTCAGCGCGTTCATCGAGTTCTTGAAGGACACGAGCTGGCTCACGCACGACGGCTCCCGCGGTCGCGTTCGCCCACCCTCCGATTGATCGACCGCCTGCGCCGCGCCGCGGCCGTCGTCCTGACGCGACCCCTTCTCTACTGGGCGATCGCCGCCGTTTTCGCGCTCCAGCGTCTCGTCTTCGTCGTGGCCACGCCGCGTCGATTCGATGCCGAGGGCATGTGGGAAGGCGGGCACGCCTATCTCACGAACCCTTCCCATATGTACGACCAGGCCGCGGACTATCTCGCGCGGCTGGGCATCATCGCGCCGCCTGGCGGTCTCGACGCGTTCGTCAGCCCGCCGCCGGTCGCGGCCCTCGCGATCCCGGTGGCGCTTCTGCCGAAAAGCGTCGGGGTCCAGGTCTGGACCGCCATCGACGCGGCTGCCCTGATCCTCGGTCTGTGGCTTCTGTATCGCGTGCTCTCCACGACGGACCGAATCGCCCGACCCCTCTTCTGGGTCGTCGCCGCCTACTTCACGCCGCTGTTCGCGGATGTGATCGCGGGCCAGCGCGGAGGGATCCTGCTGGGCCTCGCGATGACCTCGGTCTGGCTGGAGCGCACGCGTCCTGCGCTGGCCGGCGCCGTCGGCGGCCTCGCCGCCGCGATCAAGTACTACCCGGCGGCGATGATCATCGGCCCCCGCCCGGCCCACCGGTTCATTTACGCCGCGGTCCTGGGCGTGGTGATGATCGCTGTGACGGCGATCACGTTCTTGCCGCTGGGCGTAGGGGGCACGCTCTTTTACTACCAGCACGTGCTGCTGCCGTCGCTGGGCTCCTACAACCCGGACTGCGCCTACGACTCGGTGCGCACGCTCTTCACGCGCAGCATCGGTGGCGAGCCCTTCGCGGTGCCATCCGGCACCGGCTACGAGATCGTCACCTCGCCTGTGCGCCTGCCCGCCGTAGCGCTCGTCCTCTCTTATGTGAGCGCGCTCGCATTCGCCGGCGGCGCCGCCTGGGCCGCCTGGCGCAGCGGATGGAACCCGGCTTACGGCATGGCGCTGGGCTTCGCCCTGGGCGCGCTCATCCCCAACGAGGTGTGGCCGTACCAGTGGCTGCCCCTGCTTCCGCTGACCCTGATCCTGCTGGTGAGGGCGATCGAACGCCGGCGCGCGATCACGCTCGCCGTGCTGGGAATCTGCCTGCTCGGATTGCTGCGGGCGCCGTGCGACCTGTTCTTCCCCAACCTCTGGACCATCGCGGGGATCGGAATCTTCGTCTTGGCCGTGTGGGAAAATCGGCTTTTCCACACCTCAGCTAAGGGGGGGTAGTCCAATGGCGCTGAACGCTGACGTCAGCTTCACGTGGGTGGGTCACGGGACCTGGAAGGCACGGAGCGCCAAGGGCAAGGAGATCCTCATCGACCCTTGGGTGATGAACAATCCCGCCGCGCCCGAGACTCTCAAAACGGTCGACAGGTGTGACCTGATGCTCATCACCCACGGGCACTTCGACCACATCCATGACGCGCTCGAGATCGCGCGTCGCACCAAGCCGACGATCGTGACCAACCACGAGATCAGCGTCTGGCTGGGAACCAAGGGGCTTGACGCCGAAAAGATCATCGGCGGCAACCAGGGCGGCACCATCGAGGCCGAGGGCATCTCCGTCACGCTCGTCCACGCTGAGCACTCGTGCGGCATCACCGACGACGGTGGTGTGGTCTACGGGGGCCTGGCGTGCGGGATGGTGATCGAGTTCGAGAACGGGTTCACCATCTACTTCGCCGGCGACACCGACGTTTTCGGTGACATGGCGCTGATCGCGGAGCTGGGCAAGTTCGACGTGGCCTTCCTGCCGATCGGCGGCTTTTACACGATGGGACCGGAAAGGGCGGCCAAGGCGGTGTCGCTGCTCGGCGTCAAGACAGTCGTCCCGATGCACTTCGCGACGTTCCCGATCCTCGCCGGCAACCCCAGCCAGCTCCAGGAGCTGGTGGGGCCGCAGGTGACAGTTCTCGATATCAAGCCCGGCAGTACCGTCTAGGGCGCAAGAAGCCGCCCGGAAGCCGCTAATCTCGCACGCGTGAGGGATGTCATCGGCGCGCCCGCCGGATGGTTGGCGCGCGCGATCCTGACCAAAAAGCTCTCCTCGGTCGAGGTCGTCAGGGCACATCTCGAGCACATCCACACCGTCAACCCGCGGCTCAACGCCGTCGTGTTCGCCACCGCCGAGAGCGCCATCAAAGAGGCGCGGGCCGCCGACCGGCGCAACAAGGGCAAGGCGGTGCTCGGGCGGCTGCACGGGGTGCCGTTCACGGCGAAGGACATCTTCAACACGGCGGGCCTGCCCACGACCGCCGGCCTGCGCATGCTCCGCGGCCGCGTCCCCGACCACGACGCGACGGTGGTCGCCCGGATGCGCAGGGCGGGAGCGATCCTGATCGGCAAGACCAACTGCCCCCCTGGAGGCGCCGCCGAGGACACCTGGAGCCCGCTGCGCGCCGGGACCCGCAACCCGTACGACATCAACCGCTCGCCCGGGGTCACGAGCAGCGGCGAGGCGGCGATCATCGCTGCCGGCGGCTCGCCTCTCGGCCTCGGCAGCGACTCGGGCGGGAGCATCCGTCTGCCCGCGCACTACTGCGGCGTCGCCGCCCTCAAGCCCACGGCCGGTCTCATCCCCGTCACGGGCGCCCACGGGTTGGTCGGCGGCCTCAGCGACACGCGGAGCCAGGTCGGTCCGATGGCGCGCTACGTCTCCGACCTGCGGATCGCGCTCCGCGTGCTGGCGGGACCTGACGGGCTCGACTCCGGCGTCGTCCCGGTGAGCGCCTGGAGGGCGCCGCAGCTCGAGGGCCTGAGGGTCGCCTGGTACGCGGACGACGGGATGGCCAAACCGACGCCGGCCGTGGCGGCCACGGTCAAGGCGGCGGCCAGGGCCCTGGCGGCGGCGGGGTGCAACATCAGCGAGGAGCGTCCGCCGTCGCTGAGCGAGGCCTACCAGGTCACACTCGGCTACTGGGGCCGCACGCACATCGACAACGAGCGACTGTATGAACGGTGGGACGCGTTTCGGACCGCCCTCCTGAAGTTCATGTCCCGATTCGACGTGGTCCTCAGCCCGGTGGCGCCCGACATCGCGCCGCTGATCCGCGTCAAGCCTGTCGGCGACCACCAGCTCAGTTACACCGTCCCCTACAGCCTTTCCGGCAACCCGTGCGTGGTCGTTCGAGCGGGCACCTCGCCCGAGAGCATGCCCATCGGCGTCCAGGTCGTGGCGGGCAACTGGCACGACGGCACAGCGCTGCGCGCGGCCCGCGCAATCGAGCGGAAGCTGGGGGGCTGGCGGCCTGCTAGCGTGGTCGGGTGAGATTCCGATACTCCCGCTGGGACGGCACGCAAAAGCTCGACGAACTGGACGCGGGAGACGTCCTCGACTCCCTCTCCGACGATCTCATGAACTACGGCGACCTCAACGCAGCGCTCCAGCGCTTCCTTCGCTGGGGATCGCCGAACATGCCCGGCCTCGAGCAGCTGCTCAAGCAGCTTCGCGACGAGCGTGAGCGGGAGCTAGGCCGCTACAACCTCGACTCCACTGTCGAGGAGCTTCGGCAGAAGGTCCAGGAGGTCGTCGACACCGAGCGCGCGGGCATCGAGCGGAGGCTCCAGGAGGCGGCGCCGGAGGCACGCAAGCTTCTCGACCGGATCGCGCGCCAGCGCACCGACCAGCTCGACCGCCTCCCCGACGACCTGGGTGGACGTGTGAAGGGTTTGCGGAACTACGAGTTCGTCGACGACGCCGCGCGCCAGAAGTTCGAAGAGCTGATGCAGCAGCTGCAGAAACAGATGCTGGACCAGATGTTCCAGGGCATCAAAGGCTCGCTCCAGCAGATGCAGGGGCAGGACCTTTCGCGGGTGCGCGAGATGGTGCGCGAGCTCAACCAGATGCTCGAACAGCGCATGGAAGGTCGCACACCGGACTTCAACGGCTTCATGCAGCGCTTCGGCGACATGTTCCCGCCCGGCATCAACAGCCTGGACGAGCTTCTCGAGCACCTGCAGCGCCAGATGGCCCAGATGCAGTCGCTCCTCCAGAGCCTCAGCCCGGAGGCGCGGGAAGAGCTGCGCCAGATGATGGACGCACTGCTGCAGGACGACTCGCTGCGCCTGGAGCTCGCGCGACTGTCCGGCTTCATGCAGGCGATGATGCCCCCGTCGGAGCTCAGCGAGCGCTACCCATTTTTCGGCGAGGACCCGCTGAGCATGGGCGAGGCGATGCAGCTGATGGAGCGGCTGCAGCAGATGGACCGCCTCGAGTCCCAGCTCGAGCGCGGCAGCTTCCGCCCGGACGACGTCGATCGCTCTCTCGCCCAGCAGCTGCTGGGTCCTGAGGCGCGCCAGGCGCTGGACCAGCTGCGCCAGGTCACCGACGTGCTCGAGAAGGCGGGCTACGTGGAGCGCAAGGGCCGGCGGCTGGAGCTCACGCCTCGCGGCATGCGGCGGATCGGCCAGTCGGCGCTGCGCGACATCTTCGACCAGCTCAAGAAGACGCGCATGGGACAGCACAAGCTGTGGCGAGGCGGCATCGGCACCGACGCCTCGGACGAGCTGAAGCCCTACGAGTACGGCGACCCGTTCCTGCTCGACATGAAGGAGACGCTGTTCAACTCGATCGTTCGCGAAGGACCGAAGGTGCCGGTCAAGATGGCCCCGCAGGACTTCGTGGTCCACCGCACCGAGCACATGACCCAGGCGTCGACGGTGCTGATGATCGACATGAGCCGCTCGATGTTCCTGCGCGGCTGCTTTCTCGCCGCCAAGAAGGTGGCGATCGCGCTCGACTCGCTGATCCGCAGCCAGTATCCGCGCGACTCGCTGTACGTCGTCGGCTTCTCGAACTACGCGGTCGAGCTCAAGCCGCAGACGCTGCCCCAGCTCGCCCTCAACGACTACGTGTACGGCACGAACATGCAGCACGGGTTCCAGCTCGGGCGCTCGCTGCTTGCGAAGCACCGCGGCAACCGGCAGATCATCATGATCACCGACGGCGAGCCGACCGCGCACATCGAGGAGAACGGGAAGGCGCAGTTCGCGTACCCGCCGACCTATCGCACGATCCAGCAGACCCTCAACGAGGTCAAGAGATGCACGAGGGACCGGATCGTCATCAACACCTTCATGCTCGAGCGCGGGCCGTACCTGACCGAGTTCATCAACCAGATGACGCGGATCAACAAGGGCCGGGCGTTCTTCGTCTCGCCCGATCGGCTTGGTGAGTACGTGCTGGTCGATTACGTGAGCGGCAAGCAGCGCCGCCGCACCAGCTCGCGCAGCCGTGCCCGCATCGCGTAGGTTTTAGGGCGTGGTCGCGAAGGGCGAGGTTGCGGTCGAACGACGCAATCTGAGCCCCGCCGCCCTCTACGAAGAGGCCATCCACCGTAACGAGGCGGCGATCGTCTCCACCGGGGCTCTGACCGCGGAGACCGGCAAGCACACTGGGCGCTCGCCCAAGGACAAGTTCTTCGTCAAGGAGCCAACCAGCCAGGACGCGATCTGGTGGCATCCAGGAAACCAGCCGATCGCCTCGACGAAGTTCGACCAGCTGCTGGCGCGGATGGAAGAGTTCGTCGCCACCCATGAGGTCTACACACAGGACGTGTTCGCGTGCGCCGACCCGCGGTACCGGCTGCGCGTGCGGGTGATCTCCGAGATGGCGTGGCACAGCCTGTTTGCGCGCAACCTTTTCATCCGGCCGGCCGCCGATGAGCTGCTGACGTTCGAACCCGACTTCACCGTGATGTCGCTGCCGTCCGTGAACGCCGATCCAGGGCGCGATGGCACGCGCAGCGAGACCTTCGTCGTCGTCAACCTCGGACGCCGCATCGTGATCATCGGCGGCACCGGCTATGCGGGGGAGATCAAGAAGTCGATATTCACAGCGCTGAATTACCTGCTTCCCGCGCAGGGGGTGTTCCCCATGCACTGCTCGGCCAACACAGACCACGCAGGGTCGGACGTGGCGCTGTTCTTCGGCCTCAGCGGCACCGGCAAGACGACGCTGTCAGCCGATCCTTCGCGGCGCCTGATCGGGGACGACGAGCACGGTTGGAGCGACCGCGGCGTCTTCAATTTCGAGGGTGGGTGCTATGCCAAGACAATCCGCATCCACGAGGAGTCGGAGCCGGAGATCTTCACCGCCACCGAAAGCTTCGGCACGATCCTGGAGAACGTCGTCGTCGATCCCCGGACGCGCGTTCCCGACTACGACTCCGACGAGAAGACCGAGAACACCCGTGCCGCGTACCCGATCGACCTCATCCCCAACGCGGTGATCTCAGGCATGGGCAGCCACCCGCACAACGTCATGTTTCTGTCGGCCGACGCCTTCGGTGTCCTGCCGCCGGTGTCACGCCTCGACGAGGACCAGATCCGCCACTACTTCCTGAGCGGCTACACGGCCAAGGTCGCGGGCACGGAGCGCGGTGTGACCGAGCCGGAACCGATCTTCAGCACCTGCTTTGCGGCTCCTTTTCTCGTCCTCCCGCCAGAGCGATACGCGGACATGCTGATCGAGCGCGTGAAGCGCCACCACGCTGACGTATGGATGCTGAACACAGGCTGGGTCGGCGGGCCTTACGGTGTCGGCGAGCGGATGTCGATCGCGCACACGCGGGCCATCGTCAGGGCGATCCTGCAGGGCGACCTGCGAGGAGTCTCGACCCATGTCGACCCTGTGTTCGGGCTCCAGATCCCGAACCGGGTGCCGGGCGTGCCTCGGGAGGTGCTCGACACGCGCGACAGCTGGCCCGACCCCGAGGACTATGACCGGCAGGCGGCCAGGCTGCGCGAGATGTTCGACAAGAACATCCGCATGATCGGCAAGAGCGCGTCGACCGCGGGCTGATTGAGAGTCGCGATCGTCGGAAGCAGGCACTTCTCTGACCCGCTTCGGGTCGCCGAGTACGTCAGGTCTCTGCCGGCGCGTGCTTCGATCATCACGGGCAGCGCCAGCGGCGTCGACGCGGCCGCGACCAGGGCCGCGCGCGAGAAGGGCATCCCGGTCCAGGTCATGCCCGCGTCGTTCGACGAGGTGTCGGATGCGAGCAAGTCGGCCGCCCGCAACCAGCGGCTGGTCGATGCCTGCGACGTGCTGGTCGCGTTCTGGGACGGCAGCTCGAAGGGAACGCGAACGACGGTCGAGCGGGCCCTCGACTCGGGCAAGGAAGTTCACGTCTTCGTCGGCAAGTAAGATGCCCTCATGGCGATAGCGATCGCCGTGCGCGTCCGGTTCTTCGCCCGGTTGCGGGAGCTCGCGGGAACCGAGATGGAAGTCCTGCACGTGGCTCCGGGTGCCACAGTTGCGGACGCTTACGTGGCGTCGCGAGAAAAGCACCCGGCGTTGCCGCCGCGCGACTCGGTCCGGGCAGCCCTCAACCAGGAGTTTGCGGACTGGACCGCGCAGGTGGCCGGCGACGACGAGGTCGCGTTCATCCCGCCGGTCAGCGGCGGGTCGCACAGGGTTGGAATCCTCTTCGAGCTGACGATCGATCCGCTGGATGCCAGGCGCCTGGAGGCCGCGGTCGCGCACGCCGGCGCGGGCGCCATCTGCACGTTCACCGGGATCGTGCGCGACAGCTCGCGCGGCCGATCCGTGAGTGAGCTCGAGTACGAGGCTTACGCGGAGATGGCGACCGCCGAGATGCGCAAGATCGGCGACGAGATCGCGGAGCAGTGGCCGGAGGCTCGCGTCGCGATGGCGCACCGGACCGGCCGCCTGCAGATCGGCGACCCGTCGGTGGTGGTCTCGGTGTCGTGTCCGCACCGCGCGGAGGCGATCGCGGCCTGCAAGTGGGGGATCGACCGGCTCAAGGAAAGCGTGCCGATCTGGAAGAAGGAGCACGCCGCGGACGGCACCTACTGGATCGAAGGAGACGAAGCCCAGCCAAGCCCGCGTTAGTCCGGACTATCGCCCGTTCTGGGCAACCGAAACCCCGCGATAGTCCGGACTATCGCCGCATTCAGTCAGTCAGTCCTTGACGCGCGCCACCGACAGGCCGTCGCGGATCGGGACGACCACGCTCTCGAGTCGTGGGTGTGTGGCCACGAAGCTGTTGTAGGCGACCACGTTGTTCGCCCGCTGGCTCTTGGGGGCTACGACCTCGCCTTCGCGCAACGCGTTGTCCGCCATCAAGAGCGCCCCGCCATCGAGCCGCTCCAGGCACAGCTGCGCCGCGCGCACCGTGACCTCCTCCGACGGGAACACGTTCAACAGGTCGATGAAGCACGCGTCGAAGCGCTGCTGCAGCTTCTCGAGGCCGGTGACCGCGTCCTGTTCCAGCACCAGCGCCTGCTTCCCCAGGCCGGCCTCGGAAAAGTTGTCGCGCGCCCGCACCGCGCGCTGATGGTCCAGCTCGAACGTCGTCAGCGAGCCGCCGTTGCTGCCACGCAGGAGCCAGAGCCCGCTGTAGCCGGTCGCGGTCCCGAGCTCGAGGATCCTCTTGGCGCCGGCAATCCTGACCAGCAGATACAGAAGGAACCCCTCGTGCTCCTCGACGATGGGGATGCCCTCGCGGCCGGCTTCCTCCTCCATGCGCGCCAGCACCGGATCGCGCGCAGGCAGGAGCGATTCCATGTAAGCCTGAAGGTCGTCCGTCACCTCAACTGTTCTCATCGCGACTCCTCAAGAACTCTTCGAGCATCGGCTGCAGCGTGACCACGTATTCGGCCATGCACTCGACCGTGCGGACCAGCACCTGGTCATCCAGCCGCGCCGCGGGCACGGTTTCGTAAAGCCTCGACCAGCCGCGATCCCACGGTTCGAGCTCGGCGCGAGGCAGACCCGCCTTGACCTCAACCATCCGCGCGCGGAAGTAGTCGAACGCCGCCTGGTTCTCCCGCGCTGAGGCCTCGAAGTGCAAGCCAACCTCCAGCCTACCTGCACCTGTGTGGTGCCATGCCTCGTAATGGAAGGCCGGCTCCCCGAAGTGAAGCTTCATCAGGCGACCCTGCCGCGCCGTCCGAAAGTCCCGCATCGGCGCCGGCAACCTCCCTTTGAGAGCCTTGCGCAGCCCGGTAAAGAAGTCAGAAGGAGCGAGGACCATCAGAAGGCGAGCCGCGAATCCTTTCTCGTAAGCTGCGATTCACATTGGCTTACGTCCCGACTGTCGTCGAGAATGAGGGCGGCAACCGCGAGCGAACATTCGACATCTACTCGCGGCTGCTGAAGGACAGGATCATCATCATCGGCCGGCCCATCGACGACGTGGTGGCCAACCTGGTCGTCGCCCAGCTCATGTACCTGGCCGCCGACGCACCCGAAAAGGAGATCCAGATCTACGTCAACTCTCCGGGCGGCGCGGTCACGGCCGGCCTCGCCATCTACGACACCATGCAGTACGTGCAGGCGCCGATCTCGACGGTCTGCATCGGCAGGGCGGCCAGCTTCGGGACCGTCGTCCTGATGGCCGGCGCCAAAGGCAAGCGGTTGTCCCTGCCCAACGCCACCATCCACATGCACCAGCCGCTCGTCGGCGGCAAGGGGCTCCAGGGGCAGGCGAGCGACCTCGACATTCACGCCCGCGAGATCATCCGCATCCGCAGCATGCTCAACGAGCTGATCGCCCAGCACACCGGCCAGTCGCTGGAGCGGGTCGAGAGAGACACGGACCGGGACTTCTTCCTGTCGCCGCAGGAGGCCGTCGAGTACGGCCTGATCGACGGGATCATCCAGCAGACGCGGGTGCCGGTCCCGGTGACGTCCGTCTGACGACGAGGCCCGCCGCCCGCAAGCACGCCCAGCCGATGACCAATATTCCGACCAGCGCGGGGAAGGGCGCGGGCGTGACTGCGCACACCGCCGCGGCGACGGACAGGCCGAGCCAGTCGAACCAGCGCGCCCGGCCCCCGGCCGCGAGCGCCAGGGCGACCAGAACCAGGTCGGCGGGGAGGGCGTGCGGCGAGGCCAGCACGCCGCCGGCGATGAGGACCGCGGCCGCGCCCTGAAAGTCGTCGCGGCGCAATCGCGCGAGGAACAGGACGAGTGCGATCGCCAGCAGCGCGAGCAGGGCCACCGCGACTGACTGCATACCGGTCGGGAGCAGCACGCCCAGGTGGGGCAGGTCGACCTCGCGGCTGATCGGCGCCACGGTGGCCCGCGTCTGCTGTAGCCAGTCCAGGACCCAGTGCGGATTGAGCAACAGGGTCACGCCCAGCAGGACCGCCCCCGAGGCTGCCCAGCCGGCGAGCACCTTCCACCGCCGCGCCACCAGCACGGCCGCGCCGAGCGGCAGCATGAGCTGCGGTTTCATGAGCGTCAGGCCGAGCGCCAGGCCGGCGAGATAGGGCCGCGACCACAGCGCGATCGCGGCGCCGATGCCGAGGGCGACGATCCCGTCCAGCTGAGCGTTGAGCATCATCAGAGCCGTCGGCACCGAGGCGAAGGCGGGCAGGATTGCCGTGAGGGGACGCGGCCGCGTGGCGAGATACAGGCCGGCGAGAAGGCAGGCCAGCCCGAACAGCACCCAGAGCCGGCCGCCGACGTTGGGGCCGAGCAGGTCGAACGGGACCGCGAGCAGCGCGACCCATGCCGGCGCCAGGAACGGAAGGATGCCTTCGATCCCCGGCGTGACCAGGATGCGGCCGCCTGCCACCTCCCGCTCGACGCGCTGCTGAAGCGAGAGGTCGTAGAGGTGTCCGGGCTCGGAGACGATGAGTCGGGCGCCCGTGGCGAACGCCGGCCAGTCCGAGTTGATCACGTCGTACACGGGCAGCAGCGGCAGGATGAAAAAGGCGAGGCAGACCCCCAGCAGGGCGACCGAGCCGCGCCACCGCCATTCCGTCATAGATCGACAGCCATGCCGTCGTGGGCTGCGCGCACCTCGATGCCCGTTCTTTGCGAAAGGCCGGCGGCGATCACCGCCGGGTTCGCGCGCCACACGGTCATCCCGTAGTGGGTCAGCAGGGCCAGACGTGGCCTGGCGGCCAGGATGATCCTTTCTGCGTCGCCGATGCACAGATGCGGCAGCGTCGGGATGCAGTCGCGCAGCACGGTGTGGATGACCATGACCTCGGCCTTGTGCTGCTCCGCGATCCCTTCGTAGTAGCCGGAGTCGGTGATCCAGCCGAGCCTGTCCCCGAATCGGAAGCCGTACGTCTCCGATTGATGCACGTGACGGCCGCTGGTCGTGAAGCTCAGCCCGTTGACGGCGTAGGTCGTCTCCGGCGACAGGCGGACGATCTCGCGCGGAAATCGCCGCACGTACTTGAGCACCACCGGGTCGTCATCGAGCGCGTCGGAGGGACAGAACAGTTGCCCGCGGTGCTGGAAGCCGCCGTCGGTCATCGCCTCGAGCATCACGTTCACGTCGCCGCTGTGGTCGAGGTGGCGGTGGCTGAGCACGATCGCGTCGAGCGTCGTGAGGTCGACGCCGAGCTGGGCGTACTGGACGATCGCGCCCGGTCCCGGGTCGAGCGCGAGCCTGGTGTTCCCGTCCTCTATGTACAGGCCGCCGGATGCGGCAACTTGCTTCGCGACCATGAACCGCGCCCCGGCAGTGCCCATGAACGTGAGCTTCATGTCTCGGCCACCTCGGACAGCGGTACTTCTGAGCGCTCGCCGAAGTAGCGGTCGTACAGCTCGGCGACGCGCTCGAGCGTATCGATCTCGTCCACCGGCTTGTCGTCGCGGATGCGGACGATGCGCGGGAACCTCAGGGCGTAGCCGCTGAGGTGTCGCCCGGAGTGCTGGATGGAGTCGAACGCGACTTCGAGCACCACCTCGGGCCGCACCATCCTCCGGTAGCCCTGGTCCTGGACCGTCATCTCCAGAAAGCGCTTCGTGTAGTCGGCGATCTCGGCGTCGGTCAGGCCGCTGTACGCCTTGCCGACGTTGACGAGGCGGCCGGTGCCTGTGTCCTTGACCGCGAAGGTGTAGTCGGACAGCACGCCTCGCCGCTTGCCGTGACCCCACTCCACGGCCGTAACCACGACGTCAAGCGTGGCCAGGGGTCGCTTCAGCTTGAGCCAGGCCAGGCCGCGGCGGCCAGGCGTGTAGGGGCTGAGCGGATCCTTGACCATCAGGCCTTCGTTCCCGCGCTCTCGTGTCTCGGCGAAGATGCGGTCGAGGTGCTGCGGGTCGGTCGCCTCCTCGAGGCGCGCCAGCAGATACGGATGCTCGAGGCCCAACCCTTCCAGGAGCTGGCGCCTGGTGGTCAGCGGCTCGTCGAGCAGCGTGCGGCCGTCGAGCCACAGCACATCGAAGATCACGAGCACCACGGGCACCTGGCGCCGAAGCTCGGCGTCGACCTGCTTACGCCCCAACCGGCGCTGCAGCTCGAAGAACCGCAGCACGCGCCCGCCGCGGTGCGCCAGCACCTCGCCGTCGAACAGCACGTCGTGCTCGATCGCGCTCGCGTTCTCGACCAGCTCGGGGAAGGCGCCCGTCGTCTCCTTGAGGTCGCGGGAGAAGAGCTGTACGCGGCCGGCCTGGCGATGCAGCTGACATCGCACGCCGTCGTACTTCTCCTCGGTCCAGACGGTGCCGGCGCCCATGCGCTCGAATGCCTCCCCCGCCGTTTCGACCGGGCTCGCGAGCATGAACCGCACGGGCTGGAACAGCGTGATGCTGCTCGCCTCGAACTCGCCGCGCTTGCAGCGGACGGCCGTCTCCCCGATGTCGCCTGTCACCAGGTGCACGCGCTTGACCTGCGTGATCGGGACTCCGAACGCTTCGGCGATCGCCGCTTCGACCAGCCCCTCGCTGAGGCCTATTCGCATCTCACCGCTGACGATCTTGATGAAGAACCGTGCGGCCTCCGGGTCGAGGCGTCGGAGCAGCGACTCGAGCGGGCGAACCTTGGCGTTGCCGCGCGCGGTGCGGATCGCTTCGAGTGACGCCTCGACGTCGGCGAGCGTCACCGGTTCGGGCTTGGTGCTGCCGTCGAGCGCCTCACCGGCCCAGTCGCCCATGTCGGAGTGCTTGCGGAAGATCAGTGCCAGCTCGTCCTCGTCGCGGCCGGACAGTGTCGTGATGACCTTGCTCACCGTCGACCAGCCGAGTCCCAGTGTCCGCCGCTGGGAGGGAGGGAAGGCTCGACCGCTCATGTAGACCGCGGCGCGCCTCAGGTCATCGTCGTCCAGGGTGCGGAAGTAGGCGCCGAGGATGCGCGTCTTCTCGAGCGTGGCGGAGGTCGCGCCGACGGCCGCGCCTGCTTGGGAGAACTCAAGCATGGTGGCCTATCGTAGTTCCCGATGCGCAGGTGCCCGTACCTGGAGGAGCTGGTCAGGGACACGCGTGGTCCGCTGCGCGTTTACCGCTTCGATTGCCACGTCGACCACCGCTCGAAACGCAAGTACGCTTTGCGTGACAGCCCGCCCATCTGCGTACGCAATTTCGAGGATTGCCCGTTATACCAGGCTGAAAAGCGGCGCGAAGACCGCACAATTACCCGTTACACGGACTGAAGAACAACTAGAACGCCCAAACACCCGCCACAAATTGAACTGCACTGTCTGTTCCGCTCCAGCATTGCCGATCGACGACGCGTGCGTCTTCTGTCACGCGCCGCTGGTCGAGCGCGACGAGCCGCGCGAGCTGCTCGAGTATCTCGTCGAGCGAATTCCCATCGCGCACGCCAAGCGCGGGCACCTCAACCGAGGGCCGATCACCGAGCTGTCGATTGACTTCGACGGCCGCAGCTTCCGCGCCCGGGTCAAGAACGAGTCGCTCGAGGTCGCCCCGCCGGTGGAGCTCGCTGCCTGGGTGGACCTGCTGCTGACCAAGCTCAGCGATGCCGCCGCGGGGGATCACGACCTGCGCCGCGCGGTGCTTCGCTCGGGCTGGGCGCTCCGCTAATCACGAAAACCCGCGATAGTCGCGACTAACGCCCCTTTGAGGGTCGCAAGAGCGTCGATGGTCCGGACTATCGCGCAAAAGTCCGGCAGTCGCTAGAGGGCCAGCGCCAGCTGCTCGTTCGCTTCCAGCGCCCAGGCGCGGACGCCTTTCCGGCGCAGAGAGCGGGCGAAGTCTTCCGTGTAACCGTGCACCGTGTAAACCTGCTCGGCCCCGGAGCGCTCGACCACCTCCATCAGCTCGTCGAAATCGCAGTGGTCGGAGAGGTCAAACGCCGCGTCCGCGCCGAAGAGACGCGCGAACTCGGTATCTTTCGCCCAACCTGAGATCAACGCCGTCCGATAGCGAGGCAGGCGTCGGATCTCGTCTTTGCCCACAGGCGGCGCGATCACCACGCGATCCGCGATCGGCTCTCCGTTGAGCTCGATCCAGTCGGGCAGCGCGCGGCCCGCGAACGCGTACTGCTGCGCGCAGGGCACGCACCGCTTCTCGAGCGCGAACCGAAATCCGTACTGGGCCAGCGCGAGCATCACCTCCTCGGTCTTGCCGAGCGCGTGGCACAGCAGGACCGGTGTCACCCGGCTGTCCAGCGCACGGCGGCACCAGCGCGCGATGACCTCCACCGTCTCATCCGGGTCGCTGAACCTGAAGTGCGGCCGGCCGTAAGTGCTCTCCAGGATCAGGACGTCGGCCCGGGGCACGAACGTCTCGATCCGGCCAGGCTGGCGAAGCTTGATGTCGCCGGTGTAGAGCACCGACCAGCCGTCGTGCTGGAAATGCAGCTGCGCCGAGCCGAGCATGTGTCCGGCGGGGTAGAGGCTGACGCTGCCTTCGCCCCGGCGCAAGATCTCGCCGAATCCCAACATCCGCCAGCCTCGCGGGCGCCTCGCCTCGGGGATTAGCGCCAGCGTCTGCGGCGTCAGCAGGGCTTCTTTGTGACGGCGCGCGTGGTCGGTGTGCGCGTGCGAGATGAACGCGAAGCTGCGCACGACCAGCGGGTCGAGCCACAGGCGATGGCCGGGCAGTGCAACCCCACGATCCCAGACCACCTCGCGCGTCATCGCCTGATCAATTGGCGCGCGTCCTCGGGGATCTCGATGCCCAGCGCTGCGTACGCCTCCGTGGGGATTCCGATGTCGACGACTACCACCTCACCACGGAGGCCGGGTTTCGGCAGGCCAAGGGTGACGGTCACGTCGGCGTCCACGATTGGAGAGTAGGCGACGCCGGACTCCGCGTCGAGTCCCGAGGGCACGTCGACCGAGATGATCGTCGAGTGGCCCTTGGAGTCGTTTATCACTTCGATCCACTCAGCAAAATTGCCCTGGGGCGGGCGCGACAGCCCGGTACCAAAGATCGCGTCGACGATCGCATCTCCTGCGGCTACGCCAGTTGACGAGACTTTGACGCCAAGTTTGAGCAGGGTCTGCAGCTGTCGCGCCGCGGCTCCGTGAAGGCGATCGGGGTCGACGCATGCCACTCCCGCCAGCAAGCCCCATCGATGCAGGTGTCGCGCGGCGGCGAGCCCGTCCCCGGCATTGTTGCCGACACCGCACACCACCGCCGCGGGCCGATCAACAAACCGCGCGATCTGCCAGCCGGCCGCCTCCATCAGCCAGTCGGTGGATATGCCGAAGCGCTCCTCGCAGAGCGAGTCGACCTCCCTGACCTGGCGGCTGCTAAGAGTCGGAAGGGCGCTGGACGACAAAGGAGCAGTAGGGGTCGCGGCGGTGGATGGAGGCCGATTGGGAGATGGCGGCGCCCGTGAGCCTCGAGATGAGCTGAGGCGTGATCGTGCACACCTGCGGAAACTTCAGCGCGGTGTTCCGAAAGGGGCAGTTGTGGATAGTCACCCGGATGCCCTCCGGGTCCTCGGTCTGCTCGACCAGGGTGCCGGCTCGGCCGATCCAGCTGACCACCTTCTGCATCTTCTGGTCGAAGGCCATCCCACTGATGTCCCTCTCGATGGCCTCGGCGTGCCGGCCGGCGATCCGCGCAAATACCTCATCCAGCGCGTCCGGCCCGCCCATCTCCTGGACTTCCTGAAGCACCATGCTCGCCAGCTGTCCATACCGCTTGGGGAAGACTGAGTCGGCGCGCTCGGTGAGCGCAAACAGCAGCGATGGCCGTCCGCGGCCGCTCCGCTCGGGTTGGCTCACGACGAGGCCTTCTCGCTCGAGGTTCGTGAGGTGCTGCCGAACCGCGTTGGCAGTCACGCCGAGATCGTTGGCGATGGTTTCCGCGCTCGACCGGCCCTTGCGCCGCAACAGCTCGAGGACTTCCATGCGGGTCGAACGGCCGGCGATCATGAGGGGCACATCCGGTCGCTTGCGGGCCACTCTAGCACAGCCCAAATGGGCTAAACCGATTTATTACAGGTGGTTCTTGACAAAATGCGGGACCGCCCTAAACTTGGTACGCGGAGGAGTTAGGTATATGCCGATGATCAAGCAGGCGAGCCGCGCCATCGAGCACATGACGGCACGTGAGCGCAGGATTCAGCGGGCCAAGTACGCGCGCCGGAACAAGATGCACCACATCGACAAGCTGCTGAACGAGCTCGAGATGCTGAACCTGGCCGATCAGCGGCAGATGCCGCCCGTCCTTTCGGTCGCGATCAACAAGGTCATCGAGGAGTCGCCGGAGGTCACCGTGCTGGCCCAGGCCAAGCCGGCCTCGGTGATGGAGGCGATGGACGCTCTGTACGAGATCCAGGACAGCCTCATGTACAACCAGATCGAGGACGAATAACCAGATCTCGTACCATCTCGAGGCCGATTTCGAATTCGAATCCGGCCTTCTTCTTTGCCAGCAGGGCATTGCCGTCGGATTGCAACCAGATCGGTCTGTGAACTCGGACGATCTTGCTAGATGTAGTAACCAGATCGGCCTGTGACCGATGTGTTGACAACCAGATGGATCAACGAACTGAGGAGGTGCCCGCGCTGTTGCGAAGCTCGGGCGCCGTCGGTTCTCCGACGGTGCTCGGGTTTGTGTGGCATGCCTAGCGCCATCCCGTAACCGACCCACTCCACGGTGGTAGCCCCGGCGGGATTCGAGGCGACGGCCCTAAAGCCGTGCAGCGAACAGGCGCCAGGTTCCGGCGACACCCTGCAGCTCGTGCTCGCCTCGATCGTCGAACTCGATGCCTGAGCCGGCGACGAGTTCCTTGACGACGCTCGACACGAGGATCTCACCCGGTGTGCCGAGGGCCTCGATCCTCTGGCCTGCGTGCACTGCGATCCCGACCAACTTGCCTCCGCTTCGCTCACATTCGCCCGCATGCACGCCCGCACGCAGCTCCAAGCCGAGATGACGTGCGGCGTCGCGCACCGCAGCCGCGCAGCGAACAGCCCTACCTGGTCCGTCGAACGCAACCAGAAAACCATCACCCACGGAGTCGACCTCGGTGCCATGGAGGCGTTGGATCTGGAGGCGAACCAACTCCTGGTACTCGGCAAGCAGGTCGCGCCACTGCCGATCTCCGAGCTTCGTCGCCAAGCGCGTGGAATCCGCCAGGTCGAGAAACAGCACGGTGGTCAGGACTCGGCCCGTATCGGGTGTGATCTCGTCCGCGACCTGCACAGGTCTCTCCCAGAAGCGACCCGGGAGCAAAAGGATGGAACCGGTCGCTTGCGCGGCCAGCTTGTCCTTCTCGTCACGTACCTCGCAGTTGACGACGGCCATGGTGCGCCCGCGATGGATCACCGTCGCACGGGCGCGCAGCTCGCCGGAATCCGGCAGCACGGGGCGGAGGAAGTTGACCTTGAGGTCGATGGTATTGAAGGCGGTACCGGCGGGAACAGTGCTGCCAGCAGCAAGGATCATCGCCGCGTCCGTCAGAAACGCGATCGCGCCTCCGTAGATCACACCAAATGCGTTGCTGAGCCATGGTGACGTGGCCATCGCCAGGGTCATATGACCCTCGGCGGTGTCGACCGCGTGCAGTCCCATCAGCAGGTAACAGGGCGGCACGAAATCCCCAGCAGCGACCTGCTTCATCACTTCGATTCCGGGAGTCGAGTCCCAGAATTCGCGGCCACGCACGTCGCCCTCGACGGGACGCAAGTATGGGTCCGGTGTGCTCGGCTGTGACGCCTCCGCCCGCGTCCGTGATGACATGATTTCAGGGTCGAGGCGGAAGACGACGCAGCGCGACGTCGCGTGGCCGAGGAGCCGTCCCCGTCCATCCTCGACAGTCGCCTCCGATAGGCCTAGCGATTTGGTGGAGTGGATCAGGCGCCCGCGGCCGATCATCGTCTGGCTACGGATCGTCGGCGTGCGAAGAAAATTGACCGACAGTTCAGAGGTGGTGATCGCGGTCCCCGGCGGCGCACTCGTCAGGACAGCACTGCCCAGCGGCAGATCGCTTACGAACGCGGTCGTACCGGCGAGAAAGACTCCCGCTCCGGACTGCCACCATGTGCTGGCGGGCATCGATGCGCTCGCCATGCCGAGGCTGGCTTCGGAGAGACGGAGTCCGGTGAGCTTGCTGATCGGGGCATCGGGTAGCCGTCGCTCGATGCTGGCCCTCAACATTTCGAGGCCGGACATCTGAATGACCTCCGCTCCCCACGCGGCGCCGCGGGGCGGCTCGCGCAGCGTCAAAGGGACCAGTCGCTCGACCATGGCCTCCATAGAGTGAGACATTCGCTCAACTCGCGGGGATGGCTCACTGGAACGTGATGCCGTTTCGTGGGTGTCGCCCCGAATCCCTCCGGGCCCGGTGTCGCGTGCGCCAACTACAAAGGGATGAAGCTGTACGTCGAGGGCCTCGACGGCTCACACCACGTCGACCTCTGCAACTCAGCAACAGTGGCTGAGTGGCCCTTTGGCTTGCGTCGTCATCAGACCGCTTCCATCTTGTCCGCAGCCGATGCTGAGTGTCCTCTAGCCGAGGGCTCCCGCGTACAGGGGCACGGCCCGGACCCCAAACAGTCACGAAAACCAGGCGCGCTTCGACGAACTTTCACCGTTGTCCACAAGTCGTTCAGTGGTGGCCCTTTGAGCAACCAGATGGAGGACGCCAATACGAACGTGCGCTGGTGGGAGCTCGTCGCTAGACAGCGTGCTGTACAACCAGATCGAGGACGAGTAGTCACCTTCCATAGCTTCTGAAGGCCGGTTTCGAATACGATTCCGGCCTTTCCTTTGCGTAGATCTGGTTCCGGATGCTAGCTCCAACCAGATCGGTCTGTGGAACCTCGACCTTATGCGGTGATGTAGTAACCAGATCGGTCTGTAACAGTTCTGTTGACAACCAGATGGGTCAGCTGAGTCAGCTCCAAGGCCCGAAGCGCCGGGATTCGGCCCAAGTTTCAATCCAGCTGAAGTTCGCGTAACCGCCGCGCGACGTCGTCGAGCACCGCATTGACGGGTGGCAAGCGCTGCGGATCAATCCACGAGACGAGGCTGTCCTCCCACGCCTCCTTGATTGCGTCGATGTTGTTCCGCCACAGACCAGGCCGCATCGTGCGTCCGTAGTTACGTAGTGCGTCTCGTCTGCGAACAGCGCGCTGGCCAAGGCGATCGCCGGTGTCTCGCGCACCGGATCGAATGACGATATACAGTCCACGGCCGATTCGTCGGCAGTTGGGGAGTTCGGAGCACGCCATGGTGTCGTCGTCAATGCACGACACCGACCCGGCCGTGGCCAGATCACAAGGTCGTCAACGGGTGGGACAGCCTGGCGCCTCGACACTGTCCATTGCCAGTCCAAATCAGTCTTCAATTTCGAGCGGTACCTTAGGCACTTCGCCACGCACCAACGGCCGCAAGAGTTCTGCCAGGCCGCGCGGCCAGAAAACGAGATTCGTCGCAGATTCAATCTCCTCGATCCTCCACCACTGGTGGCCGAGAACGATGCCCACCTCAACCTCGTCCAGCCCACTGTGATCGAACTCGAACGGCTCCGCGTGGGCAAGAAAAATTCTCTCCTGCTGCCGATAGCGGACGCCCCGGAAGGTGAACTCTGCTGTTCGCCGCCACACCCACGGACCGAGCTGGATCGCCTCGAGGCCCACCTCCTCGGCAAGCTCCCTCATCAGGGCCTGCTCATGTGTCTCGCCATCCCTCAGACCGCCTCCCGGCAATATCCAGCTGCGACCGGACTCAGCCTCAATAAGCTGAAGGAGCACTGCCTGATTGCGGCTCAGGACGACAGCCCGTGCCGCCTCCCGCTCGACGATCACATCGCTCATTGACCTTGCGCCATTCCTGAGGGTTGCTCCGCAATTGTGTTGGGGCACAGATCGCATGTACCGATTCACGGCGAGCTGCAAACCAGGCCTGCGGCGACGCTACTCCTCTCCTAACCCTCCTTGTTTCGCACGCGCTTGCGCGCCTTTATCACTCTTGTTATCAAGTCATCTCGTGGTAGCCCTTCGAGCAACCAGATGGAGGACGCCAATACAAACACGGCTGTTGAGAGGTTCGTTGCCAGACCATGTGGTGTACAACCAGATCGAGGACGAGTAGTAACCGAGTAGCAGCAAACAAAGGCCGGTCTCTTTTCGAGCCCGGCTTTTTTTCGTGCCGGGCGATGAGTTTGCGAGCGTCGTAGGGTCAGATTCGATATGAGCAAGACAGCCGCGAGCACGGTTCAGAAGCAAGTCCAGCAAGCCATCGACGAGATGGTGCAGTCCGGAGCGGAGCGCGGACTGCAGGTGGCGGTCTATCACCGCGGGTCGCAGGTCGTCGACGCTTTCGCGGGACTGGCCGATCCGGCGAGCGGACGCCCCTACAAATCGGAGACGCCGGTCTACTGCTACTCGGTCTGCAAGGCCGCGGCGTCGACGCTCACGCACATGCTCGTCGAGCGCGGCGCGTTCGGCTACGACACCACGGTCGCCGAGCTGTGGCCGGACTTCGGTGCGCACGGCAAGCAGGGTGTGACGCTCCGGCACGTGCTCAATCACACCGCCGGCGTCCCCGGCATCCCGCTGACCACAACGATCGAGGACCTGTGCGACTGGGACAAGATGTGCTCGGCCATCGCCGGCGCGGAGCTGTGGTGGGAGCCCGGGACCAAGATCGGCTACCACGCCTACACGTTCGGCTACATCGTCGGCGAGATCATCCGGCGGGTCACGGGCAAGCCCATCTCGCAGGTCCTGCGCGAAGAGATCTCGGGGCCGTTGGGCGTCGAGAAGGAGCTGTACTTCGGGATGCCGCGATCCGAGCAGTCCAGGCTGGCGGTGCTCGAGGACGCGCCCATGCCGCCCAACTTCCAGATGCCGGAGATGCCGCCCGACCTGCCCATGTTCAAGGCGGCGCCGATGTCCCTGATGCCCAACGCGGCTTTCGGCAACCGACCCGATACGCTGGCCGCCGACATCCCGGCGGGAGGCAAGACCTCCGCGCGCGCGATCGCGCGCATGTACGCCGCGCTGCTGGGTGAGGTCGACGGCGTGCGGCTGCTGTCGCCGGCGCGGCTGCGCCAGGCGACGACTTCCCCGGTGTCAGGCGTGGACGAGATCTTCGGGATGCCCACCACGTGGGCGCTCGGATACGCGATCGGCGTCCCCGGTCGCTCGCCGGAGGAGTCGCAGTCGGCGTTTGGCGTCGGTGGCGTCGGCGGCAGCTTTGCCTTCGGCGACACGGCGTCCGGGATCGCGTTCGCGCTGACCAAGAACCTGCTGACCCAGGACTTCAACGCGGCGGCCCAGATCAGCCGTCTGGTGACTGAAGCCCTGGCTTAGAGGTCGCCCTCGGCCTGGCGGACGCGCCGGCTCAGCGTCTGGAGCAGCCGGTAAGCCACCTCGGGGTGCTCCTTGAGGAACGGCTTGAAGTTCCACTCCGGGATGGTGGCGAGAGTGACGTCGGTGTCGGCGGTGATGGTGGCGCTGCGGCCCTCGTGGTCGAGGAGCGCCATCTCGCCAAAGGAGTCGCCTGGGCCCAGCTTGCGGGTCTTGCCCGTCACCGTCTCGACGCTGACCGAGCCGTCGGTGATGACCATGAACCCGACGCCGCCCTCGCCGCGGAGGACGATCTCGTGCCCGGCCGGATGGCTGACGATCTTCATCTGCTTCTCGACCGAGCGCATCTCCGAGTCCGGCATACCCTGGAAAAGCTTCGCCTCTTTAACTTCGAGCACGTCGAAATACTATGCGCCCGCGGCCGGCTGCCACAAGGACCAGCGGCCACCGCCCCAGACCCAGGTCTCGGCATAGGGCACCGGCTCGATATACGAGCCGCCGTACATCACCACCTCGGACCGCGCAGCGTCGTACCCGAACGACATATTGGCGCGCGGCGACGGAATACCCGCGTTCGCGGTCTTGTCGGACCAGGCCGCACCATTCCAGGTGATCAGGCGCACCGTCGCGTTCTCAGCCGGCCTGTACACAAAGCCGACGACCTCACCGAGCGCGTCGTCATAGGTCAGGGAGGTCAGGCCGGCCGCCGGTCCGGCCGGCCCCGGCCGCCAGTTCGAGCCGTCCCAGAGCCACGTGTCGCTGAGCTGGCGACCCGCCCAGGTGCCGCCGTAGAGAATGGTTTTCCCGATCGACGCGGAGTACGCTATGCTGGCAAGCCTGCGCGCCGTGGGGTGGGTGGTCGGGGCTCGCAGAGTCCAGTCGGTCCCATCCCATGTCCAGGTCGAGATGTACACCTTCGCGCCCTCGCCGCCAACCATCACGACCACGCCCCGGGCTTGATCGAACGCCATGCCCGCGCGCATACGCGGGTCGGGCTTGTGAGCGGGATTGCGCAGATGCCAGACCCGGCCATCCCACGTCCACGTGTCGTCGAAGTACAGCCCGGGCCCGAGTCCACCCGGCCCAGAGCCGCCGAACAGCACGATTTCCTGGCGGACGGAGTCGTAGGCGGCCATCGCGGCGCTGCGCGGGGACGGGCCGTCCACGTTCAGGTTCTTCCAGGTGACGCCGTCCCAGAGCCAGGTGTCGCCGAGACTGACGGCCAGGTTCGTGCCGTCGGGCTGCGGGATCGTCGTGCTGCCACCGAAAAGGATCAACCCGCGGTTTTCGGGGTCGTAGACCATGATCGCGCCGGCGCGCGGGCCAGGGCTGTTGGGAGGCGGAATGGGGCTTGGACTCGTCAGACGCGGCGCCGACGCCGGTGTCAGCAGCCGCGACGCCGCTGGTGGCGGCGCGGTGGGGGAGGGCTTCAGCAGCCTGACCTTGCCTGCCAGCTCGACAACCGTCTGGCCGCCCGCGATGCCGCCGAGCGCCAGCACCGCAATCGCGCCCAGACCGAAACCGACCACAAGCGCGTGGCGCGGTTTCATGAAGCTGGCAACGTAAGCGAGTTCTGGCGGTTACGCCGGCGGTTTCTTCCCGTCGAGGAAAGCCTGGTAGAGCCGGTACGCCTCCTGCTTGCGGCTGTCCACGATCTTGGTGTAGCCCTGTAGCGTGTTCAGGTTGGCGTGCCCCAACACCTCCTGGACCAGGCGCACGTCGCCTCCCGTCACCTCGAGGAGGGTGGTCGCGGCGGTGTGCCGCGCGACGTGGGGCGACTTGAAGGACCATGCCCCGACCTGCCGGCGAATCTGCTTGACGATGTAACGCGCACCGGCCGGCGTCAGGCGTCGCTCGCGGTCGTCGCCCGCCGAACGGTCGAAGTTGATGAACAGCGCCAGACTGGCATCCGTCCGCGCCGTGAGGTAGTCCTCCATCGCGGCGCGCGCGTCAGTCGTGAGGTAGACGCTGCGCTGCTTGGCGCCCTTGCCGGTGACGACCAAGCGATTGCCGGAGCGTGGAAAGTCGGTCCGGTCGAGGTTGAGCGCCTCGGAGATCCGGCACCCGGTGCTGACCAGGAACTGGACGAGCGCGCGGTCTCGCTTGTCGGGGAGCGTTTTCTGGGGCAGTGCCGCGAGAAGACGCGTCAGCTCGTCGGGATCGATCGGCTTGGGGAGTCGCTGCTCGAGCTTGGGCAGGGTGATCCCGTTGGAAAGGTCGCTGGCGATGAGCCCCTCGCGCGCGATCCACCGCAGCCAGGAGCGGATGGCGACGAGCGCGCGGGCCCGCGACGCGGGGCTCTTCAGACCCTCGGCGAGGTGGCGCTGGTAGGCGCGCAGGTCCTCATGGCGCAGACCGTCGACGTTGAGCGCGTGGCCGTGCGCGGCCAGGAAGCCAAGCAGGCGGCGGATCTCGGAGGCGTACGCGCGCACGGTGTTGGGACTGCGGTTGGCTTCCAGTTGAAGCCAGCCGAGGTACTCATCAGCAGCGGCCTGGAGGGCGAGTGGCATGGCGAGGCCGTTGCTGATGATAATTGAGCGGAGGTGGGGGCTCTCCGTGTAATGAGTCCCAGCTCAGGGCTGGAACTCCGAAGCGATGGCTTCGGCTTCGATCCAGAGTTCACCGAACGCGTCAAGCATGTGGCGCTCTGGTTCTATCGCAACTACTGGCGAGTCGAAGCCGACGGCGTTGACAACGTGCCCGCGCGCGGCCGTGCCCTGCTGGTCGCCAATCACGCCGGCATCATTCCCTACGACGGCGCGATGATCCGGACCGCGATCCTGGCCGAGCATCCGCGCCCCCGTCACGCGCGCATGCTCGTCGTCGACTGGGCGTTCGCGATGCCCTTCACGAGCATGCTCCTGATCAAGACCGGCAACGTGCTGGCGCATCCCGACAACGCGACCGCCCTCCTCGAGCGTGACGAGCTGGTCGGCGTATTTCCCGAAGGAGCGAAGGGACCCTCCAAGCCGTACCGCGAGCGGTACCGGATCCGGCGCCTGGGCCGCGGGGGATTCGTGCAGGTGGCGCTGCGCACCGGCTCTCCGATCATCCCGGTCGCTGTCGTCGGCTCCGAGGAGGTGCACCCGGTGATGGCCGATCTGCAACCGCTGGCCCGCCTGCTCGGGCTGCCGACCCTCCCGCTCACACCAACCTTTCCCTGGCTCGGCCTCGGCGGCCTGATCCCGCTGCCGTCGAAGTGGCTGATCGCGTTCGGCCGGCCGATCGACGTGGCTTCGCACGGTCCGGCGGCCGCCGATGATTCCAGACTCGTGCTCGAGCTCTCAGAGGAGGTGCGGGGCTGGATCCAGGCGACAGTCAACCGGCTCCGGCAGAGACGGCGAACGATCTTTTCCTAGGCGGATCGGTTCCCCGGGCGCGCTGGTAGTCTGCGCCGGTGCCCAGAGCATGGCTCGGACTCGTCTGCGCGGCTCTCTTCGTCGCCGCGTGCGGTGGCGGCAGCTCCAGCGGTCCCTCGGGCCCCACCGTCGCGGGCATCGCCGTGCAGCAGGGTGACCTGCCGAGCGGGATGGTCAGGTGCCCCATCAGCGGCGACATCGAGGAGTTCATCAAGGCCGAGCAGTCGCCGGACCCGAACACGTCGAAATCGATCGCGACTTACTGGCAGGACGCCCAGAAGAGCGGGGCCAAGGCGGCTTACGCGGTCATCTACACCGACAGCGATGCCCGATGCGCGGCGATCAAGAACCCCCAGACCGACGTCGGCACGGCGACCTACAGGCTGGTCGTCAACTTCGTCGTCCAGTTCAAGGACGAGAAGACGGCCGCCGACGCGTACAGCAACACTTCGATCTTCGGTTTCAGCCCGTCCCAGCTGAGGTCCGCGCCGACCATCGAGGGCACGAAGACGGGGCTGACCAGCAACTCGATCGTGCTGAGCCAGTCGATCGCGAGCCAGTCCTTCTATATCGCTGAGTGGCAGAACAAGGCGTTCGTGGTCGTCCTGGCGGTGCTGAACGCCGACCCGACGGAAAGCAAGAAGGTCTCCACCGCGGAAAACGGTCGGATCAGCTGAGCACGCGTGGCGGTCGGGGCGGCGGGTTATACAGCCGCCCCGACCAACGCAGCTTGTGCGGGTCGACTAACTCATGCGGCGACGAAACGCCGACCAACTTCTCCAGCCAGCGGCAGCTTCTTCTTGTACACGGTGTTGTTGCTGGCGGACATCACTTTGGTATCAAAGGCCATCTGGACCACCATGGTGGCGAAAGCCCTGGACATGAATGCGAGCACAGTCGGATCGTTGTTGCTCAAGTTGTCGCACCACCGGAAGGGGTTGTCTAGGTGGCAAAGACAAGATTCCGCTGCGTGCCTGCCGGCTCTTTCGCTTCGGACCGATACAAACCGAAGCCGGAGCATGACTGGTGCGCCTGGCAAGAATCGAACTTGCTGCCTCTTGCTCCGCAGCGATGCGCCTCAGCTGCGATAGCTCGTTTGTATTTGGGGGCGGCGCTTCACTGTTCGATTGCTAAGGTGACCCGACTGACAGTTGGAAAACCTATTCCAGCAGCGAGTGGGGCTACTCCCTGAAGTATCCGCAGGACTGGTTGGATTTGCCGAATTTCGGCGCGCCTGATACGGAGAAGTATTTCTCCAACGAGAATGTCGGATCGCCACTTTCGCTGAATGACACCGGTGTATTCCTAGCAATCTCCGTGACTGGAGCGAGTGGTCCGCTGTGCTCCGATCATGGTCTAGGCAATGCGGTCGTGGAGCGACAGAACAGTCTAACGATCGACGGGATTCCTGGAACGATAAACGTTCTTAATGCCCAAGGCTTCGCAGAATTCATTGTGAACCTCCAGCGGAACGCCTATTGCTATTGGTTCGTCTATGTCTTTCGCTCGGTTGCGACACGCGATGCGAATGAGGAGACCGTCCAGTTGATGCTTGGCAAGAGCTTCCGATTTGGGCAGCCGACGGCATCGCCAATTGCGCCATATGGATGAATAACGCTAGATCCGGCATTACGCTCCTCGACTGCTACCGGGCGCGGACCCAACTAACGTCGGAATCCATTGGCAGCGTGGGTCGAAATCTTGGTGGCCCGTTCACTGTTGGAACGCGGGCTCACCACGCTTGAATGGCAGGGCTGGCAGCAGCTCACCGGGACCTCTCGTCTGGCAGGAGCCGAGCAGGTTGGTATCGCGCGCGCTCCGGATGGCGTGCGTCTCGACGTGTTCGTTCGTTTAGACCTGTGCGGCTACCCGGAAAGGGCTGAATGGGTGCGCCTGGCAAGAATCGAACTTGCTGCCTCCTGCTCGCGAACGGGCGTTTGGGCGTCCTGTGGCTTCCTTCAGGCGGCTGGGGAATGGCGAGCGATCGCCCCCGGTGGTGGTCCCTAAGGTCGCCGACGGCGCTCCCACGACCGCCGATGCGCGGCACAGCGGCTACCGTCGCTGAGCTCCTTACAGTCGAGGCAAGGCCGCATGGCTTATGCCGCTGGTTTGCGCCGCGCGATCGCCCCACTCCCATCAGTTGGCGCAGCACTCAAGCTTTCGAAGTCACGACCCGCCATGATGAATGCCGACGTCCGAGGCAGCCATTCGCGGACCCATCGTTCTCGCTGCTCCTGGTCGCGGATGCCCCGCAGTACCCATTCGACAAACGCCACCGCAGGATCACTGAAGCCCCCTCGAATCGGGACTCGGTCATCCCTCGCCAGCAGCGAAGAGGGCCGGGTCATCACTCCGGCCCTCACACTCGTCGCCTCAAAGGAGGTTGATTTCAGCTTACTCGCCGTCGCCTGCGTCCTGGCTCAGCAGTCGCATCTTCGACGTCAGGTCGCACCGATGCATCTGCGAAGTAACGCTGGCGGCCTTTGACGACCGGATGATCCGCCGCTACGCGGGTCACGCCGGCGATGAACAGCTTGTCCTCGCCATCGACTTCGGTCCAGAACGTCTCGGTTGCGATGAGCATCTGCGCCATCACAGGACCTCGAGGTAGCGGAGCTTGTTCGGCGCGATCACACCGGTGCCCGATCGCCACCATAGGAGCAAGCCTCTCTGGCCGGTTGGAAAGCGGTTCGTAGCGCCGAAAAGATTGCTGATGATCTCGACCTGGGCGCCGATAGGGTCCACGACCTGGAACCCTGAGAAGTCACCCAGGACCGCACCCCAAACCAAGGCCTAGCGGGAACGGCGTCAAGGGAAGCAAGCGCCATAGCTGAGATCGATTCGCCTAAGTTCGAGGCGATGGTGCGCCTGGCAAGAATCGAACTTGCTGCCTCTTGCTCCGCAGGCAAGCGCTCTATCCGGTGAGCTACAGGCGCGTGGCGAGACGTTTCAGTTTAGGCGAGGGTCAATTGCGGCCGTCGCGGCCTTGAACGTCCCCAGATCAAAGTTGCTAACCGCGACGAGGGCAACGTAGACGGAGTGCCGCCAGCAAGCCAGGCGTACCGAAGGCCGGTTATAGGTGAACGAGCTGAGCCCGAGCCCGGTGCCGGTGCCGCGCACCAGCCCGGGCAACAACTCACCTGGCGCCGGTGGGATGAAGCCGAAGACCCCAGCCTGCCACGCCCGGTCGGCCTGTCCCGCGTCTTCGAACTGGATGACCACGCTGGCAATCGCTTTCGCAGTCGTCGTCGAGCCGAGCTCCACCTTGCACGCGGCCGGGCTGGCCGCATAGACCGATATCGCGCCGGCGCGCGCGCCATGGTTGACGAGGTCGATCCACTGCGTGGTCAGCCGCCCAGCCAGCTTCGGCTCGGCTGTTTCGAGGACGGACAGGTAAACGTCAAGAGGACCCGACCCCACGCAGACGTTGAGGGTCGCCGGCACGTCACTGGACTGCAGGATGGCGGCAGTCGGGGCCATATGCGGGCTTGGTGAAGGGACTGGAGTGAAAACCGGGTGCGCGTCGTTCTCGCACGCCGTGAAGAGAACGATGAGGGCAACGCACCAGGCAAGCTGGGTCACGGGGCCCGGAGTTTAGACTGGGTAGGACCTATCGCGCCTGTAGCTCACCGGACAGAGCGTTCGGCTCCGGACCGAAAGGCAGCAGGTTCGATTCCTGCCAGGCGCACAACACGCAGCTCGTTGGGGGTCATCTTCAGCCATCCCTGCCGCAGTGATCGATGCCACAATCCTGGCATCGGCAAGAAATACAGGCACACGATGGGGCTGCGGGTCGGGAACGGTCTGCTGACTCGCCTCGTTCGCGGCGGGATCGGACCAAAGGCCATGCGGCTTGTCACGGTTCGTGGCCGGACCACCGGCAAGGAGTACTCGACGCCAATCTGGCTAGTGGAACAAGCTGACGGCCGCTACTGGGTGGCGGTGTTCGGCGAAACGAACACCGTCAAGAACGCTCGCGCGGCCGGCCGCGTGACTCTGAGCCGCGGTGCCGTTCGTGATGATGTACGCCTGAGGGAGGTTCCAGTCTCCGAACGCGTGCCGTTCCTCCGAGCACGCATCGGTCTCGGCGGCAGCCAAATGCTGCGGCCTTACTTCGACGCGACGGCGCAATCGTCAGACGCGGACTTCGCCGCCATCGCACCGGAGCACACGGTGTTCAAGCTCGAACCGATATAGCCACGTCCGGATTCGCCCCTGTCGGAGCCCGGACCTAGAGAGGTGGCGGTTCCTCTGACCTTATGGCTTCTTGACCAGTCGCGCTCCGAGTTGATCGCTGTCCATCGGCAGCCCCGAAGCAGCTTCGAGCCGGCCGCTGAAGTTGAAGAACGAGATCAGCGCCGTAGCCTGGTAAATCCCGTCCTCATCCCAGCCGGCGACCCTCAGCTCCTCGAAATCGGCATCGTCGACCGCGCCAGGGCTTTCCGTCAGCTTCTTGGCATAGCTGAGCAGGGCGCGCGTCTTCGAGTCGAGGTCGAAGAGCGGCCACGTGGTGGCGAACTCGTGGTCCAGGTGCTCCATCCCGGTGAGGCGGCGCAAGGCCGCCGAGTGCAGGCCGAGTCAAGGAGCGCCGCCGATCATGCCGTTGACGACCGTGGCGACCATCTCACGCTGAACGGCCGTCAGCGCCAGCCGCCGGCGCCCGTAGACATGCTGATAGAGACGCGTCATCAACCAGAAGAGTCGGAGGTCTGCCAGCTGGATTCGCACGATCCCAGGCACGCCGCCCAGGCGTGCCCGTATCAGCTTGTCGATCAGCCGCCGGACCAGGCCGGGAACGCCCGAAGGGTAGAACCGACCGGCGTAAATCACTTCACGCGTGCGCCAGTCTTTGCTGGGCCAGGCTGACGAAGAACCATGCCAGCACTGCACCGGCGACGATCAGCGGCAGATGGAATCCGTACTCAACCAACACCAGCCCGGTCCAGCTGAAGCCGGTCACGTGATGCATGTTGTCGTGAGGCCACCAGTTGAGCAGCAGGAATGCGATGGCGAGGTAGGCGGCCGTAGTAAGACCCGCCGGCCCGCCCATCCGGCCGAGCAGCGGACGGCCGAAAATTACGAATGCCACGCCCAGCCCGAATGAGATCGACTCGATCAACATGAGCGCGACGAACATGGGAAGGAGGTTGTCAGGCGGCTGGGCTCCTCGTGGTACGGGCCACAAGGGCGTGAGCACAAACGCCACCGAACCCACGACCAGGGTCACCGCCAACCACTTGAACCAGGGTTCCCTATACATGTCCATCCAGCCTCCCTTGGTTACAATTCGCCAAAGTAATATTTCATGAAATTGGAATTCTGTCAATAGCCGGCATGCCTTCACGGCCCTATCGGATGAATAAGCGCGCCCAAGCCCTCGAGGCAACCCGCAACCAGATCATCTGGGCGGCCATGCAGCTGCACGCCGAAAAGGGACCTGCCGCGACATCACAGGCGGACGTCGCCGCTCGCGCCGGCATCTCCCCGGCGACCGTTTACCGGCATTTCCCAACCCAGGGCTCACTCATCCGGGCCTGCGGCAACCTGGTCTGGATGGCGCTCGAGCCTCCGCGCCCAGAGGACGGCGAGGAGCTGTTCGGCGGCCTGGACACGACGCGAGATCGACTTCGGCGGTTCGTCGAAGAAGTTTCCGAGTTCTATCAGCGCGCCTGGTCCGCGCTGCAAGGCGCACGCGACGAACGCAGCAGGGTACCCGAGCTGGATGAGAGCCTTCGCTGGGTGGCGGCCGGCCTGGAGGAGCTGGCTCGCCAGGCGCTGGCCCTCGAAGAGCCCGATGAGTCCCGCCTCCAGCTCACACTCGCCCTGACCGACTTCGGTGTCTGGAAATCGCTTCGGGACCATGGCGTCCCGGAACAAATGACGGCGAAGGTGCTCGCCGGCCTCCTCGACTGCGCGGTGATTGACCCGGGTTAGGGCCGGCGCGCCTCGTCCGGCGAGTGCTTGCCCCTCGCCTCCATCACCTCCAGGAACAGATGGCGCGTGTGCAGCAGGTTGCGGGCCCGCAGCAGCACCTCGTGACGGTCAAGGGGCTTGACCAGAAAGTCGTTGGCACCCAGCAGCAAGGCCGTGTTGCGCATGGCGTCTCGATCGTCCGCGGTCATCACGATCACCGGCAGGAACCCACGCCGCTTGCGGTCCGCGGTCCATTCCTGCAACAGCTCGAGGCCATCGGGCGGCGGCATGTGGAGGTCGAGCAGGACAAGGTCCGGCTGAAACTCGCCGAACGCAGCGGTCGCCTTGGCCGATTCCGTCACTCCCAGGATGTCGTCGGCCAGGTTCACGAGCATCGCTTTCACGAGGGCGATGTTCACCGGCTCGTCGTCCACGACCATGACTCTGTTGGCCATTCCGCACCAGTTTGGTCAGCGCCAGTGACTCGTGTCTGTCAGTTACCTTTCAATGCAGGGGAGCTCCCGCGTCGCCGCGTGAGTCCATCGCGCTAGGCTGGCTTGAAGACCGGTTGCACCAAACGGGGGTAAGCAGCGTGCAGGCGAAATCCAATCTTGCTCGCGTCAACGGCATCGAGCTCGGCTACCAGGTCTTCGGCGAGGGCGAGCCTCTCATCCTGCTCCACGGCGGATTCGGATCCCTGGAGATGTTCGGGGCCAACATCGGGCTGCTTGCCGCGGGCCGGCAGGTGATCGGCGTCGACCTGCAGTCCCACGGCCGCTCGCCGGCCGCGGATCGGCCGATGACTTTCGAAGCGATGGGTGACGACATCGGGGCGCTGATCCGCGAGCTGGGCTTCCAGCGCGCAGCGATCATGGGCTTCTCGCTGGGCGGCGGCGTGGCGCTGCGAACGGCGATCCAGCATCCGGACGTCGTGGAGCGACTGGTGCTGGTCTCGACGGTCTTCACCAATCACGGCTGGCACCCCGAGATGACCGCGGGCATGAAGGCGATGGGTCCTGAGACGGCCGAGCCGATGAAGCAGAGCCCGATGTACGAGAGCTACAAGCAGGTCGCGCCTAACGTCGACGACTGGCCAGTCCTGGTCAAGCAGCTGACCGACTTGCTGAAGCTCGGTTACGACTGGTCGGCGGATGTTCCCAGGCTGGCCATGCCGGTCATGCTCGTCATCGGCGACGCCGACGGTCTGCCGCCTTCCCACGCTGTTGAATTCTTCAAGCTGCTCGGCGGCGGACTGCGCGATGCGAACTGGGACCGCTCCGGCATGACGCAGCACCGCCTCGCCATCCTGCCTGGCGTCACGCATTACGACATCAACCTCCAGCCCGAGCTCTCCGCGGCGGTGATCCCCTTCCTCCAGGGGAAGTGACGATTTGATGTCCGACCTGGCCGCGAACCGCGCCGGCCACATCACACGCCGGCAGCGGCTGAGGCTGCTCCGCGGCGAAGCCGCGCTCCTGTTCCTCACCGGGGTCGGCCTCATCGTCTCGATCGCCCTCGGGCCCAACCTCCTCGGCGCGTTTCAGGACCTCGGTTTCTTCGGAGGTTTCGTGGTGACCCTGTTCTTCCTGGTTTGCGCCGTGATGACCCTCATCGGTGGGTTCGGCGTGCTCGTCCTTCTCGGCGACCTGGTCCTTGGCCACGTCCGCTCGGTGACTGGCCGCCCGACGCTCAGGCGGGAAGCAGTGACGACGAATGCGCTCGCCCGACCCATCCCCAGCTCGTTCACCTATCCCGGGCAGTACAAGTACAAGGTCATGGTCGACGACCGGGAGTTCGACGTCGACTCCCGGCTTGTCGATCAGCTGTCTCGCGACAGCCGGAAGATCCGGGTGTATTACGCCGCCTACTCGGGCGAGATGCTGAGCCTCGAGCCGCTAGAGGTGGCGCAGGAGGCTAGCTGACCTCCGGCACCTCGAGGCGGTCGAACGTGTCCTTGTTGACGAACTTGAACAGCTGCAGCGGTTTGCCACCCTCGTGGACCTCGGCGATCACCGCGTATCGCTCCTGCCGCTTGCCTCCGCTGGTCGTCCGCACGCTTCGCCGCTTCTTCAGCTGGTTGTCCGGGATCTCGACTTTTTGCTTCGTCTTGAGGTTGAAAAACTCCACTGCAGCCTCCTGATGAAATGAACGAACGCCGTCCCACAATACAGATTTCGCCGCTCCCGCATCTCGATGCTAAGTTGAAGGCATGATCCCAAAGGCCGAATTCGGTCGCACGGGCCACCACAGCTCGCGCGTCATCTTCGGGGCTGCCGCACTGGGCCATGTGTCGCAGAACGTCGCGGATCGGGCCCTTGACGTGTTGCTGCACCACGGCGTCAATCACATCGACACAGCGTCGGGCTATGGCGATTCGGAGCTTCGCATCGCGCCGTGGCTGAGGCGCGAGCCAGGCCACTTCTTCATCGCGACGAAGGGCGACCAGCGAGACGGGAAGGGGGCGCGTGAGGAGCTGCACCGCTCGCTCGACCGCCTCGGCGTCGACCGCGTCGACCTGTGGCAGCTTCACTCGCTGGCGGATCCCATCGAGTGGGACCAGGCCCTGAGTCCCGGCGGCGCCCTGGACGCGGCGCTGACCGCACGCGCCGAGGGCCTGATCAGGTGGATCGGAGTCACCGGCCACGGGGCCCAGATCGCGGCCACCCACCGTCGGAGTCTCGATCGCTTCGATTTCGACAGCGTGCTGCTGCCCTACAACTTCATCACCATGCAGAGCGACTACTACCGCGCCAATTTCGACGCCCTGCTCGAAACCTGCGCCGAGCGCCGCGTGGCCGTGCAGACCATCAAGTCGATCGCACTTCGACCCTGGATGGACAGCGACCACACACGCACGACCTGGTACCAACCGCTCGAATCGGCCGCCGACATCGACCTCGCGGTTTCGTGGGTCCTGGGCCGGCCCGGCGTCTTCCTGAACAGCGTCGGTGACCTCGACCTGCTGCCGCTGGTCCTCGACGCGGCCGGCCGGTTCAAGGAGCGTCCCGCCGACCAGGCGATGGAGGACCTGATCGCACGCTCACACTCGGAGCCGCTGTTCGTCTAGACGCCTAAGCGCGTTCGGTTGCTCGGTAGCCGCGTCGAGGGTTCCACGATTCGATCACCAGGCGGTTGCCCGCGTCGTTCAGCCGCGTGATCACCACGTCGTCGATGTCGATCCGAAAAGCGTGGGAATCGTTCCCCGAAGCAAGCTCGACCGCTCGTCCGGCGACCTTGGCCTCGCCTCGCCACGATCCACTCTTGGCCGGGTCGTGCGTCGGGCCGTGGATCGCGACTCGCCCATCCCGCAGGAGATCCATCGCCTTGACCGCCCGTGGCATCGAGCCCATGCGCAGCTCTCCCTCGGTGAACTGGACCTCGGTCCCGCTGATGCGAGGAGACCCGTCGCGCCGCAGCGTCGCCATGGTCAGGTGCTTGCGCGAGCGCATCAGCCTGCGAACTCGCTTAGCAAAGTCGGGCTCGGCCGCCTCGAACTCACCCCATGAGGCCATGCGAACAAATTACCCGTACGCTGAGGTGGCACATGGCAGAGAACGCCTTCGCGGCGGGTCTCTTCGAGGGTCTACCGCCTCGCTACGACCTGCTCGTCGAGGTGCTCTCACTCGGACAGAACGGGAGGTGGCGCAGCGAGCTTGTCCGCCACATCGCGCGGTTTCGACCGCGCCGGGTTCTCGATGTGGCCACCGGAACCGCGGGCGTGGCCATCGCACTCGCGCATGCGACCGATGCCGAAATCGTGGGCGTCGACATCAGCGAGCCGATGCTCGAGCGCGGCCGCAAGAACGTTCACGACGCCGGGCTCGACCGGCGCATCCAGCTCCGGCACGCACGCGCCGAGGAGCTGCCCTTTCCGGACGGCTCGTTCGACGCGGTGACCTTCACGTACCTGCTGCGTTACGTTGCCGACCCGGCGGCCACCCTGGTCGAGCTGACCCGCGTGTTGCGCCCATCGGGGGACATGGCGAGTCTCGACTTCTATGTGCCGCGGAATGCCGTGTGGCGCCTGGCCTGGCGCGCGTACAGCCGCGCGCTGATGCCATCCGCCGGCCGCGTCCTGGGCGGCAAAGCATGGTGGAAGGCCGGGCGCTTCCTGGGCCCGAACATCGAAGACTTCTATCGCGGCTGGCCGGTTCATCGCCTGTTCGAGGCCTGGCGCGAGGCCGGCATGGTCGATGTCAAAGACCACGTGATGAGCCTGGGCGGGGGCCTCGTGATGTGGGGTCGCAAGCACCATGCCTGAGACTCCGGCGCTTTCCCCGGCCTACTACGCGACAACCGCCAGGGGCTGGCGCCGCGACGTCTGGGCGCTGCTGCATCCGCCGTACACCGCCTGGCACCTCTCTTACGTGCTGATCGGGGCCGGCCTGGCGCCGGCCCTCGATTTGACGCGCCTCGCCGCCACGGCCCTCGCCTTCTTTCTCGCGGTCGGCATCTCGGCGCACGCCCTCGACGAGCTGCGGGGCCGCCCGCTGCGGACCCAGATCCCGTCCAGCGTCCTCTGGACGGCGGCGATCGCCGGCCTCGTGGGGGCGGTCGGGTTGGGCATCGCCGGCATGGCCGTGGTGGGGATAGGGCTGCTGCCGTTCATCGCCGCCGGCGTGCTTTTCGTGTTTGCCTACAACCTCGAGCTGCTGGGAGGGCGCATGCATGGCGATTTCTGGTTCGCGCTTTCCTGGGGCGCATTCCCCGTCGTGACCGCCTACTTCGCGCAGACAGGGCGGCTTTCGATCGGCGTCGTCGCGGCGGCGGCGGCCGCCTACGCGCTGTCGTTCGGCCAGCGGGCCCTGAGCACGCCCGCCCGGACGCTGCGCCGGAAGACCCTTTCGGTCACGGGCACGCTGACGCTGGACGACGGCTCGGAGACGCCGCTCGACGAGCCGGCGCTGCTGCGGCCGCTCGAGCTGGCGCTGCGCGCGTTTTCCTGGGGAGTCGTGCTTCTCGGGCTGGGCCTGGTCGCGACGAAAGCGTTATAGAGGCGCCTCTAGACGGGGAAGACTCCGTGCTTGCGATCGACGCGCGGGGAGACCTTCCCCGTATAAGCGGCGAACCGCGCGATCAACGACTCACGCAGGTCCTCCGGTTCGACGACGTCGTCGACGATGAGGTTGGAGGCAAGCTTGTAGAGGTCGACGTCTTCGCGGTACTCCTCTTCGAGCTCCTTCCGCTTCGCGGCGCGCTGCTCCTCGGGCAGCTCGGCGAGCTTGTTGTAGAAGACCGCGTTGACCGCCGGCTCGGGACCCATGACCGCGATCTGCGCCGAGGGCAGGGCGATGACCGCGTCGGAGTCGAACGCGGGACCCGCCATCGCGTAAAGGCCCGCCCCGTACGCCTTGCGCACGATGACCGAGATCTTGGGCACGGTCGCCTCGGAGACGGCGCTGATCATCTTGGCGCCGTGGCGGATGATGCCGCGCCGCTCGACATCGGTGCCGATCATGAAGCCGGGCACATCGGCCAGGAAAAGCAGCGGGATCTCGAACGCGTCGCAGAGCCAGATGAAGCGTGCGGCCTTGTCGGCGGAATCGTTGAACAGCACGCCGCCCTTCTGCATCGGTTGGTTGGCGACGACTCCGATCGCATGGCCGTCCAGGCGAGCGAAGCCCGTGAGGATCTCTTTTGCGAACAGCTTCTTGATCTCCAGCCAGGAGCCTTCGTCGATGATCGCGTCGATCACCTGGCGCATGTCGTAGCCCCGGTTTGGCTCCTCGGGGATGAGCTCGCGGAGGGATTTCTGTACGGAGCGGGGCGGCCTCGCAGCGCATGACGTGACGCCCCGGTGAGAGCTGTCGGGCATGTACTTGAAGTAAGCCCGGGCAAACTCGATCGCCCCCTGATCGTTCGCGACGAGGGCATCGCCGAGGCCGCTCTCCGTGTTGTGCATGCGCGCGCCGCCGAGCTCTTCGAGGGTCACCTTCTCCCCGACGACAACCTCGACCATGCGCGGCGAGCCCAGGTACATCGAGGCGTTGCCTTCGACCATGACGACCACGTCGCAGAACGCCGGGATGTACGCGCCGCCGGCCGCCGAAGGGCCGAACAGCAGGCAAATCTGTGGCACCACTCCGGACAGCTGGACCTGGTTGAAGAAGATCCGGCCGGCGTGCCGGCGGCCCGGAAACATCTCGATCTGGTCGGTGATGCGCGCCCCGGCGGAGTCGACGAGGTAGAAGAGCGGCCGGCGGATGCGGGCCGCGGTCTCCTGAATGCGGAGGATCTTCTCGACAGTGCGCGCACCCCAGCTCCCCGCTTTCACGGTCGGGTCGTTGGCCATCAAGGCCACCAACCGGCCGTCGATCCTGCCGAGACCCGTGATCACTCCGTCCGCCGGAAGCTCCTCGGCGAGAGCGTTGGCGAAGAGGCCGTCTTCGATGAACGAGCCTGGGTCGAGCAGAAGGTCGAGGCGCTCTCGCGCGGTCAGCTTGTGCTGCTCGCGCAGCTTGGGCAGGTATCGCGTCCCGCCCTTGCGCGCCTTCTCGCGCAGCTCTTTGGAGCGAGAGCCCGCCACTACTTGCCTTTGAAGTCCGGCTCGCGCTTCTCGAAGAACGCCTTGATGCCCTCTCGCGAGTCCTCGGTCTGCGAGACGAGCAGGAACTGGCCGTGCAGGTAGTGGAGGGCGGCGCGAAAGTCCATGTCCTGCTGGCGGTAGAGCGAGTCCCGGCCGAGGCGCATCGCGACCGGCGATTTCCTGGCCAGGGCTTCAGCGATCTCGCCGACTGTGGAGTCGAGCTGCTCGTGCCGGACCACGCGGTTGATCACCCCGAGCGACTGCAGCTGCGTCGCCGTCCAGCGGTCGCCCAGCATCTCCATCTCGAGCAGCACCTTGCGAGGGATGTTGCGGGACAGGATGGCCTGGATCATCATCGGCCAGATCCCGACGTTGATCTCGGGCGTGCCGAAGCTCGCCGTGTCGACGGCTATCAGGAGGTCGCAGGCGCATGCGAGGCCGAAACCGCCGGCCAGCGCGTGGCCGTTGATGCGGCCGACGATCGGTTTGCCGAGCTCGGCCATGAGCAGGAAGAGGTCGACGAAGAGGTCGCGGCTGCGGAACTTCTCCAGGCTGGTCATTTCGCCGTCGAAGCTGGCCAGGTCGGCCCCCGCGCAGAACACCCGGCCGGCGCCGGTGAGGACGACCACACGAGTCTCGGGTTCGTCTTTGCACCATCGGAACGCCAGCGCAAGGTCGCGGAGCATGGCGGCCGAAAGCGGGTTCCGCTGGTCGGGGTTGTTGAGCGTGACTGTCGCGATGTGGCCCTCAGCGGCGAGCAGCACCTGCTCCAGGGCCGGAAGCTCTGTCACAGCGCTATTTTCCTTCCCCGCCTGCCGGGGAAGGTGGCCTGCCGCTTCGGCGGCCGGCCGGATGGGGCGGGTGAACGCCTTCAGATCCGACCGCAGGCCACTAAACCTCGCCTGGCCGGAATCAGTTAGGCGATATGACTGCACTCCTTAACAAAAATACTTTGCCTGTTGCATTTGGCCCCTCCACAATTGCACCGAACCTGCAATCGATCCTGTCACCCAAAGTTAGGCCCGCAATCGCTTAAAGCACACATCCCGCCCACCATAGAAAGGCATGAAGGTCAAGTCACGCGATCTTGTCGCGACTTCGGTCGCGAGCAACCACGACTCATCGATCGATATCGACAAGCCGATATTCACGCTCAGCGTGGCATCCGAGATCCTCGAGGTGCATCCCCGCACCCTGATGATGTACGAGCACTTGAGCATGATTTCGCCCAAGCGCACCGTTACCAATCGAAGGCGCTACTCGCGCCGGGACGTGATGAAGCTCCAGGCCATCCAGATGCTGACCCGAGAGCACCACGTCAATCTCGCTGGCGTTCGCTACATCCTCGCTCTGCTCAAAAGGCTGCAGAACGCTGGAGTAGACCCCCCGGAAGACCTGAAGAACCTGGACGTGACCCAGCTCGACGTCTGAGCAACCACCTGGTTTGAGGGAGAAGCAACAAAAAGAGGCAAATGTCAAAGAAAAGAAGGCGTCTAGAGATAAAGGTCGACCCGATCCCGGCGATGTACATGGAAGAGACCGCTTCGTGCCCCGTCTGCGGCCGCGATGCCCAGGCGATCGGCCGGCGGCACGTTCAGATCGTGTTTCGCTGCGACGGCTGCAAGGTCGTCTTCAAGCGAAACCGCCACTGGCCGTACATCTACTAGGTTTCTGAACGGCGCCCCGCGGCCGGGTTGATCCCGGTCGCGAATCGACGCCTTCTCGCGCGTACCCTTTTCACGGGGATGAGACGCTCGATCGGCCGCTCGGCCGTCTACGGCATCCTGCTCGGCCTTGCCACCGCCGCGGTTGCCGAAGCGGTCCGGCCGCGCGGCGGGACCACGCTGCTTCTCGATTGGGAGCAGGTGCGGCGGATCGCTCGAGAGCGCCTCGAGACTCCGTCCCTCGACCGCGGCCAGCTCGCCACGGCGGCGCTGGGATACCGCAGGCTGGCCGACCAGCTCGAAAAGCCGCTGCTCAACTTCGTGGGCGGCCTGCCCAAAGGCGCGTCGTTCCCGCTGTTCGAGGCGCTCGACCGCGAGGGCTGGATCGACCTGAACCTGACCATCCTGCGGCGCGCGGTCGACCCGGTGCTCGAGGCCGGCCGCATGCCGAACTCGCTGATCGTCGACGTCGGCAAGGCGGGGGTCGATCGCTATATCGGCGCGATGCTTGCGTTTCTCGGCCGGCGCGTGCTCGGCCAGTACGACCCGCAGCTCATGGCCACCGAGCCTATGAGCGGAGAAGGCCTCTACCTGGTCGAGACGAATGTCGTCGACTGGCAGCGCCATGCGCACCTTCCAGACGAGGACCTTCGCCGCTGGCTGATCCTGCACGAGATGACGCACGCGTGGCAGTTCGCGGCGCATCCCTGGCTGCGCAGGTACATGGAAGAGTCGATGCGCGTCTTGATCGAGTCCGTGACCACCAGGGGACCGGGCGTCGCGCGCTACGCCGCTTTCGTCGGCGTCCTCCCCGCACAGTGGCGCGTGATGCGCAGGGTGCAGAGCACGATGTCCGTGGTTGAGGGCTACAGCAACCTGGTCATGAACCACCTCGGCCGCAAGCTGCTGCCCGGCTTTGACCGTCTCGAGCACGCCTACCGCGACCGAAGCTCAGGCCGGAGCGCCTTCGAGGTGCTGATCTGGAAGCTGACCGGGCTGGACCTGAAGCTGCAGCAGTACCAGCGAGGGGAGGTGTTCTGCCAGGCGATCTACGACCAGCACGGCATCCAGATCCTCAATCGCGTGTGGGACGGTCCGGAGAACATGCCTTCCCTGAAGGAGCTCGCCAACCCGGGCGCCTGGTTCCGAAGGACTTCGGTTGGCCCGTCGGCATCCCGCTTCCAGTCTCTTGGCTGAGCCGGCCAGCTAGTCCCTCAGCTCCTCCTGCGCGGTTTCCTCGCTGATCGGCATCACCGCCACCGGCAGATCGCTGATGTCGAAGTAGCGGACTGCTTTGTTCAGCCGCTTGGCGATGCCGACCTGGACCTTGACGCCCAGCGAGAGACGGCCGAAGACCCAGACCTCGTCTGAGCGCGAGAGCAGGTTGTTCATGGCCTCCCGGACGACGTCCTTGTCGACGGTGTGCATCAGGTAGTAGTCGAACAGCATGAACGGGCTGACCGGAACCAGCCCGGAGTCGAGGACGAACTTCTGGATGTGGGCGCGCCAGTAGAAACTCTTGTTCGACATGGCCACGTAGACCAGTCGCTTCGGATGCCGCAGCGTCTCTTCCGCCTGGTCGCGCGCGCTGGGCTTGGTGGTGGGTTGAAAAATGCGTTCGAGGATGTCCTCGGCCGCTTTGCCGGTGATCGCCATCTAACCCCTAGTCGAAAGGATGATTGAGTGGCGGCTATCGTATCAGCCGTGCCCGCAGGGTCCGGCTTCGACCTCACGGGGCGTGTCGCGCTCGTCACCGGCGCCAGCCGCGGCATCGGGAGCGCGATCGCCGAAGTGCTCGCCGAGCACGGTGCCCAGGTCGTCCTCTCCAGCCGCAAGCAGGCCGACCTGGATGCCGAGGCCGAGCGCATCAACGCCCTCTACCCGGAGCGCGCCACGGCGATCGCGGCCCATGCCGGCCGCCCCGAGGACCTGGAACGCCTCGTCAAGGCCACCATGGAACGCTTCTCGCGCGTCGACATCCTGGTCAACAACGCCGGCACCAACCCCTATATGGGGCCTGTGCTCGGCGCCGAGCTCTCGGCCTGGGACAAGACCTTCGAGGTCAACGTCCGCGGGATGTTCTGGCTCACCAAGCTCGCCTACGAGGCGTGGATGGAGGAGCACGGTGGCTCGGTGGTCAACATCGCGAGCACCGGCGGCATCCGCCCGGGTATCGGCCTTGGGGTCTACAACATCACCAAGGCCGCGGTGATCTTCATGACCCGCCAGCTGGCGCGCGAGATCGGCGGCAAGGTCCGGGTGAACGCCGTCGCCCCGGGCTTGATCAAGACGCGCTTCGCGGAGGTGCTGTGGAACACGCCCGAGATCCTGGATCGCGTCCTCGCGGTGAACCCGATGGGGCGCATCGGTGTCCCCGAAGAGGTCGCCGCGGCGGTCCTGTTCCTTGCCTCGGACGCGGCTAGCTACGTGAACGGTGAGGTGCTGATCGTGGACGGGGGCGGCGGCGAGATCTAGCCCCGCTCTCGGTGGGTTCCTCGACGAGCGCGCCGTTCGTGTCCCCCTCTCCATTGGCTGACGCCACCTGGCGCGTGTGGATGAAGTCTTCGAGCTCCTTCTCGTACTGGTATGCGTGGCGATCGGGCTCGTAGCGCAGCACCCGACGCTGCTGGATGAAGTCTTCGAATGCGGCACGCGTGTCCCGCGCGGCGCGGAACCCAAGCTCGCGAGCCGCCTTCGCCGTCGACAGCGTGCGACCCCAGCGCAGAAGGTCGAGCAGCTGCGGTGACAGGAATGCGATGCCTGCCTTGCGGATCGCGAAAGCGGCAATGCCGAGTCCGAACGGCGGCAGCAGCGGAGCGTGCAGCTTGCCGCCGGAGTCGAGCAGCGTCGACAGCGGCTCGTTGCCGGGAGGTGCGATGTTGTAGGCGCCGCCCGGTCCGCGCTTGGTCGCCAGGACCATCGCCTCGATGCAGTCGTCGCGATGCACGAGCTGTATGGGAGGGTCGTAGCCGATCACGGTCGGCACCACCTCGAGGTCGAGGTAGCGTGCCAGGGGCTGCGGCTCGTCAGGGTTGACGCTGTTGCTGAAGCGCAGCGCCAGGATCGTGATGTTGGGGTTGCGCACCGCGAAGTCGCTCACGTAAGACTCGACCTCGACGATGTCGCGCACGAACTGGTGCCTCGAGTTGCTGTCGAGCCGCTGGTCCTCGCGCAAGCCGGTGGGCAGGTCGAACCGCGAGCCGTACACGTGGCCCGACGACTTGAGGACGAAGCGGCGGACCGGGCTGCCTTCGCCGGCGCAGCCGGCCAGCAGGTTGAGGGTGCCGATCACGTTCATCTCGTGGGCGCGCGCCGGGTCCATGTCGAACGAGTCGATGCGAGTCAGCGTGTGGACGACGGTGTCGATGCCGACCGCGCGCACGAGCTTGCCGATGAGCGAGTGCCGGATGTCGAGCTTCAGATAGTCGGCGCGGCCCAGGTCGTAACGCGGCTCGCGGATGTCGATGCCGATGACCTCGGCGACGTCGGGGTCCTCGACCAGGCGCTGCACCACCAGTGCGCCCCACCATCGCGCGACGCCGGTCACCAGCACTCGACGCTTCTTGGCCATTCCCTGTTCAGTCTATGGGCCCGCCGACCCAGCAAACCCGCGAGCGCCGGCGGTCGCGGGGAATTCGCGAGTCGGCAAGCCGCGAGCGCCGGCAGTCGCGGGGAAAGGCGCGAGCGCCGGAGGACTCTTCCTAATAGGTTCTTTTGATGACGTCGCGCTCCATTAGGGCGACGGCCTTCGACACCGGCTCGAGGAGCGGAGACTTCGCCTGCCGGACGGCGAACTCGAGCTGCCTCAGGAGCGAGTAGAGCGCCTTCATCGCCTTGATCGCGTCGCCGATGTCGACGTTGGCCGGGAGCGGGATCCGATCGAGCGGCTCGCCCGCGGCCCAGCGATACGCGAAGTCGATGTAGTCGTGCGATGGCTGTCTCAGGTTGGGCTCGTCGAGGTGTCGCTCCATGTCGGCGAACCGGAAGTAGAGCGACCGGATGAGGCGCGCCGTCTGGGCGATCGCGGGTGTGGGGTAGCGGCGCGGCCCGCGTGATTGGCGATCGCCGCGCCGCTCGCGGTCCTCTGCGGCGAGCATCACGATCACGGCGCACAGCTCCTCGGCGGTCAGGCCTTCGAACCAGCCCAGCCACACGGCCTCGGCGACCAGGATCGTGTTCTCGCCGTAGACGCGCGCCGCGAACAGGCCCTTGTCGGTCGGCTTGTTCTTCTCGAGGAATCCCGCCTCGGCCAGGATGGCCGAGATCCGGCGCAGCTTGCGCGGGTACTCGTCCATCTGGCCCGTCACCTCGCGCTGGCCACGATCCAGCTCCTGCTGCAGGTTGCGGACCTCGCCGTACTTCTGGAGCAGTTCGCCGAAGCGCGGTGACCGGACCACCTTGAGCTTGCGCTGGCGCTCGAGCAAGCCCCTGGCCTCCACCTCCAACCGCTGCGCGAGCCGTCCCGAGTGACCCATCGCCCGCGTGGGGCGTCCTCGCCGGTGACGCCTCTCCGCGCCCGCCTCGCGGCGCAGGCGCTTCAGCTCGATCCGGATCGCGCGGCGGCGGTCCTCGATCTTGAAGTACTGGGCGATGTCCTCGATCGAGACCTGCGGGTCGTCCCACATCCGCCGGATGTCGGCGAGCTGCTCGCGGACGTTGGCCAGCCGCTCGTCGGTCTCGGTGGCGGCCAGCCGTTTCTGGAACTGCCCGAACGAGCGCTGCATGAGCGCCTCCGCCTCCTCCGGCGTGTAGACGCGCAGCAGGTTGAGGGCCATGTTGTAGCTCGGCAGGAACTTGGACTCGACCACGAGCGTCGGGCCCATCGCGACCTCGTAGATGGTCCCCACCTCAACGTCCGACTCCTTGAGGATGGCGCCGTGGCCGATGACGTCGATTCCGCGGCGGCCCGCCCGGCCCATCAGCTGCGTCAGCTCCCCCGTGGTCAGGGTTGAGAAGTTGACGCCGTCGAACTTGGTGAACGAGGAGACGACCACGCCGCGCGCCGGCATGTTGATGCCCAGGGACAGCGTCTCCGTGGCGAACACGACCTTGATCAGGCCGCGCTGGAATAGCTCCTCGACCATCTCCTTGTGGTAGGGCAGGAGACCCGCGTGGTGCTCGGCTAGTCCGCGACGGAGCAGGCGGGCGTCGACCATGCGCCGAAACAGAGCTTCCTCGTCCGCGTCCTTGAGGGCTTGCAGGCGCTCTGCGGCGACGCGGTCGATCGCCTCCTTCTCGGCCGCGGTCGTCAGGTCCAGCTCGTGGTAGGCGCAGCGCTGGAGAGCTTCACGGCAGCCGCGCCGGGAGAAGATGAAGTAGATCGCGGGCAGCATCTCCAGGCTGCGGAGCTGCTCGATCATGTGCAGCAGGTCGTTCGAGGGCAGGCCCCGATAGCCGCCGATCCTGTACGACGCCTCCTCTTCCTGGGCGGCCTTCCTCCAGGTGCGCTCGTCGATGCCGCCGTCCGCCTGGAACAGCGGGTAGAACCGGTTGTTGATCGCGAGCCACATCTTCAGCTCGACCGGACGGACGTCGTGGAACACGGTCTCCATGCCGCCCCGGTTCTCGGCCATCCAGTCGGCGATCTCCTTGTAGTTGCCGATGGTCGCCGACAGGCCGACGAGCTTGATCGAAAGAGGGGCCTGGATGACGATCTCTTCCCACACCGAGCCCCTGGGGAAGTCGTCGATGTAGTGCACCTCGTCGAGCACCACGTAGCGGACGAGGTCGAGGCGACCGGGGTCTTCGTAGATCAGGTTGCGCAGGATCTCGGTGGTCATGACGACCACCGGAGCGTTGTCGTTGATCGTGTTCTCACCGGTGACGAGACCGACCATCGATTCGCCATACGTGCGCACGAAGTCGTGATACTTCTGGTTGCTCAGCGCCTTGAGAGGCGTCGTGTATAGGACCTTCGCGCCGTCCTTCAAGGCGCGGAAGATGGCGTATTCGGCGACGATCGTCTTGCCGCTCGAGGTGGGCGCGCTGACGAGCACGCCGCCGCGACCGCGGTCCAGCTTGTCGATCGCCTCGCGTTGAAAGTCGTCCAGGTCGAAAGGAAGCGTGGACGCGAACTCGTCGACCAACGACTCGACAGTCTTCACAGCGGCACCAGCTCGGTGGAGACGTTGGTGATCTGCGCTCCGTCCGCGTGGGACTCGATGTAGGAGAGGGCCGCGGCGAGCACGCGGTCCGCCTGCCGGCGGTCTCCGCTCACGGTCGCGATCGCCAGCTCGGCCAGCTGCCAGCGATCGAGCTCGCCGACCTCGGCGGCGGCAACCTTGAGCTCGTGGCGAAGCCGGCGCAGCAGGCCGCTCACGACCTGGCGCTTGGATTTGAGCGATCCGCTCTCCGGCATGTGAATGACGACGCGCATGAGACCCACGGTCAGGTCGGAGGACATCCTTCAGCTAGATTAGGTCGGTGACGGCGGGGGCGGCTCAGCTGCGCGAGCTTGCGCGGGACCTGGTCAGAGCCTCGTACCTCAAAGGCGATTTCGTGCTTCGTTCGGGACGCCGATCGAATCGCTACTTCGACAAGTTTCTCTTCGAGACGGATCCTGCGCTGCTCAAGCGACTCGGGAGCCAGCTTGCGGAGCTCGTCCCGCAGGCGACACAGCGCCTTGCCGCGCCCGTGTTAGGTGCGGTGCTCCTGGGCGGCGCCGTGTCGATGGAGTCGAACCTCCCGCTCCTGCTGGTCCGCAAGGAGCCCAAGGGTTATGGGACCGGCAAGCAGCTCGAGGGCCGCTTCGAGCGGGGGGAGCGCGTGACCGTGATCGAGGACGTGGTCACCACCGGCGGCGATTCGCTGCGCTCCGTGCAGGTGCTTCGTGACGCAGGTCTCGAGGTCATTCACCTGGTGGTCGTGCTGGATCGGGGGGAAGGCGGCGAGGAGAACATCCGCGAGGCGGGCGTTCCCTATTCGCCGCTGTTCCGCCTGCAAGACCTGGACCTTGACTGAGCTCCTGATCAAAGGCGGAACGGTCTTCACGGCTGAAGGCCCGCGAAATGCCGACGTCCGCGTCAACGATGGCGTCATCACCGAGGTCGAGCCAGGGTTGACGGCGGCGGGCAGAGCGGTCGACGCCTCTGGCATGTACGTGCTTCCTGGCGCCCTCGACGTCCACGTCCACAGCCGCGACCCCGGGTTCCCGGAGAAAGAGGACTTCGGGACCCTGACCGCGGCCGCCGCCGCGGGTGGCGTGACCGTCGTGCTGGACATGCCGAACACCGTGCCGGCGGTGGACAGCGCCGGCGTGCTCGAGTCGAAGGCCGCGCTCGCTCGCAGCAAGGCGCGCGTGGATTTCGGCCTGTGGGGCCTGATCCGCTCGACCACCACCGCCGAGCAGCTGGAGGCGATGGCGGACGCGGGCGCAGTTGGATTCAAGGCCTATCTCGCCTACTCGTTCAGCCTCAGCCGGAAGCAGGTGCTGTACTCGCCGAATGGCGACGACCCCGACCTGGAGTCTCCCGCCGACTACGGGACGCTCGCGCGCCTGGCGCCGGCGCTCGCGCACCTGGGACTGCCGGTCGCGATCCATGCCGAGGACCCGACGGTGCTCGCCGCCTTTCGCCGGCCGGTGCTGACCTACGACGATCTGCTCGCGTCGCGACCTCCGGAGGCGGAGGCGGTCGCCGTGTCCGCGGCAGCCGCGGTGGCGAGAGATTCGGGGTTTCACCTGCACATCGCGCACCTGTCGAGCGCGCTGGGGCTGCAGGCGGCGGAGGACGCAGTCAGCCTGGGCACGCCCATGACCCTTGAGACCTGCCCGCAGTTCCTCCATCTGACCGCGGAGGACTTCGGGCGCGTCGGGGCGGCGATGAAGATGCTGCCGCCGATTCGCACCCGTGCCGACCGGGACGCGCTTCTCGACGGCCTCAAGCGAGGCGTCATCTCCGTGCTGGGCACCGACCACGCACCGCACACGGACGCCGAGAAGTCGGCCGCGTTCGGCGACGCTCCATCCGGAAGTCCGGGCGTGCAGACCCTGTATCTCAGCAGCCTGCAGCTCGCCAGGGATGCCGGCGACGTGTGGCTCGCTCCGGGGTGGGTCAGCACCGCTCCGGCGCGCCTGGCTGGCCTGCAGGAGAGCAAGGGCTCGATCGCGCCCGGTTTTGACGCCGACATCGTGATCGTCGACCCGCGAAGCAAGACACGGGTGAGCTCGGAGGGGATGCGATCACGACAGCGGCACGGCGCCCTCGAGGGGCTGGAATTCGACTTCGCCATCAAGCACGTCTACCTGCGTGGTGAGTCGGTCGCGCGCGGAGCGGGCAAGCCCCGCGGGCGCATGGTGCGGCCCGCGCCGGCGCTCAGATGAGGCATGGCGTCGCGGCGGTGACGGCGCTTTTTCTGCTCGTCGCCTGCTCGGACGGAGGGCTCAGCGCCTCGGCATCCCCGTCTGCGCCGGGTCATGGCACGGCGGAACCGACGCCGCTGGCGCGGCCCTCCGGCCACCTCGACGCGCAGGTCCCGATGCCGGACGGATTTCCGTCAGACGTGCCGATCTACACCAAGGCGCGCTTGACCGCCGGCGCCTCGTTCAACTCGACCGGGCAGGTCGCGTGGGGGATGGAGTGGCAGACCCTCGACACCGTCGTCAAGGTCAAGGCGTTCTACGCGGACAAGCTAAGCCAGGGCGACTGGACGATCTCGTTCACGAACGCCACAACCACCGCAACGTTCTCGGCGACCTTCGCGCGCAAGAGCGACCCACGCGTACAGGGCACGCTCAAGGCCGACCGGTCGTCGGGGGTGACGAGGATCCTGATGAGCCTGGCCGCTCCGGCCTAGGCTCTTGCCCCGGCTCGGAAGATCGGGTTCTGCTGGAGCTCGCGCTCCAGGCTCGTCGCCGGGCCGTGACCCGGATAGAGCGCGGTCGTCAGCGGCAGCCGCACGAGCTTGGTGCCGATGCTCATCATCTGCCGGCGCAGGTCCGTCTCCGGCATCTGGCGGCCGATCCCGCCGGCCAGGATCGTGTCGCCGACGAAGGCGTGGTTGGCGATGACGAAGCAGAGGCTGCCCGGGGTGTGGCCTGGCGTGTGCAGGACGTAGACCTTGAACTCGCCGAAGTCGAGCTCGTCGCCGTCCAGCAGGTAGCGGTCGGCGGAGCGGAGGAAGTGCTTGGCGTCCGCCGAGTGGATGGCCGTCTCGCCGCCGGTCAGCGCCTTCAGGTCGTCCTTGCCTCCGACATGGCCAGGATGCCCGTGGGTGGCGAGGATGTGCTTGACGGTCAGGCCGCGGGCCTGCTCGGCGATCTTGTCCGCGGGAAGGCCGGGGTCGATGACCACCGCCTCCTTGCTGTTCGCGTCCGAGACGATGTAGCAGTTGACCTCGCGGTCGAGCTTGACCTTGACGATCGAGAGCTTCGCCACACATCAGTATTTACAGCAATGGAGCGCGCGGCTGTGGTCGGCTTTGCGGTCGTCCTGCTTCTGATCTGCCTGTACTGGGTCTACGGGTATGTGCGAAGGCGCTCCAAGAAGCGCTACTAGCTGTGCTTACTGATCCTGGACGGTCTGGATCTTCTGACGCAGCGCGTCGAGCGAGTCGAACCGGTCGAGGGCCGGCTTGGCTCGCGCCCGGTCCGGATACTTGGCGATCTGCACCGCCTCGAGCAGCAGCTCGATCTCTTCAGGTGTGAAGTTCAGGGTCTTCAGCACGACCTCGTCCGACTGGCCTCGCCGGTCGACGGTGTCCCTGATCACGTCGTCGGTGTCGCTCACGACCTCTGGCCGGGTCGGTCGAAACAGGTCTTCCGAACCGACCAGCGAAGCGCGCTTGAAATTCGGCATGAGTGCCCCCTCAGTCCGGTGCCCGGTGATTTTCCATGACCTTCGTCGCCAGGGCGCGATATGACCTCGCGCCGTCCGATTCGCGCGCATATGTGAGGATCGACTGTCCCGCGAGCGGAGTCTCTGCGAACCTGATCGAGTCGGTGATCCAGAAGTCGTACACCTTGTCGCCGTACTTCTCTTTGACGGCGGCGAGCACCTCTTGCGAATGCAGCGCTCGCTGCTTGTAGAGCGTCGGCAGGATCCCGATCAGCTCCAGGCGTGGGTTGAGCCTTCGCTTCACGCGCTCCATGGTGACCAGCAGCTCCTGCATGCCTTTGAGGGCGAGGAACTCCGCCTGCAGCGGCACAAGGACCTCGTCCGCCGCGACCAGCGCGTTGATCACGATCAGGTCGAGCGACGGCGGGCAGTCGATGATGATGAAGTCGTATCGCCTCTGCACCGGCTCCAACTTGTCGCGCAGGATGCTCTCCCGGCCGATCTCGTTGATCAGCTGGTTTTCCGCACCCGCGAGCTCGATGTCGGCCGGGATGTAGTGGACTCCCATCTGCCGCGCTTCCTGGACCACGTCGGTGACCGTTGTCTCGGGATCGACCAGCAGGTGGTAGATCGTCTTCTCGAGCTCGCCGGTGGGCTTCATGTAGAGCGTCAGGTGGCCCTGCGCGTCGAGGTCGATGAGCAGGACACGCTGACCCAACTCGGCGAGTGCGGCGCCCAGGTTGACGGCGGTGGTGGTCTTCCCAACCCCGCCCTTCTGCATCGCTACTGCGATCGTTCGGGCCAAAAGTCGATGCGAGTCTAACCCAAGACGCCTGTTCTGACTGGGGCCGGGGGGCCCTCGTCTAGAATTCGGCCGCTTTGATCATCGACATCGTGGTCGTCCTGATCCTGGTGGTCGCCCTGGTCACCGGATTCCAGCGCGGGGTCATCCAGCCCTTGATGGCCGAAATCTTCTTCTTCGGCACCCTTCTCGCCGTTTTTCGCTTCCACGACCAGTACACCGACGCGGCGCAGAGGCTGCTGCACCTCAGCCCGGTGCTCGCGATCTTCCTCGCTCTGATCATCGCCGTGGTCCTCGGCGCGGTCGGCGGCGCGATCGGGGGCATGTTCCATCGCCTGGAGGCGATTCGCGGCGTCGACGGCCTGCTCGGCGTCTTCGTGCACACGGTCGTGACGCTGATCGTGCTCTACCTGGCGATCTCGGCCCTCGTCACGCTCGACAACGCTTTCGAGCCCGCGATCAAGAGCGCGAACCTGACGCTCGCCCAGGTGAATCAGTTCGAGAACGAGATCCTCTCCAACCCGATCACCGGAGCCCTGGTCGCCAAGTCCGACCTGCAGGCCCTCAAAGACGCCGCCGCCAAGAACAGCACCGCCCACCTGGACTCGGTGGGGGGCATCCACCAGCTGGAGCAGATCTACACCGGGTTCTTCCAGCCCCAGCTGCACGGCTCGCGGCTCGTCCCGTTCATTCTTGCTTTCGGGATTCGTCTGCCCTTCATCGGCCACGTCGGGCCGGACGACCTCCACGCGCTGCCGACGCCAAGCCCGGTGATCTGTCCATCGCCCACGCCGAAGGTGACGCCGAAGGTGACGCCGAAGGCGACCGCCTCTCCCAAGACGAGCCCATCGCCGCGGCCGACCCCCACAGTGGTCTGCCCGACCCCGAGCCCGACGAAGTAAGTTAGTCGCGTGCTGGACCTCGGGCTGACCTCCGACCAGGAGCAGCTGGTGGACGCGGTGCGCGACTTCTGCGCCCGCGAGTTCGCGCCGAGCATCGCGGCCAACGACCGCGCCGGCCACCACGACCCCCAGATCTTCGCCAAGCTGGCCTCGCTCGGCCTGCCCGGCGTGTGCTTCCCCCAGCGCTACGGCGGCTACGGGCTCGACTACCTGTCGCTGGGCCTGGTCTGCGAGGAGCTCGAGTACGTCGACACCGTGTACCGCACCGTGCTCTCGGTCCACGTCGGTTTGGTGGGGATGGGCCTCTACACGTGGGCGACCGAGGAGCAGAAGCAGCAGTGGCTCGTGCCCATGGCTTCCGGCAAGAAGCTGGCCTGCTACGGGCTGACCGAGCCGAACGCCGGGTCCGACGTCGCGTCGATGCAGTCGACGGCCAGGCGCACCGGCGACCGCTACGTGCTCAACGGCCAGAAGGTGTGGGTGTCCGACGCCGACACCGCCGACTTCCTGCTCGTCTTCGCCAAGACCGACCCCAAGGCGGGCGGTCGCGGCGTCTCCGCTTTCATGCTCGACCGCGAGGCGTGTGGCAAGGCGCTGCGCACGGAACCGATCGAGGATCGGCTGGGCATCCGCGCCGGCGACGTGGGCTCGATTTTCATGAGCGACCTCGAGGTGGCCGAGGCCGACCGCATCGGCGAGGAGGGCGACGGATTCAAGATCGCCATGAGCTGCCTCGACAACGGCCGCTACACGGTGGCCGCCGGTGCCACCGGCACGGTGCGCGCATGCCTGGACGCATCGGTCAAGTACGCGCGCGAGCGGAAGACGTTCGGCCAGGAGATCGGCCGTTACCAGCTCGTGCAGCAGATGATCGCGAAGATGTCACGCGACTACGAGATCTGCCGCCTTCTCTATTTCAAGGTGGCATGGATGAAGAACACCGGGGCGCGCCACACGCGCCAGGTGTCGATGGCCAAGCAGTACGCGACCGACGCCGCTTTCAATGCCGCGCACGACGCGGTCGAGGTGCACGGAGCCTACGGCTACTCCGCCGAGTACCCGGTCGAGCGCTTCCTCCGCAACGCGCGCGCCCCGATCATCTACGAGGGCACACGGGAGGTGCACACGATTCTCCAGGGCGAGTACGCGCTCGGCTACCGCGAAGACCGCCCGGTCAAGAAGTCGTTGCCGCCGTATCAGCCGGACTGATGCCCTTGGTCGCTTAGCATCCGTACCGACGAGGGTGGTGGTATGAACGTGGACGGCTTGAAGCCGTGGGCCGGGCTCGTCGGCGGGTCCCCCGCCGACGTCGTGGTGGCGGGGATCGCCTACGACGGCTCGGCGGTGTACCGGCGGGGCGCGGCGCAGGCTCCGCAGCGGATCCGCCGGCTCTCCGCCGCGATGCCGCCGGTGACGGAAGAGGGCCACCGGCTGACCGGGCTGCGCGTGCAGGACATCGGGGACCTGGACCCCGGCGACGACATCGAGAGCGGCTGGATGACGCCCATGCAGCGGCTCGCGGCAGTGCCTCCTGAGGCCTTCCTCACCGTTCTCGGCGGCGACCACTGCACGGCCGTCTCCACGCTGTCGGCCCAGGTGCGCCGGCACCCTGGCCTGTTCGTGCTGTGGGTCGACGCCCACCCCGACCTGTGCGATTTTTCGCGAGGCGGCCGCTGGACGTGCGGGTGCGCGCTCCGTCGTGCGCTCGAAGCCTCCGGCATCGAGCCTTCGAGGGTCGTGATCGCAGGCGGCCGCGACTTCGACCCCGAGGAGCTCGACTTCATCGCGGGCAACGGGGTGCTGCTCGTCTCGTCGGCCGAGATCGCGCGCGACCTGCCGGCAGCGGCGCGCAAAATCGCCTCCCGGCTGGCAGGTGAGAAGGTGCACGTCTCGTTCGACATCGACGTGCTCGACCCCGCGTTCGCACCGGGCACTGAGATCCCCTCCGCCGCAGGCCTGTCGTCGCGCCAGGCGCTGGACCTGCTGCGCGGCGCCACCGAGCGCTCGCGGCTCGTCGGCTTCGACGTGGTCGAGGTTTCGCCGCCCTTCGACAACGGCGACATCACCGTCTTCGCCGCGCTGAAGATGATCTTCGAGGTCTGGGGCATGGTGAAAAGCGCGCGCGAAGCCCCGGTCTCGCAGGTGCATGGAAAGCGCTGACGTAGTCATCGCGGGCGGCGGCATCATGGGCTGCGCCCTCGCCTACCAGCTCGCGAAGCGCAACGTCGATGTGATCGTTCTCGAGCGGGAGACGCTCGGCTCCCAATCGACCGGCAAGTGCGCCGGCGGCGTCCGCCAGCAGTTCTCGATGGAGGCCAACGTCCGCCTTCAGCAGATGTCGGTGCGGCTGTTCGAGGGCTTCGAGCAGGAGACCGGCCATCCCGCCGACTTTCGGCAGATCGGTTACCTCTTCGTGCTCACGCTGCCTCAGCACGTCGAGGATTTCCGCCGCAACGTCGAGATGTGGCGCCGCGTTGGCCTCAGCGAGGCGCGCTGGGTCGATCCGGCGGAGGCCGCGCGCATGGTGCCGGTGCTCAACGTCGACGATGTCCTGGGCTGCACGTTCTGCCCGACCGACGGCATCGCGAGCCCGGCTGACGTCACGGCCGGCTACGCGTCCGCGGCGCGCCGTCTGGGCGCGCGACTGAAAGAGGGCGTCGAGGTTGTCGGCGTCGACGTCGCCGGAGGCCGCGTCCAGGGCGTCCGCACCTCGGCAGGCGACATCGCCACGCGCCTACTGTTCAACTGCGCCGGCGTGTGGTCGGCGTCGATCGGCAGGATGGCCGGGCTCGAGATCCCGGTCCTTCCGTACCGGCGCCACGTGGCTGTGACGGGGACGTTCGACGCGGTCCCGCGCACCAACCCGATGACGGTGGATTTTCAGAGCTCGCTCTATTTCCACCCGGAGGGCGATGGCGTGCTCCTCGGGATGAGCGATCGGGCGGAGCCGCCGGGCTTCAGTACCGAGGTGAGCTGGGAGTTCCTGGAGAAGGTGTTCGCGCAGGCGGAGCGCCGGGCCCCAGCGCTGGTGGGGGCCGGGATCAAGACGGCGTGGGCAGGGCTTTACGAGACGACACCCGACCACCAGGCGATCCTCGGGCCGTTGCCAGAGGTGGAGGGCTTCTGGTGCGCGGCCGGGTTCAGCGGGCACGGGTTCATGCAGGCGCCCGCGGCGGCGCTGCTGCTGACGCAGCTGCTGCTGGATCAGCGCTCCGAGATCGACATCAGCCCCTTCGCGTTCACCCGCTTCGCCAAAGGCTCGCTGGTCCACGAGAAAAACGTCATCTAGCGCCTGAACACCAGCGCCAGGACCATCAATCCAACACCGCCCAGGAGGAGGACCGCCCCGCAGCCCACCTGGACCGCCGTGTAGACGATGCCGCCTGTCGCCGCATAGGTCTCGGGATACCGAGCCCGGCCCCGACGCCGCCAGAACGCGGCGACCATGGCGCCGGCACCGAGGACGAAAGCGAAGGCTCCCATCACAAATCCGCCGGATGCCACGCCGTCCACCGCCCCCCAGTATTTAGGATTCAGCCGTGGCGAGGATCCTGCTCCTGGGCTCGACGGGCTTTGTCGGCCGCGGCGTGGCCCACAAGATCCTCGACGGCGGCCACCAGCTGCGCGTTCTGGTCCGGGACCCGATGAAGGCGGCCGCGTTCAAAGTCCGGGGGGCACAGGTCGTGGTCGGCGACGCCCTCAACCCGGGCACCGTGGTCCAGGCCGCCCAGGGCGTCGAGCACATCATCAGCCTCGTCGCGGTCCGCCGGAACAGGCCCCAGTCCTACCTCGCCGTCAACGTGGACGGACCCAGGATCGTCGGTGAGGCGGCCATGGCCGCCGGCGTCCGCTCGGTGCTCTTGGTCAGCAACATCGGCTCGAAGCTAGACCCGAAGCTGAAATACCTCACCTCCCGCTGGATGGGCGAGCAGGAGCTTGCCAAGACCGGGGTGGCAGGCACCATCCTTCGCTTCTCGTTCGTCCTGGCCGAGGAAGGCGGTATCCTCGACGACTTCCAGCGCGCAATTCAAGGCCCGTTCGCGATCATCCCTGGCAGCGGCCAATCCAAGATGCAGCCCATCCTGCGGGAGGACGCGGCGCGCTGCATCGTGGAGGCGATCTCGCGGCCCGAGCTGCTGGGGCACATCATCGAGCTGGGCGGCCCCGAGGTCGTCACCTACGAGCAGATCTTCGACTGGTTCCTGCAGGCGCGCCGCATCAGGAAGACCAAGCTCAAGCTGCCGGTGCCTCTCCTGATTCCGCCGGCGATGGCGATGGAGGCGGTGATGACCAACCCGATCGTCACGCCCGACGAGGTCAACATGATCCAGATCGACAACCTGGCCGACGGCATCGATTCCGTCAGCACTCACTTCGGCTGGCGCCCCAGCGCGCCGAGCACGTGGGTCCCGATCCACTGGCAGAAGAGAGCCTCGGCGAGCCGGGCCGGCCGCTAAGGCTTAGAGCGTTCTTCGGGCTGCCGCTGCCCGAGGCGCAGCGCGACCAGCTCGACCGCTACCTGGTTGAATGCGCGAGGCTGGCGCCGCAGTTTCGCTGGACGCCGGCGGCCAACCTCCACCTGACGATCCGCTTCCTCGGCCACCTGGGCGCAAGCGTCGCCGAGGACATCGCCGACCACCTCGTCGACGCGGAGCTCGAGGCGTTCGAGATCGCCACATCGCACGTCGGCACCTTCAAGCGAAGCCGGTTGGCGCGCGTGGTGTGGCTGGGCCTGGGGGCCGGTGAGGCTGAGTCAGGAGCGCTGGCGACCGCGGTCGAGTCGGAGTGCGTGCGCGCCGGCCTCGAGGCCGAGTCCCGCGCGTTCCACCCGCACATCACCCTCGCCCGGGCTCGGGCTCGGGACGGGTCGGCCCTGCCGGAGCTGCCGCCTGCGCCGGTCCTGGAAGCCTGGCGAGCGGACGAGCTGATCCTGTACCGCAGTCACCTCGGCCGAGCGGGTTCTGTCTACGAGCCGCTGAGGCGAATCAGCCTGCGCTGATCCCCGCCTGCGCGCATTCGAGATCCTGGTCTGGACGCCCGCCGCTGACGCCCACGGCGCCAAGGACTCGATCGTCCCGCTTGATGAGGGTGGAGCCCAGCCCGGGCACGATGGGGACGCGGACCAATCGATCGACGACGCTGAAGAACGCGGGCCTGTCCTTGGCGAGCTCGGCGAGCGAGGCACCATCCCGATGCAGCATCGCCGCGCCGACGGCCTTAGCCTCGGCGACCTGCGGAGAGATCGGGGGAGCGCCGTCCATGCGGCCGAGCGCAACGAGAAGGCCGCCCTCGTCAACGACCGCCACCGTCACGCTGATGCCGAGCTCGATGGCTTTGGCCTGCGCCCGCCCGACGATAGCCTGCGCTTCCTCCAGCTTCAGCACGGCCGCGCAGGTTCGATGTTCTGGTTGAGCCGGAAGAAGTTCTGAGGATCGAACTTCCGCTTGATCTCCGACAGCCGAGCGTGGTTGGGACCGTAGGCCTCCCGCACCCTCGCGTCGCCCTCGGCGCCCAGGTAGTTCACGTAGACGTCACTGGATGCGAAGGGTCGAGTCGATTCCCAGAGCTCTCGCACCCAGGCAGTGTTGGCCTCGCTGCGCTCGGGCTCGGTCCAACCGCCGAGCAGCAGGATGCTGTAGGCGTGTTTTCGATGGTGGAATGCGGTCGCAGTGTCAGGGACACGGGCGATGGCCCCACCCATCGGTTCGATTGCGATGTTGGAATATGGCGAGGGCACGTGGCTGTACGCCTCGACCAGGATGTCGATCAGCTCATCGCTCAGGTCGTCCGCGAAATTGGCCTTCCAGTAGTTGAGCCGGCCAGGCGGAAACATCGGCTCGACGATCTTCTGGATCTCGACGTATGGGCGGATCCCGATGTCGTCCATCACCGGCGAGCCGAATTGCCGAAGCGGCGCGACAAGAGCCTCGCCCTCGGCAATCGGACCGTTGAACACCAGCCGCATTCCAAGCCGTGGCTCGCCTTCAGGGCTCCTCGACAGCCCGGCGTAGACGATCAGGCTGTCGGGCGCCGCGGCCATGAATTCGCGATAGAACCTCAAGACCTCGCGAGCATCAGCGAGGGAATGGATCAGCCGCCCGCAGAGCAGGTTCGGTCCGACCTCGTGGAGCCGGAATTCGAACTTCGTCACGATCCCGAAGTTGCCGCCTCCGCCACGGAGCGCCCAGAAGAGGTCTCCGTCGTGATGATCGTCGGTGTGGATGACCCGCCCGTCGGCGGTCACGACCTCCGCCGCCAGGAGGTTGTCACAGGCGAGCCCGCAGCTGCGCATGAGGTGACCAAGACCTCCGCCCAGGGTGAATCCCGCGATGCCGGTCGACGGTATCAGGCCGCCGTTGGTCGCCAGGCCGAACTCCTGCGTCGCCCCGTCGAATTCGCCCCACACGACGCCGCCACCGGCGCGGGCGCGGCGCTCGCCGGAGTCGACCTCGATGCTCTTCATCGGCGAGAGATCGATCACGAGGCCGCCGTCACAGGTCGCGTTGCCCGCGATGTTGTGCCCGCCTCCCCTGACCGCGACCCGGATGTCGTTGTCGGCCGAGAATCCCACGGCGGCGATGACGTCGTCGGAACCCGCGCAGCGAACGACGCCAAGTGGTCGTTTGTCGATCATTCCGTTCCAGACCCGACGAGCGGCTTCGTAGTCGTGATCGCCGGGCAGGATGAGCTGCCCCGCGATGCTCCCGGCGAGCCTGCGGAAGTCCGGGCGCTGGGTGATCATCGACCCAACTCTGCGGCACGCCGGACCAAGCGCGCAAGCCGGAAAAGGCGGCTACCAGGAGTAGGTTAGCGGCGAACTGACTTTCGGGCCTTGCGCGCCTGGCCGGCGCCGCTTACATTTCACCACGGCCCCGAGGGAAACGTGCAAGGGGGAGGGAACAGGGCCGCAAGGCCGTGTACCAGCTCCTGAGAGGCGATCCGTCGGGGTCACTTCTTTTTCCCCAGGCAGCGGCGCCTGACCACGCGATAGTCCGGACTAACGCCACGTCCGGCGGCCCCGAAGCGGAGGATAGTCCGGACTATCGCGGCTTCGGCCGGCCAGCCTCCGCGGTACGCTGCAGCCTCCATGAGCGTTGCCGAGAGCGCGCGCCCCAGGGACGATCGCACAGCTCCGACGGCGGTCGAGATCTCGATCGTCATGCCGTGCCTCAACGAGGTCGAAACGCTTGCGACGTGCATCGAGAAGGCCAGGCGCGCGATCGAAACCGAGGGACTTGCCGCGGAGATCATCGTCGCCGACAACGGCAGCACCGACGGCTCGCAGGACCTGGCGCGCGAGCTGGACGTGCGGGTGGTCGAGGTGGCGCGCAAGGGCTACGGCAGCGCGCTCATCGGCGGCATCGACGCCGCGCGCGGCAAGTACGTGATCATGGGCGACGCCGACGACAGCTACGACTTCAGCGCCATCAAGCCGCTGGTCGACCGGCTGCGCGAGGGCTACGACCTGGTCATGGGCAACCGGTTCGCCGGCGGGATCGAGCCGGGCGCGATGGTGTGGTCGCACCGATGGGTTGGGAATCCCATGCTCACCGCGATCAGCCGCCTGTTCTTCCACACGCCGGTCGGCGACATGCACTGCGGCCTCCGCGGCTTTCGCAAAGACGCCTATGAGAGGCTCCATCTCCAGGCCACCGGCATGGAGTTCGCGAGCGAGATGGTGATCAAGGCGTCCCTGCAGCGGATGAGGATCACCGAGGTCGCCGTCACGCTCAGTCCCGACGGCCGCTCGCGGCCACCGCACCTGCGGACCTGGCGCGACGGCTGGCGCCACCTGCGTTTCATGCTGCTGTTCAGCCCGCGGTGGCTGTTCCTGTACCCAGGCCTGGTCCTGTTCGCCACGGGCATCGCGCTGTCGGTCCTTCTGCTGCCGGGGCCGCTGCGCGTGGGCGGCGCGCGACTCGACATCCACACGTTGCTGGTGGCGGGCTTTCTCGCCTTGCTCGGCTACCAGCTCGTGCTTTTCGCGATCTTCACCAAGTTCTTCGCCATCCGGGTCGGCTTCCATCCGCCGCACCCGGCGCTGCAGAAGGTGTTTCGCTACGTCACGCTGGAGGTCGGTCTGGTCGCCGGCGCGCTGATGGTCCTGGGTGGGTTGCTCACGCTCGTCATCGCGGTCGCAAGCTGGTCGGCGTCAGGGTTCGGCAACCTGGACCCGTCGACCACGATGCGCCAGGTCATCCCGGCCGTCGTGCTGACCGCGCTGGGGACTCAGACCGTCTTCGCGTCCTTCTTCATGAGCATCCTCGGCATCGAGAGCGAGACCGGCAGGGTCTGACCGAAACCGCCGAGACCAAGAACTGCCAGCCACACCACGTTCCAGACGAGCTGGGGCGCGGGGAATCCCATCGTCAGGACCTCCATCGTCACGAATCCGACGCCGAGCCACAGCTTGTGCGCCAGCGACGGCGAGCCGCGAAGCACCAGCCACGCAGCGAGCAGCAGGTTGCTGTAGTCGGGCTGGTGGAGGTGGAACGCGACCATCAGCGACCCGAGCAGCCCTGTCGCAAAAACCACGTCGAGGTCGTCGCGACGCTTCCACGCGACCAGCACGCACGCGGCGCCCTGCACGGCAAGCACCGCATAGGTCAGCGGCCCCATGCCGAACAGGTACGCGACGGTGAAGAACGAGTGGCCCGCATCGGTCTGAATCCACTTCAGCGTCTGCCAGAAGTCGTTCAGTCCTGAGGGGCCGAGGCTCAGGGCGCTCACCGCGGCGATGACCGCCCCGCTCGCCGCCCATCCGAGCAGCGGCCGCACACGCCCCGCTGCGAGGAGGCAGACCGGGATCATGATCACGACCTGCGGCTTGAGGGTCGTCGCAAGAGCGAGCGCGACGCCGGCCGCCACCATCCTGTCTCGGCGCATCAACCACCACGATGTGGCGACGAGCGCGAGCACGAAAGCCGTCGGCTGGCCGAAGTAAAAGGCCTCCATCACCGGCCACAGGGCCAGCCCGGCGAGGAGCAGGGTGAGCTTCGCCAGTCCCGTGTACGGCGCGCTGAGGTACCAGGCCCACACCAGCGCGGCCAGGCCGAGGACCGTCCAGATCAAGTAGGCGACGGGCTCCGGAAACACGACGAGCGGCGCCCACAACCACGCCAGCAGGGGCGGGTTGATGAAGGTGCCGCCGGGATGGATGGTGTTCTGCGGCGCCGGGAAGCCCACCGAGAGCTGACGCAGGATGTCGAGGTTGTAGATCTTCGACCAGCCGAACCGCAGGCCGGCCTCGGCGGCCACGTAGTCGTAGCGAACGTCGTCGTGGATCGGCTTCGTCACGTACTCGAACGTCCAGCGGCCGGCGCTGTAGACAGCGCCCCAACCGGCGGCGACCGCGGCCGCGGCGAGCGGGAGCGGGGGGCGCTCGGCCATGGCTAGCGGCCGGCTGGCTTTTCGCCCACGTACAGCGTCTGCTTGCCGAAGAACAGCCACGCCGGCGGGAAGGCAAGGTACGCCCGGACGAGCGCTGGGCTCTGCGGGAGGCGGCTCTTGGTGGTGTAGGGCAGGAAGCGCGCGATGACCTGTTTGGTCTCGAAGCCGGCCATCCGCGCAGCCTCGGCCAGACTCTTCTCCGTCAGCGCCGTCTGGTGGTCGATGAAGTCCCAGTACGACCCGCCGACAAGACGGATGTTGGGCTGCAGGATCATTACGCGGCCGCCGGGCTTGAGCAGCGCGAAGGCGACCCGCAGCTGCTGGAGGACGGCCTCGGTCGAGGGGAGGTGCTCGAGGTAGTTGCTGAAGAAGGCGAGGTCGAAGTAGTCGTTGGGCACCACCGCGGCCAGGTCGAGGCCGCTGGCGTGCACGAAGTGCACGTCGCCGGGGAGCGAGGACTCGACGGCGCGGATGTCCGTCGCCCATCGCTCGCGGGCGCTGACGTTGCGAATGAAGTAGCCGGCATCGCAGGCGATGTCGATGACGCGTGCGCCGGGCTTTATGTAGCGCTGGAAGAACCTGCCCAGCTCGCGCCAGATCGCGTCCTTGGCCGCACGGTCTTTCTCGTCGAAACGGAGGTCGTAGACCTCCTTGAGCACGATCGGAGGAGGTTCGGAGGTGGGCTCGAGGCGTTTGGGCGGGGCGGACATCGCGGCGACAACCTTAACGCCGCAGATCGCCGATTCAGGCGGACGCGGCGCGGATGTAGGCCGGATTCATTCCGGCCGTCTCCAGGCGTTTCCCACCAATCGCCGCCAAGCGTCGCATCCAACGGAGGGGGCCCGCGGGGGAGGCCTGCCTCCACCGCGAATCAGTAGAGAGGGGTCTCCAAGCTTACGGCCTCGAGCCACTTCCGGCACGAGGTCAGGAAGCGCGCCGCCTGCAGCCCGTCGAGCACGCGGTGGTCGAACGAGAAGCAGAGGTACATCATCGGCTTGATCCCGATCATGCCCTCGACGGCGACGGGTCGCTCGACGATCGCCTCCATGGTCAGGATGCCGGCCTGGCCGGGGTTGATGACCGAGTAGCTGAACAGGGTGCCGAAGGTGCCCGAGTTGTTGACCGTGAATGTGGCGCCCGCCAGCTCGTCGGCCTTGAGCTGCTTGTTGCGGGCTCGCGTCGCCAGGTCGTTGACCGCGCGCGCCAGGCCGGCGATCGACAGGCCGTCAGCCCGGCGGACGACCGGGACCAGGAGCGTGTCCTCCATGCCGACGGAGATGCCGAGGTTGATGTCGCGGTGCACGATCAGGTCGGTCTCGTTGAACGTGGAGTTGACCTCGCGATGCTCGCGCAGCGCGGAGACGGCGGCGGCCATCACGTACGGCAGGTAAGTGAGGGAGAAGCCCTCCTGCTTCTGGAACGCGCCCTTGCTCGCGTTGCGGTTGGCGACGACGCCTGACATGTCGACCTCTTGCGTCTGCCACGCATGAGGGATCGTGGCCTTCGCGCGGGCCATGTTCTCGCCGATCAGGCGGCGCACGCGGGTGAGCGGGACGACCTCGTCACCCTCGGCCGGCTTGACGGGCGCCGGCGAAGGCGGCGGCGCGCTCGAGGCGGCCTTGGCTCGCGTCGCGAACTCCTGGACGTCCTTCCTGGTCACCCGGCCACCGAGCCCGGTCCCGGTCACACGGGAGAGGTCGACCTTGAGCTCGGAGGCCGCCATCTGGACCCCAGGCGAATAGCGATGCGGCTCTTCACCTCCCCGCTTGCCGGGGAGGTCGGCCTTCACCTCCCCACCTTGTGGGGAGGTCGGCGCCGAAGGCGCCGGGTGGGGAGCTTCACCTCCCCGCTTGCCGGGGAGGTCGGCCGGCGTAGCCGGCCGGGTGGGGACGGCACCCTCCGTTTCAACCTTCGGCGCCTCCGTCTTCGGTGCCGGCGCGGGGGCCTCAGGCGTTGCGGTCACAGCCCCGTCGCCTCCGACCTCGACCACCGCGATCTCGGCCCCGGCCTGCACCGTCTCGCCTTCTTTGGCCAGGATCTCGCGGAGGATGCCCGACACGGGTGCCGGCACCTCGGCGTTGACCTTGTCGGTGTCGACCTCGAGCATGGGCTCGAACTCGACCACCTTGTCTCCCGGCTTGACGAGCCACTTCGAGATCGTGCCCTCGTGCACCGACTCCCCCAGCTGCGGCATGACGACCCGCGTGGTTTTGCCGGCCATCAGTAAGCCGCGAGCTCCTTCAAGACCTTCGTGATCTTGTCCGGCGTCGGCATGAAGTACTCCTCCATCGGCACCGCGTAGGGCATCGACGGCACATCGAGGCCGCCGAAGCGCTTCACCGGCGCGTCCAGCCACCGCCACGCCTCGTCGGCGATCAGCGCCGCGACCTCCGAACCGACCGACACGCTGAAGTTGTCCTCGTACAGGACGAGGCACTTGCCCGTTTTGCGCGCCGAGACGATGATCGCCTCCTTGTCGAGCGGGTAGACGGTGCGCAGGTCGATGATCTCGACGCTCACGCCGTCAGCCTCGAGGGCGCGAGCCGCTTCCATCGCGTAGTGGACCATCAGGCCGTAGCAGAAGACCGAGATGTCGGTCCCCTCGCGCGCCGTGCGCGCGACCTGCAACGGGATGAGGTACTCGCCCTTGGGCACCGCCTCCTTGAACATCCGGTACAGGCGCTTGTGCTCGAAGAAGAGCACCGGGTCGGGGTCCCGGATCGCGGCCAGCAGCAGGCCTTTCGCCTCATAAGGCGACGAGGGGATGACGATCTTCAGCCCCGGCGTGGCGAACCGCGCCTCGATCGACTGCGAGTGGTACAGCGCGCCGTGCGCGTGGCCGCCCATCGGGGCGCGGACGACCAGCGGCACCGACCAGTCGCCGTCGCTCCGGTAGCGGTACTTGGCGATCTCGTTGGTGATCGAGTTGAAGGCCATGTGGGCGAAGTCGGTGAACTGCATCTCCGCGACGGGTCGCTTGCCCGCGATCGCCAGGCCGAGCGCCACCCCCGCGATCGACGATTCGGCAAGCGGGGTGTCGATCACGCGCGCCTCGCCGAATTTCGCCCGCAGCCCGTCGGTGACCAGGAACACGCCGCCCTTGTTGCCCACGTCTTCGCCCATCACCATCACGCGGCCGTCGCGCTCCATCTCCTCGGTCAGCGCCGAGCGCAACGCGGCGACCATGTTCATCTCTTCGGTCTCGAGCCCGGCCGCGGGTGCGATCGCCTTCGGAGTCTCGATCGCGTAGACGTTGGTCAGCGCGTCCTCGGGCGCCGGGTCCGGCGCCTCCATGCCCTGCTTGGTCGCGGCGGTCACCTCTTCTCTGACCGACTCTTCGAACTCGCTCACCTGCTTTGTCGTAAGCACGCCCTCTTCGACCAGCCGCTTCTTGAAACGCTCGAGGCAGTCGTTCTCGGCTAGCGTGTCGATCTCCTCCTGCGTGCGATACCGGCGCTGGTCGTCTTCCGACGAGTGCGCGCCGAGGCGGTCGACCAGGCACTCGATGAGGGTCGGCCCCTCGCCGGCTCTTGCCCGCGCGATCGCTTCCTTCGAGACGGCATAACAGGTGACGGGGTCGCGGCCGTCGACGGTGACGCCGGGGAACCCGTAGCCCGAAGCGCGCTGCGCGACGTAGTCGATCGCGTATTCCTTGCGGAACGGCGTCGAGATCGCAAATCCGTTGTTCTCGCAGACGAAGATCTCCGGCAGCTTGTAGACGGCCGCGAAGTTGAACGCCTCGTGGGCGTCGCCCTCGGCGCCGGCGCCTTCGCCGTAGCAGGTGAGCAATACCTTGTCGGTGCCGTCCATCTTCATCGCGTAGGCGACGCCCGCGCCGCGCACCATCTGGGTCGCGACCGGTGACCCGCCGGACGTGATGTTCAGGCGCGAGTCGGAGAAATGGCCGGGCGTCTGCTTGCCGCCCGACGCCGGGTCGCTGGCCTTGGCCAGGACCGACAGCATGAGGTCGAGCGGGGTCATGCCCATGCGCATGCACAGCACGACGTCCCGGTAGTAAGGAGCGATCCAGTCGTATTTCGGCTTGAGCGGCCAGCCGACGCCGATCTGCGCCGCTTCGTGGCCCGCGCAGGAGATGATGAACGGCGCCCGTCCCTGCCGGTTCAGGACCTGGAAGCGGTAGTCGATCTGCCGGCCGAGCAGGATGTAGTGGAACCACTCGGTCAGGACGTTTTCGTCCAGGTCGGTGTCGCGCCAGGGCACGGGATCCTGGAAGTGCCACTCGGGGCTGAAGGAGTGCTCCTCGCGCGTCCTGGTGGTTTGCGCCATGCGCCGGCTAGAAATGGATGGCGTGGCCGTCGACGGCCATCGCCGCCTCCATCACGGCCTCGCTCAGCGTCGGGTGGGGGTGGATGTTGCGACCGAGCTCCCAGGCGTCGCCCTGGAACAGCTGGGTCAGCGCCGGCTCCGCAATGAGCTCGGTGGCGTTGGCGCCGACGATGTGCGTGCCGAGCATCTGGCCGGTCTTGGCGTCGGCGACGATCTTCACGAAGCCCGCCGTCTCGCCGTGGATCTGGGCGCGGCCGATGGCGGAGAACGGGAACGTGCCGATCTTGAGCTCATGTCCGGCGTCCCGCGCCTGCTTCTCGGTCAGACCGACCGAGGCGACCTGGGGATGGGAGTAGGTGCAGCGCGTAATCAGGTTCTGCTCCATGGGAGCCAGGCGCTCGCCCGCGATGTCCTCGGCGGCGACGATGCCTTCGTGGGAGGCCGCGTGGGCGAGCAGGTATCCGCCGACGACGTCGCCGATGGCGTGGACCGATTCGGCCGAAGTCCGCATCCACTCGTCGACCTTGATGAAACCGTTCGGGTGTGTCTGCACGCCGATCTGCTCGAGGCCGATCTCTTTGGAGACGGCGGCGCGGCCGACCGCCACCAGGAGCTGCTTCGCCCATACCTCGCCCTGGTCGGTGTCGACGCTGACGCCGTCGCGCGCCTTCCTGGCGCCGCTGACCTTGACCCCTAGGCGGCATTCGATGCCTGCCTTCTTGAACTGGGCGAGCATCTCCTTCGAGACCTCCTCGTCCTCGAGAGGAACGAGGCGGTCGAGCGCCTCCAGCAGCGTGACCTTGACCCCGAGCTGGTTGTAGAAGGTCGCGAACTCGACGCCGACCGCGCCCGCACCGATGATGCAGATCGACTCGGGGGCGCTCTTCGAGAGCACGGCGTGGTCCGACGAGATGATGGACTGCCCGTCGAGCTCGAGACCGGGCAGCGTCTTGACCACGGAGCCCGTGGCGATGATCAGGTTCTTGGCTTTGACCTGCTGGCCGTTGACGTCGATCGTGTTGCGGTCGCGCAGCTTGCCCTTGCCCGCCACCACCTCGATCTTGTTCTTCTTCATGAGGTACTGGACGCCCTTGTACAGCTGGGCGACGACGGCGTCCCGCCGTTCGGCGATGCGAGGGTAGTCGTAGCCCACGACCTCGGCCTTGAGGCCGAACTCGGCGCCCCGGTTGGCCACCCGGTGGTAGAGCTCCGAGGACTCGAGGAGGGCCTTGGTCGGGATGCAGCCGATGTGCAGGCAGGTGCCGCCCAGCTTGCCCGACTCGACCAGCGCGACCTTGAGCCCGAGCTGTGAGGCGCGGATGGCCGCGGGATAACCGCCCATCCCGCCACCCAGGATCGCGACGTCGAAATCAGCTTCCGGCACTGGGATCAATAGTAGGGACGGTCAGCAGTTCGCCTTGCGCAGGTTGGCCCGCGCGAACTCGAAATCGCCTCGATCTCGCACGGGGATGCCTGCCACCGGGTCGCCGTAATGGTCGACCGCCCGGTAGTAGGCGGGAGGGCCCACACCTGGCATCACCAGCACGTCGGCTTTGGCGGTTGCGTCGAGGCACGCGTCCTCGCGCTCGGCCGCCAGCGCCTGGAGGTCGGCCACGGCGCGCTCCATCTGCAGCGTCTTGGCGCTCGCGAACTCGAAGAGCAGGACACCGCTGTTGAAGCAGGCCAGGAACAGGCACGCCGCGAGCGCCGGCCGCCAGGTGCCCCGCCACGGCAGGCCCCGCGCCGCGTCGGCGAGCACGATCAGCCAGAGGACGGCCGCCACGTAGACGTAGCGCGAAGCCCCCGACTGTTGGAGGCCGAGCTGCGCGCGCGTCAGGCCGGCGACGCCATAGAAGGCGAGGAGGCCGGCACAGACGCCGATTGCGAAGGCATCGGGGCGGTGATTGCGCCACCACCATGCGAGAGCCAGGGCGGCGGCGGCCAGGAGCGGAATGCCGATCCAGTCGCCGAGGCCCGCGAGGCCGGCCAGGCTCTGGCTGAGTCCCCACGCCGTATAGAGAGGATCGAGGAGCAGGTTGGCCGCGGTCGGCTGGGGGTCGGGATGCTCCGCGAAACGGCCGAAGACGACATACCAGGCGACCAGGGCGATGCCCAACGGGCCGAGCCACGCCAGGTCTCGCCTTCGGTCAGGGGTCAGGAGCAGCTTGACGCCGGCCGCAACCGCGAACGGGACGCCGATGGCCGAGAAGGAAAGGGAGACGGCCAGCAGCCCGAGAACAGCGGCCATCCGCCCGCGCCCCGGGGTCTGGAGCAGGATCAGCGCGCCGAGCCCAAACGCCACCGACGCAAGCCACGCGAGCTGCCAGGCCCACAGCAGGTCTTCCCAGCCGGCGCCGATGACGACCAGGAGCAAGGCGGCGGCCAGGCCGACGAGCTCGCCAGAGCGCCGCCGCACCAGCTCGAACAGCAGGACGACGTTGGCGAAATGGAAGATGTAGAGGAGCGCCATGTAGGGGATGTAGCTGCGCAGCCCGACGGTGTTGAGAAGGATTGCGTAGACGGCTCGCAGCAGCATGGACGGGTGCTCGTTGTGGGGCTCGAAGTAGGTGGCGAGCGTCCAGTCGGGTGCGGTCGTGATGAAGCTCCACTCGTCGAAATAGAAGGTGAAGGTGCGCGTCCACCAGAGCAGGACGCCGCAGACGATCAGCGCGGCCCCGGCGGCGATCCAGCGCGCGTGCGGTACCCGGACGTCGGCCGCGGTCACTGGTGGCTCAGGCCGCGACGGCGGTCGAGGATTTTGGAGGCAGGGCCAGGGCGACGAACCAGACGGCCACGGCGACGAGTATCGGAAGCGGCGTCAGCGGCCACGCAAACTCGCCGGCGACCGCGACGACCAGCAGCCCCCAGCGCTGCCAGGCCGGCGAGGGTTCTCGCCAGAACAGCCACGCTGCGAGGACCAGGATCGTGTAGTCCTGGAGGTGCCAGTAGGTGGCGCCGAGGGAGGTGGCGACCAGGCCCAGCGCGAACACGCGGGCGTGGCGGGCGCGGCGGTTGGCGTAAGCGGCGGCGGCCGCCGCGATGGCGACCACCGCCTGCGCCACGTAGCTCGGAGTGTCCGGTCCGAGCAGGTAAGCGAGGGTGAAGTAGCGGTTGTTGACCACGTGCTGCGCCTCGTTGAGAAGCGCCGAGTAGTCCGCCAGGCCCTGGCTCCCGATGGCGGCGAGCGAGGCGACGGCGAGAACCGCGGCCGTCGCCGCCCAGGTGGCGACGATCCGCCAGCGCCCGGCGAAGAGCAGGACGAGGGGCAGGACCAGCGTGAGCTGCGGCTTGATCACCGACAGGCCCAGCACCAGCCCGGCGAGGTAAGGCTTCCTGGCCTCGGCCAACCACCATGCCGCGGCGACGAGAAAGAGGATGACGAGGTCGGGCTGGGCGAGGCTCAGGCCGTAGAGCACCGGGTACCAGGCGAGAGCTCCGAGCAGCCACAGGCCGCGCCGCGGCCAGGACCCGGGCGCGGCGAGCCACCACGCCCCGACCAGCCCGGCGACCGAGATGGCCAGCCAGGCGTAGACGGCCACACGCGCGCCCAGCAGGGTCAGGGGCAGGACGAGCCATGCGTAGGGCGGAGGCGAGATGAAGCGGGCGCCGTCGTTGAAGTCGCCGTGGGGTCGCAGCTGCGCGAACAGGTCGTGTTGGAGTGGAAGCGAATAGATGTGTGACCAGCCCTGCTCGAGGCCGATCCGGATGCCGATGTACACCAGCGTCAGGTCGTTGTCGAGGATGTCGGCCCGCAGCGGGACCACGACCACGAACCAGGCGCCCAGCGCGAGGGCGATGAGCAAGAACCAGGTCAGCGCCGCCAGGCCGAGATTGCGCCACGCGGCGCCATCGAGGCGAGTGAGGTCTAGCCGCGCTCGGCGAGAGGCACTGGCTTCCGCGGCTCCGGTCCGATGTATTCCGATTGCGGCCGGATTATGCGGTTGTGGGCGGCCTGTTCGAGCACGTGAGCGCTCCAGCCGGCGACTCGCGCCACGGCGAACGTCGGCGTGAAGAACTCCTTGGGCAGGCCGATCGCCTGGAGCACACCAGCCGAGTAGAACTCGACGTTGGTCGACTGCGGCCGCTCAGGGTGTTCCTCGTGAAGGATCTGGAGCGCGACCTCTTCGACCTTCGACGCGAGGTCGTAGAACTTCGGGTTCATCTGCCGGCACATCTCTTTCAGGATCTTCGCGCGCGGGTCGTAGACGCGGTACACACGGTGCCCGAAGCCCATGAAGCGCTCTTTGCGCTTGCGGGCGTCGCGCAGCCAGGTCTCGGCGCGGTCGGCGGTCTCGATCTTCTCCAGCTGGTCCATCACGGCCGACGGCGCGCCGCCGTGCGCCGGGCCCTTGAGCGCGCCGATCGCACCGACCAGGCACGAGGTCAGATCCGACTCCGTGGAAGCGATCACGCGTGCGGTGAAGGTCGATGCGTTCATCCCGTGGTCGGCGAGAAGCACCAGGTAGGTGTTGAGCGCGCGGACCTGCTCCGGGCTCGACTCCTTGCCGTTCAGCATGTAGAGGTAGTTGGCCGCGTGGCCGAGGTCGGACCGCGGCTTCACGGGTGGGAGCCCGAGCTGCCGGCGGTAAAAGGTCGCGAGAATCGTGGGAAAGGAGCCGGTCGCGTGGATCGCCAGGGGGCGCGTCGGCTTCGCGAGCCGGTGCTCCACGCCCTGGATCGAGACCACGCTTCGCAGGACGTCCATGGGGTCGGTCTCGGCCGGCAGCGCGTCGAGCGCGATGGTGGCGGCCTGGGTCAGCTCGCGGCTGCTCGCCAGCTCCGACGACAGCGCGTCGAGCTCGGCCCGATTCGGCAGGCGGCCCTCCCAAAGCAGGAACGCGACCTCCTCGAAGGACATCGCCTCTGCGAGGTCGGCGATGACGTAGCCCTGGTACACCAGGCGGCCGTTGGCTCCGTCGACCAGCGAGATGGCCGTCTGGGCGCCGATGATGCCCTCGAGCCCCGGAACGTAAGTGCTGTTGTTGCCGCCGCTCATCGCTTGGCGAGCTGGAGCGGTTTCCGGCCGGGCTCGGGCCCGACCCAGCGCGAGGCGGGCCGGATGATCCTCAAGTCGGACAGTGATTCGAGCACGTGCGCTGTCCAACCTGCCACGCGGGAGGTGGCAAACAGGCAGGTGAAGAGCTCCTTGGGGATGCCCGCGCCAGTGAGCACGACCGAGGCCCAGAAGTCGACGTTGGTCGCGTTGGGGCGCTCGGGGTGGGCGTCGTGGAGGATCTTGAGCGCGACCTCCTCGGTGCGGGCCGCCGTCTGGTGGAGCTCGGGCGCTGCTCGCTTTGCCATCTCGCGCAGGATCTTGGCCCGCGGGTCGTAGGTGCGGTAGACGCGATGGCCGAAGCCGGAGAAGCGCTCGTGCCGGCCGTGCGCTTCGGTCAGCCACTTCTCCGCGTTGTCGGCCGAGCCGATCTTGTCCAGCATGGTGCGGGCGGCGAAAGTCGCGCCGCCGTGGGCAGGTCCCTTCAGGGCTGCGATGGCGCCGACGACGCACGACGCGAGGTCGCTGCCGGTCGACGCGACGACGCGGGCGGCGAACGTGGAGGCGTTGAGACCGTGATCGGCGAGAAGGACCAGGTAGGAGTCGACCCAGTGGACCTTCTGCGGGTCCGGTTCCTGGCTGTCCATCATCCAGAGAAGGTTGGCCGCGTGGCCGAGGTCGCTTCGTGGTTCGACCAGGTCCTTGCCCTGGCGCCGGCGGTGGGCGGCCCCGACGATCGTCGGGAAGATCGCCGTCATCGCGATCGCCTCTTCCAGCGACGGCTTGGTCAGCGCTTTGCTGGCGCCCTGGGCCGAGACGACCGTGCGCAACACGTCCATCGCGTCGATCGAGGGGTCCATCGCCATCAGCGTCCCGCGGGCGGATTTGTTCAGGCTCCGGGCCGCCGCCATCTGTTGGCGCAGGGCGTCAAGCTCCTTCTCGTTTGGAAGCTCGCCGTGCCAGAGGAGGTACGCGATCTCTTCGAAGCTCGCGACCGGCGCGATGTCTTCGATCAGGTATCCGCCGCGATAGATGAGACGGCCGTTCGCGCCGTCGACCTCGCTGACGGCGGTTTCAGCGGCCACCACACCTTCCAGCCCGGGGCTGAACTCCGCCACTTCGGAACTAATAGTAGGTGGAGCCGGTTTCCGACCGGCTTAGAGTTCGGCGCGATGGAGCGACGCGCCGTTGTGATCTTGTCTCTGGTCGCGTTCGCGATCGTGCTGACGGCTGACGTGCTGTATGTGACGTTGATCAACGCCCAGAACGCGTCGTCGTCGGACGACATGCCCTACGTCCCGCGGTTCGTGGCGAGCTACCTGGCTGTGATAGCCGCGCTGATCGCTCTCGCTTTGTCCGCCTTGCTTGTCCGTGTCGCGCTTGTGCGGACGAGAAGCCGCCCGACCGCCTGGTGGACCGGCGTGGCGGCAGGCGGGCTCGCGGTGGCCGTGCTGGTCGCCGGCTTCCAGCTGACCGACGGACTTCTGTTCTGACGTAACTAAGCGCAGATGGCGCCGTTACCGCTGCGAGAGATCCAGATGAACCGAGCAGCGCTGGTGGCGACCGTGCTGCTCCTGTCTGCGTGTGGGTCAGGCGGCCCGACCGGGTCGGCGACATCTCCCGCCGCCTCGCCGATCGCCACCCCCGTCGCGAGCCCAACCCCAACCGCCCTATGCACGACGTCGAACCGCTGCCTGGCGCTGGTCACGCTGCGCGGCAGCTCGCATTTCGTCGTCCGCGATGTCACCGACATATCGCGAGCCACAACGGTCGCCGATCTTGGCGCCATCTCTGTTCCACAATTTGCTGGCGCCACCCAGGTGTCGTACGTGGACGGCAGCGACCTCCTCGTCGTGCCGCTGACTGGATCTCCGAGGACGCGCGTTGCGTCCAGCCCCGGCCTCGTCAACTTTCCATTCGCTTGGAGTCGGGACGGCGCCGCCGCCTACCTCTCGCAGACCGAAACCGCGCTCACCGTCCACCAGGTGGCCGGCGGCAAGGACACGGTCATCGCGAATTCTGTGCCCGTCATCCCAGGCGTCGGCTGCGAATCGCAGTTCTGCCCGGGCACCGACTCGTGGGACCTGACTCTGGCCTACTCGCCCTACGGCAATGCCATATCGTTCGTCGATCACGTCGCGTCTGTCAGCACCTTCCGCATCTGGAGCCCGAGCGGACAGGTTCTCGACGCGAGCGACTCGGACGGCCGGTTCATGGCCGTATGGTCGGGTAACGGTCTGTATTTCCGCGACGACAAAACCGGCGTGCTGGTGTGGCGGAGCGGATCGGTCTCGACGTTCATGCCCAGCTCCCAGTGGATCCATCCAAAGGCTTCGCCCGCCGGCGGGCAGATCGTCTACGCGACGAAGGACAGGCAGGGCTGGCACCACGTCTTCGTCGTCGACATCGCCGCGCGGCACGTGCAGGAGATAAAGAAGGCGCGATCTGGGCCGGAGTACCTCACGTCGCGCTACCTCTGGTACCGGGGAGAGCGTGCCTGCGCCGCGTCAGACGGCTGCCCGCCCGGCTGGAGCGTCGTCGACAGCGGCAAGACCTACATATACGACCTGCAGACCGGCGTCGAATATTCCTCGATCATCACCGGCGTGTACGACGTCTGGCCGCGCGGTGCTTAGAAACCCGCGAGCGCCGGCAGATGCGGGTTATCCAGATGTGCGAGGCCCGCGAGTGCCGGCAGTCGGGGAAATCTCCGGCTCCCTAGACCATCCCCAGTTCCCAGCGCGCCTCTTCTGACATGCGCTCTGGGGTCCAGACCGGCTCGTAGACGATGTCAACTCCCGCGTCCGCGATGCCGGGCAGGGTCAGCAAGTGATCGCGAACGTCGGCCATCACGTCGGCGGCCATCGGGCAGCCCAGCGCGGTCAGCGTCATCTTCACGTCGACCCGCTCGGGCTTGATCGCCACGTCGTAGATCAGGCCCAGGTCGACGATGTTCACCGGGATCTCGGGGTCGTAGCACTGCCGCAGGACCTCGATCACGTCCTCCGGCTTGACCGTCGCGTCCGGCGCCACTTCCATGGTGACCTGCGCCGCCTGCTCGCTCACGGCATCTCCAGGGGAAGGCCGGCGTCGCGCCACGCCTTGGTCCCGCCCCGGAAGTTGATGACGTCCTTGACGCCCAGCGCCACCGCCATCTCCGATGCGACGGCGGAGCGCTCCCCGACCTGGCAGACGAAGATCGTCCCGTCGTTGAACTTCTGCGCGGTCGGGTTGGCCAGGATCGAGCTCAGGACCACGTGCCGCGCGCCGGGGATGTGGCCCTTCTTCCACTCCCAGTCCTCGCGCACGTCGACCACATCGCGGCCCTCGTCGACCAGCTTCTTGATCTCGTCGACCTTCAGGTCGCGGAACGGCGCCGTCTGTTCGGTCATACCTATCTATTACTCCTCGTCGTCGTCCGCCAATCCATAGGCGCCAACCTTCAGCACCTTCAGGGAGAGGAGCGCGCATTTGATGCGCGCGGGCGAGATGTCGATCCCGAGCTCACCGATGACGTCGTCCTTGTTGATTCTCTTCGCCTCGTCCAGGCTCAGGCCCTTCAGGCGCTCGGTCAGCAGCGAGGCGGAAGCCTGGGAGATCGCGCAGCCGCGGCCGTGAAAGCGGACGTCCTCAATCACACCGTCCTTGACCCGGAAGTCCATCCCCACGACGTCGCCGCAGAGTGGGTTGTCCTCCTCGTGGCTGATGTCCGGGTTCTCGAGCCGGCCGTAGTTCCGTGGGTTCTTGTAGTGGTCGAGGATGTACTCGCGGTAGAACTGGTCGTCCGCCGACATCGGTGTGCTCACGCGAAGATCCTCTGCGCCTCTCGGATCGAGCTTACGAGGCGGTCGACCTCCTCCCTCTGCGTGTACACATAAAAGGAGGCGCGTGCCGTGGCGGGGACACCCAGTCGGGTCATCAGCGGCATCGCGCAGTGATGGCCGGCGCGCAGGCAGACCTGGTCGCGGTCGGCGATCGTCGCCAGGTCGTGCGGGTGGATGCCGTCCAGGGCAAACGAGATGACGCCGGCCCGGCGCGAAGGCGGCGGGCCAAACACCGTGAGGTGATCGACTTCGCTCAGCGCCTCGTAGGCATACTCGGTGATCTCGAGCTCATGCGCCCGCACGGCGTCCATGCCCAGGCCGTTCAGGTAGTCGACCGCGGCGCCAAGCCCGATGACCTCGGCGATCGCCTGCGTCCCGGCCTCGAACTTCCAGGGCAGGTCGTGGTAGGTCGTGCCTTCGACACGGACCGTCTTGATCATGTCACCGCCGGCCTGGAACGGGTCCATGGCCTCGAGCAGCTCGCGCCGGCCGTACAGGATGCCGGCGCCGGTAGGACCCAGCATCTTGTGCCCGCTGAAGGCGTAGAAGTCGCAGCCCAGAGCGCGCACGTCCACCGGCTGGTGAGGTGTGCTCTGCGCGCCGTCGACCAGCACCGTGGCGCCGGCCTTTTTGGCCGCGGCCACCATCTGCTGGGCCGGATTGATGGTGCCCATCGCATTGCTGACCAGGTTGAAGGCGACGAGCTTCGGCCCCCGCTTCAGCAGCTCCGCGAACTGGTCCTGCCGCAGCTCGCCTCGCTCGTCGATGTCGACGTACTCGATGTGCGCGCCCTTCTCGGCGGCCAGGATCTGCCAGGGCACGATGTTGGAGTGGTGGTCGAGGATGGTCAGGACGATCAGGTCGCCCGACTTGATGTTCTTGCGGCCCCAAGCGTAAGCGACCAGGTTGATGGCTTCGGTCGTGCCGCGCGTGTAGACGATCTCCTTGGTCGATGCGGCATTGATGAACGCGCGGACCTTCTCTCGCGTCGCCTCGTAGCGGACCGTGGCCTCCTCCGCGATTCGGTACGCCGCGCGGTGGATGTTCGAGTTGAACTTTTCGAAGTACTCGAGCATCGCGCCCGTCACCTGGCGTGGGCGCTGTGATGTGTTCGCGGAATCGAGGTAGGCGATCCCCGTCTCGAAGATCGGGAAGTCCTTGCGGACGGCGGCTACGTCAAACGTCAACGTAGACATCACCGTCCTCCACGGTCACGGGAAATGTCCGCGCGGGGATGACCGCCGGGAGACCCGTCACCTTGCCGCTCTTCATGTTGAACCGCGACCCGTGCTGCGGGCACTCGACCTCGCAGCCCTCGAGCAGCTCACCACCGCTCAGCAGGAAGTTCTCGTGCGTGCATACGTCGTCGATTGCGTAAAAGCCGTCGTCACAATGCGCCAGGCAGAGCTCCTGACCGTCGGCGAGCACGCCCTTCACGCTGTCGACCGGCACCTCGTTCACCGATGCCACGCGATGCCTACCCAATCCGAGCCTCGAGCTCGGCCTCGACCAGCTTTCGCGCGTGCTCGAAAGGGATGCGGTCGAGCACGTCGCCGAAGAATCCCTGGATCAGCATCCGCTTGGCGGTCGGCTGCGGGATGCCGCGCGAGCGCAGGTAGAAAAGGTGCTCGGGGTCGACAGGCCCGACCGTGGCGCCGTGTGTGCAGCGGACGTCGTTGTTGTCGATCTCGAGCATGGGGATAGAGGTCGCCTTAGCCTTGTCGGAGAGCACGAGGTTGCGGTTGGCCTGGTAGGCGTCCGATCGCGCCGCGTGCTTCTCGATCCGGATCAGGCCGGCGTAGACCGTGCGCGCCACGTCCTGGAGCGCGCCCTTGAACAACAGGTCCGAGCGCGTGTTGCCGACGCGGTGCTCCTGGAGGGTGTGGAAGTCGAAGAACTGCTCGCCCGAGGCGAAGTAGATCGCCTTCAACTCAGCATTGGAACCCTCGCCCGCGAGTGAGGCCTCGACGCGCGTCTTGGAGAATTTGCCGCCGAGCGTGACGTTGAACAGACGCAGGGTCGAGTCCTTCTGTAGCTCAGCGCGCTGATCGGCGAAATGCCAGACGTTGCGGCCCCACTTCTGGACCGCGACGTAACCGACCTGCGCGCCGTCGCCAAGAAAGATCTCGGTCGACCCGCTCCGGTAGCCGGTTTCGTCATCGTGCTCGGCGATGTACTCGTCGAGGTAGTCGAACTTTGTGTTTCGCCCGGCGACGATGAGGGTGTGGGGGAGCACGCTCGTGCCGGCCTCGTGGGAGAAGTGCTGGCCGATGACGGGCTGGTCGATGACCACGCCGTCCGGCACGTACAGGAAGGTGCCGCCCGTGAAAAAGGCGGCGTGGAGGGCGGCGAAGCGGTCGCGGTCGGCGTGCACAAGGGAGAACAAGCGCGGCTCGACCAGCTCGGGGTGCTCTTGCGCGGCCTGGCGGAGCGGCATCAGGATGACGCCTTCGGGGAGCGCTGAAGGCAGGATGAGCTTCTGGCCGTCGACGTGCTCCAGCCGCTCGTACTGGTGAGGGTCGAAGCGGCTGACGTCGGTGCGCCGCCATTCCTCGTCGGTCTTGCTGGGCGCAGGAAGGCGGTCGAAGCTCTCGAGCGCCTTGCGCCGGACCTCGCGCAGCCAGCCAGGTTCGCCCTGGAGCTGGTCCAGGGTCTCCGTGGTGATCGCCATCGTCAGCCTACCGACCCCTCCATCTCGAGCTGGATCAGGCGGTTCAGCTCTACCGCGTACTCGAGGGGAAGCTCCTTGGTGAACGGCTCGATGAAGCCGTTGACGATCATCGTCTCCGCCTCCGCGCGCGGGATGCCGCGGCTCATGAGGTAAAAGAGCTGCTCGTCGCTGACCTTGCTGACCGTGGCCTCGTGGCCGAGTGTCACGTTCTCGGCGTCGACGTCGTTGTACGGGTAGGTGTCGGAGCGTGACTCGTCATCGAGCAGGAGCGCGTCGCACTTGACGAACGACTTGACGTTGTTCGCGCCCGGGTAGATCTTCACGTGGCCGCGGTAGCTCGTGCGGCCGCCGCCCTTGCTGATCGACTTCGAGGTGATGGTCGAGGTCGTGTTGGGGGCCACGTGGATCATCTTGCCGCCGGCGTCCTGGTGCTGACCCTTGCCCGCGAAAGCGACCGAAAGGACGTCGCCTTTTGCGCCCGGCTCCATCAGATAGACGGAGGGGTATTTCATAGTGATCTGAGACCCGAGGTTCCCGTCGACCCACTCCATCGTCGCGTCGCGATAAGCCATCGCGCGCTTGGTCACCAGGTTGAAGACGTTCGTCGACCAGTTCTGGATCGTGGTGTACCGGCAGCGGGCGTCCTTCTTGACGATGATCTCGACCACCGCCGAGTGCAGTGAGTCTGTCGTGTAGATCGGGGCGGTGCAGTTGTGCGAGACGACGCCTTCGCAGACGTAGCTCTCATCCTCGTCGACTTTCAGGTTGTAGACGTCCATCTCGGTCCAGATCGCATTGATCGACCGGATTGGCGTCCACATGAAGCCGTCCGCGATTTCGAACAAGGATTTTGGATGTTTCCGAGGTAGCGGCACCGTGCGAAGCACCGTCTCCTCAAAGAGGCGGTTGTCCTGTTGTGCGACATACAGCTGCCAAATGTCCTTTCGGGGTGCTGGTCGCGGGTGCCGACCGAGCGTGGATTTGATTCCGAGCGTCAGCAGCAATTCCCGCATTCGCTGTGCGAGAGATAGGTTCGTCTGGTTGATTCGGTACTTGTCTTCCTCTGGGCTCCAGTTGCCTTCGCCGGCGTAAAAGCCAGCGACGACGGCGGCCCGCTGTGCGGTCGGAAGCCCGAAGACCCAATCGGGAAGCCGCTTCTCCGCGGTCAAGCGACCGAACTGATCGATGAACCAGCGAGCGGCGCGGACGGAGCTATACCGGAGCGAGATGCCGGCGCGGTCCGCGTAGACGAATTCCCACGGCTCGAGATCGAATGCTTGCTTCATCGCTGCGCGGACCTGCTGCCGCTCGGCAACCTCGTCCGAATGGCTGTCGAAGTTGACGTACGAGCGGTTTGCCGGAGCCGATCCTTCCGCCAGGAAGGCGCCAATGAGCCAGGCCATCGCAGTCGACAACTTGACGGACGTGTCCTCGAGAACGGCCGTGTGACGTCCACGGCCGACGGAGACCTCGGTGACCAACTCTGTCTCAGGTGCGACCGACGACTCCTGAATCACCGGCACGGCCAACAGGTCGCCCGCGTGCAATTGGTGCGCTTCGAGCCACTGTTGCGTAATTGAGCCGTCTGCTTTGCGTCGGCCGACCAAGAACGGATGTCCCGGGGTGACGCTCAGCTGGCGGTAGCGCTCGCCCTCAAACTGGATGGAGAGCATGTCGCCACAGTGGCGCCGCTTCTGCTTTTCGAGCACTTCACGCCAGCGGCCGTTGTGCGTGAGAACGAATTCGCCGGGTTCGATTTCTCCAATCGTCTTCTCGCCATCAGATACCCTGACTGTCGCATTTTGTGGTACACAGCCTTCGATATAATGTACAAACGAACCTTCATCACAAATGATGAGTGTGCGCTCAAATTGGCCCATGTTCTCCGCGTTGATGCGGAAGTACGCCTGCAGCGGCACCTCCACGTGCACTCCCTTCGGCACGTAGATGAACGACCCGCCCGACCACACCGCGCTGTTCAGCGCCGAGAACTTGTTGTCCGCGGGCGGGATCACCGTCCCGAAGTACTCCTTGAAGAGGTCGGGATGCTCGCGCAGAGCCGAGTCCGTGTCGAGGAAGATGACGCCCTTCTTGGTCAGGTTTTCCTGCAGCGAGTGGTAGACGACCTCTGACTCGTACTGCGCCGACACGCCGGCCAGGAACTTGCGCTCCGCCTCCGGCACACCCAGCCGGTCGTACGTCGCCTTGATGTCCGGCGGCAGGTCCTCCCATGACTTCGACTGTTTCTCGGACGCACGCAGGTAGTAGAAGATGTTTTCGAAGTCGATCACGGATAGGTCTGCGCCCCAGTTGGGCATCGGCTTCTTGCGGAAGATCTCCAGCGAGCGCAGGCGGAACTTCGTCATCCACTCGGGCTCGCCTTTCATGAACGAGATCTCTTTGACGATCTCCGGGTTCAGGCCGCGCTTGGCCTTGAACACGTAGTCCTCGGGAACGAAGAACCCGTACTTCTCCTTGTAATCGGAGCCGACGTCGATCTTGGGTGCAGTTGCCATCAGGCGACCTCCTTCGGCTCTTCTTCTTCCGCGTGACCCCACTCCGAGTAGCCGGTCTTCTCCAACCGGTCCGCAACCTCCGGCCCGCCGGAAAGCACGAACTTGCCGTCGACCAGGACATGCACGAAATCCGGCTTGATGAACTCGAGGATCCGCGTGTAGTGAGTGATGATCAAAACACCGAGCTCGGGACCGCGCATCCGGTTCACGGCCTCGGCCACGAACTTGATGGAGTCGATGTCGAGCCCGGAGTCCGTCTCGTCGAGGATCGCGATCTCCGGCTTCAACACCGCCATCTGCAGGATCTCGGCCCGCTTCTTCTCGCCACCCGAGAACCCGTCGTTGATGTAGCGCGGCAGGAACGAGTCGTCCATGTGGAGCACGTCGAGCTCGCCCTTCAACAGCGCGCGGAACTCCTTCGGCGTCACCATCTTCGACTTGTCCTTGCCGTCATACCCCCGCTTCGAGTTCAGCGCCGTGCGCAGGAAGTTGGCCATCGAGATGCCGGGCACCACCACCGGGTACTGCAGCGCAAGGAACATTCCGAGGCGAGCGCGCTCGTCGGTCTCCAGCTCCAGAACGTTCTGTCCCTTGAACAGGACGGACCCGCCGTCGACGGTGTAGCCGGGATGGCCCATCAGCGTGTGCGACAGCGTCGACTTGCCCGACCCGTTCGGGCCCATCACCGCGTGGACCTCGCCCTTGTTGATGGCGAGCGACACGCCTTTCAGGATCTGACGTCCTTCGACGCTGGCGCGCAAATCTTTGATCTCGAAGTCAGCCAACTTTCTTTTCGCTCTCCTTCATCTCGTAAGTGCAGTCATTCGCAGCCTCGGCCATCCACGTCGTTCGCGACACCTCGGCTCCAAGCAGCCGCTCATACATCTGCTGCTCGTTGAGGCAGGGCAGGCCGGTGCGGGCGGCCACGTCCTGGATGGGGCAGTTGCAGTGGCGAATCGCGAGTCCACCGTCCCCGAGCTCGACGACCTCGGCCATGTGGCCGTGCTCGGAGGCGAGCCTGGCCAGCTCGCGGACCCGTCCCTGAAAGTCTAGGCCCGCCAGCCGCGGCGCATATTCAGCCTCGAGTCGCGCCGCGCGCCTCTCGAAGAACTGCCTCAGCTGCTCGGTGGACATGAAGTCGACGAGCTCGCCGGTGAGCTCGCGGTGACCGTCGGGAAAGCGGTCGCCGGCCGCGGTGGTCAAGGTGTAGACGCGCTCCGGCCGGCCCGGCCCGTGAGGTTCCGCCGACGTGGCCGCGGCCAGCCCGGCCGCCTCCAGCGCCTCCAGGTGCCGCATTGCTCCCTGCTTCGAAACCTCGAGGTGGGCGGCGATCTCGCCTAGAGTGGCGTGGCCGCGCATCTTCAGAAAAGCGAGGATGGTGTCCCGCTTGGAGTCCACGGCTTTGATTCTAGGAGTTTTTCAACACCGATGTTGAAATACCGGCCTGGGCGGATGCTGCTGGCGGCTGCGGCCGCCTCGATGGCCCTGGGACCCTCGCCCGCGACCGCGGCGGACGCGACCTGGGAGCAGTGGCTGCCGGTGGCGGGGGCGACCGACGTGGACGGTCCGCGCACCGACGGCAAGTTCGTCGTCGCCGGCTCCGCGGCTCTCGCCCTCCTCGATCCAGCCGGCACGCTGGAGGACTTCGCCCGCGGGATCGGCGGCTACCACGAAGACCCGGGCAAAGAGGCGTACATCGCCGTCTCGCGAGGCGGACACGTCGATGCCGCGGCGTGCGACTTCGCCCCCGACGAGACCTACATCCTCCGCCTCCACCCACCGATCGGGGTCACCCGCGTGAACGCAAGCGGAGACGAATCCGGGCCCTTCACCAACATCCCAGGCGTCTCCACGCTGACGGGCATCACCTTCGATTTCCAGGGCGCCTTCGACCACCGCCTGCTCGTCATGGGACTTGCCGGCGGCCACACGACGATCTTCGCGATCGACTGCAACGGCGCGGTCAAGGTGATCCGCCAGGGGCTGCCCGTGCTCGAAGGCCAGATGGCGGTCGCGCCCGAGGGGTTCGGCGCCTATTCCGGCCAGCTGATCATTCCCGACGAAACCGGTCGCGTCGTCGCCATCGCCCCCAGCGGTAAATCGACCGTGATCCTCGCCCGCCAGCTGCCCCCAGGGATCAACGTCACCCTCGGCGGTGTCGGGTTCGTGCCCGAAGGTTTCACGGAGCGCGGCGGCGCCGCCTACCACGTCGACCGCAAGACCCCTGGCAGCGCGTTTCCGGGAAACGACAGGCTGCTCCGCATCACGTCGGACAAGCTGGTGGCCGCGGGAGTCCAGGACGGCGATCTCCTCGCGGTGTCCGAGGACGGCGGAGCCATGATCTCGGTCAGGTGCGTCGCAACCTGCACGGCACGGATCGTCATCGCCGGCGACAGGACCGCGCATGCCGAGGGCCACGTCGCCTTCTTCGTCAACCCGCCTCAGGAGACCCCGCCGCCGGTCGCGGTGGCGACAAAGCCGGGCGGGCCGCTCGTGCCACAGGCGGTCGTCGACTTCGTCGGCGACTGGGGCCTGCCGACCGGCGTGCTCGTCCTGCTGGTGACCTTCCTGGCCGCGGTCGCGGTCCAGGCGGCCACGCGGCGCGAACCATGACGTCCTAGGCGGGGACCCGCTGATGGACCGCGTGCTCCTTTTCGCCGGCCGCGGTGCGCGCGCCTACGGCTTTGGATTCGTGGCCGTGCTCATCGGGCTCCACCTGGAACGGCGAGGCCTGGGCGCCGTGATGGTCGGGCTCAGCCTGGGCGTCGCGCTGGCCGCGGCTTCGCTGACCGGGATTGGGGCCACATACCTGGCAGCCCGCTGGGGCCGCCGGCGGGCGCTGGCGGCGTGCGGGCTCCTTATGGCGCTCACCGGCATCGACCTGGCCCTGGCCACGCAGCAAGCCTGGTTGGTGGCGGCGGGAATCACAGGCATGCTGGGCGTGGCGGGCGTCGACCTGGGTCCGTTTGCGTCGGTCGAGCAGGCGGCCCTCGCCGAAGCCGTGGCCGCCAACCGCCGCAATCGTGCGTTTGCGCGGTACTCGCTAACAGCGGGCATGTTCAATGCCGCCGGCGGGCTGTCGGCCGCGCTGGCCTCGGGTCCTGACGGCTTCCGCGTTTTCTTCCTTCTCTATGCGGCGATCGGGTTGGTCACAGGAGTGCTTCCGCTCCTGATGACGAAGCGGGTGGAGTCCGAGGTTCATGGGCCCGCGTTCGGCGCCCTGCGCCGCCCATCGACGCGTGGCGTCCTGGTCGGACTGGCCGCCCTCTTTGCGCTCGACTCATTGGGCGGGGGCCTCGTCAGCAACGCGGTGATCAGCTACTGGCTGCACGTGCGTTTCGGCGCCGAGCCCGCGCTGCTCGGCCCGATCTTCGGGGTGATCGCCGTGCTCCAGGCCGTGTCCTATGAAGCGTCGGGCAGGCTTTCCGAACGGTTCGGCCTCATCAACACCATGGTCTTCACCCACCTGCCGAGCAACGTCCTGCTGATCCTGGTCGCCTTCAGCCCGACGCTGGGCTGGGCGGTGGCCCTGCTGTTCGGACGCTTCCTGCTGTCGCAGATGGACGTGCCCGCCCGGCAGGCGTACGTAGTCTCCATCGTGCCCGCCCCGGATCGGGCGGCAGCCGTCGCGTTCACGGGCGCCGTGCGGGGCGTGGCCCAGGCCTTCGGTCCACCCCTGGCCGGGATCGCCATCAGCCTGGCCGCGTTCGGACTGCCGTTCTTTGCCGGGGGCGGATTGAAGATCGTCTACGACCTGGCTCTCTACGCCGGGTTTCGCCGGCGGCGTGCCGAGCACGAGGCCTAGATTTCTGGATGTGCAGGAGGACCTGACACAGGTCGAGGCGGCGGAGCTCGAGCGCCGGGTCGCCGAGATCAGGGAGCAGATGCGGCCGCTCGAAGACGGCCTGGCCAGACTGCGCGGCCGGCGCGATCTGCTGCAGACCGAGGTGCGCCGCCGCCGCCGGCTGGCCGAGCGCACGACACGCGCTGACCTGAAAGCCTCGATGCGCGAGGGCAAGCTGCCGACCATCGCCGAGCTCGTCGCCGGCAGCGAAGCCGGCTCGCTCGATGACTACGTCTTCAACCTGAAGACAGGCGGCCAGGTCCGTCTCGGCTTCCCTGGCTCGCGTGCCCAGAGCCTGACCTTCACAGACGGCGTGCAGATGGCGCACGCCTCCAACCTGGCGGAGGCGGCGAGGCTCTACGCCGCCGGGTGGGACCTGGGCAGTCCCGGCCGGCCGGGGGTGCGTGTCCACTTTCCCGGAACGCGTCAGGAGCGCCTGGTTCCGGCGGACGACGTATTCGCACGCCCCGCGTAACCCTCGGCCCGGCGACGCCGTTGGGGGAAGTTGGAAAGCGTAGAATCCCTGCGCTCCCCAAGCATGGCTCGAAACGTTCCTGAGCGGATCAAGACGAAGGGGGGACACAGTCCTCGAGCGCGGATTCATGCCGCGTGGTCGCCGATCGGCCAGAAGATGCGCCGCACGGCGCTGCTGCGCGGCCTCGGCGTGATGGTGGCGGTGCTTCTCGTCATCGGCGTGGCCGCCGATGCGTACGCCCAGTCCTTCTTCGACAGCCTGCCTACCATCCAGGGCCTCGACTCGGCCGCCTTCGCGGGCGACACCATCATCTACGACAGCACGGGCAAGACCGTCCTGGCCGACGTCGGCAACCATGGCGACCACCGTCTTGCGGTCCGGCTGAAGGACGTGGCGCCGGTCGCGATCCAGGCCACCATCGCCATCGAGGACAAGGGCTTCTACACCAACCCCGGTTTCGACCTCGCCGGCATCATCCGCGCCGCCTTCGACAACATCCGCGCCGGCCACGTGGTCGGTGGTGGCAGCACGATCACGCAGCAGCTCGCCAAGCAGCAGTTCCTGACGCCGGAGCAGACGGTGAGCCGCAAGATCAAGGAGCTGGCCCTCGCCTACGAGCTGAGCCAGACGTACAGCAAGGACCAGATCATGGAGCTCTACCTCAACAAGAGCTTCTACGGATCCCAGTCCTACGGGATCGAAGCGGCCGCCGAGAGCTACTTCCACATCCCGGCCTCCAAGCTCGACCTGGCCCAGGCGGCGATGCTCGCCGGACTGCCACAGGCGCCGACCGAGTGGAACCCCGTCCTCCACCCTGATTCGGCCAAGGTCCGCCAGGCCGAGGTCCTGCGCGCCATGGTCCGCTCGGACTTCATCTCCCAGGACGACATGGACAGCGCGCTCGCCGAGAAGCTCGTGTACCAGGCGCCGATCAACAGCTTCCGCGCGCCTCACTTCGTCGACTACGTGCTCGCCGAGCTTCGCCAGCTGGGCTACAAACCCGGCCTCCAGCAGCTGAACGTCAGGACGACGCTCAACTACAAGATGCAGACGATCGGGGAAAGCGTCGTCAAGTACAACCTCGCCTCCAAGCCGGGCCGCGGCTGCCAGACCAGCGGCATCGCCGACGGATGGGGCTACGGGCCCTTCGAGGCCGGCGCCGCGTGCTGGGACCCGAATGGGCTCTTGTCCTCAGGCCTGGTCGCGATCGAGCCGAGGACAGGGAACATCCTGGCCATGGTCGGCTCGCCGAACTACAACTCGAAGGCCGGACAGATCAACTACACGACCATCCCCCGCAACATGGGTTCGTCGATGAAGCCGTACACGTACGGCGCCGTCATCAACGCACGGGCGGCCACCGTCGACACCCCCGTCTACGACGGGCCGTCGCCGCTGGTTTACAAGGACGCGTACAGCACGACCAGGATCTACAACTACGACGGCCGCTCGCATGGCGTGCTGCCGCTGAAGCAGGCGATGGGCAACTCGCTCAACATCGCCGCCGTCAAGGTCGAGCTTTCGATCGGCGTGCCGTCGGTGCTGTCATGGATGCGGGGCTTGAACGTGTTCCCGCGCTACATCGGGCCCGGTGGTGGCTACAGCGCGACCGCCCCGCCTGACCAGTACGGGCCCTCGCTGACCCTCGGCGGCTACCCGGTGACGCTGCTCGAGCACGTAAATGGGATCGCCACGTACGCCGACATGGGCGTCTACCACTCGCCCGAGGCGGTGCTCCAGGTGACCGACTCGCACGGCGACACCCTCTACAAGACACACCCTGAGCAGCGGGCGCGCCTCGCCATCGACCCGGCGGTCGCCTACATCATGGCCCAGATCATGGCGGACGACAAAAACCGCTGCCGGATCTTCGGCTGCAACAGCCCTCTGCACTGGAGGAACCGCACGGTGGCCGCCAAGACGGGCACGACCGACAACTTCAAGGATGCCGTCACCGTGGCTTTCACGCCCGACGTGGCGGTCGGCATCTGGGTCGGGGACGTGTTGAGCAACAACTACACGATGGTCCGCGGCTCCGACGGTGTGTTCGTCGCCTCGCCCGCGGTCAACGCCTTCATCTCCAAGGTCCTGGCGAACGTGCCCGGGAACCGCTGGTACTCGACGCCCCCGGGAGTCGTCGCCGGGCCGAACAACAGCTGGTACCTGGCCGACACGCTGAAGGTCGACAAGCTGCCCGGGGACAACCCGCCGAGCCCCACGCCGCACATCCAGACCTACCCCGTGCCGCCCGACTCGGGCGGAGGGCCGATCCTGGCGAGCCCGCCGCCGTCACCGTGTCCGTCACCGCCCCTGCCATGTCCCTGATTCAGTAGGGCAGGTAGCGCCTACGCCGCCCCTTGGCGGCCGGATTCACTCCGGCCGCGACACGCATGACCTCACCGTCTCCCGACGTTGCAGATCGGAGGCAGAAACAGATCTTTCCGCTCCGGAAAGGGTTCGGGCCGCGAAACCGGCCGGTCCCGACGTGATGATGGGTCAGCCGTGAACGGCCGTTGAGCGGCCCAGCGTAGGGGAAACCGGGACGGTTTCCCCTACGACGGCTCGAACGTAGACTTTGCGGCCGTGGCCGCTGAACTGTCCGTCGTCACCGAGCGCCTGCCCAAGAGCCAGGTCGGCATGAGCATCGAGGTCCCGGTCGAGGTCGTCGACGCGACCTACGACCGCGTCCTGAACCGCCTGGCCTCGCGCGCCCGCATCGAAGGTTTCCGCCCCGGGCGCGCGCCCAGAGCGCTGGTCGAAGCGCGCATCGGACCCGCCGTCCTTCGCGAAGAGGTCGTCGAGACGATGGTGCCCGATGTCGTCCAGCAGGCGCTGACCAGGGAGTCGATCGACCCGATCGACAATCCCGACGTCGAGGTGGTCGAGCTGGAGCGGGGAAGGCCGGCGAAGCTCAAGGCGACGATCAGCGTCATGCCGGAGGTGACGCTGGGCGACGCCGGCAAGATCAAGCTCGAGCCGCACACGCACGAGGTCACCGACGAGATGGTCGAGCGCCGCCTCGAGGAGCTGCGCGAGCCGATGGCCGAGATCACGCCTGTCGAGCGCGAGGTGCGCACCGGCGACATCGCGGTGATCGACATCGAGGTGGAGGCCGGCGGCGCCATCGTCGAGTCCGAGACGCGGAAGGCGACGGAGGCGGAGGTCAGAGAAGGCGTCCTGCTGCCGGAGCTCATCGCCGTGCTCCCCGGAACGTTCGCCGGCGAGACGCGCGAGGCGACGGTCAATTTTCCCGAGAGCTACGGCACCCAGGAGCTCGCCGGCAAGGAGGCGACGATCCGGGTCACCGTGCGCGGCGTCAAGGAAAAGGTGCTGCCGGTGCTCGATGACGCTCTCGCAAGCAGCCTGACCAACGGCAAGCAGGCGACCGCCGAGGCGTACCGGCAGGCGGTCCGCGAGGAGCTCGAAGAGTCCTCGCAGGCGCTGCTGAAGATGGAGCGCGAGCAGGAGGTGGTGAAGGCCTTGGTCGACGCCTCCTCGGTCGAGGTGCCTGACTCGCTCGTCGACCGCGAGCTGACCAGTGAGCTGGAGTCTCTCGAGCGCACCCTCGCCCGCCAGGGCATGAAGCTCGACCGCTACCTGCAGTACCTGGACAAGACGGTCGACCAGTGGATGGAGGGGCAGCGGCCGGAGGCGGAGGCGCGACTCAAAGTCGACCTCGTCCTGGGCGAGTTCGCGCGGCGCGAGGGCCTCGAGCCCTCAGACGAGGATGTCGCCAGGTTCCTCGAGGAGCAGGCGGCCCGGGACGACGAGCTCAAGGGCCAGGTCGCCGAGCTCAAAAAGAGCGCGTCCGCCCGCCGCTACTTCGCCTCCCGCCTGCGGCGGCGGCGCGTGCTCGACCGCCTTGTGGCTATCGCCACGCTCTTGACTGAATCGGGGTGACCCGTGTCTAGAATGACGTGATGCCCAACATGAAGAGGACCGAGCATCCGTCCAGCTATCTCGTCCCGATGGTCGTCGAGAACACCGGCCGCGGGGAGCGCGCTTTCGACATCTACTCGCGACTCCTCAAGGAGCGCATCGTCTTCATCGGCACCCCGATCGACGACCAGGTGGCGAACCTCGTCGTCGCGCAGCTCCTGTTCCTCCAGTCCGAGGATCCGGACAAGGAGATCGCGCTTTACATCAACAGCCCTGGTGGCCAGGTGACCGCGGGCCTCGCCATCTACGACACCATGCAGTACATCCGGCCGCCGGTTTCCACGATCTGCATCGGCATGGCTTACTCGATGGCCGCGGTGCTGCTCGCGGGCGGAGCGCACGGCCAGCGCTACGCCCTGCCGCACGCGAACATCCTGATCCACCAACCGTGGGGAGGCATGCAGGGACAGGCCACTGACATCCAGATCCACGCCAAGGAGATCCTGCGCACGCGGGAGCAGCTGAACCAGATCCTCGCGCGTCACACCGGTCAGAAGATCGAGAAGGTCACGCAGGACACTGAGCGCGACTACTTCCTCACGGCCGAGGCCGCAAAGGAATACGGACTGATCGACGACATCATCCTGACTCCGGCCAAGACCGGCGAAAAAGCAAAGACAGACAAAGCCGACGAAGAGAAGGTCAGAGAGAAGGTCATAGCCGGATGATCTTTCGACGCAGATCGAAGCGCGACGAGGTCAAGAGACATCGACCGAAGTGCTCGTTCTGCGGCAAGGAGCAGGGCGAACGCGGCATCCGTCTCGTGGCCGGCTCGGGAGTATTCATCTGCAGCGAATGCATAAGTCTTGCCAATGAGATTCTGTGGGGCCATAATCCCCCGGCGCCCGCGTCGCCGTAATGTCACAGGTTAGGAATCCATGAACGAACGAGAAGACCGACGCCGCTACACCCGATGCAGCTTCTGCGGCAAAGGGCAGGACCAGGTGCGCAAGCTGGTCGCCGGGCCAGGCGTGTTCATCTGCGACCAGTGCATCGATCTGTGCCAGGAGGTCCTCGAGGACGACACTCGCTCGGCGGGCACCAAGAAGCAGAAGACCGGATTCATCCCCAACCCCAAGACCATCTGCGCCGCGCTGGACCAGTATGTGATCGGGCAGGAGCGCGCCAAGAAGGTCCTTTCAGTCCAGGTCTACAACCACTACAAGCGGATCAGCGCTTCGAAGTCGGTGGGCGATGTCGAGCTGACGAAGTCGAACGTCCTGCTCGTCGGACCGACCGGCTGCGGCAAGACCTACCTCGCGCAGACGCTGGCGAAGATCCTCGACGTTCCGTTCGCGATCGCCGATGCCACTAGCCTCACCGAGGCCGGCTACGTCGGAGAGGACGTCGAGAACATCCTCCTCCGGCTCATCCAGGCGGCCGACTTCGACATCAGCCGCGCCGAGCGCGGAATCATCTACATCGACGAGATCGACAAGATCGCGCGCAAATCCGACAACCCATCGATCACGCGCGACGTCAGCGGCGAGGGCGTGCAGCAGGCGCTCCTGAAGATCCTCGAAGGCACGGTCGCCAACGTGCCGCCGCAGGGTGGACGCAAGCACCCGCACCAGGACTTCATCCAGATCAACACGACCAACATCCTGTTCATCTGCGGTGGAGCGTTCGACGGCCTCGAGAAGGTGGTCGAGCAGCGCATCGGCCGGCGCGCGATCGGTTTCGGCGCGCCGCACATGCGGACCGAGCGCAAGGCCGTGTCAGAGACGCTCAAGCATCTGCAGCCGCAGGACCTTTTGAAGTACGGGTTCATCCCGGAGTTCATCGGCCGCCTGCCAATCATCGTGACCCTGCACCACCTCGACCAGCAGGACATCGTGCGCATCCTCACCGAGCCGAAGAACGCGCTCGTGAAGCAGTACCAGAAGTTCTTCACGCTGGACAACGTGGAGCTCGTCTTCCAGAAGGGTTCGCTCGACGCGATCGCCGAGCTCGCTCTTTTGCGCGGCACCGGTGCGCGCGCTCTGAAGTCGATCATCGAGGAAGCGCTTCTGAACTCCATGTTCGAGATTCCGTCCCGGCCCGAGATCAAGCGCTGCATCATCTCCGAGCGCTCGATTCGCGACGCCCTGGAGCCGGAGTTCGAGGTCGCCGAGGAGTCCGAGGGGCCGGCGCGCGCGGTGGGAGAGTCCGCCTAAACGGATCTCCAGGGGAAAACGGTTCTCCTGACCGGGGCATCTACGGGTCTCGGTCCGCATATCGCCCGCCGCTTGCATAGGGCCGGTGCGAAATTCGTGCTGTCAGCACGCAACGAGGCTGCGCTCAACACCCTGGCCAAGGAGCTGGGCGGCGCGCGGATCATCTCAGCCGACCTGTCGCACCCTGGCGAGCCGGAGCGCCTCGCTCACGAGTCTGGAGAGGTCGACGTGCTCATCGCCAATGCCGGGATTCCCGCGACGGGCCGGCTGGCGACCTTTGAGATCGAAGAGCTGGACCGTGCGCTGGCGGTCAACCTGCGCTCGGGAATAGTGCTCGCCCAGATGCTGGCGCCGGCGATGCTCCGCAAGAAATCGGGGCACATGGTCTTCATGTCCTCTCTCGCCGGACATGTCGCCTCCGGTGGCGCAAGCGTCTACAGCGCGACCAAGTTCGGCATCCGAGGCTTTGCTCTCGCCCTTCGCGAGGAGCTGTGGGCCGGCGGTGTGGGGGTCTCCGTGATCTGCCCGACTTTCGTGAGCCAGGCCGGAATGTGGGCGGTGACGGGCTTGAAAGCAGACCCGATCGCCGGCGAGGTGACCCCGGCCCAGGTTGCCGATGCCGTGTGGACGGCCATCACCAGGAATCGCGCCGAGATCGACGTGATGCCGCTGCCGCTCAAGGCCAGCCTCAAGATCCAGGCCTTGACGCCTCGACTGTTCACGTCGGTGGCTCGAGCGACCGGCGCGACGAAACCCAACGAAGAGCTCAGGGAGCGCCAGCGAGACAAACGGTAGAATTGCCGAAATCATGAGCCGGGTCGAGAACGTAGCTGTAGCCTCGCCGGCCGCGTCGCGCTAACCGCGACATCTCCGCCGGCGATCCCGAACCAACCAGAGGGATGAAACGCGCCCCCATGCCAGACACCGAGATGCCGAAAGCGTTGGACCCACAGGCCATCGAGGCCGGCTGGTACGCGCGCTGGGAAGCGGACGGCCTTTTCATCGCCGACGCGTCGAGCGATAAACCGAAGTTCGCCATGTGCTTTCCCCCTCCGAACATCACGGGTGAGCTGCACATGGGCCACGCGCTGCAGACGGCTGTCTATGACGCGATCGCGCGGTACAAGCGGATGACCGGCCACGAGGTTCTGTTCCTTCCCGGCTACGACCACGCCGCCATCGCCACCCAGAACGTGATCGAGAAGCAGCTGGCGCGAGAGGGCACCAGCAAAGAAGAGCTCGGCCGCGAGCAGTTCGACGCCCGGGTGGATGCGTGGTACGAGGAGGTCGGGGCGACCATCATCAACCAGCTTCGACTGCTCGGCGCTTCGATGGACTGGACGCGCTTGCGTTTCACGATGGACTCGCGGTACTACCGCTCGGTCATGACGGCGTTCGTCGAGTTCTACGAACGCGGTTGGATCTACAGGGCGCCGCGCATCGTCAACTGGTGCCCACACGATCGCTCCGCGATCTCCGACCTCGAGATCGAGTGGCAGGAGCACCAGGACACGCTGTACTACATCAAGTACCCGATCGAGGGTGGCGGCGAGGTCGTGATCGCGACCGTGCGGCCGGAGACGATGCTCGCCGACACGGGCGTGGCGGTGAGTTCGGACGACGCTCGTTACAAGAGCCTGATCGGCAAGACCGCTGTCCTGCCGCTGGTAGGACGCAAGCTGCCCATCGTCGGCGACGACGCGGTCGAGAAGGATTTCGGCACTGGCGCGCTGAAGGTCACGCCGGGCCACGACCCACTCGACTACGAGATCGGCCAGCGCCACGGCCTGGAGATCGTCAACGGCATGCACCCGGACGGCAGCATGGATGTGCCCGGCCTGCCTTACGACGGGCTGCCGGCTCTCGAGGCCCGCGACCGCGTGCTGTCCGACCTCGAGGCGCAAGGACTGCTCGTCAAGCAGGAGCCGTACACACACGAGGTCGGCCACTGCGACCGATGTCACACGGTGATCGAGCCGTTGATCAGCGAGCAGTGGTGGCTGCGCATGGAGGAGCTGCGGGACAACGCGGTCGCAGCCTCGGAGGCCGGCAAGGTCCGATGGCATCCCGAGCGATACGAGCGCACTTACCTCGACTGGCTGCGAGGTCTGCGTGACTGGAACATCGGCCGCCAGCTGTGGCTGGGCCACCGCGTGCCCGTGTACTACTGCGCGAACGGCCACACGATCGTCTCCGTCGAACCGCCGAGCGGGTGCGACGAATGCGGCAGCACCGACTTCACGCAGGATCCCGACGTCCTCGACACCTGGTTCTCGTCGGCCCTGTGGCCCTTCGCCACGCTGGGGTGGCCGGACGACACCGACGACCTGAAGGCCTTCTATCCCACCGACATCAACTGCACCGCGCGGGAGATCATCAACCTCTGGGTGAGCCGGATGATCATGACCGGCCTCGAGTTCATGGGCGACGTGCCCTTCTCGGACGTGGTCATCCACTGCGTCGTCCAGGCCGCCGACGGTCGCCGCATGTCGAAGTCGCTGGGCACCGGCGTCGACCCGCGCGAGCTGATGTCCAGGTACGGCGCGGACGCGCTGCGCGCCTGGGCCACCTCGGTGGCGATGTCGAGCCAGGACGTGCGCTTCGACGAGAGCCGCGTCGAAGGCTACCGGCGATTCAGCACCAAGCTGTGGAACGCGACGCGCCTTGTCCTCAGCTCGCCGGGCACGCCGGCCGAAAGGCCGGGTGCGCTGGAGGCCGGCGAGCACCTCGAGGACCGGTGGATCCTGTCCCGGCTCGCGGCGGCGACGCGTGAGATCACCGACGGCATCGAGGGGTTCACCTTCCAGGATTCGATCAACACCGCTTATGGGTTCGCGTGGAACGAGCTGTGTGACTGGTACCTCGAGGCGGCCAAGGAGCGCCTGTACCAGGGCGACGCCGCGGCGCAGGACGTCGCCTACTACTGCCTCGACAACCTGCTCCGCATGCTGCATCCCTTCATGCCGTTCGTGACCGAGGAGCTGTGGTCACGGTTGCCGGGTGACCGGGACTACGTGATGCGATCCCCGTGGCCCGAGGTCGATGGCGGGTTCATCGACCCCGGCGCCGAAGAGCAGTTCCGCTTGGTGATTGCGATCGTGGAGGAGATCCGCGGCCACCGCCAGACGTCGGGAGCACTTCCGCGCGGAGGCGGGTTGCAGCTCGACGGCTCGGTGAGTGACACGATCGCCCGCCTGGTGGCGAGGTTGGCGCACGTCGAGCTCGTGAATGCGCTCGAGGCCCGCGGCACGCCGCTTGCGGCCGCCCCCGGTCGCGTGAGCTTTCCAGCGGGCGCCGGCGACGCGCACCGTCAGAAGGAGAAACGACGGCTGGAGGAGGACATCGCCAAGACGGAAGCCAGGCTCGAGAATCCGGAGTTCATGGCGAAGGCCCCGCCAGAGGTGATCAAGAACCTGGAAGAGCGGCTGCAATCGATGCGCGAGGCGCTCGACCGCCTGAACGACCAAGACCGCTAAGTTAAGGGCTCATGCCGTCAGCCGCCGTCCTCGGGCCAGTGGTCCTGCCCCTTCTCGCGGCCGCCGTGATCGCGACCTTCGGGCTCGCCGGCTTGAGCCTCGGACGCGTCGTCACGGCGATCGGCGCCTGGAGCTCGGTGGCGGCGCTGCTAGCGGTCTGGGTCCCCGTGCGCTCCTCGGTCGAGCTGATACTCGGACCTCTCGGTTACGGCTCGTCGTTCGACTTCCGGATCGACGCGGTCACGTTCGCGTTCGGCCTCATGATCGCGACACCGACCGCGCTGCTGTTGACACTGCAGCCGCGTACGTGGCAGGAGTCGACCGTCTCCCTGCTCGCCATGGCCGCCGCCGTCGCAGCGGTTGAGGGTGGCGGTGTGATCCTGACCGCGATTGCGGGCGGCACGGCAGCCACCTTTGCGCTCGTCCTGCTGGACACGGAGGATGCGCGCGCGCCACGTCCGACCTGGGGCCTGCTCCTGGCCGGCTGGCTGGCGCTCAGCTGGGTCGGCGTCATCCTCCAGGTGGTCGGGGGCACGGCGGTGTACTCGGCCGTGCCGGTCTCGACGGTGACCGCGCCGCTGTTCGTGGTGCTCGTGGCGGCCGCCCTTCTCGTGTCCTGCGTCTTTCCCTGGCGCACCTGGCCCGCGCACCTGTGGTCGCGGCCCTCGCTGCGTGCGGCCGGCGTCACGATCGCCACGCTCTTTCCGCTCGGCTTCTACGTGCTCGTGCGTGCCTACGAGTTGGGGGACGGACGCTATCCGCACCCGCTGTTCAACATCGGCCTCGCGATCGTTGGCGTGCTGACCGCATTCTCCGCGGCTGCGCGAGCCCAGGCTGTGGGGACCCGACGCGAGTTCCTGGGGGAGGTCGTCCCGTTCTTCGGCGGCTTTGCGCTCATGGCGATTGCCGTCGGCACCGCATTGGGTCTGGTCGCGGGCATCGTCATCCTCGCCACGGCGGCCGCGGTAGTGACCGGCCTCGCACTGCTGCCCGACCGAGCGGGCCTGGCCTCCCTGGTCACCATCGCCGCCGCTGTCGGCCTGCCCCCCGGCATCGCCTTCGGAGCCCACGTGATCGCCGTCGAATCGACATTCGAGGGTGGTGACCTCGTAGGGCTCATCGGCATCGGGGCCATGGCCGCCTGGGCGACCCTGATGGCCGGTGGCGGGCGCGCCATCGGGCTGCCGGGCGGTCGCGGTCACCCTGCGGCGGAAACGTTCCCCCGCGTCTCGCTGGCCATCGCGCTGGTGACGCTGGCGGCCGGGCCGGCGTTGGCGGCGCTGCAGGCGGGCTACGCCAACCCGCTGGCCGGCGAGGTGATGTCCGGGTCGGCGGGCGCCCTTGGCGGCGGCCTCACCTCGGTCGTCACCGTGTCGAGCGTGCTGCCGGCGGTAACCCTGTTCGCGCCGCTGCTCGTGCTGGCCGTCCTCCTTTACGCGGTCGCCGGCACGTCGAGCATCCAGACTCAGTCGCGGCCGGCGCTGCTGCGGCTGCCCGCGGCCTCGGTCCTGGCGCAGGTGCGCGTGAGCCTTCGCGGCCTCACGGTGCCGGAGCAGTACCGGACCATCCTCAACATGCGGGAGCTTGAAGCGGCCGCCACCGAAGGCAAACCGGCGATGTGGCTCGCCGCGCTGGTCGCGCTCGCTTTTGCCGTGACGCGGTGGTAGAGGGCGCGGCTGCCTTCCTCTCATGGTTCGGCGCTTCGCTCGTCGTCCTGGCCGACGGCCGGCGCGGGTTGGCGCTGGGAACCGTGCTCGCGGCCGGGGGGCTGAGCGCGGTGGTGTGGCAGGCGGCTGGGCCGGTCCCCGCCATCCTGCTCGCGGCGGGTGGCGCGGCTGCGGCCGGTTTCCGCCTGATGACCGGCGCCAAAGGGTGGGGGGTGATGCCACCCGGATCGACACCGCGGATCGTCCTGTCCGCCGCCGGCGGCCTTCTCGCGTTGTGGATCGCGCTGGGCATCACGGGCGGCGAAAACGCGGGGCTGCGCTTCTCGGCGTTGACTGTTATCGGGCTGGCGGGTGCACGCATCCTGGCGAGTGACGTGGTCGAGGCGCAGCTCACAGCTGTCGCGCTGATCGCACTCGCCGTGGCCGCGGCTTCAGGCCTTGCGCCGACCGAGTCCGCCGTGTGGCCGTGCCTGATGGCCGCGGTCATCGCGGCGGGCGTAGGGTGGCTTCGATCGAGCGCGCCGCGTGCTGCCTGAAGCCGCAGAGCTGCTCGTCCTCGCCGCGGCGGGGCTCGCTTTTGCGTTCGTGTTCACCCCCGCGGCAATACCCCGGAGGGCGCTCGCCTTCCAGGGCGGCGCGGGCGTGGTCGCGGGCGCGGCGATCGCGCTGGTGCCCACGCTCGACCTGACGCTGCTGATCCTTGTCGCCCTGGGGACCGTCGACGCCGCCATGGGCGGCCGGCGGACGTTTGCGGTCCGCATGCGCGCGCCGGCGTTTGCGGCCGGCATCCTTGCCCTGGCCCTGATCCTCGGCCGCGTCGAGGGCCCTGAGGTGCTCGGACGCTTCGCATCGGTGGGGCTTGTCGCCGGCCTGGCCGCCGCGATCGGGCTGCTTCCGTACATGCACGCGTTCCAGGCCGACGAAGCGACCCCGGCCTCGCCCCTCGTGTGGATGGTTTTCGTCGGTCCTCTGCTGGCGGCGGTCCTGGTCGCGCGTGCCCAGAGCCTCATCTCCGTGGACGCGGGCGTCGCGCTGGCCGCGATGCTCATCGGTCTCGGCCTGCTCAACATGGCCTGGGGCGCCATCGCCGCCTGGCTCACCCCAAGCGATGAAGCGGCGTGGCGCTATTCGTTCATCGCCGACTGGGGCCTCGTCCTGTGCGGGTTTGGCCTGACGCTGGTGGATGGACGGCGCGCGGCGCTCCTCGCGCTTTTCAGCATCGTCGTCTGCAGGCTTCCGCTGTACCTGGTGTCTCGGGAGCCTGCCGGACGGCGGCCCCGGACGGAGGGCCCGATCAATGTCCTCGCCGCGGCCGCGCTGGCCGGGTCGGCTCCCTTCGTTGGGTTCGCCGCCCGGGTGCTGCTGCTTCGTGGCGCGACGCAGCTCTTCTGGCCCCTCGCCCTTGCGCTGGCGGTGGCGATGCTGCTCTGGCTGCCGGGATCTCTTCGCCTCGGCCGCGGACTGGGCGCGCCTCGCGGCCGCCAGGCTCTCGGCGTCGCCCTTGTCCTTGCGGTCAATGTGGCGGCCGGCCTGTATCCGCTCCCACTGCTCGCGGTGGCCGGCCTGTGATCCAGGTTCTGCTTTCCACCGCAACCCATGCGGTCGCGGTTTTCGTTTATCCCGGGCTGCTGACGATGCTCGCCTTCGGCGCGGTGGCCGAGGTGGCCTGGATGCGCGTGGGGATGCGTGAGCGGCGCTGGCCGGGCCTGCCTCGCCGCCGCCTGACGCCAGTGCTCGCGACGGTGGCCCTCTGCTCGGTGCTGACCGCGGTGCAGCTGGCCGCCCCGTTCAACCCCGTCCCAGGCGAGGAGCGCAGCGTCGTCCTGGCGGCGGCGGGGCTGGCCTTTGCCACATGGGCGGAGCTTGCGCTCACCGTCGAGTTCGTTGCCGCGCCGGGGCTGATGCTCGTCGTGCAGTTCTGCTGGCTGCTCGCGGTGCTCGGGCCGGCGGTGCAGACCGAGAGCTTGCGTCCGCAGGTGCTCGGCAACGTCCTGGTACCGGGACTCTTGCCCTTGAAGGTGGCGTGCGCATTCCTGTATGTGTTGTCGCTGCCCGCGTTGATGCGCCTGTGGCCGCTCTTGCCCCTGGGAGACCGGAGGGAAGGCCGGAGGCTCGATACCATCCGGATCCTGACCTGGTTCCCCTACTGCGGCCTTTTCACCACCCTCTTCCTGCCGCCGTCCTCAGACGACCTTCTTGGATTCCTTCGTTTCATGGGCACCACTTTCCTCGTCGCGGCCCTTGTGATCGCCCTGGCGATGCTCATGCGCCGGCGCGGTGCGGAGGGCGCCCGCGCGCTGTACACGCGTGGGGTGGCACCGTTCGCAGGGCTCGTGGTGGGGATCGTGATCGTGACCTCGGTCTTGATGCGCTAGAAGCCGCGCCTCTGGTCGGGTTCCCAGTGCTTGGTACAATCTCTCGCCGTGCCCAAGCCAGGTAGTTCGCTTGTCCCCACGAAGTCAGAGGCTGACGCCGTGACTTCGGGGGAGCCCCTGAAGGTGTCTGCTGTCATCGTCAGCGGCGGCAAGCAGTACCGCGTTGCCCCGGGCGACCGGATCCTGGTCGACCGCATCGCCGCGGAGCCGGGCGCCTCCCTGAAGCTCGATCGTGTGCTGCTGTTCAGCGACGGCAAGGATGTCAAGGTGGGCAACCCGGCGGTCGAGGGCCTCGACGTCGATGCGAAGGTGATCGCGCATCGTCGCGGGCCGCGCATCGAGAGCATTCGGTACAAGTCCAAGAAGCGCGTGCGGGTTCACCGCGGCGGCCGGGCGGACCTGACGGCGCTCGAGATCATCGCCGTGGGCGGGATGGGGGTCGAGAAGGAAGAGGAGCAGAAGGCCGAGGAGGCGGAAACGCCAAAGCGCGGCCGGACCAGGGCCGCACCTCGCAAGAAAGTTGAAGCGAAGGCGGAGGAGCCTGTCGCAGAGGCAAGATCCGAAAAGAAACCGGCGCGGCGTGCGGTCAGGAAGGAGAAGAAGTAGTTGGCACACAAGAAGGGCGGCGGCTCGTCTCGCAACGGTCGCGACTCGAACCCCCAGATGCTCGGCGTCAAGGTCTATGGCGGCCAGCTCGTGACCGCGGGCACGATCATCGTCCGCCAGCGCGGCACCAGGATCAGCCCGGGCACCGGCGTCGGGCTCGGCCGCGACGACACCCTGTTCGCGATGGTGGACGGGCACGTGAAGTACGAGCGCGTGGGCAAGGATCGCCGGCGCGTGACCGTTTCGCCGCAGACTCAGAACGGCCAGAGCTAAAGGCCGTCATTTCGTAGACACCGCCCGCATCACGGTGCGGGGCGGGCATGGCGGCAAGGGCTCTGCGTCCTTTCGGCGCGAGCCGTTCGTCCCGCGTGGAGGGCCAGACGGTGGGGACGGCGGTCGCGGCGGCTCGGTGATCCTCGAGGCGTCCGACGAGGCGAATGACCTGTCCATCTACAAGCGCCGGCGCCGCTGGCTCGCCGAGGACGGCGCTGACGGCGCCGGCGCGCGGAAGACCGGGCGCGCGGGCGCGGACGCCACCCTCGAGGTGCCGGTAGGCACCATCGCGCTCGACGCCGCCGGATCCCTGGTGGCCGACCTGGACACGCCCGGCAGCACGGCAGTCGTCGCACGGGGCGGCGCCGGCGGGCGCGGCAACGTCCACTTCAAGAGCTCGACGCGCCGGGCGCCGGACTACGCCGAGCCGGGGCTCGAGGGAGAGGAGCTGGAGCTGACGCTCGACCTCAAGCTCATCGCCGACGTCGGGCTGGTCGGTCCGCCCAACGCCGGCAAGTCTTCGCTCCTTCGTGCGCTGACGGCAGCAAAACCGAAGGTGGCCGACTATCCCTTCACGACCCTCGACCCCGAGCTGGGCGTCGCCGAGCTCGCCCCCGGCCGCTTCGTTCTCGCCGACATCCCAGGCCTCATCGAGGGCGCCGCGCAGGGAGCCGGCCTGGGGCAGCATTTCCTGCGCCACGTCGAGCGGACCAGAGCGCTCGCATACGTGCTGGACGGCGCCGGGCCCGACCCGTGGCGCGACCTGGAGACGGTGCAGGCGGAGGTTGGGCAGTTCTCCCCGGCGCTGGTCGAGCGGCCGCACCTCGTGATCGTCAACAAGGTCGACCTCGAGCCCGCACGCAGGTTGCGCGCCCGCACGCGGCGCCGGGATGTCAGCTTCGTATCCGCTTTGACCGGCGAGGGCATCGAGGAGTTGAAGGAGGCGTTGGGGAGGCTGGTGGCGTCGGCGCCGGTGCCGGTCCTGACCGCCGCGCCGCGGGTGACGAAGCTTCGGGAACGCCAGGCCGGCGAGCTCACAGTCGAGCGCAGGGCCGCGGGATTCGTCGTGCGGGGTGGCCAGGTCGAGCACCTGGTCGAGCGAACCAACCTCGACTCCGAGGGCGGCCTCGCGCGGTTTCAGGCGCAGCTCGACCGCATCGGCGTCAATGCGGCGCTCGAGGCCGCGGGCGTGAAGGCCGGGGACACCGTCACCATCGCGGGCGTCGAGTTCGAGTACCAGCCATGAGGATCGGCGTCCTGGGCGGCACCTTCGACCCGATCCATCTCGGACACATCGCCGCCGCGCGGGCCGCGCTCGATTGCGCGCAGCTCGACCGCGTCCTGTTCGTTCCGGCCGGCCGCCCGCCGCATCGGAGAGAAGGCACGGTCGCCGGCACCGAGCAGCGGCTCGAGATGAGCCGGCTTGCGATTGCGGGTGAGAGCCGCTTCGAGGTCTCTGACGTGGAGACCCGGCGCGACGGGCCGTCCTACACGGTGGACACTCTGGAGGAGCTGCGCCGCTCGCATGCCGGCGACGACCTGTTCCTGATCCTGGGTTGGGATGCCGCGCGCCTGTTCGCGACCTGGCGTCAGCCTGACCAGGTGCGCCGGCTCGCCACGATCGTCGTCGTCACACGGCCCGGCAGCCGCCAGCCGGATGCCGCGGCGCTGTCCAGCGCCGGCCTCGATCCCAGCACCACGATCCTGTGCGCGCGGCCGACGCCGGACATCTCCGCAAGCGCGCTCCGGCGGGCAATCGCGAACGGCGACCCGATCGGCGAGCGGGTGCCGAGGCCGGTCGCGGAGTACATCGCCAACAACGGCATCTATGGGGATAATCGACAGGTTGGCTGCTGAACGGTCGAGGCGACTCACGCCACTGCAGCTCGCGCGCTTGCTGCGGAGCGCCGCGGCCGAGAAGAAGGCTTGGGACCCCGTGGTCATCGACGTCCGCGAGCAGACCTCCGTGGCCGACTACTTCGTCATCTGCGAGGGCGAGACCGACCGCCAGGTGCGGGCCATCGCCGACGCGATGGTGGAGGCGGCCAAGGCCAGGGATCGCAGGCCGCTGGCGGTGGACGGCTACAGCGACGCCGGATGGATCCTGCTCGACTTCGACTCGGTTCTGGCGCACGTGTTCCTGCCGGGCGAGCGGTCGTACTACGACCTCGAGAGCCTGTGGGCGCCGGCGGCGAAGCGACGCCGGAGGGCGGCGAGTGCCTGACCACGGGCCCCAGTGGCCGGCTGCGCCGGCCACTTCCCCGCATTCGGCGAAGAGCCTTCTCTAGATCAGTTGTGAGTACCGGTCAAAAATTTCCCGTAAGTCGGCGGGGGGTTCGACACGGTGCTTCTTCATCACGTCGAAAAGGCTCAGGATGTGCCGGACCCCGGCAAGGGTCACGCCCTTCTCTCGCGTCAGGTGCTGGATGACCTGGACCTTGGCGATGTCGCGTGGCGAATACCTGCGGCGATTGGTCGTCGTCCGGTGCGGCTCGACCAGGTGTGCGTCCTCGTAGAGCATCAGCGTGCGCGGGTGAGTTTCTAGAATCTCGGCGGCGACGCTGATCGTATAGAGCGGTTTGTCGACATCGCTGAACGACTGGTGCGGGCGGGCCTTGGCCATCACTTTCATTTGAGCGAGCCGAGGACCTGGATGATGGCAGGGCCGAGCAGCACGATCCACAACACCGGGAAGATGCACCCAACCATCGGAAAGACCATCCTCGAGGAGGCCTGCGCGGCGCGCTCCTGGGCTCCCTGACGCTGACGGCGCCGCATCTCCGTCGCCTGCACGCGAAGCAGGCGCGCGATCGGCACACCCATCTGGTCCGACTGCACTATCGATTCGACGAGGTGGTGGAGGTCGGGCACGCCGGCAAGGTCCGCCATGTGCTCGAGGGCGGCCATCCGCGGCCTGCCGAGCCGGATCTCGCGAAGCACCTTGCCGATCTCGTCGCCGAGTGCGTTGTGGAATCGCTCCGTGATGCTCAGCAGCCCCTCGTCGAGACTCATCCCGGATTCGACGACGAGCGTCAACAGGTCGGTCGCCTCGGCCAGCGATCTCTGGATCTGGCGCCGGCGCTGGGCGATGAGCTGCTCGAGCCAGAGGCTCGGCGCGACGAACCCCGCCCCCGCAAATACGGCGCCCCACAGCAGCGCAGCCACCGCGTTGGGAAGGCTCAACGGAACCAGCAGCCCGAAGGCGAGCCCCGCGATCGCCATCAGGGCCGCCAGGCTGTAGCGGACCGCCTGGAAGCCCGCAGGCGTCAGGTTGCCGGGGTTGCCGGCCTGGCTCAGCTTCTGCCGCAGCTGGCCCGCTGTCTCCGCCGGCAGCTTCGCCACCGGTCGCAGCAACCCCTCGAGCTGTTTGAGCAAAGTCGGTCGCGGCCTTCCGGTGACCACGTGTCCGTTCGCGACCGACGCCCGGTACTGGTCGAGCGCGATGAAATAGGCGACCACGATGCCGCCACAGATGACGCCGGCGGCAACCGCGACCTGGAGCATGGCTTGACTAAGACTCGAGCGCGGTCAGGCGCTGGATGATCAGGTTGCCCATCAGGACCATGAAGCCGGCGAACGCCAGCATTGCGTAGCCCACCCATGTGCTCGTCATCGGCGCGTAGTAGCCCGGGACGAACACGTAGAGGCCCAGCGCGAGAAGGATCGGAAGGCCGGTGATGATGGTCGCGGACGCGCGCGACTGCGCGGTGAGCACGCTCATGTCGCGCTTGGTCTGCAGACGGTCACGCAACGTGTCGGAGATGTTGTCCAGGACCTCGGCCAGGTTGCCCCCGACCCGTATGTGCAGCAGGATCGCGGTCACGATGAACTCGAGGTCGGGGCTGTTGATGCGCATCAGCAGCGAGCTCAGCGCGTCCTCCACCGGGGTGCCGAGCGTGACCTCGGTCGTCACGCGTTCGAACTCGGTGGAAACCGGCGGCTGCGATTTCGCGGCCACCGTCTCGAGCGCGCGGTCGATCGCATAGCCGGTCTTCAGCGAGTTGGAGAGAAGCTGCAGCATGCTCGTCAGCTGATCGTTGAACTTCTGCTGGCGGCGCCGCTGGAGGTAGGCGATCACGAGCGGCGGGACGGCGAAGCCGACCGCGGCGAGGATCAGCGGACCAAGGCCGAAACCGAACCGAAACAGGCCCACCAGGGCGGCCAGCGCGACCGTGCCGATCCTGATCAGCAGGTATTCAGGCGGCGTTATGTTCAGCCCGGCGCGGGCGAGGTCTTCGCTCAGGGTCGGCTTGCCCTGCTCCTTGCGGCGGTGGCTGAGGTTCTCGGCCGCGGGCTTGAGGAGCCGGTCGACGAGCTCTCGCGGAGTGGCACGCGTGGGCGCGGGAACGGTTGGGCGGGGCACCCGTTCCCGGCGGACACGGTCCAGCGCCCAGAAGAAGACGAAGATGGCGGCGGCCATGGGCACGGCGACGATCGTCTCCTGCGGAAGGCCCATCAGAAGAGCCCGGGGTAGGAGGCCTGGATCGTCTTGAGGGTCACTCCCTGGGCGGCGCCGACGCTGGGGCACCTGGGGTCGGGCGACTGCTCGCCAGGTTGGTAGTCCTTGTAGGACTCGAGGGTGTACTTGAGCGCGGCGTAGGTCAGAAACCAGGTGATGATCTCGGCCTGGCATTGGGTGACGACGACGGTCAGGCTGGTCGCGCTCGCCCCGGAGGTGGAGGTCAGGGTGCCCACCTTGATCACGTGGAGCTGGATGAAGATCGTCTTCGCAGCCACCTTGCCCGCCGTGGAGACGGTGGCGATGACAGAGATGTAGTCACCGGGCTGGATGTAGTCGGCGACGCCCTGCTGCTCGCTGGTGGGGATCGTCAGTGCGACGTAGCCCGGGGGGATCGGCAGGTACTCGGACTGCGAGCCCACCACCTGGTTGGGCCTGGCGACCTCGTTGGAAGTGATCGCCTGGCCCTCCCCGATACTCACGAGGGGCACCATCCCCTGGACCGAGGAGACGGACGAGAAGTAGACCTTGGGGTACGTCTCGGGAACCGAGATCGCCTTGGTCGACAGGGCGTCGGCGGTGATTGGAACCCTGGGCTGCAGGGCCCTGGTCGCGAACACGACGGTTTGCTGGGGACTGCTGTTCGAGCTGCTGGCGTTGAGAGCGACGAGGACGAAAGCGACAATAACGAGCACCGCAAGCAACACGCCCAGGAGAGTGAACGGCCGGCGTGAGGTAATTGCGCTAAACGTCCGCAAGGCCGACCCATCATAGGCAAGATATCCCGGTGCCGACCCCCTCTAAGTTGATACCGAAGAGACCACTTTTCGCCCAGCGCGGACAGTCCCTGGTCGAGTTCGCGGTGTCTTCGACGGTGCTGCTTTTGCTCGTTGGCGGCCTGGTCGACATCGGCCGTTCGATCTTCGTTTCGGAGGCCCTCTCCAACGCGGCCCGGGAGGGGGCTCGACTCGGCGCCTCGTTTGATGCGCCCAGCCTTTCCCACCCTCACCTCTTCGACGCCGAGATCAAAGCCGCCGTGGACGCGGAGCTGGCGGCGATCTCGGTGCCGGCGTCGATCTTGAAGAACCCAGGAACGACCTGTCCCAGCGTCACCGACGGCAACGCCGTGCACAACCCGCCGTACGTTTCGTCGGCGTACCCCTCAGCCGCGAACCAGCCCTGGCTCTACATCTGCTACAACAACACGCCCGGGCTCGACTTCACGAGCCCCGCCACCAACCAGGCGCAGCTCGACCTGAACGTGATCGTGCTCTACACCTATGGACCGCTCACGCCAATCGTCAAAACGCAATTTGGGTTCTTCCGGCTCGCCGCCAACCAGCACATCACCGTCCAGGGAAGCTGATGGGTCCCTTCCGGGCGGCTTCGCCGGCCACCTCTCCACCAGCGCGGAGGGCTGGCCAGCGCTCGCAGGCGCTCATCGAGTTCGCGCTGGTGTCGCCGGTGCTGCTCCTCCTTTTGTTCGGCGTGATCGACCTCGGCCGCGCCATCTTCTACTACGACACCGTCAACCACGCGGCGCGCGAGGGCGCGCGCGTCGCGATTCGGGCTTCGAGTGCACTGCCCACCAACAACGACGTCCTCACGGTGGTAAGCGGTCAGATGCAGGGCGCGCCGGTGACCACTCCGTGCCCGCAGGGGCCCGTGTCTGCGGGCACCCCGCCGGCCAACGCGGCCTGGCTGTACATCACGGAGCCCAACCCGCCCGCGACGGTGGAGACGACGCCGCCTCCGAACGCCCCCGGGGGTGAATACCCCGACGTGGCGAGCGGCCCTTGCAGCGCCGTCAATCCCGCAATCGGCAACGACCAGCTGCAGGTGACCATCCGGTTCAACCTGGTGTTGATCACACCGATCGTCGCCCAGGCGACCGCGAACCACATCGTGCTGTCCGCCGCTGCGATCTTCAGGACTGAGTACTAGGTGCCAAGAGATTCCCCGCGACCGGGGAAGCAGTCGGGCCAGGCGATCGTCCTCATCGCCTTGATGCTCACCGTGTTGATCGGGATGGTGGCAGTGGCCATCGACGGCTCGCGCGCCTACGCGCTGCGCCGGGAGATGCAGGACGCGACCGATGCCGCGGCGCTCGCCGCGGCGGACAAGCTGCAGCAGTCGGGCAGCTACGTCACGGCGGAGCAAGCCGCGACGACCGTCTTTGCCCGCAACCTCAGCCTTTACGGCAGCCCGTCGTGCACCGGGTACGGAACCCCTGGGGCAGCGCCCTGGACCGTCACATGCACCTATTCCGACGGAACGGTGCTGACTGATGTCGCGCGTGACCTTGGCCCGCAGGGAAGCCGGTTCCAGATGACCGCGACGCGCACCCTTCAGCTGCAGTTCGGCAGGGTGCTGACGAACGGCACGAACCCAAACCTCGGCACGACCTCGAGCGGCAGCGTGAACAACCTGCTGTATTCGCCCGCGCTGGCGGCGTTGAACCAGTCAGGCTGCGGCGGCAGCGCGGGCAACGCGATCGTGGTCAACGGGTCGGGGTCGCTGAGCGTCAACGGCGACGTAGTCGCCAACGGTTCGGTGTCGATGGTGGCCGGCAGCATGCGCGTCGTCGGTGACATCTACGCGCGCTGCCAGTCGCCTGTGCCGGGCCCGGTGGCGACCGTGTGCTATCCGAGCGGGGCGAATCCGGCGTGTACGTACCCGGACGTCGCCGGTGTCACGAGGGCCGGCAACCAGCTGGCCGACCCGATCTATCCAGTCCCCAGCCCGCTCGGCAGCAGCCAGAGCACGCCGGCCAACAACGTCGTTCTGATGCCGGGGACTTATGCCGCGCCGGTGGTCCTGCTCAACAGCCGATGCTGGTTCCTGGCCGGTGGCATCTACACGTTCTCGGCCGGCGCAGTGAACACGAGCGACTTCTTGAGCAATGAGCTCAAGCCGCCTGACGAGCCAGTCGCCGGCGACAACACGCAACGCGCCGCGACGCAGTTCTGGGACACGGACGGGGTCAGGTGCGCGGGCGCGGCGCAGGTCACCATCGTGGGAGGACCTCGCGGCATCCCGGTCGGCAACTGGGCCTTTCTGCTGACGTCCGTGCGCTCGGACACCTACGGCGGCGTGACGTACGCGCGTGAGAGCGCGCCCTCGATGTGCTACGCGCAGAACGTGAACAACAGCGGCCAGAACGTGCAGATCTCGGTCAGCAACGTGCCGGGGGCGACGGCCTACAACATCTACGCCTCACCTCCGTCGGCGGGGGGCACCTGCACGGGCAACTTCGGTTTCGTGACGTCCATGCCGGTCACGGCCGCCGTCCAGAACAATGTCACGGCGCCATGTCCCGTCCCCTTTGGCGGCGGATGCTCGCTTGGCAACGAGACCATCCGCCTTGACTCCAATCAGATTGGCGCACCGTTCGCCCCCAACGCCACCGCCCTTCCGGGGACCTCAGGCGCCTACCCGCCCGATGGCGAGCGGGCGGCGCTCGCCGCCGGCCTTCCCAATCAGAACCCCTCGGAGGACTCCGGTGCGGCGGGCGACCGCGCCAACGAGAACGACTGCCGATCGCTCGCCGGGTCGTTCATCTCCTGCCCGGGTCCGATCACGCCCGGCGCCGTGGAGCTCTATTTCCCTGCCGGAGGATGCCTGACCACGGGCAACGGGAGCGACAACTACCTCTTCAGCGGCTACCAGTACAACTGGATCAGCGTCCACGAGCCCGGCACCGGTTCGCCGCCGGCCAACACCTGCTCCAACACGCTGGGCGCGCAAGGCAACTCAGCGTGGATCGGCCTCGTCTACGCGCCGGCGGCCACCATCTCCGTGATCTCGCCCTACATCGCCGAGGCGGCGGGCGTCGGCGGGATGATGGCGGCCGCGATGAGCTTTACCGGGAACCTGCCGAGCATCACCTACAGCGCGATGTACGCGCCCATCCCTCCGGCGAGCAGGCTGACTAACTAGATCCTGAATTCTTGCGGCCGAATTCATTTCGGCCGCAACACGCGTTTCCTGACGACTCAGCTCGTTGCTCTGTCACCAGGCGCTGAATCTTCCTTGCCGAAGGGAGTTAGGGCGCGAATCCGGCCGTACTAGCTAGGGATTCCCACCTCGGCCGGCGCTTCGACCTCGGCCGGTCGCGCGCCGTTCGCGTCGTGTGACACGCCGCGCGATTCCAGGTGGGCGATCCGCCGGTGGAGCGCGCTCGCCGCCTTGGCGTCGCCGAGCTCTTCGTAGCGCTGGATGGCGCCCTTCCAGGCCGCCTTGGCGTCCTCGATCCGACCCAGGCCCCACAGCGCGTGGGCGCGCGTTGCGAGCGCCTCCGCCCGCTCGCGGGCCCTGTCCGCGGGCATGAGCTGAAGCTCCGAGTCGACCAGCCGCAAGACCTCCTCGAAGGCGCCCACCGCAAGGGCGTTGGCCGCCGCGTGGGCGAGGTGCTCCGCGGTGCGGAACGGGTCGGCGGCGGTGCCCGCCTGGTAGAGGTGATACCCGATCTCGGCCGCGTGGTCGGGCGCCGACTTGCCGTACTTCCGTTCCAGGGTGTCGGCGACCGCGAGGTGATACGCCTGGAGTCGAGGCAGAGGCAGTGCCGCGAGCACCCGCTGGCGGATGAGGTCGTGGGCGAAGCGGTAGGTGTCGCCTCTCGAGGAGACCAGGAAGTGGCCTCGCGTCGCCTCGTCCAGGGCGTCGCGCAGCTCGTGGCCCGAAAGCTCGCCGAAAGCTTCGAGGAGGGCGACGTCGAAGTCGCGGCCGATGACGGCGGCGGCGACGAGCATGCGCTGGGCGGGCTCGCTCAGGCGCTCGATGCGCCGCCCGATGAGGCCGCGCACGCTCTGCGCGAGCTCGAGGTCTTCCTCCGTGTAGCTGGTCTGGGCGCGTGACGCCCCACCCAACAGCGCCTCCGACTCGTCGAGGTAGAGGAGCGAATGCTCGACGAACAGCGGGTTGCCCTCGGTCGCGGCCTGAATGCCGAGCAGCTGCACCGGGGTCAGAGGCGTCTCGGCCAACCCGGCGGCGATCCGCTCCACGTCGTGGTCGGTGAGCCTTCCCAGCGTGATGCGCTGCCCCCGCCGGCGCCGCAGCAGGCGGGAAAGCGCGGCCGTGAACGGACGCCCCGAGTCGAGCTCGGCGTCCCAGTAGGTGCCCAGGACGACCATCCGGCTGCCGTGGATGCGCTCGGCGATGTCGCGCAGGAGGAGCAGGGTCGCCTCGTCAGCCCAGTGCAGGTCATCGAGCAGGACCAACAGCGGCCGGTTGCCCTGGATGCCTGACAGCAGCGCGTGGACGGACTTGAAGAGCTGCTCACGCACCTTGTCGGCCGGCACCTCGTGCGCGCCGGACATGCCGCGAACCTTCTGCCGGAGCGCCGGCACGAGCGTCGCAAGCAGCGGCCCTTGCCGGCCGGCCGCCTCCTGCAGTGCCCTGGCCGTGGCGCCGGCAACCGCCGCCGACAGGACCTCGCGGAACGGGCCGTACGGCTCGCCGGTCTGCTCCAGGCAGCGGCCGCTCAGGACGAGCCATCCCCTGGAGGCTGCCTCGCGGGCGACCTCGGCAGCCAGCCTCGAGGCGCCGATGCCCGGCGCGCCTGCCAGGAACACGAGCGAACCGTTGCCGGTGGCGGCACGCTCGAGCACCATCCGGATGTCGAGACGTTCCTGCTCGCGGTCGACGAAACCGTCGGCGGACACAAGCATGCGCGGGGCTTCTTTGACCGTTCCCGGCACCACCTGGTGGAGCCGCCACCGATCGGGGAAGCCCTTGAGCTTGTAGCGACCCCGGTACTCGAATTTCATCTCGGCGATCGGACCCACCAGCTGACGCACGATCTCGGAGACGAGGATCTCGCCGCCCCTGGACTTGCCCGCGACGCGAGCGGCCACGTTGACCGCGGCGCCGAAGATGTCGCCCGCCTCCTCGACGACCTCGCCGGTGTTGAGACCGATGCGGATGCGAAGCTTGCGCTCGGGATTCTTCTTGCTGTACTCGGCGATCGCCTGCTGAATGTCCAACGCACATTCGACACCATGGCGCGCCGAGCCGAAGCTGATCATGAATCCATCGCCGAGGCCCTTGATCCGACGGCCCGCGTGCATCCCGACCTTCTCGTCGATGATCGTTTCGTACGCCTTCATGATCTCGTGCGACTCGGTGAAGCCGCGGGTCGACAGCAGGCGGGTCGACTCCACGACGTCGGTGAACATGATCGTGACGGTGCCCTCGGTCTGCCCGACGGCAAGGCTGCCGATGATGGTTTCCGCGGTCAGCGGCGCCGTCGCGTTGATCGGCTGGCCGAGTCCTTCCGCGATCTCCCGCAGCAGACCCTGCGAGGCGCGGAATCCAGCTTCGCCCTGGGGGTAGCGGAAAGCCTGGAGCAGGCCGGCCTCGGCGGCGAGCCGCAGCTCACGCCCGGCGGAGTCCTTGCTGATCTTGTTGCCGGCCGCGTAGTCGGTGGCCTTCAGCTCCGCGCCGTCGAACGCCTCGGTGAGCGATGGCGCCAGGCGAAGGTTGAGACCGCGGCGCGAGATGATGCTCTCGATCACCGCCTGGATCCGGCGCGACGCGCCCGCGGGGCCGGGCACGCCGTCCTCCGTCGCGCGCACCGTCGGCAGCATGCCGGTGAAACCGCTTGAGGCGGCCGCCAGCTGGCCGAGGGCGGAGGTCGCCCGGGCCATCGCGGTGGCAGCTTCGAGCGCCTGGCCGGCCTGGGCCTCGGCAAGGCCGGGGGTGATAACCGTGGGGGGCGCGACCGAGATGGGCGCCGCGGGAGCGATCGCGGCCGGGTAGACGGCGGGGGGGAGTACGGGCGAGGCCAGGACAGGGCTCTGCGAGGGCGCACTCGGAACAGGAGTCGCCGCCTGCATGTCCGCGACCGCCGCGCGCGCAGCGTCGATCAGCTTGCGCATCTCCTCCTGCATCTCAGGGGTCTGCGCGGGAGCCGGCGGGGCGGGGGCTGCGGGAGCGGCAGCCGCGGGCCGGTCGGAGCTGAACGGGACGAGCACGACCTGGCGCAGGACGTTGGCGGTCGTGTCCACGCCCGGGCTCACGATCAGGGGATCCTTGACGACCGGCATCATGCTGTCCGAGCCGGCGGGGATGTAGCGCGACTTGGCCGGGTCGAAGAGGTCCTGGTTGACCTGCACTCCGTAGAACGCGGCCTTGTCGAGCGCGGTCGGCACGTAGCCGGTGGCGTTGTATTCGAGGCGCAAGTCGGGCCCCATCCCGAGCAGGAAGATGTCGCGGAGGATCGCGCCGTTCGAGTCGTAGCCGACAACCTCGGCGATCTGGGCGACCTTGCGCCGTCCGTCCGGCATGCGCGCCTGGTGGACGATCAGGTTCACCGCGGAGGCGATCTGCGCGCGCACGGCCTCGAAGGGAATGTCGATGGAGGCCATCATCACCATCGTCTCGAGGCGGGACAGCGCGTCGCGGGCCGAGTTAGAGTGGATGGTCGACATCGAGCCGTCGTGGCCGGTGTTCATCGCCTGGAGCATGTCCAGGGCCTCGGCGCCGCGCACCTCGCCGACCAGGATTCGGTCAGGGCGCATGCGTAGGCTGTTGCGAAGCAGCTGGCGGATCGTGAGCTCGCCCTTGCCTTCGACGTTGGGCGGACGGTGCTCCAACGCAATGACGTGCGGGTGGTCGATCTGCAGCTCGGCTGCGTCTTCGATGGTGATCACGCGCTGGTTGTGCGGAATGAACCGCGCGACCACGTTGAGGGTCGTGGTCTTGCCGGAGCCCGTGCCGCCGGAGACCAGGATGTTCATGCGGCCCAGCACCGCGGCCTGCAGGAACTCGGCCATCGCGGGGCTCAGGCTGCCCTCGTGCTTGAGGTCTTCGATGCCCAGCACCGCGTCCTTGAACTTGCGGATGGTCAGCGCGGGCCCATGGATCGCGGCGGGTCGGATGATGGCGTTGACGCGGCTGCCGTCGGGGAGCCGCGCGTCGACCATCGGGTTCAGGCCGTCGATGTGCCGCCCCGTGGTGGCGACCATGCGGCGGATCGTCTCCAGGAGCTGGTTCTCGTCCTCGAACCGGATATCGGCCTTGGTCAGGACGCCGCGTCGCTCGATGAAGATCTGGTCCGGACCGTTGACCATGATCTCGCTCACCGAGCGGTCGTGAAGCAGGCTGTCCAGGGGTCCATAGCCGACCGCGGCGCGAAGGATGATGTCCGCGAGGGCTGACTTCTCCTGCGGATTGAGCGTGATGTTGTCCTCGAGCAGGAAGCTGTCGAGGTGGGTGCGGACCGCGCGAGAGAAGGCGAGCGTGTCGCCGGTGGTCAGGCCGACGTCGCGGATGAGCGCGAGCCGGTCGCGGAAGTCGTTGGCGAGCTTGTTCAGATCGCGACCCTGGCTGGCCGCGGCTTCCAGGATGTCGGAGCGCCGGCGGCGTGGTGTACCCGGCGGCGGGGAGCTGACCGGCCCGGGCGCGGTCCACATCTCCACGTACTGCGTCTCCAGGACTGAGGGCAGGGCCGCGACCGCGGGGATCACGCGCTGCAGCTCGGTCAGCCGGATCTTGATGGCGAGCCCGTCGCCATCCGGTTTCTCGCCCTGCTCGATGTAGGCCGCGATCCACTCGCCATCGCGGAATCGCAGGACGGCCTTGCGAGCCGAGCTCCGATCGCCCGGGTCGGGCTCGAGCGACGGGTCATCGACCGCGCCGAACACGACGTACTTGATGTCGCGCGTCGGCACGACCCGAGGACGGGTTGGGTCCGAGCTCGAATAGATCGGGAACCCGCCGTCGGCGATCCTCCTCGAGTCCGATTCGCCTTCCTCGAGGCCGCCGTCCAGCCGATGCACGACGACCTGGACGCGGCCGTCGGCGACAAGACCGGAGGGGGTGGCGGCCCTGACCTCGCTCATGGGACTCGAGACGGGCTGGATGCTAGCACCGGGTTCCGCGGCTTCGTCCTGTCTGGAGAAGAGGCGCATCAGCTGAACCGCTCCGGGGCCCGGCGCCGGTCGAGCACCCACTTCGAGCCGGGCATTCTCTTGGCTACGCCTTTCACCTCGGACGCGCGAGCGGCGACCGCCGCCGCGCTGCCGTAGCTGCCGGGCTCCGCGATGACGATTCCGATCGACACCGAGACGAGCGGCGTCCGGAGCACGCTGCCGTTGCGCTCCTCGGACTCGATCCAGCCGCGATCGCGGTCGACAGGGTCGTACAGCGCGGGGATCGCTTCGTCGAATCGCTTCGTGATCTCGGTCGCCACGGTCTCGGCGAGACTCGGCTCGGTCAGGATCACGAAGTCGTCGCCGCCAACGTGGCCCGCGAAGTGGTGAGGCGAGTGATTTTCCTCGAGGACCTCCAGGATGATCGTGGCAAGCGTCTTGATCACGTCGTCCCCGCGCAGGAAGCCGTAGTGGTCGTTGAAGCTCTTGAAGGAGTCGATGTCGGGGTACAGGACCGCAAAGCGCTCGTTCTGCACCAGGCGGCGGCTGATCTCGCGGAGGATGTCGGCGTTGCCGCTCATGCCTGTCAGAGGGCTCAACCCGCGCGCGGTCGTGGCGCGGGACATCACCGCCCGGAGTCGCGCGACGAGCTCTTCCGGGATGAAGGGCTTGGTCACGTAGTCGTCGGCGCCCGACAGCAGGTGCTCGACCTTGTCCTTGAGCGAGTCACGCACGGTGAGGAAGACCACCGGGATGAGGCGCGTCCTGAAGTCGGCGCGCAGCTCTTTCATGATCTCGTCGCCGGTTGTCTCGCCGAGCATCAGGTCGAGCAGGACGATGTCGGGCCGCCATTCGATGGCGGCGCTGTGCGCGACGCGGCCGTCGCTGATCGCGACGCACTCGAAACCCGCGCGCTCGAGCACACGCTTGACAAGCCGCAGCACCTGCTCGTCGTCGTCGACGATGAGGGCGATGTCGCGATGCATCAGCGCCGAGAGAGGCCGGTCGGACGTCATGCCTGGCCGCCGGGCGACCGTCATGTCGCCCTGTGCTCTGGCCGCGGCAGCCTGTCCGTCAGAGCGATCGCCCGCTCCGCAGCGACGCGCACCTCATTGATGTCGGCCTTGACCGCTTTCGGGTCGTTGGCCTCCTCGGCGATCAGCTCGCTGTAGTTGACGATGACGGCAAGCAGGTTGCGGAATTCATGGATCAACGCGCGTCCGGGATCTTCGGTGCTCACAGCCGCTTCACCAGCCGCCACCGGTTGACGTTGCCGTCGCGCTCGTAACCGAGCTCGTCGAGGAGCGAGCGCGCCATGGCGAGGCCGCGTCCGTTCTCGCTGTCGTGAGCGGGCATCTCCCGCCCGAGGTGCTCGTGGACGGGCGAGCCGGAGTCGGTAAGCCAGGCCACGACCGTCGAGCCGTCGAGCCGGAGCGTGTACTCGACGGGCATCTCGGCGCCTGGCGGTCGACCATGAGTCAGCACGTTGCCGCCGATCTCGCCCAGCGCCGTCTCGAAGAGCGTGATCGCGCGGTCGTCACCGGCGCGGCCCATCGCATTGCGGAGGCGCTCAACGGACTCGTGGAGGACGTCCAATCCCTCATCGAGCTGGGAGAGTGAAGCCCGGAACTCAAAATGATGGTCACCTGCACTCACTGGCCTAGAAGCCGGTGAGGGCGTCCTCGACCGTCGCGTAATACGGGAACACCCGGTCGAGCGTGGTCAGCTCGAGAACCACGCGAGCCTGCTGGTTGGGCGCCGCAAGCCGCAGCTCGCCCTGGCTGCCGCGGACCTGCTTGAGAGCGGAGATCACCGAGCCGAGACCCGTCGAGTCGACGAAGCTGACGCCTTCCATGTCGATGACGATCCGTGGCGGCCCGTTCTTGACCACCTCTTCGATCGCTTCTTTGAGCGCGGGGGCGCCCGCGATGTCGAGCCGCCCTGTCGGCGCCACCACGGTGACGCCGTTGTCGGCCTGTCGGGTCTCCACTTCGAGCGCCATGGCCGGAAAAGAATACGGCCGAGGAAGCCGACTTCAGCCCCTCTAGACTGCATGGCCGTGGGAGGATCCGAATTAGCCCAGCACGTGCTGGTGGTCGATGACGACGAGCCCCTGGCGAGGGTCATGGCCCGCATCCTGCGCGGCCGGGGATTCGAGTGCGACGTCGCTCTCAGCGGCGCCGAGGCGCGAGCCCTCTTGCAGACGAAGGAGTACGCCGTCGCGCTGCTCGACGTCCGGCTCCCTGACGAGTCCGGCTACGGGCTGCTCGAGGACATTCGCGCGATGCGCCCGGACACCGCGGTGGTGATGATCTCCGGCGTCGACGACGCCGAGCTTGGCAAGGCGGCGCTCGAGCACGGCGCCTACGCCTACCACGTCAAGCCCGTCGGCGCGACCCAGCTCTACCTGCTGGTCGTCAACAACCTCCGGCGCCGCGGCCTCGAGCTGGACCATCGGGCCAGCCTGGACCGCCTGGAGGGCATGGTCGAGGAGGGCTCGCAGCAGATGCGCAGCGCGGCCGAGCTCCAGGCGGGCATGCTGCCGGTTTCACCTCTGCGCGAGGACGGCTTTGAGCTCGCCGCCCACTTCAGCGCGGCTCGCGAGATCAGTGGCGACTTCTACGACTGGTACCGCGCCGCCAACGGACTCGTGGCGGCCTCGCTGGGGGATGTGATGGGCAAGGGTCTTCAGGCCGCCCTGATGATGGCCACCGCCAGGGCGGCGCTCCGCGGCATCGCCGGCGTCAAGCCGCTGGCCGCAGGCATCAAGCAGGCCGCCGCGGTCATGTCGCCGGCCCTCGAGGTCAACAGCGCGTATGTGACCGTCTTTCACTGCACCTACGACCCCGCGTCGGGCGAGCTCGAGTACGTGGACGCCGGTCACGGACACGCCCGGCTCTTGCGCGGGGCGACCGGGCAGGAGCTGCTCGCCGAACGGAGCGCTCCGATCGGGATGTTTGCGGACGCTGCCTTCGTCGCCGGCACGGTCACGTTGGAGCCCGGCGATTCGCTCGTCGTGTTCTCGGACGGCCTGCTCGAGCTCCGGCCGGACCTGGCGATCAAGGATGTCCAGCTGCCTCACGAAGCCAGGCGGGCCGCGACCGCCCAGGAGATGGTCGACTTCCTGGCCCAGGGGGCGGGCGAAAAAGACCTTTTCGACGACGTGACCGTGCTGGCGCTGAAGCGCCTTTAGGCGCCGGCGGGAAGGGTCGCAAGTTAGTTTTCTTAAGACTGCTGAAGCGGAAAAGGCCGCCGATACACTTTGCCTCCTGCGTACCTTCGATCCCGCCAGGGGGGGTGAGGAATCTGGGGTAATGCCAGGGAGTGGGACCGGGTCTTCGACATGGGCCCCCATCCTGGTGCGTCGCGCCGCGCCGTATGTCGCCCTGGCCGCCATCCTCGCGATCCAGGCCGTCGCCAAGGCGGAGCCGGTGGTCGCCTTCCCGCTCTACCTCACCGTCGTCCTCCTGGTGGCGCTGCACGAGGACCGCGCCGACGCGTTGGCCGTCGCCGCCGTGGCGGCCGTGGCCGTCGTCATCCCTCCGGTTGCCGGCGGCGGCGGCGCGTCCGCGGTGGCGGCGGCGGTCCTCCTCGCGGGCGCCATGCTGGCGGTCGCGCTCATCGTCGGCGAGCTGATGCGGGACTCCCGTGCCGGGGCGGCCGCGGCACAGCGTCACGTCGAGGAACTGGCCGCGAGCGACCGCCGGCTCACCGCCGCGCTGGAGTCGGCCCAGGTCGGGCTCGGCCTGGCCGGCCTGGACGGCCGGCTGTCCCAGGCCAACGAACGGCTGGCGACGATCCTCGGGCGTGGTCGTGGCGAGCTGCTCGGCACGGCGCTGACCGAGCTGGTGGGCAGCGGTGACCGCAAGGCCGTCGAGGAGGGTCTCGCACTGCTGCGCAACGGCGACGTCACGAAGTGGGAGGCCGAGATCGAAGAGGTGCGCGCGGACGGCGCGACCGTGCCGGTGCTGCTCTTCCTGGCCAGGCTGCCCAACCAGGTCACCGGGGAGGCGGCGCTCCTCGTCCAGGAGACCGACATCACCGCGAGAAGGCGCGCCGACGCCATCCAGGAATGCATCGCGGCCGTGCGCCAGGTCCTCGTCAACTCGGTCAGCGCGGAAATTGCGATGACCGCGGTCCTGAGCGAGCTCTGCGCGCATCTCGGCTGGACCGCCGCGCAGTACTGGGCGCCGGACGCCGAGCGAGGGACGCTGCGGGTTCGCGGGGCCTGGAACGCGTCGGGCCCTCTCCTCGAAGGCTTCCTGCACGCCGGCCGCGTCGCCTCGGTTGTGGAAGGCGACGGGGTCGTCGGCAGGGCCTGGCAGGCCGGCACGGTCACGGCCGAGGAAGACCTCGGTGGCGCGGCCGCCTATCCCCTGCAGACCGCGGCGCGTCTGGCGGGGCTCCGCTCCGCGCTCGCCTTCCCCATCGTCGACGGCGGCGAGGTGGTCGGCGTGGTCGAGCTCGTCTCGGACCGGCGACAGGCCCCGCAGGACGGTCTCGTCACCATGCTGGCGACCGCCGGGGTCGAGCTTGGCCAGTTCATCCGCCGCGCTGAGACGGCGCAGGCGTTGCGCCGGAGTGAGGCCGACCATCGCGCCATCTTCGAGCGCTCGCCGATCGGCATCGCGCGCATTGGGAGCGGCGGCGAGCTTCTCGAGGCCAACCCCGCGCTGCTGCACATGCTCGAGCAGGACGAGGAGGCGATGCGCACGACCGCGTGGCCGGACCTGCTTCGCGCGTATGACCAGGCCGCCGCCCGGCTGCAGAAGGCGCCGTTCCTGGCCGGCATCACCGACGGCAGCAGCGTCCAGCTTCGGGCGGGGACCGGCGCCGGCAACTGGCTGTGGCTCCAGCTGACCGCGACCTCGATCCCGGACCCGAGCGGCGCCCCCGAGCACGTGCTCGTGATGGTCGAGGACGTCACCGCCGTGCGTGAGACGTCGGACCGCCTCAACGAGGCGCTGGACGCCCAGCGCGAGGCCAACGCCAACCTGGAGAAGCTCGACGCCACAAAGAGCGAGTTCCTCAGCATCGTCAGCCACGAGTTCAGGACGGCGCTGACCGGCATCCAGGGGTTCAGCGAGCTGATCCGCGACGGCGGCGTCGAACCGGACGAGGTGCGCGCGTACGGGGGCTACATCTTCAACGACGCCGACCGGGTGAACCGCCTGATCGGAGACATGCTCGACCTCGACCGCATGGAGTCAGGCCGCATGTCGATGCGGACCGCTCAGGTCGACGTCAACGACGTGCTCATGGAAGCGATCTCGCGGGCGGCACCTGGCGCCGTCACCGTGGAATTCAAGTCCGACCTCGACCCGCGGCTGCCGATCGTGGTCGCCGACCGCGACCGCCTGATCCAGGTCGTCAGCAACATCGTCAACAATGCGGTCAAGTACTCGCCCGAGGGCGGCACCGTCACCCTCGCGAGCCGGGTCGAGGGCCGCTTTGCGCTCGTGAGCATCAGCGACACCGGCATCGGCATCCCGCAGGACGAGATCGGGCACGTCTTCGAGCGGTTCCGCCGGGTGCGCAGCGGCGCGGGGCAGTCGATCCCGGGGACTGGCCTCGGGCTCACGATCGTTAAGCAGATCGTCGAGATGCACGGAGGCAAGATCTGGGTGGAAAGCGCCGTCGGCCATGGCTCGTCATTCCACTTCACCATCCCGCAGTCGCCCGAGAGCGCGGACGCGCTGCAGCTCCGGCATGCCTGAGACCACCTCCACCAATGGCGCGGGTCCGCAGCCGTTCACGGTGCTCGTCGCAGACGACAACGAGGTCGCGCAGCGGCTGTGCAGGCGTGTGCTCGAGAAAGCGGGGTATGGGGTCTTGATCGCCGCCGACGGCCTGCAGGCTGTGGACATCGCCCTCAATCAGGGGCCGGCCATGATTCTCATGGACGTGGCGATGCCGGGCATCGACGGGTTGGAGGCGATGCGCCGGATCAAGGCCGAGCTCCCCGCCATGCCCATCGTCATCGCCAGCGCGCACTCGATGGTGAGCGACCGCGACAGGTTCCTCGCCGCGGGCGCCGACGACGTGCTGAGCAAACCGTTCCGGCTGTCCGATCTCATCTCGATCGTCCAGTCGCTGGCGGCGGCGAAGTGAAGGACCTGACCGGGACCCGGCTCGCCCAGTACGAGATCGTGGAACGCCTGGGCGGCGGCGGGATGGCGGTCGTCTACCGTGCCATCCAGCAGCCGCTGGGCCGCGAGGTCGCGCTGAAGGCGCTGTCGTCAGAGCTCTTCCAGGACGAAGGCTTCGTCAAGCGCTTCGAGACCGAGGCGAAGACGCTCGCCAAGCTCGACCACCCCAACATCCTGCCGATCTACGACTTCGAGGTCATCGACGGCAACGCGTTTCTCACCATGCCGCTGATCCGCGGCGGCACGCTGCGCGACATCCTCAATCGCGGACCAATGGACGCGCTGGCGGCCTGGCGGTACCTGCGCGAGATCGGGGATGGCCTGCAGCACGCGCATGACGCGGGCATCGTGCACCGCGACCTGAAGCCGACCAACGTCCTGATTCACACCGACGGCCGCGCCATGCTCGCGGACTTCGGCCTTGCGCGGGGCGCCGGCCAGCCCACGCACCTGACGACCATCGGCCTGGCCATCGGCACGCCCGGTTACATGGCGCCGGAGCAGGTGATGGGGCATGACGTCGACAAGCGCGCCGACATCTACGCCATGGGCGTGCTGACCTTCGAGATGCTGACCGGCAAGCTTCCTTACGCCGGCACCAACCGCATGGAGGTCGCGTACGCGACGGTCAACTCGCCGATCCCTTCGGCGGTGAAGCTAAACGCCAACCTCCCGGACGAGCTGGATCAGCTCCTGCAGAGGGTGCTGGCCAAGGATCCGGCACAGCGCCCGCAGTCAGTGCGCGAGCTGCTGGCCCAGATGGCGCGCCTGCCTCAGCGGCGGACGTCGGCCTCCGGCGTCGCCACCACCCCCGCGCCGGTCGCCGCGGCCACGCCAGCGGGTGGAGTCGCCGTGCTGCCCCGTCCGGCGATCGCGTCGAACGGCCCGGACACGACCTCGATGCGAGTCATACCGCGGCCGTCCGCGCCGCCACCCCCGATCTTTCACGGCTCGCCACTGCCGACGCCCACGGCGGCGGGCGCCTCGACGATCCGGACTCTCGAGCTCATGGGCGTGCGACCCGCGCGTGCTCGGGGCCGCTTCATCCTCAACTCGCACTTCAGCAACCACGTGCACGTCGCGCGCACCGTCGCCGGCGACCGGTGGCCGGAGGTGGCCTACGCCGCCGGCCTGGTGCAGTACATCGAGCAGGACGCGCCCAACGACGATCAGCTCTCATCGCCGGTCGAGTCGTTGAGCCGGCTCAACGAGGCGTTCGAGACCATCTATGGGCCTGAGGCGGAGGACATGGTCCGCGCCTGGGGGCGGCGCGCCACCGAGCGTTGGCTTGCCGAGGGGAGGCACGGCCTCGGCAGCACGAGGCGGTTTGTCCCGGGGCGTCAGCGCAAGCTGGCCGGCGTGGTCAAGCACTTCACGGAAGCGATGGACAACGTGCGCGGCGAGCACACGCATGCCTGGCTGCAGGTGGACGAGCACCAGTTCTGGCTCGTCAACTTCTCGAACATGTTCGCCCTGGGCCGGATCAAGACGGTCAAGTCCTGCTACGTGTGGACGTCGGCGATCGAGACGATCCTGCGCTGGGCGGGGCTGGCCAACGACTGGTACGTCGAGGAGGTCGAGTGCGGCTCGGTCACCGGCACCTTCGACTGCGCCTTCGCCATCCGGTCGGCCGAAAGCATCTGACCAGACACATCGGACAGGTCGCACTCTCCGAAAGATTCAGCCTCGAGGCCGTCGGTCTGTCGGCAATATCCAGGCCTCGGCCGATTGCAGCGTCAAAAAATTCGTCTAACCGCGGCTCCCTGGGGGCGGTAAGATGGATTTGACGGCTGAAGTCACCCTCCCTCCTTTCTGAAGGTCCTCTGCCCCCCGGTGGAGGGCCTTCGCCTTGTCCTCTACATTCTTCCAGTGAGCCGGTTTGCCGTCGACGTGACCGCGTGCTGGCGCCCGCAGCGCGTCGGCATGCTGACCGTCGCGGTCGAGCTTTCCCGGGCGTTGATCGCCGGGCGGGGCGGGGATGAGATCGTCCTCCTGTGCAGCCGGGAGCGACCGCCATCGCTCGCCGGGCTGGACTGTGAGGCCGTCCTCGCGCCATACCGTCACGAGCTGGTCTTGAAAGCGCGCTGGCTTCCCGCGATCGAGCCTGAGCTCGAGGCCGACGCCATCCTCTATCCCTACTGGCCGAGCCCGCCCTTCCGGCGGGCAGGTGCCCCCCCGGCGGCGATCTTCGTCCATGACCTCGCGTTTCGGATCCGGCCCGCCGAGGTCCCCTGGCAGCAGCGCCTGTACCTCGGGGCGGTCCTGCCGAGGGCGCTGCGCGGCGCGGCCGCCGTTATCGTCCCTTCCGAGGCCACCCGGCGCGACCTGCTGCGGTTCTATCCGATCGAACGTCTGGACGAGAGGCTCCACGTGATCCCCGAAGGCCTGACGCCGGCTCCCCCGCCGGGACCTCTTCCCGCGGGCGTCGAACCGGGATTCTTGCTGGCGGTCGGCACCGTCGAGCCGCGCAAGAACTACCCACGCCTGCTGGCCGCGTACCGGCAGCTGCGCGGGCGGGGTTCGCTGCCCATCATCATCAACGGCCGGCCCGGGGTGCCCCAGCTCGTCATCGCCGGACGCGCGGGTTGGGCCTTTGGCGACACGCTGCGGCGGATCGCCGCCGAGCCCGGCGTGCGCTACGTCGGCCACGTCGATGAACCGACCCTGGAGGCGCTGTACCGATCGGCCTCGGTGCTCGCGTTCCCGAGCCTGTACGAGGGATTCGGGCTGCCGCTGCTGGAGGCGATGGCGCACGGGCTGCCGGCGGTGGTTGGCGCCACGGGCGCGCTGCCCGAGCTGGCGCTCGGAGCCGCGCTCTCCGTCGACGGCCAGGACGTGAGCGGGATCGCGGCCGGGTTGGAGCGGCTCCTGGCGGACGAGGGCCTGCGCCACAAGCTGGGCGAGGAGGGCCGACGGCGCGCTCGCGACTACACCTGGGCGACCGCCGCCGGCCTGGCGCTGGATGTGCTGCGCCGGATCTCCGAACGCTCGCGGCAGAAGGTGGCCTAGCCATCGGCGCCGGCCGGCAGGTGGGGTGGGGCGTTCTCGGCGCGGCGCAGATCGCCCGCCGGGCCTGGCTCGAGGCGATCGCCGCATCGCACAACAGCCGCCTCGTCGGCATGGCGAGCCGCGACCCGGAGCGCGCGCGCGAGCTGCTGACCCCCTACCCCGAGGCTCGCGTTTTCGCCTCGTACGAATCCATGCTCGCCGACCCCGGCGTCGAGGCCGTCTACAACCCGCTTCCCAACGGCCTCCATCGTGAGTGGACGATCCGCGCCCTGGAGGCCGGCAAGCACGTGCTGTGCGAGAAGCCGCTCGCCGTCAACGCTCGCGAGGCAGAGGAGATGGCCGCCGCCGCCGGTGCGGCGGGCAGGCATCTGATGGAGGCGTTCATGTACCGCTTTCATCCGGCGATGCGCGAGCTGGTTGCCACAGCGAGGGAGCCGATGCATGTGCAGGCCAGCTTCGGCTTTCGGGTCCGCAGCGAAGGGGACATCCGCGTCCAGGCGGCGCTCGGCGGCGGCGCGCTGCTCGATGTCGGCTGCTACACGGTGAGCGTGGCGCGATGGATCCTGGGCGAGCCGGACGCGATATTCGCTCGCTCCACGTTTCGCAACGGGATCGACCTGACCACCAGCGCACTGCTGCTCTTCCCCGGCGGGACCACGGCCGCCGCCTGGTGCAGCGTGGAATCACCCGAGATCCAGGAGCTCACCGTGATCACGGGCGACGGCGTGCTCCGCCGCCCGCGTGCGTTCAACTCGAGGCACGACCCCGACGATCCCTACCAGCTCATGGTCGAGTCGTTCGCCGACAGCGTGATCCACGACCGGCCGGTCGCGATCCCGCTTTCGGAATCGATCGCCAACATGCGGGTGCTCGACCGGATCAGGGCGGCGGCTACCTCGTCAGCAGCTCCTGAAACCGCGGATCCTCCTTAAGAGTTGCGAGGTCCGGGTCCGCGCCGGCAGAGGCCTTGAGGTCTGGCCGCATCGGGAGGGCCTCGCGCAGCAGCTCGATCGCCTCGTCTACGTGGGACGCGCGGGCGCCCGCGAGGTTGTAGAGGACCGCTCCCAGGACCAGCGGCGGCGCATTCGCCGCCCTCATGTCGGTCACCGCGTCTTCAAACAGCCGGATCGCCCGATCGGTGTCGCCGTTTTCGCGGTAGTACTCGAAAAGGTGGGTGCGGGGGTGCGTGTAGCTGTTGCGAAGCACGGCCTCGGTGACGTTTCTCGAGACGCTCCACTCGAAGGACCGCTCGCCCAGCTTCTCGGCCAGCTCGATGATCTCGCCGAGCAGGTGGTCCGCTCGCGACGCGGCATCGGCGAGCGGGATCCCGATCCCGTGCGCGAGCTCGGCATCGTTGAACTCATCCGTGTTGGCCGGCGGCCTCTGGTAGTCCCTGCCCTCGCTGACATCAGTCAGCGCGTTGCGCAGTCGCTCTCGCCACATCCCGATGTGGAACATGCACAGCGCGGCCGGCCAGCCTGCGGGTGCGGTCTCGGAACGGCGCGCCTCGTCGACGAACTCCTGCTCGACCCTCCGCTCCGCCTCCAGCGCCTCGGTCAATGTCACGTCGGTGCCAGCTCAGGACCCCGCCGTGGTCTTCGCAGCCTCCGCTGCCGCGCTCTCATGTGTGACCGTTTGCGGGGTGGTCGCCGCCGCCGGCACGATCTGGCGGAAGCGCCGCAGCGTGAGCCCCGAGTCCGCCAGCATCTGGGCCGCCAGGGTGCTCCCGGTCCGCCGGTGGTGCTCCTCGACCAACGCCTTCAGCTCGTCGGCATCCTCCGACGGCACCTCGCGCGCGATCACGCTGTCGGGGTTGAGCTGCCCCCACTCCACGGCGTAGGCGACACCGCCGGTCATCCCGGCGCCGGCGTTCCAGCCGACCGGCCCCAGCGCCACCGCGACGCCGCCGGTCATGTACTCGCAGAAGTGATCGCCGGCGCCCTCGACCACGGCCACCGCGCCCGAGTTGCGCACGCAGAAACGCTCGCCGGCGCGGCCCGCGATGAACAGCCGGCCCCCGGTTGCGCCATAGGCGATCGTGTTGCCGGCCAGCACGGGCTCGGCCGCCGCGTCACGGGCGAAGGGCTTGATCGCGATCACGCCGCCACCCATGCCTTTGGCCACGTAATCCTGGGCCTGTCCCTCGAGGACCAGCTCGACGCCCTCGTCGAGGAAAGCGCCGAAGCTCTGGCCGGCGCTGCCGCGGAACTCACGGCGCTCGCCTGGTGCCAGAGCCGCACCGACCGTGCGCCGCGAGTTGTCGATGACGCCACTGGGCGGCGCTGCCGAAGGCGCGTCGCCGTTGCGCGCCCATTGGCGCCGGCGAGGCAGCGAGCGGTCGGTCGTGGTCAAGACGAAGCTGAGGTCAAGGGTCGTGGCGGCGACCGGCTCCAGGAGCTCGACGTGCCCCACGATCTCGTCCAGGCGGTTCGCTCCCAGCCGAGCCAGGTGCTCGCGCACCTCTTCGGCGATCAGGAACAGGTAGTTGACCACGTGCTCGGGACGGCCCTCGAACTTTGCGCGAAGGTCCTCGCGCTGCGTGGCGATGCCGGTGGGGCAGGTGTTGAGATGGCACTGGCGCGCCATATCGCAGCCCAGCGCGACCAGCACTCCGGTGCCGAAGCCGAACTCCTCGGCTCCGAGCAGCGCGGCGACCACGATGTCGCGCCCATTGCGCAAGCCACCGTCGGTGCGCAGCGTGACGCGCTCGCGAAGGCGGTTCGCGACCAGCACCTGCTGCGTCTCCGCCAGGCCGAGCTCCCACGGAGAACCGGCGTTCTTGATCGAGGAGAGGGGCGACGCGCCGGTGCCGCCGTCGTGTCCCGAGATGAGGATGTAGTCGGCGTGCGCCTTGGCGACGCCGGCGGCGATCGTGCCCACGCCGGCCTCCGACACCAGCTTCACGCCGACGCGGGCGTGCGGGTTGACCGTCTTCAGGTCGTGGATCAGCTGGGCCAGGTCTTCGATCGAGTAGATGTCATGGTGTGGAGGAGGTGAGATGAGCTGCATCCCCGGCTGGGCGTGGCGCAGCCGCGCGATCAGGCTCGTGACCTTGAGACCGGGAAGCTGCCCGCCCTCGCCTGGCTTGGAGCCCTGGGCGATCTTGATCTCCAGCTCGTCGGCGCGCTTGAGGTAGCGCGGCGTGACCCCGAAGCGCGCAGAGGCGACCTGCTTGACCCGGTTGTCGCGTCGTGTGCCACCGCCCGGGTCGTCGTACGTATCGGGATCCTCGCCACCCTCCCCGGAGTTGGAGCGCGCTCCCACCTGGTTCATCGCGATGGCCAGGGCTTGGTGCGCCTCCGGTGACAGCGCGCCCAGCGACATCGCGGTGCTGACGAACCTCCTGACGATATCGGCCGCCGGTTCCACCTCGTCGAGGGGAACCGGCTCGGGACATTCCTTGAGCTGCAGCAGCTCGCGCAGCGACTGCGGGTGGCTCGAGCCGAGGCTCGACAGCCGCCGCCACTCGCGATAGGCCTCCGCGTCTCCCGTCTGTGCCGCCTTCTGCGCGGCGCGCACGGCGAGCGGGTTGTAGGCGTGGTGCTCGCCTGCCTTGCGAAAGCGCACACGGCCGTGATCGGCGATCGCCGGCGGGTGGACACGAGTCACTCGCTCGATGTCGTCGAGGTTCACCCCGCCCACCTTCGACGGGACGGCGGGAAAGCACAGCTGCATGACCTCCGCGCCAAGGCCGAGTGCCTCGAGCACCTCGGCGCCCCGGTAGCTGGTGGCGCAGGAGATGCCCATCTTGGCCATGACCTTGAGCAGGCCGGCCTCGATCGCCTTGCGATACCGCGGCGCGGCTTCGTCACCGGCGGTGGCAAAGGCCAGGTATGGGTGCACGGCCGTGGCGCCGATGGTGACCAGGCACGCGACGTCGTGCACGTCCACCACGTCGCCTGCGATGGCGACGATGTCGGTCGACATGCGCCGGCCTGTCGCGAGCAGGTGCGAATGCACCGCACCCACCGCGAGCGCCATCGGCACGGGCAGCCGATGCAGCGCGGAGCGCCGGTCGCTCAGGGCGATGACGCCCTCCACCTCGCCGGCTTCATGGCAGAGGCGAAGCAACGCGTCGCGCAGCGTCTCGTCCGTCGCGAACGTCGCGTCGAGAACGGTTGCCTCTTCGAGCACGCGCGCGAGCTCTGCCGCGCCAAGCACGGGCGACTCCAGCTCCAGCAACTTGCCTTCGGTCGGGACGGCCGGGTGATGCAGGCGCAGGAGCTCGCGGTCGGCGCCGCCCTCCGGCTCGAGCGTGCCGTGGCGCGAACCCAGCAGGACGCGCAGCGACATCACCGCCTTCTCGCGCAGCGGGTCGATGGCGGGGTTCGTCACCTGCGCGAAACGCTGGCGCAGGTAGCCGTAGACCCGCCGCGGGGTGCGGCCGAGCGGCGCGATCGGGATGTCGTCGCCCATGGAGTAGACGGGTTCGGCGCCGGTCTCGGCCATGACGTCGACGACGAACTTCACATCCTCGAAGCCCCAGCCGTGGAGGGCGTGTTGAGCGGCGACGTCCTCGAGTGGCTCGAGGTCGATGTGGTGCCTTTCGACCGGGATGAGGATGCGGTCGGCGAGCATGCCGTAGTCGTGTCGCGCCGCCGCTCGCCGCTTGGCGTCCTCATCGCGCAGCAGAGTGCCGTCTCGAGTGTCGACCAGCAGCATCTGGCCGGGGCCGAGCCTTCCGCGTTCGACGACGTCTTCGGGCGCCATCTCGACGACGCCGGCCTCCGACGCGGCGGCGACGACGCCCTGTCGCGTGCGCTGCCAGCGCAGCGGGCGAAGGCCGTTGCGGTCGAGCGCGGCGCCGACGACGAGTCCGTCGCTGAAGGCGAGCGCCGCGGGACCGTCCCACGGTTCGAACCGGATGGACTGGTAGCGGTAGAAATCGCGCACCCCGGCCGCCATGTCACCACGACCCTCCCATGCGTCGGGGACCAGGCTCATCAGCGCCTCGCTGACCTCCCATCCCCGCCGCACGAGGAGCTCCAGCGCGTTGTCCAGCGATGCCGAGTCCGAGCCTTCCGGCCAGATCGCGCCGCGAAGGTCTACATCGAGCTCGGTCTCGCGTGCGCGCATCCAGGCGCGGTTGCCGGTGATGGTGTTGATCTCGCCGTTGTGGGCCAGCATCCGAAAGGGCTGGGCCAGGCGCCAGTCGGGCATGGTGTTCGTCGAGTAACGCTGGTGGAACACTGCCAGGCTGCTCTCGCAGCGCTCGTCGCGAAGGTCCAGGTAGAAGTCGGCGAGCCGCGTGCCCGCCATGAGGCCCTTGTAGACGACCGTGCGGCTCGAGCACGACGCGACGTACATGCGGACCTGCTCCCCATCGGCGCGCATCTCCGCGCGGCGCCGCGCCAGGTAGAGACGCTGCTCCCATTCGTCAGCGTCGAGGTCGGGATTCTCGATCAGGCCGTGCCAGATCGCCGGCATCGTCTCCCGGGCGCGCTCGCCGAGACTCTCGGCGTCGACCGGCACGCGGCGCCACCCTGCGACCTGCATGCCGCCCTCGGCGATCGACTGCTCGATGAAAGAGCGACCGCGCGCATCCCACTCGAACACGACGGCCACCGCGTAGCGGCCTCCGAGGAGCCGGTCGGGAACCTGGATCAGCAGCCCGGCGCCGTCGCCGCTCTTGCCGTCGGCGTCGAGCCCGCCGCGGTGGGCGAGGCGCGCCAGGGCGCGCACGCCGAGGGCGACGGCGTCATGCCCCAGATGCGGCGTGGCGACAAATCCCATGCCGCAGGCAGCGCGGTCCGCCGGGAGATCCCCCGGCCACGCAAGGCGCGTCGGATTCAGCGCTGGGGGCACTGGCGCCAAGGCTACCCGCCGTTGCCGCGGCGGTCTAGTTGCCGGCTACCAAAAGAATGACGGTTTGATTGGCTAGACGCTACATGCCGAGAAGGGCCTGGACGCGAAGGGCGACCGCGAGGTTGAGGCGGGTTTCCGGATCCTCGAGGTCCAGGCCGGTGATCTCGCGGATGCGCTCGAGCCGGTACCGCAGGGTGTTCGGATGCACCCGCAACCTGTGCGCCGCCTGCTGCTGCTCCCCCGTCTCCAGGTAGGCGCGCAGCGTCGCGACCAGCGCTCCCTTGCGCGCGCTGTCGTGCTCGATGAGAGGTCCGAGGTGGCGCCGGCTGTAGTCGACCAGCCGCTCGTCGCTGACCGCGGCGAGCAGCCCGGTCAGGCCGAGCTCGGGGACGGCGATGACCTGCGCCCAGCGCTTGAAGCGCGCCAGCGACTCCATGACCGAGGTCACCTCGCGCAGCGCCCCTTCGACGCCGGCCGGCGCCTCGACCGGGGCGCTGAAACCGACCGACACCGTGAAGCCGGGCTTCCACTCGGTGATCGCGTGCTGCACCTGCAGCCCCAGCGCGTGGCTGCGCGCCTGGTGGTCGCCTGCCTCGGTGCCCAGGGGCAGCAGAGCCACGACCTGGTCGGATCGCCCCTGGACGAGGGCGCGCTGGTAGCTCGCCCGGACCACGGCCGTGACCCGGCGCAGGAACTCGCGCTTGACGGCCTGGATGGCGTCCTCGGAGATCTGGCGGGCGCGGTTGAAGCCACGGAAATCGTCGATGTCGACCAGCACGATGACGTGCGAACCGTGCATCGGATACCCCACGTGGCGTGCCCGGCGCTGGGCCGCCGCCTCGTCGCCGTACGTCCCGTGCAGCAGGTCCTCGAGGAACTCGCCGCGGACTCGGCCCTCGACCTCGGACAGCTCGCGCTCCTTGGTGATCGAGAACGCGAGCACCAGGGCCGCCTGCTCGATGGCCATGAAGGCCAATTCCTCGTTGTGGGGCGGATGGTCCAGGATCGAGATGTAGCCGAGGACCTGGTTGGCGGCGAAGATCGGCGCGATCAGGCGCTCGCGCGACATGCCGAGGTGCGGAAACGCCGGCACCTTGACCGGGCCGCGCCTGGCCTCGACGTCGCGCAGCACGCGCTGGATCTGGGGGTCGAACAGGACGCGGTGCGGGGTGCCCTGGCGAAGGATGGTCTCCTTGCGGTGCGCGTCCGCGCTGCCGCCGGCGTGGGCGAGCAGGTGGAAGCTCGCGTCCTCGACGACCACGGCGCTCTCGAGCAGGTCGGCCAGGGTGCGGCAGATCTCGTTCACGCCCTTGCCGTCGAGCACCAGTTCGGTGAAGCGACGGTGGATGTCCATCGACCGCTTGAGGCGCCAGTGCTCGGCGTTGATGATCCGCTCGAGCAGCGGCGACATCAGGTCGACGAACTGGACGTCGGACGGGATCGTGAACAGCGGGACCTTGAGGCGGTCGGCCTCCGAGAGCATCTCGGGCGGGATCTTGCGGAGGTAGGGCAGGGGCCGCACCACCAGTCCTGCGCCTCCTTTGTCGGCGATCCTGCCGACCAGTCGGATCTGGGCGTCGACGTCGTCTTTGATGGGAAAGCCGCTGGTGAACATGAGGTCGCCGGCACGCGGCTGGATCTCGGGAGTCTCCATCAGGCGCACCCATTCCACCTGCCGGTCGAGGCCTTCCGCACCGGCCACGAGCTTGGCCGGGGCGAGCACTGTGCGCATGACTTCGCGCACCGTGGGGCGGGGCTCGCCGGGCTCCGTTTCGACTCTCCTGGAAGCCATGATGGGCAAGCTTAGGATGTGCGCGAGGGACAAGCAATGTCCGTTCCGGCTTGTCGGGCGGCCACTAGGCGGGCCTCGACGCAGCGCGTTAACGTCGCGCCATGACCTACGAAGAGGCCCCGCTCTGCGAACGGCACGACGCCGGCGTGCCCATGCAGCTGCGCACCATGCACTCCGACTCTGCACGGCCTGATGAGGTGGTTGGGTTGTTCGAGTGTCCGGAGTGCGGCCACGAGCGCCGGACCCCGATCCGCACTGGCGATACCGCGGAGACCGCGGCCTAGCTGCGACTACCCGCGACTGCCGGCGCTCGCGCGTTTCGAGGCAGCCTGGAGCCCGCGACTGCCGGCGCTCGCGGGTTTAGGTCCGGGCGATCAGCTGACGCAGCACCAGCGGAAGAATGCCGCCGTGGTGCAGGTACTCGATCTCGGTCTCGTTGTCGACCCTCGCCCGGCTCGTGAAATCCGTGATCTTGCCGTCGTCGCTGATGGCCTTAACCGCCACCTCCTGACCCGGCTTGATGTCGTCGAGGCCGGTGATCGTGAACCTCTCCTCGCCCGTCAGCCCCAGCCCCTGCGCGCTCTCGCCAGGCGCGTACTGCAGCGGGAGGATGCCCATGCCGACCAGGTTCGAGCGGTGGATCCGCTCGTAGCTTTCCGCGATCACCGCTCGCACGCCGAGCAAAAGCGGCCCCTTGGCGGCCCAGTCGCGCGAGGAACCTGTTCCGTATTCCTTGCCGGCGAGGACGATCAGCGGCGCACCCTCCTGCGCATACGCCTGGGCGGCATCGAAGATCGTCATCTCCTTCCTGTCAGGAAGGTGACGCGTCCAGTAGCCCTCGCGCGACGCGAGGGCGTTGCGCAGCCGGATGTTTCCGAACGTGCCGCGCATCATCACCTCGTGGTTGCCCCGCCGCGCGCCGAAGCTGTTGAAGTCGAATCGGTCCACGCCCGTCTCGATCAGATATCGGCCGGCCGGGCTGTCGACCGGGATCGAGCCCGCGGGTGAGATGTGGTCGGTCGTCACGGAATCGCCCAGCACCGCGAGCGCCCTCGCGCCCTCGACGTCGGTGAGGGCCTTCGGCTCGGGCCCGAAACCTTCGAAGTACGGCGGCTCCTTGATGTAGGTCGACGCCGGGTCCCAGGCGAAGATCGGCCCGGTCGGCGCGGCCATCGACTTCCAGTGCTCGTCGCCTTCGAAGATGCGTGCGTACTCCCGCTTGAACATCTCCTGCTGCACGCACCGCTGGACGACGGCGTTGACTTCGTCCTGCGACGGCCAGAGCTCCGAAAGCATCACCGGCTTCCCATCGGGTGTTTCAGCAACCGGTTCGGTGGCCAGGTTCTTGTGCACCGTGCCGGCCAGCGCGAAGGCGACGACCAGCGGAGGCGACGCGAGGTAGCTGGCCTTGACCAGCGGGTGGATGCGCGCCTCGAAGTTGCGGTTGCCGGAGAGCACCGCGACCACGCTCAGGTCGTCTTTGGTCACGGCGGCCTCGATCTCGGGGCTTGCGAGCGGGCCCGAGTTGCCGATGCACGTCGTGCAGCCGTAGCCGACCAGGAAGAAGCCGAGCTTTTCCAGCGGCTCGAGGAGCTCGGCGGTCTTGAGGTAATCCGTGACCACGCGGGATCCAGGCGCGAGGCTCGTCTTCACGTAGGGGTTGACGGTGAGCCCGAGCTCAACCGCCTTCCTGGCCAGCAGGCCCGCGGCGACCATCACCGACGGGTTCGACGTATTCGTGCAGCTGGTGATCGCGGCGATCACGACGCAGCCGTCCTCGAGCTTTGCCTCATGCCTGGCGTGCACCGCCACAGTGGCGCGGCCGTTGACCGGGCCGCCTTCCTCGGTCAGCCGCGAGATCGCGTCGGGCTCGGGCTTCGGTCCCGCCGTGAAAACAGTCGAGAAGCTCTTCCACACGTCCGGCAGCGGCACGCGGTCCTGGGGACGCTTGGGGCCCGCGACACTCGACTCGACCTTGCTGAGGTCGAGCTCGAGGAGCTCGCTGAACTTCGGCGTCGGGGCGCCGTCGACGCGGAACAGCCCTTGCTCCTTGGTGTAGCGCTCGACGAGCTCGATCTGCTCGCGGTCGCGCCCTGTCACCTCCAGGTAGCGCAGGGTCTGGTGGTCGACGGGGAACAGAGCCGATGTGGCCCCGTACTCGGGACACATGTTGCTGAGCGTTGCGCGATCGGGCACCGAAAGGCTGGAGAGTCCATCGCCGCAGAACTCGACGAACTTGTCGACGACTCCGTGCTTGCGGAGCATCTCGGTCAGCGTCAGCACGAGGTCGGTGGCCGTCGAGCCCGCGGGCAGCGCGCCCGTGAAGCGCACCCCGACGACGATCGGCGGCGGCAGGTACGCCGGCTGACCGAGGATCGCGGCCTCGGCCTCGATCCCCCCGGTGCCCCATCCCAACACCCCCAGCCCGTTGACCATCGTGGTGTGCGAGTCGGTGCCCATCAGCGTGTCGGGGATCGCGATCTTGCGGCCGTCGACATCGTCGCGAACCTGGACGACCTTGGCGAGGTGCTCGAGGTTGACCTGGTGGCAGATGCCCATGCCCGGCGGGACGAGCGAGAAGTTGTGGAAGGCCTGCTGCGCCCAGCGCAGGAGCGCATACCGTTCGCGGTTGCGCTCGATCTCCTTCTCGATGTTGCGGGTGTAGGAGTCGCGGAAGCCGAAGGAGTCGACCTGCACGGAGTGGTCGATGACCAGGTCGACCGGGACGAGGGGGTCGACCCGCCCCGCGTCCTTGCCCGCGCGCTGCATCGCCGAGCGCATCGCGGCCAGGTCGACGACCGCGGGCACGCCGGTGAAGTCCTGCATGAGGACCCGGGCGGGCAGGAACGGAAGCTCCGAGCCGGGTGGCGGCGCGGCCGGCCAGCGCGCCAGGCTCGCGACGTTCGACTCCTCGGTGACGCCGCGGTCCACGAGCCGCAGCAATCCTTCGAGGAGGACCTTGACGGTCATCGGAAGCGCCGTCGGGTCTTCGACCCCCGAGCTCGCCAGCTCCCGCAGCGGGTAGAAGTCGAAGTCGGTCCCGCCCAGCTTCGACCTCCCGATCATGTCGAAATCCTACGACCCGGCCAATGTGGGCCGAGCGGGCGCCCAACCCGCTTCCGCCGTTCTGTCAAAAAACACGCCATAATCGCGGCGCATCAGGCCAGGTGGTACCAGGAAGGACAGGAGAACGAATGATATTGAAAGCACCCATGGGAAGGCTCCTTGCGCTCGGAGTCTTCGCCCTAGCGCTCGTGGCGTCGGCGTGCGGAGGCACGACCTCAGGCGGCGGCGGCGAGCCCAAAGCCGACATCCAGATCTACAGCCAGAAGGACCCTGGCCTCGAGGACCTGCTGAAGCAGCAGATCACCGAGTTCCAGGGGCTCCACAAGACGATCACGGTGAAAATCGTCCACTACGAGACCGAGCAACTGCGGACGAACTTCCAGACGGCCGCCATCGCTCATGCCGGTCCTGAGCTGGTCTACGGGCCGAACGACAACATCGGGCCGTGGGTCACCCTGAAGATCCTGCAGCCGATCGACACCGTGATGGGCCAGGACTTCGTCAAGCAGTTCTCGGACAACGCCGTCGGCGCGGTCAGCTTCAAGGGCCACGTCTACGCGGCGCCGGACATCAACGGCAACCACCTGATGCTCCTCTACAACAAGAAGCTGGTCACCGGCACCCCGCCCGCGAACACCGACGACCTGATCAGCATGGCGAAGAGCCTCACCGACAAGTCCAAGAACAAGTACGGGCTCGTTTTCAACGAGAACGAGGCGTTCTGGCTGATGCCCTGGATCGGCGGGTTTGGCGGAGCCGTGTTCGACTCCAACACCAAACCGACCCTCAACACCCAGGCCATGATCGATGCGCTGACATTCGAGCGGGGGCTCAAGACCGACGGCGTCATCCCGGCCACGGCCGACTACGCCAAGGCGGACAGCATGTTCAAAGCCGGCCAGGCCGCGTTCCTGATCAACGGCGACTGGTCACTGGCCGGGTACAAGACGCAGTTTGGCGCAGACTTCGGGATCGCTCCGCTGCCGATCGTCAGCAAGACCGGCAAGTACGCGGCGCCTTACACGGCCTCGCGCGGCTACTCGATCAACGCGGCGGCAAGCGGTGACAAGCTGAAGGCCGCCAAGCTGTTCCTCGAGTTCATCTCCCAGGCGGCCCAGAACGTCAAGGTGGCCAAGCTCGGCAACATCCCCGCCAACGCGACGGCCGCCAACGACCCCACCGTCAAGAGTGACCCGATTCTGAGTGCGTCAGCCGCCGCCCTTGTGCACGGCGTGCCGCAGCCGATCGTCCCCGAGATGCGCGCCGTCTACGACGCCATCAAGACCCCACTGGCCGACGTCATGAACGGCAAGCAGGACCCAACCGCCGCCGCGGCGGCGATCCAGAAAGATGCGGAGACCCGCATCGCGCAGCTTCAGCAGTAACCCAGGCTGATTGACAGGGGTGGGCCGCGGCCCACCCCTCACACCTACGTGGAGAAGACCGAGTGGCAGATGCGCTGAGCGCCTCCGCTTTCGAGATCGGCGTCCTGATCCTGATCCTGACCGCGGCCGTGACGGCGGTCGAGTTCGTCGCCTACCTGGTCCTCGTCAGGCTTCTTCATAGCCGGCACACGATGGCCTTTCTGCTGCTCATGCCCGGCATCCTCGCGGTGACGTTTTTCGTCGTGTTCCCGATCGGCTGGGACGTGGTCATCAGCTTCACGAACATGAACCTCTACCACAGCACCGACTACTGGTTCATCGGCTTCCGCAACTACGCCAACGTCTTCCAGGGCGCGATTCTCCACAAGTACGGTTTCTGGGAGATCTTCTTGAGGACGATCGAGTGGACCGCCATCAACGTCGCGGTCAGCGTGACGCTCGGTCTCGGCCTGGCCCTGCTCCTCAACCGCAAGATGCGGCTTGGTCCGCTCTACCGCGCCCTGCTCATCGTCCCATGGGCGCTGCCGCAGGTCATCGCCGTGCTCGCCATCCGCGGGGCCGACTTCGACGAGCAGTTCGGCCTGGTCAACATCGTGTTCGGCTTCATGCACGCCGGCCCCTTCCCCTGGCGGACGGATGGCAGCTGGCTGTTCGCCAGCGCGATCATCACCAACATCTGGCTCGGCATCCCCTTCATGATGTTCATCCTCCTCGGCGCGCTGCAGAGCATCAGCGACGAGTACTACGAAGCGGCGGCCATCGACGGCGCCAGCTGGTGGCAGCAGTTCCGTAGCGTGACGCTGCCCATGATCCAGCCCGTGATGACGCCGGCGATCGTGCTGAGCGTGATCTGGACCTTCAACAACGTCAACGTCATCTACCTGATGTCGAACTCACAGATCCCGGAGGAGGCGCACATCCTGGTGACCGCGATCTACAGCGCGGGCTTCCAGTTCTACCGCTTCGGCTTTGGCGCGGCATTTGCCGTGATCGTCTTCCTCATCCTCTGCAGGCCCTGTACGAATGATCGACAAGGCGGTCGACGTCCAGGCTCCGGCGCAGGTGGCGACCGACGCCATCCAGTACCGGCCCGCGGTCGCCGTCAGCCGCGGCTGGTGGCGACGCGGTCGCGACGACGGGCCGATCAAGCGGCTGGTCATCCACCTGGTCCTGATCGCCTCCTGCGTGGTCGCGATCTACCCGCTGCTGCAGGTGATCACGATCTCGCTGCGACCTGGCGACAGGTTGTTCTCGACCGACCTCGGGTTGATCCCCGAGGGGGCCACGCTGCAGAGCTACACCGACGTGCTGTTCAACTCCGATTTCTTCATCTGGATCTACAACAGCCTGGCGATCTCCACGGTGGCCGCGATCCTGGGCGTGTGCTTCGCGGTCCCCGCCGGCTACGCGTTCTCGCGCTTCAAGTTCCCGGGCCGCCGCACCGGCCTGCTGTTCCTGCTGTCGACGCAGATGATCCCGGCCGGCATGCTGCTCATCCCGATTTTCCTACTGCTGTACAAGCTCAACCTGATCGACCACTACCTGGGCATGATCATGGCCTACCTCACCACGATCTGCCCCTTTTCGATCTGGATCCTCAAGGGCTACTTCGACACCATCCCGCCCGACCTCGAGGAGGCGGCGCAGGTGGACGGCACCAGCCGCCTGGGTGCCTTCTGGCGGATCATCATCCCGCTCTCCACGCCACCGATCGCGCTCACGTTCCTTTTCGGCTTCACGAGCGCGTGGAGCGAGTACCTGCTCGCGCGGACGGTGATCAACAGCGCCCAGCTCTTCACGTGGCCTCTAGGTATCTACACCTTCCAGGGCCAGTTCCAGACCCAGTGGGGTGACTTCGCGGCCGCGAGCTTCCTCATCTCGATCCCGGTCCTGCTGCTCTTTACCTTCATGGGCCGCTACATGATCTCGGGCCTCACCCTCGGAGGTGTCAAGGGATAAGGCGACACCTCGTCGCCATCGGCGTTGCGCTCGTGCTTCTGGTCGTCGCGGTCATCGCGACGTGGCGCGGTCTGCCGTTCACACCGGCTGACTTCGGGCCCGCGCCGGGGCCATCGGCGGCCACCGACCAGTGGACGACCGGCAACAAGGACGCGATCGGGACCGCGTACGAGCGCACCTCGCCGATCTGGTTCACGGCGGTGCACGGTGCGATCGCCGACGTGCTCTATCCGACTGTCGACCAGGACAACGTGCGCCAGTTCGGCTACCTCGTCACCGACGGCTCGAAGTTCCTTTTCGACGAGACGGCAGAGGGAGTCGTGACTTCAGCCGTGACCGACCACCGCGTCCTCACCTACGAGACACAGGTCACCGACCCCAAGCATCGATTCACGCTCGTCCACGAGTTCGCGACCGACCCGGACCGCCCGGTGCTGCTCGTGAGGACGCGCCTGATCGGCGGCTCGGGGCTGCACGTCTACGCCTACCTCGTGCCCCATCTCCGCGACTCGGGGATCGGCCAGAGCGCGGGCTTCGACGGCAAGATCGCCTGGGCCACGCGCGCCGGACGCTGGCTGGCGGCGGGCGGCGCCGCGTCGGGCGCCCACGTCGCGGGCCTTCTGCGCCGCGACGACGGGTTCGATCAGCTGCAGGGTTTTCGTTTTAGCCGCCAGTACTCGTCTGCTGCCGACGGGCGCGTGACGCTCGCCTGGGAGGTTGACGCATCGAAACCGTGGACGGAGGGCATCGCGTTCGGCGCGAGCGAGCAGGTCGCCGAGGACAACCTGCGCGCCTCGCTGGCCGCGGGCTGGGACCAGGTCTCGAACGCGTACGCGGATGGATGGCGACGGTACCTGCAGGTCGCGGGCATCGACGAGCTGGGCGGCAAAGCGCCTGACCTCTGGTACCACTCGGTCGAGGTGATCAAGATGGCCGAGGACAAGGCACACCCGGGCGCCATCGTCGCCTCGCTGGCCCTTCCCTGGGGCGACAGCGCCGACGACGAGCCGGTTGACGTCGGGTACCGGAAGGTGTGGCCCCGCGACCTCTACCACGCTGCCCGTGCGCTGATCGCGGCGGGGGACATCGACACCGCGCTCGACATCGCGAGGTTCATGCGCAAGCAGCAGCTCCCCGACGGTGACATGCCGCAGAACACAGACCTCACCGGCAAGGTCATCTGGCCGGGGCGGCAGCTCGACGAGACGGCGGACGCCATCCTGCTGTCGAGGCTGCTCGAGAACCGGCTGCCCGCAGACCAGAGACCCGACATCGCGAGTGCCGCCGCGTACATCGCCGCGTACGGCCCGGCCACTGGGCAGGACAGATGGGAGGAGAACTCGGGCTGGTCGCCGTCGACGATCGCAAGCGAGATCGCGGCCCTGCGCGCCGCGGGCCGCGCGGCGCTCGCCGACTCCTGGAGCGCCAGGCTTGAAAGCTGGACCTTCGCCCAAGATGAAGGCTGGTACGTGCGGATCGCGCCGAGCGGACATCCGAACCTGTCGGAGGACGTGACCCTCGCCAACGGCGGCGGCGTCTTCCCGCAGCAGCAGATAGTCGATCAGAGCTTCCTCGAGCTGGTGAGGCTCGGCGTGCGCTCGGCGTCCGACGCGCGGGTCGTCTCGTCTCTGAGGGCTACTGACGCCCGGGTCGGGGCACGTGCCGGCGTCACGCCGCTGTTTCACCGCTACCCGTACGACGGGTACGGCGAGCGCAACCCGGGAGGCTCGCCACCCGGATCCGGCCATGCCTGGCCGCTGCTCACCGGCGAGCGTGGCGTCTACACGGTTCTGGCGGGTGGTGACGCTACGCGCTACCTGGACGCGCTAACCAGGATGGCGGGCTCCGAGGAGCTGATCCCCGAGCAGGTCTGGGAGTCGACCGCGGCGCCCACGGGCTCCGCGCGCCCGCTCGTGTGGGCGCACGCGGAGTACGTCATCCTGGCGCAGGCCGTCCTGACGGGCGTGGTCGACGATTCGCCGACCGCCCCGCTGACTCCATCTCGCTGACGATCCGGCCGACGCCGCCGTCCTGCTCCAGCCGGTCGACAGTGAGCGGCAGCGCGAGCCGCCAGTTCGGAAACTCGCCGGTCGTACCCGGGACGTTGGGTCGCTCGTGGACGCCGGTCGCGTCCTCCAGCGAGGCGAGCACGATCCGCGTGCGTCCCCGCGCGAGGTGGCCGTAGACGGCGACCGCGACGTCCACGGGGTCTGCCTCGTCCGGCAGTCCGGTCATGGTCACCAGCCTTTCCCGAAGGTGGTGGAGGCGCCGCTCCGGTTCGCTTCGCGTCCAGATCCCGGCCACGGTGGGCAGGTCGTGCGTGCCGATCGCCGCCACCGCGTCGTGCGGCCATTCCGCGGGCGGCGAGTCCTCGAACCACACGAGCCGGTACGAGAGCGAGCCCTTCTGCTTGAGCTGCTTGCGGACGACCGGCTCGACCAGCCCCAGGTCCTCGCCGATCACAAAGGCGTGGGCGCGGCGGCTCTCGTTCGCGAGCAGCGACAGCAGAGTTGCGGATGGGTACTGCACGTACGCGCCCAGGGTGGGGACGACGCCTTCGGGAATCCAGAACAGGCGGAACAGGCTCATCACGTGGTCGAGCCGGACGCCGGCCGCGTGCCGCCCCGCGCTTCGAATCGCGTCGATGAAAGGCTCCCAGCGCGCGTCGCCGAGCGTCCATGGGTTGAAGGGAGGAAGGCCCCAATCCTGGCCGTCGCGGAAGAACTCGTCGGGCGGCGCGCCGACGCGCACGCGCGGCGCCAGGTAGTCCTGCCAGCGCCACGCGTCGAATCCGTCGGAAGCAAAGCCCACGGGCACGTCCGTGATCAGGCCGATCTCTCTTGACGCGCGCGCCAGCTGGCGGTCGACGTGGAACTGCAGCCACTCGTGATAGGCGACACGGTCTGCGTGCCGCTCTCGCGCCACCGCGATGCCTGGCGCCCCCGGGTGCCGCACGTCCTCCGGCCAGTCGCGCCACGCCGGACCGTGCTCCTCGCACAGCGCGTTGAAGGTCGCGAACTCGCGCAGCGCCGCGCCCTGCCGGCGTCGATAGGAGTCAAGCCCCGCCGGTGCCGGCGCCGCGCGGAAGACCTGCTCGAGCGCGCTCGACTTCAACCGGATGACCGCGTCGTAGTCGATGATCCGCTGCTCGTTCAACGCGCGGGCCGCGGCTTGTATCGTCGCGAGATCGACCTGCTCCGCGCCGTCGATATCTTCGACGCGGATGTAGACGACGTTGCGAAAGCGTCGCGTCGACGTGTAATAGGGCGACGCCTCGTACGGGTGCACCGGGTTCTGGGCGCCGAGAGGGTTGAGCAGGATCACGGAAGCGCCGGCCTTGCGCGCCCAGCGGGCAAAGCGTCGCAGGTCGGCGAAATCGCCGGCGCCCCAGCTCTCCCGGGAGCGAAGTGCGTAGAGCTGGACCGCCCACCCCCACGCACGCTCGGGGCCCGTCTCGCACCGATACCTGGGCAACGGGGGACGCTGCACGCGAGGCGGCCGGCCGCTGTTCGCCCCCATCGCCTCGAGGATCGCCGCCTCGACCTCGGGCTCGGTGGTGACCAGCTTGCCCTGCCAGCTGTGATAGCTCGGCAGGATGCCCCAGCGATCGGAGCGGGAGTTGGTCAGAGGAGCGACCGAAACGGCTCGGGTTCGAACTCGCCGAGGACACCGTGCCAGCCGCGGAGCGCACGGCCGACCGCCGGGTCGTCGCGCACCAACCAGGCGAGATGGCGCAGCGCGTGCTCGAGCACGGCTTCGACCCCGATCGATCTCGGCGCCGACATCGCCTCGCCGCGCGCCAGCTCGGTCCGTCGCACCGGCAGCGTGACCAGAGAGTCGGGCGGAAGGGCGGCCGGCTCCACGACCACCGCGACGTAGGTCAGCACGATCCGGCCCTCCTCGTGCCGCCAGGAGGTGGAGTGGACGACCAGCGGCGCGAGCGGATACCACTTCAGGACGTCGAGCACGACATCAGCGGGTTTCGCCGACACCGGCAGCCCGACGCGAAGCGACGCCGCGTGGACCGGCTTCATCCAGACGAGGCCCGCCTCGCCGAGGCTGACCGGCAGCACTTCAAGGGTTTGCGCGACGACCTCTGGCGACCAGGCGACAGTCGATATCGGCGGCGCCAGGTTCGGCTTACTTCTTCGAGTCAACGCGGGTGTCGACCGTGCGCCAGATGGCGCGGACTTCGGCAGAGGTGACCTCGAGGTTGTGGGCGGCTTTGCCGTGGTCGCGCACGCTGGCGATGACCTCTGTCTTGGTGCCGCGCGTGACCCAACCACAGCGGCACGTGACTTCCATCAGCACGGACAGAGCCTACCGTGCGGACGCGTACGATGGCGCCGATGGCAGTAGCCGAAGACCTCGAGGTGGCCGCGTTTCTTCGTGAGCAGCCCAAGAAGCTCTTCATCGGGGGCCGGTGGGTGGAGTCCGAGAGCGGCAAGCGGTTTGAGACCGCCGACCCCGCCACCGGCGAAACCCTGGCCACCGTCGCCGAGGCCCAGGCCGAAGACGTCGACAAGGCGGTGGCGGCGGCGCGCAGGTCGTTCGACCGCGGCACGTGGCGCGACATGCCGCCGGCGGAGCGCGCGAAGGTGCTGTGGAAGGTCGGCGACATGATCGAGGAGCGCATGACCGAGTTCGCGCAGCTCGAAACGCTGGACAACGGCATGCCGATCAACGACGCGCTCCTGTTCCACGTGCCGCTGGCGGCCGCGACCTTCCGCTACTACGCGGGCTGGGTCACCAAGCTCGACGGGGCGACGCAGCAGATCTCGCTCCCCGGCCAGTACCTCAGCTACACGCTGCGCGAGCCGGTCGGCGTCGTCGGCCAGATCATCCCGTGGAACTTCCCGCTGCTGATGGCGGCGTGGAAGATCGCCCCCGCGCTCGCGTGCGGCAACAGCGTCGTGTTGAAGCCGTCGGAGGAGACGCCGCTCACCGCGTTGCTGCTGGCGGAGCTCCTCCAGCAGGCGGAAGTGCCGGACGGGGTCGTCAATGTGGTGCCAGGACGGGGCGAGGTCGCCGGCGCCCGGCTCGCCGCGCACCCCGACGTCGACAAGATCGCGTTCACCGGCTCGACGGAGGTCGGCCGTCTGATCGCGCACGCCTCCGCGGAGAGCAACCTGAAGCGCGTGAGCCTCGAGCTCGGCGGCAAGTCGCCCAACATCGTCTTCGAGGACGCCGACCTGACGAAGGCCGTGTCCGGCGCGTTCTTCGGCATCTTCTTCAACCAGGGCCAGGTGTGCTCGGCGGGCTCGCGGCTGTTCGTGCAGGAGAAGGTTTACGACCACGCGATGGACGAGCTGCTGCAGACCGTCAAAGAGACGCGCATCGGCCCCGGCATCGATCCCGTGACCCAGATGGGACCGCTGGTCTCGAAAAGCCAGATGGAGCGGGTCCTCGGCTACATCACGACGGGCAACCAGGAAGGCGCGAGGCTCCTGGCCGGCGGCTCACGTCCCGCCGGGCTGAAGGGAAATTTCGTCGAGCCGACCGTTTTCGCCGACGTCGATGGCGGCATGCGCATCGCGCGCGAGGAGATCTTCGGTCCGGTCGTCTCGGCGATCCCGTTCCGCGACGAGGACGACCTGGTGGCCAAGGCCAACAGCACGATCTACGGCCTGGTCGCCGGCCTGTGGACGAAGGACGTGGCGCGTGCGCATCGCGTCGCCCACGCGCTGAAGGCCGGGACGGTCTACGTCAACTGCTACCACATCGTCGACCCGGTCACGCCGTGGGGCGGTTACAAGCAGAGCGGCTGGGGTCGCGAACTCGGACCGTACGCGCTCGATCTCTACACGGAGTTGAAGAACGTCATCGTCGACATCGGCTGAGCCGGCGCGCGATCAGTCGATGACGATCGCCTTCACGCACTCGAGCAGGTAGGGGTCGACGCCGTCCAGGCGATCGCCCAGGGTGTGGATCCTGAGGTACAGGTCTGAACTCACCTGGCGGTTCTGGTCGATGAGGAAGCCGCAGAACGTCTCCAGCGCGAGGATGAAGTCGCGGCCTTCGATGAACTCCTGGATCTCCCGCTGCTCGTTTTCGGACAGGGTTCCGCGGCTGCTGGTCAGGAGGCTGTGGAACTCGGCGGCGACTTCCATCTTCGGTGCGCAAAGAGTAAGAGACCGGACGCGGGCCCGATACTGGTTTGCTGATGGGCGGAGTCGCCGTGATCCTCTTCGCGATCTCGCAGCTCCTGGTGGCGTCCGCCGTCCCCGCGCGGCCGGCAGCCGACACGTTCGAGTTCCCGCTCACCACCTGGAAGCCGCACTGCCTCGGCTTCGGCAGCGAGTGGCGCTACTGCGACGGCACGCCGCTGCGCCAGTGCGCCTCCGGCGCGGTCTGGCTGCACACGGGAACCGACATCAAGGCTGCGGTGGGTGCGCCGGTGCCGGCCTGATTTTCCGCGAGTGCCGGCACTGGGGCGAAATTCGGGCGTCCGAAACGTCCGATGCCGGCGCTCGCGAGTGCCGACTGGTTACTCGTCGTAGCCCAGGTTCGGGCGCAGCCAGCGCTCGGCCTCGGCCGCCGTCATGCCCTTGCGCCGGGCGTAGTCCTCGACCTGGTCCCGCCCGACCTTGCCGACCATGAAGTAGCGCGACTGCGGGTGCGCGAAGTAGAGGCCGGAAACGGCCGCGGTCGGCGTCATGGCGCCGCTCTCCGTCAGTCCCATCCCGATCGATCGCGCGTCCAGAAGGTCGAACAGCGTCTCTTTCTCCGAATGGTCGGGACAGGCCGGGTAGCCGAACGCCGGGCGGATGCCGCGGTACCTCTCGGCGATCAGCTCCTCGTTGGGCTGCTTGGGTCCTGACTCATACCAGGACCGCCGCACCACCTCGTGCAGGTACTCCGCGAATGCCTCGGCCAGGCGGTCGGCGAGCGCCTTGACCATGATCGCCCGGTAGTCGTCGTGCTCCCTGGTGAACCGGCCCGCCAGCTCGTCCACTCCCAACCCGGCCGTCAATGCGAAGGCGCCGATGTGATCCCCCTGCGGCGCGACGAAGTCCGCCAGCGACAGGTACGGCTTGTCATCGCCGTGGTCGACCTGCTGCCGCAGCATCGGAAAACGCACGCCGTTCTCGAGCGCCACGTCATCGCCGTCGGCGCGCGCCGGCCAGAAACCGTAGACGCCCTTGGCTCGCAGCCAGCCCTGGGCCAGGATCTCGTCCAGCAGCTCCTGCGCGTGGCCGAACAGCTCGCGCGCCGCCGCGCCGTACGAGGGGCTGTCGAGGATCGCGGGGTACTTGCCCTTCAGCTCCCAGGCGTGAAAGAAGAACGTCCAGTCGACGTACTCGCGCAGCTCCGCGATCGACGGTTCCACGACCTTCCTGCCGACAAAAGGTGGCCTGGGCAGCGTATCGAACGGCAGCCGCATCCTCTTGTCCCGCGCCTCGCTGATGGAGAGCAGCGGCCGCTTCGACGAGGTGTGCTGCGCGCGCAGCTTCTCCTGGAGGGCGGCGTTGTCGCGCTCGAAGCGATCGCGGCGCACGTCGTCGAGCAGGTCGGAGACGACGCCGATCACGCGGGAGGCGTCAAGCACGTGGACGGTGGTCCCGTCATACGCCGGCGCGATGCGTACCGCGGTGTGCTGCTTGGAGGTCGTCGCCCCGCCGATGAGCAGCGGGATCCGGAAATCGCGCCGCGTCATCTCCCTGGCCACGACGACCATTTCGTCCAGCGACGGCGTGATCAGGCCGGACAGGCCAACGACGTCGGCCCCCAGCTCCGTCGCCACATCAAGGATCTTCTCCGCGGGAACCATGACGCCGAGGTCGTGGACCTCGTAGTTGTTGCACGCGAGCACGACGCCGACGATGTTCTTGCCGATGTCGTGCACGTCGCCTTTCACGGTGGCGAGGACGAGCCGGCCGCGGACACGCCGGTCGCCGGACGCCTCCTTCTCGGCCTGCATGAAGGGCTCGAGGTAGGCGACCGCCCGCTTCATCGCGCGCGCGCTCTTGACGACCTGGGGCAGGAACATCTTGCCCGCGCCGAACAGGTCACCGACGACCTTCATGCCGTCCATCAGGGGCCCCTCGATCACGAGCAGCGGCTTGCCGTATTTGACCCGCCCCTCTTCCGCGTCCTCTTCTATGTACGCGACCTCGCCGTGCAGCACCGCGTGCTTCAGACGCTCCTCGACGGAGCCTTCGCGCCACGCCAGGTCGACCTCACGCCTGGCTCCCGCCCCGGACACCGACTTCGCGAACTCGACCAGGCGCTCGGTCGCGTCCGGCCGCCGGTCGAAGATGGCGTCCTCGACGAGCTCGAGCAGGTCTTTGGGGATGTCCTCGTAGACGGCCAGCTGGCCAGCGTTGACGATGCCCATGTCGAAGCCGGCACGGATGGCGTGGTAGAGGAACGCCGAGTGGATCGCCTCGCGGACGCGGTCGTTGCCGCGAAACGAGAACGACAGGTTGGAGACTCCGCCCGAGACGTGGGCGCGCGGAAAGCGCTTCTTCAGCTCCCGCGTCGCCTCGATGAAGTTCTTCGCGTAGGCGGCGTGCTCCTCGATGCCGGTGGCGATGGGCAGGATGTTGGGGTCGAAGATGATGTCCTCCGGCTCGTAGCCGGCCTTCTCGATCAGGAGCTGGTACGCGCGGCTGCAGATCTCCACCTTGCGCGCCAGGGTGTCGGCCTGGCCGGACTCGTCGAACGCCATCACGACAGCGGCCGCTCCATACCTGCGCACAAGCCGCGCCTGCTCGAGGAACGACTCCTCACCGCCCTTCAGGCTGATCGAGTTGGCGACCCCCTTGCCCTGGAGGCACTTGAGGCCGGCCTCGAGAACGGTCAACCTGGAGCTGTCGACCATGACCGGAATCCGGGCGATCTCCGGCTCCGTCGCGATCAGGTTGAGGTAGCGGACCATCGCCGCCTCGGAGTCGAGAAGGTCGGCGTCCATGTTCACGTCGAGCAGGTTGGCCCCGCCGCGCACCTGGTCGAGCGCCACCTGCACCGCGCCGGAGAAATCTCCCGACTCGATCAACCGCCGGAAACGGAGCGAGCCCGTGACGTTTGTGCGTTCGCCGATGACGACAAAGCCGGAGTCGGGGCCGATCTCGAAAGGCTCGAGCCCCGAGAAGCGGGGTCGCGGCTCACGCTTCGAGAGCTGGCGTCGAGGGATCTCGACCATCGCCTCGCGGATCTGCCGGATGTGCTCGGGCCCGGTGCCGCAGCAGCCGCCGGCCGCGTTGAGGAAGCCCGCCTCGGCGAACTCTTTGAGCAGCCGGCTGGTGGTGGGAGGCTGCTCGTCGTAGCCGCCGAACGCGTTGGGCAGTCCCGCGTTGGGGTAGCAGATCACGTACACGGGGGCCACCCGCGACATCGCCTCGACGTAAGGGCGCATCTCACTTGCGCCAAGGGAGCAGTTGACGCCGGCCGCGAACGGCCGCGCGTGCTCGACCGATGTCCAGAACGCCTCCACGGTCTGGCCGGAGAGGTTGCGTCCGCTCCGGTCGACGATCGTCACCGAGATGAACAGCGGGATGTCGGGCGCCACGTCCTTCACCGCCGCGATGGCCGCCTTGGCGTTGAGAGTGTCAAAAACGGTCTCGATCAGGAGCACGTCCACCCCGCCGTCCCGGAGGCCGCGCGTCGCCTCGGCGTAGCCGTCGCGCAATTCGTCGAACGTTACCTCGCGATAGGACGGATCGTCGACCCGGGGCGAGAGGGACAGGGTGACGTTGGTGGGACCGAGGGAGCCCGCGACGAAGCGGTCTTCGAACTGATCGGCCGCCTCGCGCGCCAGGCGCGCGCCCTCCTTGTTCATCTCGTAGACGTATTCCTCGAGGCCGTAGTCGGCCTGCGAGACAGGGGTGGCCGTGAACGTGTTGGTGGTGACGATGTCGGCGCCCGCCTCCAGGTATTCGCGATGCACCTGGCGGACGAGGTCAGGCTGGGTCAGGCACAGCACGTCGCTGTTGTTGCGAAGCGGCTTCGGGTGGTCTCGGAAGCGCTCGCCGCGGAACTGCTCCTCGGACAGGCCCTTGTGCTGCAGCATCACGCCCATCGAGCCGTCGAAGATCACGATCCGCTGCTGGAACAGCTGATCGAGGCGCTCTCGAACCGACGTCGCCACCGCCATGGTGACCGCTAAGCCTACGTCCGCCGCCAATATTGAATAACCGACCGACTGTCGGTCGGTTATACAATGGGCGCATGGCAAGGACGTTGAACCTGGCGGTGCACACGGTGCGCCGGGAGGCGTTCGTCGACGCCGCCCAGCGCCTGATGCAGATGAAGGGTTACGAGCAGATGAGCATCCAGGACCTCCTGGACGAGCTCGACGCCTCGAGGGGCGCCTTCTACCACTACTTCGACTCGAAGCAGGAGCTCCTCACGGCGGTCATCGATCGCATGGTCGACGCGGGGCTGGCGGAGGTCGCTCCCATCGTCACCGAGCCGGGCCTGCCCGCGATCCGCAAGCTAGAGCGTGTTTTCAGCGGGATCGGCCGCTGGAAGACCGAGCGCAAGGCGCTGGTGCTGTCGGTGATGGGCGTCTGGATGTCCGACGACAACGCCATCGTGCGCGAGAAGCTCCGGCGCACCATGGTGGGCCGCCTCGTCCCCACCCTGGCGCCGATCATCCAGCAGGGCATCGAGGAAGGCACGTTCAAGGCCGAGCCCGCCGAAGCGACGGCCCGCGTCTTCGTGATGCTGCTGCTGGGCTTCCAGGACATTGCCATCGAGCTGTTCATCGACCGGCAGGCGGGCCGGATCGCCCTTTCCGAGGTGGAACAGACCTTTGCGAATTACGCGTCCGCGATCGAGCGCATCCTCGGTGCGCCGGCCGGCTCGGTCAACTTGCTCGACCATTCGCTCATGCAAGCCTGGTACGGCTAAGGAGGCCACTATGTCAGCCCTCATCGAAGTCGAGAAGCTCAGCAAGAGCTACGGCGGAAAGCGGGGCATCATCGACGTGTCGTTCTCGGTCCCCGAGGGTGAGGTGGTTGGCTTCCTGGGCCCCAACGGCGCGGGCAAGACGACGACCATCCGGATCCTGATGGCCCTCATCAGGGCCGATAGCGGCATCGCCCGCATCGCGGGCTTGGACTGCTGGAGCCAGTCGGTCGAGATCAAGCGGCTCGCCGGCTACATACCGGGCGAGCCGTCGCTCGATCCCAACCTGACCGGGGGCCAGATCCTCGAGTACTTCGCCAACCTGCGGGGCGGTGTCGACCGCGCCTACCTCAAGCGGCTGGTCGATCGCTTCGAGCTCGATCTGAGCCGCAAGTTCCGGCAGTACTCGACCGGCAACAAGCGCAAGGTCGTGCTGATCCAGGCCTTCATGCACAGGCCGCAAGTGCTCGTCCTCGACGAACCGACGAGCGGCCTCGACCCCTTGAACCAGCAGGAGTTCGACGGCATGGTCAAGGAGGCCCGCGAGGAAGGCCGCACCATCTTCCTCTCGTCTCACGTGCTGAGCGAGGTCGAGAAGACGTGCACGCGGGTGGCGATCATCCGGGAAGGCCGGATCGTCCGCATCGGCGGCGTCGCTGAGCTGAAGGACATCAAGCGCTACGAGGTCACGATCTCTTTTGCGCAGCCCGTCTCGGCGGACTCCTTCAAGAACGTGGAAGGGGTGGCGGAGGTCGAGCAGCTCAACAACGGGCATGCTCTGCGCCTGGCCATGCAGGGACCCGCCGACGCGGTGATCAAGGCCGCGGCCCAATACCCCGTGGTGTCCTTGACGAGCTACGAGCCAAGCCTCGAGGACATCTTCCTTCGCTATTACGAAGTGGACGGTGAGCGCAAGGAGGAGGCCGGTGTTCTTTAAGAGCATCTTCCTGAAGACCCTGCGTGACTACAGGATCGCGATCCTCGGCTGGGGCGTCGGGATGGGCCTGGTGATCGTCTCCCCGATGGCGAGCGTCGCCGAGCTGATCAGCACCCCCCAGCAACGGACGGCGCTGGCCACCCTCGCGGCGCAGTTCGCGTGGAACGCCGACCCTGTGGCCGCCGACACCATCGGCGGTTACGCCACTTTCAAGATCGGGATCTTCGTCTTCCTGATCTGCGTCTGGCCGCTGCTGGCGGGCAGCCGAATGCTGCGTGGGGAGGAGGACCGAGGCTCGCTCGACGTGCTGCTCTCGGCGCCCCGCCCGCGGTGGCGTGTCGCGATCGAGAAGACGGCCGCGATGTGGACGGCGCTGCTCCTGATGGGCGTTCTCATCGGGGTCCTCGCGTACGTCGGCGGGGTGGCGTTCAAGGCCGACTTCACCTTGATCGACGGCCTGCTGTTCGGCCTCGACCTGGCCCTGGTGTGCGCGGTCATCGGCGGGCTCGCGCTTCTGATCTCGCAGTTCACGCACGAGCGGGGCACCGCCGCCGGCACCACGGGGGCGCTGCTCATCATCCTCATCGTCATCGACATGGTCCACCGCGTGGTGCCGAGCACGGAGTGGATCTCACGGCTGTCGCCGATCTACTACTACAACCTGAGCAAACCGCTCATCCCCAGCTACGGGACGAGCGCGGAAGGAATGCTCGTGCTGCTGGGGCTGACCCTGATCCTGACCGTGGCGGCGATCTGGCTCTTCGTCAGGCGGGACGTCGGAGACGTCGTCTCGCTGCCTCGCTTTCTGCGCCTTCCGGAGCGCCCCGCCCAGCCGCGGGCCCTGCCCGTCAGGGACTGGTCGCTGCGCTCGGTCTACGCCAGGAGCCTCGGCATGATCGCCATGCCGGCGTTCTGGTGGACTATCGGCTTTGCCGCGGGAGGCGCGTGGATGGTCTTCGCGGTTCAGCAGATCGTCGGCAAGCTGGCCGATTTGTTCAGCAACCCGGACAGCACGCTTGCACTCCAGATCCTCAAGAACATCGGCGGCGGGGACCCATCGGCTTTGAACGAGGTGTTTCTCGGGGCAATGTTCGAGCTTCTGCCGGTGCTCCTCATGGCCTTTGCCATCACGCAGGTCAACCGCTGGACCGCCGACGAGGACGAAGGCCGGCTCGAGATCATCCTCTCCACGCCGCAGTCCCGCCGCGCGGTCATGCTGGGGCGCTTCGCCGCCCTGGCGACGGCGACGATCGTCCTGGGCCTCGCCACCCTGGCCAGCGTGTGGGTCGCCGCGCAGATCCAGGGCGTGGCCCTCGACTCGACGTACCTGGCCGAGGCGACGCTCGGGATGATCCCCCTCGGCCTGCTGATCGCCGCGGTCGGCTACCTGGCGGCCGGCTGGCTGCGCACCGCGGTGGACACCGGGCTCCTCAGCTTCGTGCTGGCCGCCTGGTTCTTCATCAGCTTCATCGGCCCCGACCTGAAGTGGCCGGACGTGACGCTGAAGCTGTCGCCCTTCTACTACTACGGGACGCCGCTCCTGCACGGGCTGGAGTGGGCCAACCTGGCCCTGATCGTGGCCGTGGGCGCCGCCGTGCTGGCGCTGGCCACGCTCCGCTTCTCCCGGAAGGACATCGGCGTCTGACGATTTACAAATTTCTTACATGAGGTCCAGCCCGCCGGGACTAGCGTTCTGACCCGTCTCGTTCTTCAGTTTTTGGAGGGATTTGGGTGAAGAGGCTGGTTGTGGCCGCGGCTTTGGCGGCAACGTTCCTGGTGGCTTCGCCCATCAGCGCCGGCGCGTGGGCGACCTACTGCGACTGGGACCCTCTCGTCTTGATCGTGACCCCCGGCGGCCACATCGTGCCGGTCTACGAAAGCGTCTGGACGTCCAGCCCGCTCCTGATCGGTCTGCCCGTCGGGACCTACACGGCCACCCGGGTGTACGACTCGGTCGGCAGGCCGCTCACGGCCGTCGACGTGACGATCTACGTGCCGACCGGCCTGCTGTTCAGCTTCAAGACGCACGACATGGTCACCAGCGGCCTTCTCGGCACGGGCACGGTGTACGCCGTGAAGGACGGGACGAGCGGGACGCCGGTCCACCTGAAGTTCACGCTTCCCATCTCCTGACCCCATGACGCCGCGGCGGCGCTCAGAGCTGTTCCGTCTGGGGATCGGCGTGGGCGCGGTCGCCGTCGCCGTGACGGGCGCCACGCGCCTGGCCGCCGAGCCGGCCGACTGGTGGCTCATCGCCTCTCTCGTCGTGACCGGGATCCTGGCCCTGGAGTTTCCGCTGCACATCAACATCAGCGCCAAGGTCAGCGTGGCGAGCGCGGTGTTCTTCGCGGCCGTGCTCCTGCTCCCGCTTTGGCAGGCGGCACTGCTGGTCGGCGGCCTGCAGGCGACCGACATCTGCCTGGCCGCGGCGAGAAAGATCCGGGCGACGCGGCAGCAGCCCCCGCTGCGCGCGATCGCATTGAACGTGCTTTTCAACGGCGGCCAGGCATACCTGGCGGCGCTCGGCGCCGGTGCCGTGCTCGCCGCCGGCGGCGTCACGGCGCGAGCCTGGCTGGGCGGCACCGAAGACGCCGTGCTGCTGGTCGCGGCGGCAGCGGTCATGTACGGCACCAACGTTTTTCTCGTCGCCCTGGCGGTCGCCCTGGGCACCAATCGCAACCCGCTGACTCTGTTCCTCGACACGCAGCGTCTCGTCTACGTCCAGTTCGCCGCGCTCTACCTTGTGGGGGCGCTCGCCGCGTTTGGCGCGGTGCGCTGGCCGTGGATCCCGGTCCTGTCGATCATCCCCGGAGTCCTCGTCTACCACTCTCTGAAGCAGCGAATCGAGCTGCGCCAGGAGGGCATGAGGGCGATGGAGCGGATGGCCGACGAGGTCGACCGGCGCGACCCTTACACGTTCCAGCATTCGCAGCGGGTCGCGACCTACGCCCACGCGATCGCGCGCCGGCTCGGGTTGTCGTCGCCGGACGTCGAGCTCGTCGCGCTCGCCGCCAAGGTCCATGACATCGGCAAGATCCGCATCCCGGACTCGATCCTGCTCAAGCCCGACAGGCTGGACGCCGATGAGCGACGCGTCATGGAAACGCACCCTCGTCTCGGGTTCGACATCCTCAAGCAGTTCGCGCAGTACGCCAAAGTGCTCGATCTGGTGCTCATGCACCACGAGCGATACGACGGACTTGGTTATCCGAATGGCTACGTCGGTAAGCGGCTGATGCTGATCGCACAGGTGATCCCGGTCGCCGATTCGCTCGACGCCATGACCAGCGCTCGCGCTTATCGCACGGCGAGGTCATGGGGCTCGGCCATGGACGAGCTGCGCCGTGGCGCCGGCACGCAGTGGAACCCTCAAGTGGTGGAGGCCGCGCTCGCCGTCATCGCGCAGGACGGGCGGGTCGGCATCCCCGAGGCGACAGCCGCGCCCGCTTAGTGCTTCACCGGGGCGAAGCGGACGTCTGGCTCTTCGCCGGGCGCGAGAAACTCGAGAAGGCGGATGCCCTCGTCCACGATCGCGGATCGCTCTGCCCTGGCGACCGGCCTGCCGAACGGGGTGATGGCGAGCTCGCCTCCCTTCGGCACCCACATGGCGCGCACAAAACCGTCGACAAGGACCGCGCCCTGCATCACGCCGTTGCTGCTGAAGATGCCGAGATGCTTGCCGGGCGGCATGATCCGGCTGCGGTCGGCGTGGGCGAGCAGGATGTTGTCGAAGTCGGGAACGAAGCGCACGGGGACGCGCAATTCGCCGTCCGGCCGCGGCGCTCGGGGCAGATCGAACAGCTCGACGCCGTTCTCGTCCCGAAACACCTTGAGCCGCGGCCGCAGCCGCTCGAAAACAGGCCGCATTGCAAGGCTTGACCAGGCGCGCATGTCGGCCACCGACGCCGGGCCAAACGCGGCCAGGTAGCGGGTGACGAGCTGCTCGTCGGAGAACGCCGGACCGGGCGGGGGGCCGAGCCAGGCGTCGAAGGTCGTCAGGGTCACCAGGCCCTTTGCGCCCCAAACGCCGCGGGGCGGCGTGAAGACCAGCGGCACCATGTAGCGGACGCCGTACGCCATGGCGACGCCGTCGCCGTCTGGGAATCTCTTCTGCAGCTCTTTCGCGAGGTCGGCGACCGTGCGGGGCCGCTCGGCCATGATCTCGCGGCCAGCCCGGCTGATCGCCGCCATATCCGCGTCGCGCATGCCGCGACCCCACGGGCTGCCGCGGAGGAACCCTCGCTCCCCGAGGCGCATGAACAGCGGCTTCAAGCCGAAGGCGTCTCGCGCAGTGACCAGGTGGATCGTGTTGCGCATGAGCGAGATCCGCACCGCGGCGCGCCTCTCGACCAGGCGCGAAAGCTCCTCGTGGCGAAACCCCTCCAGACGCGCCCAGAGCCCGACGTAGGGCAGGTTGGGGGCCTGCGCCTGCATGCCGACGAGCCGTTCGATCGTGGCAGAGGCCGAGGCTCGCCGCCGCTCGAGGAGGAGCTGCCGGGCCAGCAGGGCGCGGTTCAGCGAGCGACGGTCAAGCGTAGGGACGCGCGCGGGCACTGCCCCATTCTCGCGGCTCCAAGACTCGCGTCAGACTCCGGCGTCGAGCTCCGGTTGCGCGGTGGCGCTGCGCATCTTGTCGATGCGCGCACGCAGCTCCCTGCGGCGCTCCTCCCCGCGGTCGGGGTCCAGGAAGTACATCGCGCCGGCGGCCAGGGCCATCCACATCATCAGGCGCCCGAGCCTGGATCGAATGATCATCACCTTAGGAAACGCGCCCCCCTGCGGAAGACACCGGTGGCCGGGTAGGTTTGACAGCGTGTGACCCGCCGCGGCTTTTTGCTGTTCGTCGCGATGTGCGTGATCTGGGGCATTCCCTACCTCTTGATCCGCGTGGCGGTGGCCGAGATCACGCCCGCCATGCTGGTGTTCATCCGGACGTCGGTGGCGGCCCTGATCCTGCTGCCGCTCGTCATCAGACGCGGTGGCTGGGACCAGGTTGTGAGGAGCTGGCCCGTCCTCCTGGTCTTTGCGGCCGTCGAGGTCGGTGGGCCGTGGTTCTTCCTCTCCAGCGCGGAGCAGCACATCTCGAGCGCTCTCGCCGCGCTGCTCATCTCCGCGGTTCCCCTGGTCGGAGTGGTGATCGCCACGGTGGGTGGCAACCGTGAGCACCTCGAGATCGCGAGCCTGTCCGGTCTGCTGCTGGGAATCGTCGGCGTCGCTTCCATCGTCGGGTTCGACCTGCGCGCATCGGACGCGACGGCCCTGGTCGAGATGGCCCTGGTGGTCCTCGGTTACGCGGCCGGCCCCGCGATCCTGTCTCGCTATCTGGTCCGTGTGCCGTCGGTCACCGTCATCGGCATGGCGCTTGCGCTGTGTGCGGTTGGGTATGCGCCGGTGGCGGCGGTCCAGTGGCCGCGTGAGATTCCGAGCCCGCCTGTGCTGGGAGCGGTCGCCGTGCTGGCCGTCGTGTGCACGGCGATCGCCTTCCTGGTCTTCTTCGCGCTCATCGCCGAGATCGGCCCGGTGCGCGCGACCGTGATCACGTACATCAACCCCGCGGTGGCCGCGGTTCTCGGCGTGGCGGTGCTGCACGAAGCTTTCAATGTGGGCATGGGCCTCGGTTTCGTCCTCGTGCTGACCGGGTCGGTACTCGCCACCCGGCGCCGGACAGCCGTCCCGGAGCCGGCCGGGAGGGTGCCCGAGGCCGCTTCCCGGGAGGCCTTATGATGCCTATGCCCGACGGCCTTACCGAGGCCCCGATCGGTAGCGGTTGGTGGAGAAGTGGGTATGAAGGGTGGCTTCGACGCGAACGTGCAGAAGCAGATCGAGACCGAGGTCCGCACGATCAAAGCCGAATACAGAGGCGTGGTGCCCGAGGCGTCCATCGACCAGGCCGCCGAGGAATCGATCCAGCGCCTCGCCGACTCCAAAGTCCCCCAGTTTGTACCTTTGTTCGTGGGCCGCTTCACCCGGGAGCGGCTGCGCGAGCTGGTCACCGCCGGGAGCTGACCGCGGGAGCAAGCTTCCGCTAGTCGAAGCTCGCCGGAGGCCCGGCCGTCGCGGCCTTTTCCTCCAACACCGCTTTGATCGCCGCTTCGCTGGGGGCGATGGTCGCCTCGATCAACTCGCGGACGCCCTGCGCAATCTCGGGATCGTCAGGCATCTCCCAGAGGAACGATCGCGCGATCTGGGTGCGGCCCTCCCCTGCATCGATGATGCGTGTGGTGATGTACATGGGCGTCGGCTTGTCGGCGACGAGCGTCAGCTCATGCTCGAGCTCCATCGAGACGACTCGCATGCTGACCACGCTGCCTCCGTGATGGCAGTGGAACTCGCTCCCGAGATCTTCGCCGCGCGCGCCCGGGATGGTCTCGACGTCGTCCGAGAACAGGGAGCGCTGCATCACATCGGGCTCGAGCATCAGCCTGTATACGAGGCCGGAGGGGGCGGCGACGGTGACCTCTGAGTTGACCATCGCCTCTTCGGGCAGGACTCGCTTCCGCTCCGCGGCCTGGGCCTGGACCCACAGGTGGGCGATCTCCCGATAGCCGCCCGAGATCGAGCCCACGTCGGACTGCTCGACGTGCGGCTGGAACTCACGCTTCACCTCGTCGGGAAGCTTTTCCAGGACGGTGTCGGTGACCAGGACGTATTCCTTCGAGGGGATCGTGTTCTTCAGCAGCCGGTGGGCCACGATGACGTCCGTCCCGTGAAGCTGTTCGACGGTGCCGAGCCGCTGCCGCGAGAACTTCCCGTGGTGGACGACGAACTTCAGCTTGAGGATGCCTATGTTGGCGCACGCATCGCAGGGGCACGTCGTCACGGCCTCCATGTCGCGCAGGCGGCGGTGAAAGGCGACGAAAGTTCCCTCGACCGCCTGGATCACCTCGGGCGTCGACAGGCCGCTGATGAAGAGGATGGCGTCGCCCTCGACCTGTGACACGTCCATCCGGCCCTGCATCGTGCGCACCATCGTGTCCAGCAGCTCGTGGAGGATGGACCAGCTGTGCTCGACCTCGGTCTGGGCGATGAACTTCGAGTAGCCGGAGATGTCGGCCAGGACGAGCGCGCCTTCCTGGAGGCCGGAGAACTGGGCCGCTGTGCTCATCCCACCGCGTAGTAACGGAGCGACTCGATGTGCAGCGCGCCCTTCTTTCCGCTCAAGTAGAACTCAGGTGCCGTCGCCCCGGTCGACCGATCGTCCATGACCTTCGCGACACGCTTGCCGTCCACGTAGATCTCGATCGTGGTCCCATTCACCGCCAGGGCGAGATCGAACGTGCGGCCGCTCTGCAGTCCGGGGACCTGCAGGGTCGCCGTGAGCGACTGGTTGTCGGCACCGTCCGGCGAAAGGACCAGCGTCATCGTCTCCTGGGGGATGTCGACGGCCAGGTAGATGCTCGCGTGCTCGTTCGGCCCCTGCCCGCGGACGGACCAGTCGAAGTCGAGGTCGCTGCCGGGATCGACGTGGAAGACGAGGTGCGACACGTAGCTCTTCAGTGAGGGCGCGTCGAACTCCGCGCTGACCGAGGCCTCCTTGTTGACCTTGATGTCGATGGCGCCGGAGTACCCGTAGGTGATCGAACCCAGCGGGTCGGGTGACGGCTCCCCGCCGGCCCAGGCGGACTTGTTCAACGTGGCGTCGTAGATGAGGCTGCCGTGCGCCGGAGCGTTGACCGAGCCGGCCGGGTTTCCCGTGCCTTGCTGTGCGCCGCGGCTGGCGGCGATCGCGTAGCCCACCCCACCCAGGACCAGCAGCGCGGCGAGCGCCGCGGCGCCCAGCACCACCGGTCTCGACACGCGGGGCAGGCGGCCGGCCGGCGCAGACGGAGGTGCGGCGGCGACCGGGGGGGCGGCGACCAGAGGCGGCGTTGCAGGTGCTGCCGTCCGGGCGGTGACCGCCACCTCGGGTGCGCCGGCGGGGAGCGCCTCGACGAAGGCGCTGCAGCTCGGAAATCGATCGCCGGGCTCCTTGGCGAGCGCCCGGACCAGGGCCTGCTCGACGCCCGGAGCGAGGTCCGGGTTCACGCTTCGCGGCGCCGGCAGCGGCGAGCGCATCTGCGCGAGCAGCACCGCGGCTGGCGTCTCGGCGTGAAACGGAGGATGCCCCGTCAGGGCTTCGAAAGTGACCACCGCCAGCGAGTACTGGTCGGAGGCCGGCCCGGCGTCACCGCCGCTGCACTGCTCGGGCGACATGTACTCAGGCGTGCCGACGACCATGTCCAGGCGGGTCAGGCGCTGGTTGGCGGCCATCATACGGGCGAGGCCGAAGTCACCGAGGACGCTCTTGCCTTCCTTGGTCATCAGGATGTTCGAAGGCTTGACGTCGCGGTGGAGGACGCCGCTTTCGTGCGCGTAGTCGAGGGCCGAAGCGACGGCGCCGAGAACCTCGAGCGCCCGGGCCATGGGGAGCGGCTTGCCCAGCTCCTGGGCGAACGTGCCCCCCTGGACGAACTCGGTGACGATGTACGGCTGGCCCTCGAACTCGCCGTGGTCGAAGACGGTCAGGATGTTCGGGTGGCGGAGCCGGGCGATGGCTATCGCCTCCCGGCGGAAGCGCTCCCGGAACTCGGGGTCCTCGGCCATGAAGTCGGGCAGGACCTTGATCGCGACCATCCGCTCGAGGGCGTGGTGGTAGGCCTTGAAGACGGTGGCCATGCCGCCGCGGCCGACCTGCTCCATGACCTCGTAGGGCCCGATCTGCACCCCGGCGGCGACTTTCATCGCAGGAAGGATACTGATCGGCATGGAGAACCAGACCACTGTCCCCGACGAGCTTGTCGACCTTTTGACCACGAACATCCTTGGCCACGTCTCGGCCGTGACTCCGAGCGGCCGCATCGCGACCAACGTGATGTGGGTCGACTATGACGGGGAGCACGTGCTGACCAGCTCGCCCATGGGCTCGCGCAAGGGTCGCAACTGGCGGCAAAACCCTCAGGCGTCGGTGTCGGTGCTCGACCGCGAGGACCCATGGCGCTGGGTCGAGGTGAGCGGTCGAGTCACGGAGATCCATCCCGACGATGGCCTTGCGTTCATCAACAAGATGTCGCAGCGATACACCGGCCGCCCCTACTCGCGGCCGGGCGACCGGGAGGTGTTCGTGATCACCCCCGATCGCGTCCGCGCCGCCGGCGGCCGCCGGTAGCAAAGCTCCGGCCGAATTCTCATCGACTCCTCACCGGGCTCACAGGTCCGGCCGCGATCGTTCCGGCCACGGCCGTACGAATCCACATGAAGGAGCACTCGAAATGGAAGTCGACAGCATGAGCCCGGAACCCAGGGCGCGCCCACCGAGATGGGGGCGGCGCGCGGCGCTCACGGCGTCCGCTCTGGGGTTGATCGGCGGTGCGCTGGTAGGAGGCGCGGCAGCCGCCGTGGCCGCCTCGAACAGCCCGGCCGCCAACCCGCAGGCCGCGATCGGAGCCGCCAACAACGATCCCACGCAGGGCGGCCACGTGGGCGCCAACGGAGTGGTCGAGAAGCTGCTCACCGGCACCACCGCGGACAAGGCCAGGGCCGCGGCCATGGCGGCGGTTCCCGGAGGGACCGTCGAGCGCGTGGAGAACGACGCCGAGGGCGCGGTCTACGAGGCGCACATGGTCAAGAGCGACGGGACGCACGTCACGGTGAAGATGGACGCCAACTTCAAGGTCACCGGCATCGAGACCGGACCGGGTCCTCGCCCGGCGGCGTAAGTCGATCGCCAGGGTTCGCCGCGGTGCGGCGGACCCTGGTCACCCTGCTGAGGGCTGAGATCCGACCATTCGTGCCCGAACGGCTGCAGTTGCCGCCTGGCATCCGACCACTCGTGCCCGAATGGCATCCTGAACACGATGCCCGCAGCACAAGCCTCGGTCCGGACCGGCCTGGTCCGCCAGCTGGGTTCGATTCTTTACATCCCCGGGGTTGCTCCGGTTATCGGCTTCGCGATGGTCCTGATGCTTGGCCAGGGCATGGTCCTGCCCGTGCTTCCCCTCTACGCGCGGAGCTTTGGGGTTGGCTACGAAGGCGCGGGAATCCTGGTCACCGCCTTCTACGCGGCACGCCTGGCCGGCGACCTCGTGGCCGGCCCGGTGGTGGAGCGGTGGGGAGAGGGCCGCCCGGCGGTTGTCGGGCTTGCGGCCCTGAGCCTGGGTGCCCTCGTGACCGCGTACAGCCCCTACTACGCCGCGGCGCTGGTGGCCTGGGCTGTGGCAGGGGCAGGCTCCTCGATCATCTTCGCGAGCCTTTACAACCGCCTTCTCGCCGTGGTTCCCAGCGCGAGCATGGGCCGGGCGCTGAGCCTCTTCTACGCGGCCTTCAACGGCGGCCTCATCGGCGGCGGCTTCATAGGTGGCCTGGTCGCCGCCCGCTTCGGGCTCGCCGCACCCCTCTTCATGCTGGCGGCGGCCGGCGTGGCGCTGACGCCGGTCGCGGCGTTGGCTTTGGGCTGGGCTGTTCGTCGCCCCGCCCACGCGGAGGCGGTTCGGCTCCCCCTGCTTCGCCTGCTGAGGGTGCCGGGCGTGATGGCGTCGGTGCTTGCCATCCTCGCCTACCTATGGATGGTGGGTGCGATCTTCAACACCCTGACGCCGCTGTTCGCCCACTACCAGCTGGGAGCTTCGACGGCAGCCATCGGCATCGTCTATGCGGTCGCGCTGACAACGGAGCTCGTCGTCCTGTTCCCGGCCGGCAGCTGGTCTGACCGGTACGGCCGGCGTTGGTTGTTGATCTCCGCACTGGCGGCGGTCGCCGCGATCAGCCTGGTCATCGGACGGGCCGGAAACATTGTCGAGCTGGCAGCGTTGATGGGCATGCTTGGCATCGCCTCGGGCATTGCGGGGGTGCCGCCGGCCGCGATCCTGGCCGACTCCGTTTCCGAGCGCGAGCGGCCGCTTGCCGTCGCAGCATTCCGCTTTGGTGGTGACATCGGGTTGACAGCGGGTCCCCTGATGGCGGGGCTGACGGTCTCAGCCTTCGGTTTCGGACCCGCGTTCGCGCTGACAGCGGTCCCCATCGCGCTCGCCCTGGTGGCCGTGTTCGTCACGCCCGAGACGTTGAAGCGAGCGCCGGAAGCGGCCACATGAACCTTTGCGAAGTTGGTGGACCCGAGTTCCCACAGATATGACGCGGCTTTGTCAAGGTGGTGGAGAAGCGGGCAAAGTGGCAGCGGCGATCGACCACTCAGATATCCGCGGATTGAAACCGCACTTGATGGGTCCGCCGGAATCTGCCTCTGAC
>WNFU01000148.1_pt1 | contig 161010 bp, 159 predicted proteins | sample 5400121 | NCBI WGS metagenome assembly WNFU01 (sample SAMN13153360, study PRJNA577476) | soil metagenome | isolation source: 100 cm soil or saprolite under grassland replicate 1 | place: USA:California | collected 2016-06-15
CTACATCGACAAGATCCTCAAGGGTGCCAAACCAGCCGACTTGCCGGTGGAACAGGCAGCCAAGTACGAGCTTGTCATGAATCTCAAGACCGCCAAGACGCTCGGGATCACGATTCCACCGTCGGTGCTCGTGCGAGCGGATCGCGTTATCGAATGAGATGGCACCGTCCAACATCGTTCGTCGCCGTAACCGTCTTCCAGCGTTGGCCAGCAAGAGTGCTGACATGAGCCAGGTCGAGGACTACTATCCGCTGCTCAAGGCAGCAATCGCGGAAGCGAAAGCGGCAGGCTTGGAAGCTGCAGCGACGGAGCTTGAGCGCAAGTTGTTTGCGGCCTACACGACCTCCTCCGAGCTCTTAGGGGAGCATGGCATTGCCATTCGAGCGTTTCTCAAATCGGAGGGCTCGGCAGTTCCTCCTAAAGTAAAAGCAACCCTCAATCGTTACCTGAAGCAATCCAAAGTGTGACCCGACAAGGAGCGAAAGGATGAGCCGAGCGCGTCTGAACGGAATCAAGATCGACTATGAGGTGTCGGGGAGCGGGCCGCCCGTGCTGCTGAGCCACGGATACTCCGCCACGCGCCGCATGTGGGACCGCCAGCATCGCGCCCTCGGCGATGCCTACCAGGTCATCAGCTGGAGCATGCGCGGCCACGGGCAGACGGAGAGCCCGGCGGAGCCGTCGAAGTATTCGGCGGAGCTGACCATCGGTGACATGGAGGCGCTCCTCCGTCACCTTGGCGTCCAGCGCGCTGTGATCGGCGGCCTGTCTCTTGGCGGGGTCGCCTCGCTGGGTTTCTACCTCGCGCACCCCGGGATGACCCGCGCGCTCGTCATCTGCGACTCGGGCCCGGGCTACCGGAACGCCGAGGCGCGCGCCGCCTGGAACCAGCGGGCGCACGAGCGCGCCGCGGAGCTCGACGCACGCGGGCTGGATGCCCTCAGCGGCCGGAGCCGGGAAATGCGCGAGGCGATAGGCGAACACCGCTCGGCGCAGGGCCTCGCGCACGCGGCTCGCGGCATGCTGACCCAGGCGGGCTCGCACCTGATCGACGGCCTCCCGTCCATCCGGGTGCCGACGCTCATCATCGTCGGCGACAAGGACCAGCCCTTTCTCGTCCCCTGCGAGTACATGGCGAAGAAGATTCCCGGCGCGAGGCTCGAGGTGATAGCAGGCGCCGGGCACTCGTCGAATCTCGATCAGCCGGAGGCGTTCAATCGACTATTGCGCGACTTCCTCGACGGTCTTCCGCCCGCGTAGCCTGAACTATTCATAAACGTGAACTCGGCCTCCTACACTCCCCCTCACCCTGACCCTCTCCCCCTCCGGGGGCGAGGGGACCAGAGCGACTCCCTCTCCCTCGGCGAGGGAGAGGGCCGGGGTGAGGGTGGGCCCATGTTCGCGCATAGTCTGGGCTAGCGGAGCTTCGAGGCGCGGAACTTTTCGAGTACCGGGAGGATGTATTCGCGGAACCGCGCCGGGTTCTCGCTCATCGGGAAGTGGCCGAGCCCTTCCATGATCTGGACCTCCGCGCCTTTGATGCTGGCCGCCGTGCGCAGTGTGTCCTCCGGAGTGCAGGAGAAATCGTAGTCGCCGGTCAAAAGGTAAACGGGGCAGGCGGAGGTGTCGATGCGCCCAATCCGGCCGCGAAAGTCGGAATCCGCGCGGTAGAAATAGAGATCGCCCTTGAAAACGCCTGGGCCGCTCTGCATGTAGCCCCAGAGAGTCTCCCAGCGGTGCTCGTCGGGAGCAAGAGCGCCGACGAGGCCCGAGACCAGCGCTGCCGAGACCTCGCCGCCGTGGACATCGGGGCGATGGAGCCATTCGGTGTTGTACCAGGGCGTCTGGTGGTCGGCCGCCTCGAGCCCGATCACCCCGCCAAGCTCTCCCGCGTGCTCGAGCGCCAGCTGCAGCACGATGCGCCCGCCCATGGAGCAGCCCATCACGACCGGACGCTCGAGCTCGAGAGCCCGGATGAACGTCATGATCGCGTCGACATAGGAGGCCGTCGTCAGCTTGTACTCTTCGTCCTGCCAGCCGACGGGCGGTGTAGATTTGCCGTGCCACGGGAGATCGAAGGCGAGGACGCGGAAGTGGTCGGTGACGGCCGGGTCGTTCATCAGGTGACGGAACTGCCTGCAGTCGGACCCGGCGGTGTGGAGACAGAGGAGTGGAGCGCCCCGCCCGGCCTCCTCGAAGTAGACTCGGCAGTCGCGACCGCCGAGGGAGAGATGCACGTAGCGGCCGACCATGGGCTCGATGTGGGCAGCCATGTCAGGTCTTTCCTGCGAGCAGCCGGGGTTTCTCGAGCACGTCCTTCACGTAGCGCAGGTTGGCCATGAGCGGCAGGAGATCGCCCTCGATGCACGCGCGGCCGAAGCGGGTCAGCGCGAAGAGATCGTGGTAGCCGGCGCGCGGCACGGGCTGCCAGAACTCACGCCAGGCCTCCGCGCTCGCGCGTATGGCGAAGCGCCACGGGCGCTCCTGCGCGCCTCCCCGTGTCACGCCGGCGATGCGGCCTTCCTGCACCGAGACGAGGAAGCTCTCGTCCCCGACCTCGACCAGGAAGTCGGTCGTGAGGAACCGGCCGCGTCGCACCAGCGCCGCGTCGGCGTTCACCAGCTCGAACAGCCGCTCGATCATCGTGGGCTCCTCCCTCGTTGAACCGCTCCCCCGGCGACTGCTATCATACGGCGGCTCACCCAGGAGGGAGTCGCCACATGCTCAAGCAGCCGTCACCCGAGTACCGCGGATTCCGCGCCGGCGGGATCAGGCTCCGCGAGGAAATGCTGCCGCAGCTGGGCAAGCTGGCGGCCGGCCGGTCGCGGCTGATGTTCCACGCGCTCCACGCTTTCGACAAGGCGCAGGCCGTCATGCTCGTCGAGGAGGAGCTGCTCAGTCGCGAGCACGGCAAGGCCATTCTCGAAGCGCTCCGCCGGATGGAGAAGGACGGCGTCGAGGAGACGCGCACCAAATCCGGCGGCGGCCTGCACTCGGGCGAGCAGTACCTGATCCGCGCGCTCGGCGAGGAGATCGGCGGGCGGCTCCACCTCGGACGCAGCTCCGGCGATCTCTCCTCGGTCGGCATCAACACGCTCCAGCGGGAGAAGGTGCTGCGGATCCTCGAGGGGGTCAACAAGCTGCGCCGAGTCCTGATCGGGCTCGCGCGCCGCCACATGGGCACGATCCTGCCCGGTTACAGCTTCGGCCAGCACGCCCAGCCGATGACGCTCGCGCACCTCCTGCTGTCCTGGGCCGCCAACCTCGCGCGCGACTTCGAGCGCCTCCACGGCGTGTACGGCCGCGTGAACACGAGCCCGGCCGGGGCCGCCATCATGGTCGGCTCGGATTTCCCGCTCAACCGCGAGCGGACGGCGGAGCTGCTCGGCTTCGACTCGATCCACGAGAACATGGCCGACGCGATCCTGGAGTTGAACGCCGACGACAGCCTGGACGTCCCGATGGCCGTCGCACTCCTGTATCACACGCTGGCGAAGTGGGCCGACGACCTGATCCTCTGGAGCACGAGCGAGTTCGGCTTCGTGGAGATTCCCGACCGCTTCTGCAACACCTCCAGCATCATGATGCAGAAGAAGAACGTCATCGGCCCCGCCGAGGTCAAGGGCGCGTCGGCCGAGGCGATCGGCTGCGTCGTCACGGCCTACCACGCGCTCAAGGGGCCGACCGGTCTGCCTATCACGGAGCGCTACTACGCGCTCGAGTCGCTCTGGCGCGTCGCCGACAACTGCGCGAGGGACCTCGACTGGTTCTGCGAGCTCCTGCCGGCGCTGGGGATCCGCACCGAGCACATGCGCGAGCAGGCGTGGCGCCACTGGGCGACGGTGACCGATCTCGCGGGCGCGCTCGTCCGCGAGCGGAACCTGCCGTGGCGCACCGCGCACCAAATCGTCGGCATCCTCGTCCGCGTCTGCGAGGACAAGAAGGTAGGACCCGACGGCGTGACGCCGGCGCTCCTCGACGACGCGGCTGTCGCCTACCACGGCAAGCCGGCCGGTCTCGACGCCGCGCAGATCAAGACGGCCCTCGACCCGGGTCGCTTCGTCGCAGCCCGCACGATGCGCGGCGGCCCTGCGCCGGCCGAGTCGGAGCGCCAGGCGGTCTTCTTCGAGGACGGTCTCAGGGCGGACGAGGCTACGGTGACTGCTATCAATGCGCGGCTGGCCGCGGCCGCGCGCACGCTCGAGGCCGCCATTGACTCGATCATCGGGAGCTAAGGCCATGGTCAAGATCGTCCTGGCCCTGATGCTCACAATGCTACCGGGCGCCGCGCTCGCGCAGACGCCGGTTCGAGGTGGCACCGTGGTGCAGGCGATCGGCGCCGACCCGCCCACGATGAACCCGGGCACCACGACCGACACCCAGGCGTGGGCCCTCATGGGCAAGCTCTTCAACGGATTGACCTATCTCGACAACGACTACCGCAACTACCCGGACCTCGCCGAGTCGTGGACAATCAGCGCGGACGGGCTCACGTACACGTTCAAGCTGCGCCGCGACGTCAAGTGGCACGACGGCAAGCCTTTCACGTCGGAAGACGTCAAGTTCAGCTATACCGAGGTGCTGGCGAAATACCACCCGGTCGGCCGCCTCTCGTACTCGCTGGTCGCGGCGGTCGATACCCCCGATCCCTACACGGCCGTGGTCAGGCTGAAAGCGCCCTTCGGCCCCTTCATCCTGATGACGGCGCTCAATACCGGGGTTATCGTGCCGAAGCATCTCCTCGCGGGCCAGGACTTCGCGGCGGCCGAGTTCAACCGCAAGCCCGTCGGCACGGGGCCCTTCAAGATCGCGGAGGCGATCAAGGGCAGCCACTATGTCCTCGAGCGCAACCCCGACTACTTCAAGAAGGGCCAGCCCTATCTCGACCGCGTCGTCCTGCGCGTGATGCCGAATCCGGCCTCGCGCGTGCTCGCTTTCGAGAAAGGCGAAGTGGACGTGCTCTACTCTTTCTGGCTTCCGGTGGAGCAGGCAGGGCGGGTGAAGGCGCTGCCGGGCGTGGTCGTGAAGGAGTACATGCTCTTCCCTGAGGTCGTCACCCTCTTCTTCAACCAGAAGGCCTCGAAGCCGCTCGAGGACGTCCGAGTGCGCCAGGCGATCGCTCATGCCATCGACAAGAAATTCCTCGTGGAGAAGGGCTACTTCGGCCAAGGCCGCCCGGCGATCAGCCCGATCCCGTCGAATATCGCCTGGGCGCACAATCCCAAGGTGCCGGTCTACGACTACGACCCGGCCAAGGCCGCGGCAATGCTCGACGAGGCGGGCTACCCAAAGGGGGCGAACGGCGAGCGATTCACGCTCCGGTTCGTCTACGATCCGGCGAACTCCGCCGCGAACAAGGCCTCCGAGGTGGTCGCCCAGCAGCTCCGGGCCATCGGTATCAACGCCAGGCAGGTCCCGCTGGAGCGCTCGCTGATGCTGGAGAAGGTCTACAAGGAGTACGACTTCGACGTCCACATCCACAACTACACGACGTACGGCGACCCGGGCGTTGGCATCGCGCGCATCTACATCTGCGACAACATCAAGCCCGCCCCCTTCGCGAACGTCTCGCGCTATTGCAACCCGAAGCTCGACGAGATCTTCCGCCAGGCGGCCTCCGCGACGACCCAGGCGGAGCGCGCGAAGTTCTACTACCCGGCGCAGGAGATCCTGATGCGCGACCTGCCGGCCATCCCCCTCTTCGAGTACGCCGACACCAACGTCGCGCGCGGGCGAGTGCAGAACATCTTCAAGAGCCATTCGGCGCACGAGCGCTGGGACGGGGTGTGGGTGAGTGACGGGAAGTAGCCCGATGTTACCTGCCACCGCCACCGTCTCGGAGTCGCTGGCCGGCTGGATCGCCGCGCTCGTCTTCGACCGCCTGCCGGCCGAGGTGGTGAGGATGGCGCGGCGATGTCTCCTGGACACGCTCGGCTGCGCCCTCCAGGGCTCGACCACTCCCGAGGCGGCTCTCTTCCGCAAGGTCCGAGACGACCTCGGCGGCACCGGCCCATGCACCGTGTGGGGCACGCCGCGCGGCGCGGCGCCTCAGGCCGCTGCGCTTCTGAACGGCACGCATGCCCACCTCCGCGAGCTCGACGACATCGGCGGCGGCGGGCACGCGGGCGCCTGCCAGGTGCCGGCGGTGATCGGCGCCGCCGAGCTGACGGGGGCTGATGGCAGGGCGGTGCTGCTCGGCCTCGTCGCCGGGCACGAGATCGCCTCCCGCCTGTCGGACGCCGCGAGCTACGACACCATGACGCTTCACGGCTGGCATACGACCGGCGTCTACGGCGCGCTCGGCGCCGCGGCGGCCGCCGCGCGGGTGATGGCGCTCGACGCGTCGGGCACGGCCCACGCTCTCGGCCTCGCGGGCTCGTACGTCGGCGGCACCTGGGCCTTCATGGCGGACGGCGCCATGAGCAAGCGCGTGCATCCGGGCAGGTCGGCTGAGACCGGGCTGACGGCGGCGGTGCTCGCGCGGCGCGGCGTCACGGGGCCGAGCGAGGTCCTCGACGCCGCCTGGGGCGGGCTCTTCGAGACGTACATGCCGGGCAAGGCCGACGCGCAGGCGCCGCTCAAAGACCTCGGAGAAGGTTTCCGCATTCTGAAAAAAGGCGTCAAGCCCTACCCGGTCTGTTGGGGAATCAACAGCGCCGCGGATTCCATGCTCAAGCTCCGGGCCGAGCACGCGCTGACCGCCGGGTGCATCCGCCGCGTGCGGGTGGTCCTCTCGGAGATGAGCCGCAGGATGATCGGCACCAAGCGCGTCAACACCGTGCTCGACGCCCAGATGAGCGCGGCCTATGCGCTCGCCTGGATCATCCTCCGCGGGCGCCTCACCCTCGACGAGTTCACTCCAGAAGCGCTCCGTGCTCCCGAGGTCCGCGCGGTGATGGGGAGGATCGATCTCGAGGTAGACCCGGCCGCCCACGGCGAGCGCCAGACAGTGGAAGTCGATACCACAGACGGCCGCCGCTTGTCCTCCCGGATCGAGATTCCCCGCGGCCACTGGGACGCGCCGCTCACCGACGCCGAGCTGCGCGAGAAATTCCTCTCGCTGGCTGGCGCTGTCCTGGGCTCTCGCGCTGAAGCTGCCGCCGGTCTCGTGGACAGGATCGAGTCGCCGGGGGCGCTCTCAGAGCTTATGGCGCTGCTCCGCGCCTAGCCGTGCTCCAGTTCATCGGCCGGCGGCTCGTCAGCCTCGGCCCGCTCCTCGTCGGCATGGTGGTGCTGGGCTTTGCCATCATCCAGCTGGCTCCTGGCGACCCCGTCCAGCTTCTCGTCGGCGATTACCCGGCGCCGCCGGAATACGTGAAGCAGGTGCGCGAGCGCTTCGGCCTCGACCAGCCGCGCTGGGTCCAGTTCGCCCGCTACGCGGGGCAGGTGGTGCGCGGCAACCTGGGCTACTCGTTTTTCTACAACGAGCCGGTGCTCGACCTGCTGACTGGCCGGCTCGGCGCGACGCTCCTGCTGATGACATCCGCCCTCGTCATCTCGACCGTGGCCGGAATCGGCCTCGGTATCGCGTGCGGCCGGCGGCCGGGCAGCACGACCGATCATGCCCTCATGGTCGTCGGCCTCGTCGGCTACTCGCTACCCGTCTTCTGGCTGGGCCAGCTCCTTCTCATGGGGTTGGCGCTCAAGCTCGACCTCTTTCCGACGCAGGGCATGCGCGGCGTGCTCTTCGGGCTGGGTCCCGCCGGCCGCGCGCTCGATGTGCTTCACCACCTGGCGCTGCCTGCGCTCACGCTGGCCACGCGCTACCTCGCCCTCAACGTCCGGCTGACGCGGGCGAGCCTGGTCGAGGTCGGCGCCCAGGACTATCTCCGCACGGCGCGGGCCAAGGGGCTCTCGGAGCGCATGGTCATCTACAAGCACGCGCTCAGGAACGCGCTCGTGCCGGTCGTGACGATGATTGGGCTCAACGTGGGGCATCTCGTGGCGGGCGCGGTGCTGACCGAGACCGTCTTCGCCTGGCCCGGGCTCGGGCGCCTGATCTTCGATTCGATCCTTCACCGCGACTATCCGGTGATGCTGGGCGGACTCCTCGTCGTCTCGGTCTGCGTGGTCGTGGGCAACCTCCTCGCGGATCTGGCCTATGCCGTGATCGATCCGCGCATCAGGCTGGAGGCGCGCTGACGATGGCTTCCTCAGATCCCCTCTCCCCCACTGGGGGGAGGGCCGCAGTTCGAGCTGAAACGCTCGCCTCGAGCGGTGAGGCGAGGGCTGAGAGGGTGGGGGGGAATATGGCGCGCAGGCTGATCCGCCGCCCACTCGGCCAGCTCGGCCTCGTCGGCGCGGGATTCTTTATCGCCATCGCCGTCATCGGGCCGTGGATTGCCCCCGCGGATCCCTTCGCTCTCGGCTCGGGCGCGCTCCTGCCGCCGGGACGCGGGCACTGGCTCGGCACCGACGACCTCGGCCGCGACCTTCTCTCCGGCGTGCTCTACGGCGCGCGCGTCTCGCTGCTCGTCGGGCTCGCGGCGGCTGGAGGCGCCATCCTGATCGGCGTCAGCGTGGGCGCCGCGGCGGGATACTGGCGAGGGCGTCTCGACGAGGTGCTGATGCGCCTGACCGAATGGGTGCTCGTGGTGCCGCAATTCCTCATCGTGCTGGTCGTGGCGGCGATCTTCGGTGCCGACCTCCGGCTGGTCGTCATCGTGCTAGCATTGGTCGGCTGGCCGACCGCCGCGAGGCTCACGCGAGCGCAGTTCCTCTCGCTGGGCGACCGCGAGTTCGTCGTCGCGGCGCGCGGCCTCGGCGCCTCGGACCCACGCATCATCGGCCGCCAGATTCTTCCCAACGCCCTGCCGCCCATCGTCGTCGCCGGGTCGCTCCAGATCCCTGCCGCCATCCTGGCAGAGGCTTCGCTGCGCTTTCTCGGGCTCAGCGACCCGCACGTTCTGTCCTGGGGCGGGATGCTCAACCAGGCGCAGAACTTCCTCCAGCAGGCATGGTGGATGCCCTTCTTTCCCGGCGCGGCGATCTTCTTCACCGTGCTGTCGTTCAACCTGGCGGGCGAGGCGCTCAACGAGATGCTCGACCCGCGCGCGCGGACGGCGGGGCTTTGACAGTGGCGCGCGCGGCGGCGGATCCGGTGCTGGCGGCGCTTCGCCGGGTGGGCTACTTCCAGTCGGTACCGGCGGCCGAGCTGGCCCGGCTCGCGCGCCGCTGTCGCCAGCGCGCGCTCAAGCGGGGCGAACACGCATTCGAGGAAGGAGACGCGTGCCGGGAGCTACTGGTCGTCGCCGAGGGCGCCGTCGAGATGCGCCAGGTCTCGTCACGGGGTCGCGAGCAGGTCCTTCACGCCGAGGGCGCGAGCGCGACGCTGGGCGAGGCGCCGCTGTTCGACGGCCAGGGGTATATCGCCTCCGCCGTCGCCGTCGAGTCCACGCGCATGGTGCTCGTCCCCAAGGAAGCCGTCCTCGACCTCTGCCGGCGCTATCCTGCCGTCGCGCTGGCCATGCTCGAGGCCATGGCGAAGCGGGTCCGGCGCTTCGCTGGCCTTGTCGAGGATCTGGCCTTCCGCCAGGTCACCGAGCGCCTGGCGCGCCACCTCGAGGCGAGCGCCGCCGCGTCGGGCGTGCCGGTGGCGCCGGGGACCGTCGTCGATGTCGCGCTGACACAGGAGCAGCTCGCCGGACGCCTCGGCACGGTACGAGAGCTCGTCTCGCGGGCTCTCTCCCAGCTCGAGCGTGCCGGCGCGATCACCCGTAACCGCGCACGCATCGTCATTCTCGATCCCGGCCGCCTCGCAGAGGCGGCGCGAGGCGGCGCTCTCACGTGACCTAGGTCACAGACTTCGCGCGTGCCTGTCGGCATACTGTCTCCATTGACTCGACCGGACAGGAGGAAGCCATGAAAAGCTCGCTCGTGATCGCTCTCGGATCGACGGCGCTGGGCGCCGCGCTCGTCGCCGGCGGCGTCTGGGCCCAGGGCCCGCAGCCGATGCAGCCGGGTCAGATGCAGCACGGCCAGATGCAGCACGGCCAGATGCCACAGGGCGCCATGCCACACGGCGGCATGTCTCAGGGCATGCACCAGATGCATCACACGATGGGTGACGGCGCCATGCAGCCGGGACAGGGCGCCTTCGGGGCGATGGCCGAGGTGGTGCGGACGCTCGAGGCGGATCCCGCCACCGACTGGTCCAAGGTCGACATCGAGCGCCTCCGCCAGCACCTGATCGACATGGACGAGGTCGTGCTGCGCGCATCGGTCAAGGCGACGCAGGTGCCTGGCGGCCTTTCGATGGAGATCACGGGAGCCGGCCGGACCGCCCAGTCGATCCGCGCCATGGTCATCCCGCATACCGCCGAGCTCGACGCCATGCCCGCGTGGTCAGCCAAGGCTGAGGCCGTCCCGGACGGTGTCCGGTTAATCGTGGTCGCCCGCGATCCGGCCGACGCCAAGACGGTGGCGCGCATCCGCGGCCTGGGCTTCGCGGGCCTTCTCGTCCAGGGCGGGCATCACGGCCCCCACCACCTCGCCATGGCCAAGGGAGAGATGCCGGCCACGCACAAACACTAGCAGGCCGATCCGCGGATGGGGGGTCACCCTCACCCTGCCCTCTCCCTCGCCGAGGGAGAGGGAGCCATTTCACCCCGGAACCGTTTCGATCCCCTCGCGGGTCGAGACATTTCTCTTCCCTCGCCCCCGGAGGGGGAGAGGGCAGGGTGAGGGGGGCGCGGCTAGACACGTGCGCTGCGTGTTGGTATGGTCGGGCGGTCAATGGGCGCGAAATACTTCGGGGCCTCGGTCCGCCGCAAGGAAGACCCGCGCTTTCTCCGCGGCCAAGGCCGCTACGTCGACGACATCAAGCTGCCGCGCCTGCTCCACGCGGCCTTCGTCCGGAGCCCCCACGGCCACGCCAGGGTCCTCTCGGTAAAGACGGACGCAGCGCGCCGGCTCCCCGGCGTGGCGCATGTCTTCGCTTTTGCCGACCTCGAGCGCTGGATGAAGCCGCTGCCGCTCTTCGGCGCCGTCCCGCCGGGGCTCGCCGCGCGCGTGGACGTCACGATGAAGCAGCTGCCGCAGCTCGCCATGGCGCGCGATCGCGTGCGCTTCGTCGGCGAGATCGTGGCCATGGCGCTGGCGGAGAGCCGCGCCCTCGCCGAGGACGCGTGCGAGCTGGTCGAGGTCGAGTACGAGCCAATCCCCGTTGTCACAGATATGGTCGCCGGCGCCCTGCCCGGATCCCCCGTCCTCTATCCGGAGTGGGGAGACAACGTGGCGGTGTTCTTCGAGACCGGCTTCGGTGACGTCGACGCGGCGTTTGCCCAGGCCGACGTCACGGTGCGCGAGCGCTTTGACATCCAGCGCTATGTCGGCATGCCCATGGAGACGCGCGGCGTAGTCGCCCAGTGGGATGCGCGCGACGGCTCCCTGACCGCCTGGAACGGCACGCAGGTTCCTCACTTCGTCCAGCAGGGGCTCTGCTCGGCGCTTGGTCTTCCGCCCCACAAGATCCGCGTCGTCGCGCCCGACGTGGGTGGCGGCTTCGGCACCAAGGCGAGCGGCTACCCCGAGGACCTGCTGATCCCCGCGGCCGCCATTGCCGCGCGGCGCCCCGTGAAGTGGACGGAGGACCGGCGCGAGCACATGATGGGATCCGGCCACGCGCGCCACCAGGCGCATGACATCGAGATCGCGGCGCGGCGCGACGGCACCATGCTGGCAGTGCGCGACAAGATCTGGCTCGACCTGGGCGCCTACAACTGCTGGGGCATCGTGCTGCCGTACAACACGGTCGCCCACCTCCTCGGGCCCCACCGCGTGCCCAACCTGCGCGTCGAGTGCCGCGGGATTGTGACCAACAAGACGCCGAACGCGCCCTACCGCGGCGCGGGAAGGCCCGAGACCGTGTTCGCCATGGACCGGATCGTGGACTGTCTCGCGCGCGAGCTGCGCATGGACCCGGCCGAGCTCCGGCGGAAGAACTACCTGACGCAGGCCGACATGCCCTACGAGCTCGACATTCCGTACCGCGACGGCAACCCGCTCGTCTACGACAGCGGCGATTTCAAAGCGGCACTGGAGGCCGCGCTTTCCGCGGTGGGCTACGAGGCACTGCGGAAGGAGCAGATGGAGCTCCGGCCGAAAGGTGTATACCGCGGCATCGGCATCTCCGGTTACGTCGAGGGCACGGCCATCGGGCCCTACGAGGGCGCGACGGTGAGGCTCGATGCCTCGGGGCATGCCGTCATCGCCACCGGCGCCTGCAGCCAGGGACAGGGGCACGAGACGTCTTTTGCCCAGATCGCCGCGGACGCCTTGGGCATTCCGCTGGACTGGGTCACCGTTGTCGGCGGAGACACCGCCGCCATCCCTTTCGGCGTCGGCACCTTCGCCTCGCGGAGCGCCGTGAATGCGGGCAGCTCCATCCACGTCGCCGCCGGCAAGGTGCGCGAGAAGATCGCGCTCGCCGCAGCGGCGCTCTTCGAAGCCGCGGCCGCCGATATCGAGATCGCCGACGGCACAGTCTCGGTGCGCGGGGCGCCCGCCTCGTCGGTGCCGCTCGGGCGCGTGATCCAGGCGGCCATCCCCAGCTTTGCCAAGCCCGGCGTCGCCTCGCCGGACTTCGAGGCGACGGTGTACCATCACCAGCCGACCGTCACCTATACGAGCGCCGTCCACATCGCGCAGGTCGAGGTGGACCCAGGCACCGGCGCCGTCAGGCTGCTGCGCTATCTCGTCGCTCACGACTGCGGCAGGGCCATCAACCCGACTATCGTGGAAGGGCAGATCCACGGCGGAGTCGCGCAAGGCGTGGGCGGGGCGCTCCTGGAAGAGATGGTCTACGACGAGCAGGCGCAGCTCCTGACGGGCACCTTCATGGACTACCTCGTGCCGACCGCCATGGAGGTGCCGCCCATCGAGACCGTCCACCTCGAGTACCCGTCGCCGCGCAACCCGCTCGGCGTCAAAGGCCTCGGCGAGGGCGGCGCCATCTCGCCTCCCGCCGCCATCGCCAACGCCGTCGAGGATGCGCTGGCGCCCTTCGGCGTACGAGTCACGCGCACGCCTCTCGGCCCCTCGGTGGTCCTGGGCCTCCTGGAATCGGCCAGGAAGCCGTGAAGCCGCCTCCGTTCGAATACGTCGCCGCCTCCAGCGCGGCCGACGTGGTCGAGGCGCTCAGGCGTCACGGCGACGACGCCAAAGTCCTGGCGGGAGGCCAGAGCCTCATTCCCATGCTCGCGCTGCGGCTGGCGCGGCCGTCCGCGCTCGTGGACATCAACGGCTGCAGCGACCTCGACGGACTCGCGGAGTCGGGCGGCACGCTGACCGTCGGGGCGCTCGTGCGCCAGCGCGCTCTCGAGAAATGGGCTGCCACCCACTCGCCGCTCTTCGCGGAGGCGCTCCGCTGGGTGGCGCATGCGCCGATCAGAAATCGCGGCACCGTGGTGGGCAGCCTCGTCCACGCGGACCCCGCCTCCGAGCTGCCGGCGCTCCTGCTCTGCCTCGATGGCGAGGTCACGGCGCGGCGCAAGGGCGGCGAGCGCGTGATTCCGGCCGACAAGCTCTACGTGGCCCCGTTGACAACGTCGCTCGAGTCCGACGAGGTCGCGACGGCGGCGCGCTTCACGCTGCTGCCGGAGGGCGCGGGCTGGGGCTTCGCCGAGGTCGCGCGGCGTCACGGCGACTTTGCCCTGGTGGGCTCCACAGCGGTGCTGGCGCTCGACGGCGCGGGGGCCGTGTCGCACGCGCGGCTGGGCTTTTTCGGCGTGGGCGGCACGCCGGTCAGGAGCGCGCCGGGTGAAGCCGCCCTCATGGGCCAGCAACCGACGGCGGCGCGCGTCACTGAGGCCGCGAGAGCCGCCGCGGCGGCGCTCTCGCCGGACGGCGACATCCACGCCTCGGCAGGGTACCGCAAGACGGTCGCCGCGACCCTCGCGGAGCGGGTGCTCGCGACCGCGCTGTCGCGCTGCCGGAGGGCAGGATGAAGCGCCCACTGCGGTTGAAGGTGAACGGAAAGGAGTACGACCGCAGCGTGGACGTGCGCTCGACGCTCGCGGACTTCCTGCGTGAGGACCTGGATCTCACCGGCACCCACGTCGGCTGCGAGCACGGCGTGTGCGGCGCCTGCACAGTGCTCGTCGACGGCGAGCCTGTCCGCGCCTGCCTCATGCTGGCGGTCCAGGCCGACGGCCACGAGGTCGGCACGATCGAGGGAGTCGCGCCGTCCGGCGAGACGCTGCATCCGCTCCAGGAGGCCTTCTGGGCCAAGCACGGCCTCCAGTGCGGCTATTGCACGCCGGGGATCATCATGAGCACCTGCGCGTTCCTTCGGGATTGCCCGGCGCCGACGGACGTTGAGATTCGCGAGATGCTGGCCGGCCACCTCTGCCGGTGCACCGGCTACCACTTCATCGTCGAGGCCATCGCCGAGGCGGCGCGGGCGCTCGCAGGCTCCGGGCCGCGGCCCGCCCATGCGGCCTGTGACGATCCCTCATCGCAGGAGCAGGATCGTCCGTCGACCTGAATCAGAACCGGGCGGTGTTCCGCGGCCGGCTGAGGGGGGACCATGGAGTTCCCGGGGCGTCCTCCACTCCGACGCGCGGATTCCGTGGTCCCGAAGAGCTAGCGGGCGCTCGGATGAGACTCATTTTTCGTGGAGCAGGAACACCATGCCGTGACCTTGTCGATCAGCGCGAGCCGGATTCACCCGCTCCCGCCGGTCGCGACACGTGCTACGCTCCTGCCGAGACGGACGCGGCAGTACGCGCTGCTGGCGCCAGGGAGGACAGATCGATCTCCAGACACCTCCTGTCCCGCCTACCGGCTCGGCGCTGAGCGGCCGGCGCTGGCGCACTCGTGGAGGCACCTGTGGTGGCCACTCTCGACGCCGAGGAGTTGACCGTCTTTCTCGCCGACGTGGTGGATGGCGGCCGCCACCGAAGCAGGCGGGCCGAGTTCAAGCGGAGATGACAGGATGAACTCACGGATTACGGGATTGCGAGTGGCATCCGTTGTGTTCGGTCTGATGGCCATCGCGCAACTGGTACGGCTGGTGATACGGCCAGAGGTCCTCGTCGCCGGTCATCCAATGCCGTTGTGGCCAAGTGTGTTGGCTCTCATCTTTTTGAGCGCTTTGAGTCTTTGGATGTGGACACTCGCGCGGACGCCGACCCCATGAACGAAATCGGCGTTGCCGGCGCTCAGCGTGACGATCAACGAGACAGCGACCTCAGAACGGGGCTTGACGAGGAACCTTGCGCTGTCTACCAGGAAACAGTCGGCAAGATCCTCGCCCTCCTCGACCCAGACGTCAGCTAAGCTCAGCATGCAGCCGACGGCCTTCGGCCGCTGGTGATGCTGAGCGTCACAAACATGAACACCGCCGCCGCTATCTTGGTTCCTGTAGATGCTCCTACCGAGCGCGAGGCCGCCCGCGCCTTGATTTCTGAGTACCTTCGGTGGATCAGTGACACTGCCCTAGCAAACTATGCCTTGTCGTTCGATATCGATGCGATGGTGCGGTCAGACATTGAGGATCGTTCGAAGTTCTATCCACCATCTGGACGCTTCTATTTGACTCGACACTCAGGCAGCTATGTTGGTGTAGGTTGTCTCAAATGTTTGTCTCCTACTGTCGGCGAAGTTCAACGAATGTATGTTCAACCTCGGGCGCGCGGCATTGGCGCCGGCCGGTTGCTTGTCGAGCAGCTGGTGAAAGATGCCCGAACCCTCGGGTACAAGACACTGCGGCTCGAAAGCCTTAAAGTCCTGGCGGCGGCCCACGCGCTCTATCGGTCAGTCGGCTTCGTCGAAATCGATCCTTACTCCGAGAACAGCATGAAGGCGTATCAACCCCAGGAAATGTTTGAGGCGTATCGCGCGAGCGCCGTATTCATGGAACTGAACCTCTGATGGGCGTGGGTTTCGGCGCGGGAGGAGTTGAACATGTTCAGGAGGATTCCATGGCAAGACGTGTGCAAGTTCCTTGCAGGCGCTTTCTTCGTGAACTCGGGACTCCTTTCTATCTCTACCTGGCCCGCGTTTCGGTGCCGATCTTGGGCACGGGCGTCATCGAGACGCCCGCGGTCAGCGGCCTGCGCTCCAATATCCATGCCGTTGTCTTCTTGACTTTCTTCTACCTCGGTTTCATTCGAAAGTGGGGAAGCCATTCGATCGAGTGAACGACGACGACCGTGCTTGTCGTCGTTGAGGCCCGGCTCCTCACTTGGGCGACGAGGCGCTTGTGCGACTGGCGTTGGTCTATGAACGCGTGGTCCCTTCTCATGGGAGGTCATCCGTGATCATTGCCCTGGCGTCGCCTCGTATCGCCTCAACTCTTGATGAGGGCCTGGACAAGATCAAGCGGCTCCTGTCCGAAGCTTCGGCGCAAGGCGCGGAGATCGTGTGTTTCCCGGAAGCTTATCTCCCGGGTCTGCGGGGACAGGATTTTGAAGTATTGCCCTTTGATCAGAGGCAGCAGGAACGGGTACTCCAGGCCGTGGCGGAGTGGGCGCGAACGTACGCGGTAGCCACTGTCCTCGGGATGGAAAGGATCACGGAGGCGGGCCGGCAGATTGTCTCCTTTGTCATTGACGCCCGGGGCCAGATTCAGGGATACCAAACCAAGAACCAGCTAGCCCCAACCGAAGATCAGTTCTATGTGCCCGGAGATACCCGGCGACTCTTCGAGATCAACGGGATCAAGTTTGGAGTGGCGATTTGCCATGAGGGCTGGCGCTATCCTGAGACGGTGCGATGGGTGGCGGTGCGCGGCGCCAAAATCGTCTTTCATCCCCACCACACGGGGAGTGATCACGAAGGTGTGCGTCTGACGGAGTGGGGCGCGGCCAGCGCGCCTTACTACGAGAAGGCGATGATGATGCGCAGTTTGGAGAACTCGATCTACTTTGCCAGTGTCAATTATGCTTTGCGCTTCCAGGAATCGGCGACCTGTCTCATCGCCCCGTCGGGCCAGTGCCAGGCGTACTTACCTTATGGGCAGGAAGGCGTACTGGTGCAGGCCATCAAAGCCGAGGAAGCAACCGGTTTGCTGGCCACTCGATACGCGCCCGAGCGCCAGCAAGAAGTCAGGCTGGAGTGAGCGCCCCACACCGCAGGCAGCCGAATGAGAATCCTTGGTTACGGGTAGCGCCGGCCATCTGGGCGAGGCGCTGGTTCGCACGCTGCGGAACACGAGCCATGAAGCCGTTGGTCTGGACGTCGTGGACTCGCCCTTCACGGACGATGTCGGCTCGATGAAGTCTTGCCGGGAGTGCGTGACGAGGTGGGGCTTGTGCAGGGTCGCCGTATGGAGGACCGCGTCCACTCCCCTCATGCATCGCCGCACATGGGCCCAGACTGACGGAAGGCAGCATGAGTGGAGGAGAGGAGCATGGGGCTTCTGACCGCTGACATGAAGCGAGTCGTCGGGGAGCAACGCCTCGGCTTCGTCGCCACGGTGTGTCCCGACGGTACTCCGAATCTCTCGCCCAAGGGCACCACAGCCGTGTGGGACGACGACCATCTCGTTTTCGCGAACATTCGGTCGCCGGGCACCATCGCGAATCTGCGACAGAACGCCAATGTGGAGGTGAACGTCGTCGATCCGCTCGTGCGGAAGGGCTACCGCTTCAAGGGCGTCGCCTCCGTTCTCGAATCCGGGCCCACCTACGACAAGGCGATCGCGTTCTACAAAAAGCGGGGCGTGGGCAACGCCATCCGGGAGATCGTCATCGTGCAGGTCCAAAGCGCGGGGCCGGTCGATTCGCCGGCCTACGATCTCGGCCTCACGGAAGACGCGGTGCGCGCGGGGTGGGAGCGCTACTGGCTTTCGGTTCGCGCCGCGGCAACCCCTTCGCCAACGGGGGAGTAGCGTTCGGTTCAGCAGCGCCGGGCCGCGGCCTTGACGGACGGGGATGAGGTCGGGCAGAGTGCGGTTCCTGGACCCCGGGCCCAGCGCTTTCACAAGCCAGAGCTTGCACCAGGAGGAAACGACATGCGCGCACGCGCCCTTGCCGGCAGTTTCGTCGCAGCGCTCCTCACCGTCCAGCTCCTGGCCCCTGCGGCCTGGGCGCAGAACGCCCTCGTGGTGAGCGTCTGGGGCGGCAACTGGAAGGACACCGTCGAGAAGGTGGTGGGCAAGGCCTTCACCGCCAAGACCGGCATCCCCGTCGAGTTCGAGGTGGGCGGGACCATCGACCGCCTGGCCAAGGCGCGCGTGGCCAAGGGCAATCCGCTCGTGGACCTGAACTTCACTACGAGCCACGTGGCGCGGCTCTACATCTCCGACGGGCTCTACGACAAGCTCGACATGGCGAAGATCCCCAACGCCAAGGAGATCGCCCGCGAGGCCATCCGGAGCGAGTACCACCTGGGCTCCTGGGCGTACGTGTACACCGTGGTCTACCGCTCCGACCTCCTGAAGGAAGAGATCACGAAGTGGAGCGATCTCTGGAGCCCCGCCCTCAAGGGCAAGATCGCGATGCCGGACTTCGACCCCTCGCACATCATCACGATCGCCGCGCTGATGGAAGGCGGCAACGAGACCAACTGGCAGAAGGGCGAGGAGAAGCTCAAGCAGCTCAAGCCGAGCATCGCCGCCTTCTATTCGACCGATGCCCAGAGCCAGGACCTGATGAAGACCGGCCAGGCGCCCGTGCAGGTGATGCTCTCGGTCAACGCCTACCACCTCCAGGAGCAGGGCATCGCCGTCAAGCTCGTCCAGCCGCGAGACTACCCCGGCATCGTCGGCATCGACACCATGGCCGTGATGGCCGGCACGAAGAAGGCGGACGCCGCGCTCCAGTTCATCAACCTCGCCCTGTCCAAGGAGATCCAGTCGGAGCTCGTCAAGGCGCTCAGGGCTGGCCCCGTCAACACGGGCGCCTCCGTGCCCCCGGGCCTCGCCGGGCAGCCCGGCATCTTCGTCACGCCCGCCCAGTGGAAGGAGCGCGGCTACATCATGAACGACGAGGTGCGGGCCAAGAACCTGCCCGGCTGGCGCGAGTGGTTCACGGCGAACATCGTCAAGAAGTGAAGCTGCTGCTGGCGCCGGCCGTCGTCGTGCTCGCCGTGTTCGCGGCGGCGCTCGGCGCGCTGTTCCGGTGGAGCCTCCTCGAGTTCATCCCGGGGTCGCTCCGACCCGGCGGGCTCACGCTCGCGAACTTTCGGAGCGTGCTGGCGCCGCAGTACCTCGACGCCGTGTGGGACACGGTGCTCCTGAGCGCGGCGACGACCGTGCTGACCCTCGTGCTGTCCTACCCGATCGCCTACGCGCTGGCGCGGACGCCGTCGCGGCGGGCGCGCTCGGCGCTGCTCGTCCTCACGCTCGCGCCGTTTTTCACCGGCGCCATCGTGCGGACGTACGCCTGGGTGCTCGTCCTCGGCAATGCCGTCGTGACGTGGCCGGTGCCGATGCTGTTCACCGAGCGCGGTGTCTTGGTCGGCCTCGTCCATTTTTCCATGCCGTCCATGATCCTCATTCTGGCCGCGGCGTTGAGTCACATCGACCCGGCGTACGAGCGCGCAGCGGCCAGCCTGGGGGCGCGGCCCGCGCGCGTCTTCTGGCGGGTGACGCTGCCGCTGTCCATGCCCGGCATCGTCTCCGGTGGGCTCATCGTCTTTGCGTGGACGCTCAGCGCCTTTGCCACGCCCGAGCTCTTGGGCGGCGGCAAGGTCAAGATGATCGCCAACGTCGTCAAGGACCTCGGGCTCGACTCCTTCAACTGGCCCGGCGCCGCGGCGTTCGCCATGCTCGCGCTGGCGCTGACGCTGGCGCTCTTGGTCGGGCTGGGCCGGCTCACGGCGGGGCGCGCGGCGTGATCCTGCGCCTGGCCGTCCTGGCCCTCGCCGCCTTCCTGACCGTGCCCACGGCGGTCGTGATCGCGGTGTCGGTCAATCCGACCGCCATCCTCTCCTTTCCGCCCGCCGGCTTCTCGCTGCGGTGGTACGTGAACGTGCTCACGTACCCGCAGTTCCAGCGGGCCGCGCTCAACAGCGTGCTCGTCACGGCCTGGGCGGTGGCGCTCGCGCTGCCGATCGGGACGCTGGCCGCGCTGGCACTCGAGCGGGCGCGACTGCGCGGGCGAAACCTCTGGGCCGCGGCGCTACTCTCGCCGCTGGTCGTGCCCGGGGTGGCGGCGGGGCTCGGCTTCCTCATCTTAGCATCCTCGCTCGGCCTGCTCCGGAGCCGGAGCGTCCTGATCGCCGCGCACGTCGCCCTCGTGCTGCCCTTCGTGGTGCGCTCGGTGTGGGTCAGCGTGCGCAACCTCGACCCCGCCCTCGAGCGCGCGGCCGCGAGCCTGGGCGCGACGCCCTGGCGGGCCTTCCGCCGCGTGACCCTGCCGCTGCTCCGGCCCGGTCTCTTCGCCGGGGCGCTCTTCGCCGTCGTCGTTTCGCTGAACGAGTTCGTCGTATCGCTGTTCATCTCGAACCGCGTCACCGAGATCCTGCCCGTCGCGATGTTCAGCTACGTCGTCAACTACACCGATCCGACGATCGCGGCGCTCTCCACCCTCTTCATCCTCGCCACCTTCCTCGTGGTCTGGGCCGCCGATCGCTACCTGGGGCTCGGGCGCGTGTTCCTCCAGCACTGACCGCCATGGCCAGGCCCGTCGTCGAGCTCGTGGCCTGCACCAAGGACTACGGCGGCCTCCGCGCCGTGGATGCGCTCGACTTGGCGATCTTCGAGGGCGAGTTCCTGTCCCTCCTCGGGCCTTCGGGCTGCGGCAAGACCACGACGCTCAACCTGATCGCAGGCTTCGTCGAGCCCACCGCTGGGCGGATCCTCATCGACGGCGAAGACGTGACGAGCCGGCCTGCTCACCTCCGCGGCCTCGGCGTCGTCTTCCAGTCCTACGCCCTCTTCCCCCACCTGTCCGTGTTCGAGAACGTGGCGTTCGGCCTCCGAGAGCGGCGCGTGCCCGCGGCCGAGATCGGCCGCCGCGTGGGTGACGCCCTCGAGCTGGTCCGTCTGGACCGCCTCGGACGCCAGCGACCCGCCGAGCTCTCGGGCGGGATGCAGCAGCGCGTGGCCCTCGCCCGGGCCCTGGTCTACCGCCCGCGCGTGGTGCTCCTCGACGAGCCCCTCGCCGCGCTGGACAAGAAGCTGCGCGAGGGGATGCGCAACGAGCTGAGAGCCATCCAGCGCTCGGTCGGGATCACCACGGTGTTCGTCACCCACGACCAGACCGAAGCCCTCGGCCTCTCGGACCGCATCGCCGTCATGAGCCGCGGGCGAATCGAGCAGCTCGGTCCGCCGCGCGAGATCTACGAGCGGCCGGCCAGCCGCTTCGTTGCCGACTTCATCGGCGCGTCCACGGTTTTGCGGGGTCGCGTCGTCGCGCGGGACCTGGTGGCCCTCGTTCCCGACCTGACCGTCCGCGTCGCGGCCGATGAGACCTTCCGGGAGGGCCAAGAAGTCGAGCTCGCTATCCGGCCGGAGCGCGTGCGGCTGGCGGGGGGGCCGGGCGAGTGCACGGCCGAAGCGCGTATCGAGGGGCTCGTCTACCAGGGCTCGATGACTGAGGTGAGTGCGCGGCTCAGCGATGGTCAGCGTATCCTCCTGTTCGTGAGCGAGCCCGCGCCGATGCCGCTCGCCCCGGGGCAGATCGTGCACCTCGAGCTGCCGCCCGATGCGTTCATGGTGCTCGCGTGACCGGGGCGGAGCGCATCGTGACCGGGCTCGAGGCGGCAGGCGTGACGCTGGCCGCATCGGTGCCGGACACGTGGATCGGCAGGTTGATGACCGCCGTGCGCGCGTCGAAGACGATCCGGGCGGTGGACGTGGCGCGGGAGGAGGAGGCGGTGGCCGTGGCCTGCGGCGCCAACCTCGCGGGCGGCCGGGGCGCCGTGCTCATTCAGAACGCCGGGCTTCTCAACTGTGGCGGCATCCTGGCCGGCCTCGTGAACCTCTATCGCATCCCATGTTTCTTCATCGTCTCGCTCCGCGGCGACGTCCGCGACCCCGTCTACTACCACGCGCCGAAGGGGCGGGTGACCGAGGCGACGCTCGGAGCCTGGCGACTGCCGCACGCCATCGCGGATCACGCCGGAGGTCTCGCCGCGCAGGTGAGCCGCGGTGTCGACTTCGCCGCGGAGTCGCGCGGGCCCTTCGTGCTGCTCATCAGCGGCGAGGATCTGGCGTGACAGGCCGGAAGCCCTTTCTCGATGCGCTCGTGGCCGCCCTCGCCAAAGACGACGTGGTAGTCTCCTGCCTGGGCGCGAACGCGCGGTGGCTGCCGCACATGAACGTGACGGTGCCCGTCTTCGCGCTCTGCGACTCCATGGGCGCGGCCGTGCCGTTGGCACTCGGCATCGCGCTCTCGCGCCCCGAGCGCCACGTGATCGCCCTCGAGGGCGACGGCTCGCTCCTGATGAGCCCCAACGTGCTCGCGACCGCGGCGGCGGCGCGGCCCGCCAACCTGACCATCGTCCTCTGGGTCAACGGCCACTACGAGTCGTCGGGCGGGCAGGCCCTGCCCGCGGCGCCGGTGGACTGGGTCGGGCTGGCGCGCGCCTCGGGCATCGGGAGCGTCGAGACCGTGAGCGAGCCCGCCGCGCTCGCGGCGGCGCTCGGCGGGGCCCGCGAGACCGAGGGCCCCGCGGTGCTGGTGCTGCCCATCGCGTTCGATCCGGCGGAGCGGATCCCGCCCTACTCGGAGCGCCCGGAAGAAATCCGGGCGCGGTTCACGCTCTAACAGGAAAGGAGCCGGACTGTGAAGATCGCCATCACCAGATCGTTCATGGGGGTCGCGGCTGTCGCGGCCCTTGCCGTGGTCACGGGCCCCGCGGCATGGGCGCAGCCCAAGGACGTGGTCATCGGCGTGCTCTACCCGCTGTCCGGGCCGGTGGCCCAGGCGGGCACGAGCCCCCACGACGAGCACTTCTCGACGGCGATGTTCGACTTCATCCGGGAGTTCCAGGCGAAGAAGGGCGTCAAGCTGCCGACGATCTCCCTGTTCTACGAGGACACGCTCTTCGGCTCCGATTCGGCAAAGGTCCAGGAGCAGCTGGCGGGCCAGCAGGGCTACAAGGTCGTGGAGAAGATTGCCTACCGGGCCCGCAGCACGGCACTCACCGCCGAGGTGCAGCGCCTGAAGGCCGGCGGCGCGTCGGTCCTGCTGCCGACCGGGTACACGAGCGACGCGATCCTGTTCGTGAAGACGGCGCGCGAGCTCGACTACGTCCCGCCGATGGTCATCGCCCAGGACGCCGGCTACATCGAGTCGGACTTCATCGCGGGCGTCGGGAAGGACGCCGAGGGCATCATGTCCCGCTCGGTCTTCTCGCTCGATCTTGCGGCCCGGAAGCCGCTCGTCGCCAAGATCAACGCGATGTACAAAGCCAAGATCAACAAGGACCTGAACGACAACACGTCGCGCTCGTTCACGGGCATGATCGTGCTGCTCGACGCGATCAACCGCGCGGGCTCGACCGATCCGGAGGCGGTCCGGAAGGCGCTGCTCGCGACGGACCTCAAGCCCGACCAGATGATCATGCCCTGGAAGGGCGTCAAGTTCGACGCCAACACGGGGCAGAATGAGCTCGGCACGCCGTTGATGACCCAATGGCGGGGCGGCCAGCTCAAGGTCGTCTGGCCGTTCGAGCTGGCCTCGGGGGACGTGCTGTACCCGCTGCCGAAGTGGTCCGACCGCAAGTAGCACGCGCGATCAGGGGGGGCGCATGGCTGACGGTGTTCGCATAGGCGTCGACGTGGGCGGGACATTCACCGACGTGGTGGCGTGGGATCCGGCGGGACGGATGGAATCGTGCAAGGTGCCGACCACGCCGGCCAACCCGGCGGAGGGGGTGCTGAACGGCATTGCCGCCCTCGCGACGGGGGCGTGGGTCTCGCTCGCCCACGGGACGACGATGGTCACCAACGCCATCGTCGAGCGGCGCGGCGCCCCCGTCGGCTTCATCACCACGCGGGGCTTCCGGGACGTGCTCGAGATCGCGCGCATGAGCCGGCTGCACCTCTACCGGATGGAACTGCCTGCCAAGGCCGAGCCGCCGGTGCCGCGGCGGCTGCGCCGCGAGATCACCGAGCGCGTGGCGGCCGACGGGACAGTGCTGGCCCGGCTGGCGCTCGAGGAGCTCGGGCCGATCATCGCCGACTTCACGCGCGAGGGCATCGAGAGCGTCGCTGTCTGCCTGCTCCACTCCTACGCGGCGCCCGCCCACGAGCAGGCGCTCCGGACGGCGCTCGAGCCCCACTTCCCGTACGTGTCGGTCTCGAGCGAGATCAACGCCGAGTTCCGCGAGTACGAGCGCGCCTGCACCACGGTGCTCAACGCCGCGGTCATGCCGCTGGCGGCGCGCTATCTCGACGACCTGGCCCGCCGCGTCGGCCCGAGGCCGCTCCATCTCCTGCACTCGGCCGGCGGCATGATGTCGGTCGAGGCGGCCAAGGCGCGGCCGCTCAGCATGGCCATGTCCGGCCCGGCCGGCGGCGTCGCCGCGGCGGCCCACACCGCTCGGGCGCTCGGACTCGGGCGCGCGCTGGCCTTCGACATGGGCGGCACGACCACGGACGTCTGCCTGATCGCCGACGGCGTCCCGGAAACGGCGGGGCAGCGGAAGCTCGGCGACTACCCGGCGCGGCTGCCCATGGCCGCCGTCGAATCCATTGGCGCCGGCGGCGGCTCCATCGCCCGCGTTGAGCCGACGGGCGCGCTCAAGGTCGGCCCGAGAAGCGCGGGCGCCGTGCCGGGGCCGGCCTGCTATGGCCAGGGCGGAACGGAGCCCACGGTGAGCGACGCCAACCTGCTCCTGGGCTACCTCAATCCGGACCGGGTCTACGGCGGCTCGATACGGCTCGACCGTCGGCAGGCCGAGGCCGCCCTGGGGCCGCTCGCGCAGCGCTTCGGCCTGTCGCTGGTCGAGGCCGCCCACGGCGTGGTCGAGGTGGCGAACGCCAACATGCTCCGCGCGCTCCGGCTCGTGTCGGTCCAACGCGGCTACGATCTCCGTGAGTTCGCGCTGATCGCCTACGGCGGCGCCGGCCCGCTCCACGCGGGAGCCCTGGCCCGCCAGGCCGGCATCGCTTCGGTGATCGTCCCCGCGCACTCCGGGGCCTTCTCGGCGCTCGGGTGCCTCGTCTCGCCGCTCCGCTATGATGCTGTCCAGACCCATCGCGCGAGGATCGAGGCCTGGGACGCCAAGGTAACCGAGGACCGATACCGCGCGCTCGAGGCGCAGTGCCTCAAACCCCTGCTGGATGAGGGGCACGCAATGGACCGCGTCGTCGTCCTCCGGAGCCTCGACTTCCGCTACGTGGGGCAGAACTACGAGCTCGAGGTCGGCTACCTCCCCGCAGGGCCCGCCGCGCTCAAGGCGGCCTTCGAGCAGCGCCACCGCCAGCTCTACGGCTATGCCACGGGCGAGAACGTGGAATGCGTCAACCTCCGCGTGATGGCGAAGGTGGTCGAGGAGCCCCTGCCGCTTCCCGCGCCGCCGTCCGGAGATTCCTCTGCGCCCGCGGGCTCGCACCGCGGCTACTTCCGCGAGACCGGGGAGGTCCTGATGCCGCGCTATGACCGGAGCACACTGGCGCCCGGGCGGACCGTGGCCGGACCCGCCATGATCGAAGACGACTGGTCGACGACGGTCATCTATCCGGGCGACCACTGCGTCGCCGACCGGCTCGGCAACCTCGCGATCGAGGTGGGAGGCCGCGCATGAGCGCCGCGCTGAGCCCCGTCACGCTGGAAGTCGTGCGAAACGGCCTCTACGCCATCGCCGAGGAGATGAGCGTCATCGTCATGCGCTCGGCGCGCTCGCCGCTCTTGAAGGAAGCGGGCGACCTGTCCTCCGCCTTGACTGACGCCCAGGGCCGGCTGATCGCCCAGGGGCGCGACATCCCGATTCACATGGGCGTCATGGGCTTCACCGTCAAGGAGTTCCTCAAGCGCATTCCGCCGGATCGGCTGCGCGACGGCGACGTCTGGTTCCTCAACCTGCCGGAGGTGGGCGGCAACCATCTGCCCGACGTCAAGGCGGTGCGCCCGGTCTTCTTCGAGGGCACGCTGGTCGCCTTCGCGATCAACCTCGCGCACTGGGCGGATATCGGGGGCGCCGTGCCCGGCAGCTACGTGCCGTGGGCGACCGAGTGCTACCAGGAGGGGCTCCGCATCGCGCCGATCCGTCTCTTCTCCAAGGACGGGCCCGAGAGGCCGGCGCTCGAGTTCGTGCTCTCGAACCTGCGCGGCCGGGACGAGCGGGAAGGGGACATCTTCGCCCAGTTCGCCGCCAACGACGTCGCCGCGCGCCGCCTGCACGAGATCTTCGCCCACTACGGCGCCGAGACGATCTCCGCCTGCTTCGACCGGCTGCACGACGAGTCGGAGGAACAGATGCGGGCCGCGCTCAGGGCTCTTCCCGACGGCACGTGGGAGGGCGAGGACTTCCTCGACGACGACGGCATCGAGGACCGGCGCATCCGCGTCAAGGTGCGCGTCGAGAAGAAGGGCGACGAGGCGACCTTCGACTTCACCGGCACCGACCCGCAGTCGCAGGGGCCCGTGAACACGACGTACTACATCGCCTGCTCGGGCGTGTACTACGCCATGAAGGCGCTGGTCGCGCCGGAAGCGCCGCCCAACGAGGGCTGCTACCGGCCGCTCCGTGTCATCGTGCCTCGCGGCACCGTGCTCTCGGCCGATCCCGACCGTCCCGTCGTCGGCGGCAACCACGAGACCTCGCAGCGCGTCGTGGACGCCATCTTCAAGGCGCTGGCTCCCGTGCTACCCGGCCGCGTCCAGGCGGGCGGCCCGACGACGGCGGGGCTCTTGATCCTCGGCGCGCGGATGCCGGACGGGCGCTGGGCGGTCTACTACGAGGTGCATGGCGGGGGCGAAGGGGCGACCGCATCGAAGGACGGCGCCTCCGCCATTCGCGTGCACATGTCGAACGTGATGAACACGCCCATCGAGGTGGTCGAGAGCGAGTACCCGCTCATGGTCGAGGAGCTGGCGCTCCGGCCCGACTCGGGCGGCGACGGCCGCCGCCGCGGGGGCCTGGGCTTCCGCCGCGCGTACCGGGTGCTGGGCTCCGACGTGACGCTCACGACCATGATCGAGCGGCGCATCGTGCCGCCGTACGGGCTCTTCGGCGGCAGGGACGCGCTGCCCTTCAGGATCACGCTGAACCCGGGGACTCCACGCGAGCGCGACATCAAGGGCAAGGAGACGATGAAGCTCGCCCAGGGCGACCTCGTCCTCCTCGAGACCTGCGGGGGCGGCGGCTACGGCGATCCGGCCGAGCGTCCGGCGGCAGCGCGCGAGGCGGACCGCACGGAGGGATACGTCGCATGAAGCTCGAGAACCGCGTCGCGCTCGTCACCGGCGCCGCCAAGGGCATGGGCCGGGAGATCTGCCTCACGCTGGCGCGTGAAGGCGCGGACCTCGTACTGGCCGCGCGCGATATCCCGCCGCTCGAGACGCTCAAGGGCGAGATCGAGACGCTCGGGCGCCGGGCTTTGGTGGTTCCCTGTGACGTCACCGACGAGGCGGCGGTCGAGCGGATGGTGGCGAAGGCGACGGAGGCCTTCGGCCGCATCGACATCCTGGTCAACGCCGCCGGAGTGACGGGGCCCATCGAGACTCCCGTGCAGGAGATCCGGGCGGAAGACTTCCGGAGCGTCCTCGAGGCCAACGTGGTCGGCACCTTCCTGCCCACCAAGCACGTGCTGCCGGGCATGATCGCGCGGAAGTACGGCAAGATCGTGAACATCAGCGGCACCTCGGGGCTGCGTGGCTACAAGTACCGCGCGGCCTACTCGTCCTCCAAGTGGGCGCTGCGCGGCCTGACCCGCACCGTGGCGCTCGAGGTCGGGCGACACAACGTCAACGTCAATGCCCTGCACCCGGGTATCGTGGCGGGCGACCGCATGGACAAGCTCTGCCGCGAGAAGGCCAGGACGCGCGGCTGGACTCCCGAGCAGGTCTACCAGGAGTACGTCGACGAAATGGCGCTCCGCCGCGTCACCGTCTCGCAGGACATCGCCAACGCGCTCCTCTTCCTCGTCTCGGACGACTCGAAGAACATGACCGGCCAGTCCGTGACGGTGGACGGCGGCTGGGACGTCTGAGCCCGGCATGGCCTATCGCGTGATCGGCGGGTCCCAGCCCCGGGCGGACGCCTGGGAGAAGGTCCGCGGCCGCCCCATCTACGCGGGCGACCTCGCGATGGCCGGCATGCTCCACGGCAAGATCGTCCGCAGCCCCTACGCCTCGGCGCGCATCGTTCGCATCGACACGAGCGAGGCGCGCGCGCTGCCCGGCGTCGTCGCGATGCTGACCCACGCCGACGTGCCGCAGAACGCGCTCCGCATGGAGCTGCCTGGGCGCATGGCCGAGGCGACGGCGGGGGCCGTCCTGGCCACGCAGCCGGTGCTGGCCGAGGGGCGCGTGCGCTTCCAGGGCGAGCCCGTCGCGGCCATCGCCGCCGAGACCCCCGAGGCCGCCGCCCTGGCGGCGGAGCGCGTGCGCATCGAGTACGAGCCGCTCCCTGGGGTATACGACCCGTTCGAGGCGATGGAGCCCGGCGCGCCCCACGTCCACGAAGGGGGCAACCTCATCCGCGCCTGGCACATCAGGAAGGGCGACGCCGGCGAAGGGTTGCGCCGTGCGGAGGTGGTCGTGGAGCGGACCTACCGCACGCCTTTCGTGGACCACGTCTACCTCGAGACCGAGACGGGCATCGGGTGGATCGACGCCGAAGGGGTGCTCGTCCTGCGCGTCAGCACCCAGGTGCTCGAGCACTTTCGCGACGTCGCCGAGGTGCTCCGTCTGCCCCACGGCCGCGTGCGCCTCGAAGGCGCCTACCTCGGCGGCGGCTTCGGCGGCAAGGAGGACGTGACCGTCGAGTGCCTGCTCGGGCTCCTCGTGTGGAAGACGCGGCGCCCGGTGCAGCTCGTGTTCTCAAGGGAAGAAAGCTTCATCGGGCACGGCAAGCGCCATCCGTACGTGCTGCGCTACAGAACCGGCGCCACGAGAGGCGGGGAGCTGGTAGCTCTGGAGGCCGAGCTCGTCTCCGATTCCGGCGCCTACGCCGCGCTCTCGCCGTGGGTGCTGCTCTACAGCCTCGTGACGGCGACCGGCCCCTATCGCGTGCCGCACGTCACGGTGGACGCCTTCACCGCCTACACGAACAACCCCATCGCGAGCGCCTACCGCACCTTCGGCTCCATCCAGACCTGCGTCGCCTACGAGGGGCAGATGGACGCGCTCGCGCAGGCATTGGGCATGGACCCGCTCGAGCTCCGCGAAAAGAACTTCCTCCGCAAGGGCGACAGCATCGCCACGGGACAGGTGATCGAAAGCGAGCCCAGGCTCGGCGAGACCATGCGGCGCGCGTGGGAGGCGCTGGGCCCGGCGCGTGCGGGCGAGGGGCCGCTTCGGATCGCGCGCGGGTTGGCCGCGTCCTTCACGCCCTACGGCCGCATGTCCTGGACGCGGGACTCGGCGTCCGCATGGGTCGGGATGGAGCTCGACGGCACGGCGGTGGTCCGCTGCGCCGCGCCCGACGTGGGCGGGGGGCAGACATCCTCGCTCTGCTCCATCACGGCGGAGGTCCTGGGCCTTCCCATCGAGCGGGTCACCGCCGTCGGCCGCGACAGCCACTTCACCCCGCGCGCCGGGACCACGACGGCGACGCGTCAGCTCCTCATGTCCGGCAACGCCGTGCTCAAGGCCGCGGGCGAGGTGCGCCGCCACCTGGTGGACCAGGCGGCCGAGATGCTCGAGGCGGCGCCGGAGGACATCGACCTCGTCGAGGGACGGGCCATGGTCCGCGGCGCGCCGGACCGCGCGGTGGGCTTTCCCGCGCTCGTCAAGGCCGCGACGGCCGCGGGGCGCCCTGTCCAGGCGCTCGACAAGTACGACGCGCCGTCGGCGCCCACCATCGATCCCGCCACGGGACAGGGCAAGCCTTTCAACGACTATACCTTCGGCACGCAGGCCGTCGAAGTCGAGGTAGACGAGGAGACGGGGCAGACCCGCGTGACCAAGCTCGCCGCCTGTTACGACATCGGCCGGGCGATCAATCGTCAGAGCGCCGAGGGCCAGATCGAGGGCGGGGCGGTGCAAGGGCTGGGGCAGGCCCTCCTCGAAGAGGTCGTGCTCGACAACGGAATCTCCAAGAACCCGCATCTCCTCGACTACAGGATCCCGACTTCTCTCGACGCGCCCGAGATCGTGATCATCATGCTCGAGTCGGGCCAGGGCTTGGGCCCCTTCGGCGCCAAGGGCATCGGCGAGCCCGCCATGACGCCGACGCCCGCCGCCGTCATGAACGCGGTCTCCCGTGGCGTCGGCGCGCCGCTCACTCAGTTCCCGATCACCGCCGAACGGGTCCTCGCCGCCCTCAAGAACCCCTCTCCCCCACCGGGGGAGAGGGCAGGGTGAGGGGGCGCAACCGTGCCCAGCTTCGAAGAGCGCTTCACGGTCAATGCCCCGCCCGAGGCCGTCTGGGCCTTCCTCCTCGATGCCAAGCGTCTCGCGCCCTGCATCCCGGGCTGTGACGATCTCGAGATCGTGGACGAGCGCACCTATCGTCTGCGGCTCACCGTCAAGGTCGGCTTCCTCTCGACGAGTCAAGACGTGCGCATGAAAATCGTCGAGGCGGAGCCGCCGCGCCGCCTGGTCTCTGAAGGGCGAGGTGAAGACAGCCGTCTGGGCAGCCGGGTCGACGTCCGCACATCGCTGGAGCTGTCGCCCGCCGGCGACGGGGTCACGGCCGTCGCCTACGCGAGCGATGTCACGGTCCTGGGCCGGCTGGGCTCCATCGGTGATGCCGTGATGAGGGTCAAGGCCAGGGAGCTGGCGGGAGTCTTCGCCCAGAACGTGAAGGCCGCCTTGGAAGCCGGAGCGTGATCCCCATCGACTTCACGCTGAACGGCCGGCCCTGCCGGGCCGAGGCGCCCGCCCACTGGACCGCTCTCGATCTGCTGCGCGACGGGCTCGCGCTCACCGGCACCAAGTACGGCTGTGGCGAGGGCGTGTGCGGCACCTGCACAGTGCTCTTGGATGGCGAGCCCGTTCGCGCCTGCCTGGTGCTGGCAGCGCGGCTCCGCGGCAGGGTTCTCGTCACCGTGGAAGGCCTCGATCGCGACGGGGAGCCCGATCGCCTCCAGGCGGCGTTCGCCCGGGCGGGCGCCGTCCAGTGCGGGTTCTGCACCCCCGGCATGCTGCTCTCGGCGCGGGCGCTCCTCGCCTCGAACGCGTCGCCGACAGCACAGGACGTGCGCGAGGCGCTCGCGGGCAACCTCTGCCGCTGCACCGGCTACACGAAGATCATCGAGGCCGTGCTGGCGGCCGCAGCGGAGCGGTGATGCGCTTGAGACCCTTCGCGCTCGCGGAGCCCGAAACCGTGCGGGAGGCCGTCGAGGTCCTAGCCCGGCTCGACGGCGGCGCGCGCATCATCGCCGGCGGGACGGCGCTGGTGCCGGCCATGCGCCTGGGTCTCGTCACCCCGGAGCGGCTCGTGTCGCTTCACAGGATACCCGGGCTCTCCGGGATCCGCGTGGACAGGGGCGCGCTCGAGGCCGGCGCCATGACGAGCCTGGCTGCGCTCGCGCGCCACGCTGCCGTGCGCTCGGGCTGGCCGCTCGTGGCGCAGGCCGCGTCCCGCGTCGCCACGCCGGCCATCCGCGCCACGGCCACGCTCGGCGGCAACCTTTGCTACGCGGAGGCGGCCTCTGACCCCGCGCCCGCTCTGCTGTGCCTGGAGGCGCACGTGCGGCTGGAGGGCTCCGCCGGCGAGCGCGTCGTGCCCATCGGCGAGTTCTTCACGGGCTTCTACGAGACGGCCGTCGCCGCGGGAGAGATCCTCACGGCGGTCCGCGTGCCGGCGCCGCCGGAGGGCGCCCGCACCGGCTATCTGAAGTTTTGCCCGCGGTCGGCCGAGGACAAGCCGCTGGTCGGGGTCGCGGCGCTGCTCGTCCTCGGCGCCGGGCTGCGCGTCGCCGATATCCGGATCGCCCTCGGCGGCGCCGCGCCCACGCCGATCCGCGCGGCGCGTGCCGAAGCGGCGGTGACGGGCCAGGCGCTCACCGATGCGGCCATAGGCGCCGCGGCCGACGCCGCCGCGGGAGAGGCCGAGCCGCTCTCGGACCTGATGGGCTCGGCCGACTACCGGAGGGAGATGATTCGCGTCTGGGTGCGACGCGTGCTGACGGCCCTGCGGGCCGGCCGGCCGCTGATCGGCGCTCCCGCTTGACACCCCGCGGATACTAGCCTGGTTAGAGCCGGTCGTGCCCCAGTTGTGCCCCCCAAAGGAGGGCTCTCATGGACGCTCGCGACATGTTCCTCCAGCAGCACAGCGCGATGCACTCGGCGGCCGTGGGCGGCAACAAGGCCTCGGCGGCGGAACGGACGCTGACGGGGCTGAGCGACGAGCAGATGCGCGTGCGCCCGCGCGAGGACCTCAACTCGATCGCGTGGCTCGTGTGGCACATCGCCCGGGCCGAGGACATCATGGTGAATCGGGTGCTCGGCGGCTGCCCGCAGGTCTTCGATGACGCGTGGGCCAAGCGCCTGGGCATCACGCGGCGAGACTTCGGCATCGGCATGTCGAGCGCCGAAGTCAGCGAGCTCACGCGGCAGATCGACTTGGGAGCGCTCCGCGAGTACCGGGACGCGGTCGGCCTCCGCACACGCGAGGTCGTCGGTGGCTTCAAGGCCCAGGACTGGGAAGGCGAGGTGTCGGCGACGGCTATGGAACAGGCGGCGGCGGAGGCGGCCTTCGGTGCCCGAACCGAGCCAATGGTGAAGGCCTTCACGGGCCGGCCGCGCGCGATGGTGCTGAGCGGCATCGCGCTCTTCCATCCGGCCGGGCACCTGGGAGAGGCCGTGACCGTGCGCGCGGCCGGGGGCTTCGGCACTGGCGTTTGACGCCGCGCCAACTCAGCATTTCCAGCGCAGGACTGTAGGCCGGCGAGAAGGGTCCAGATGCGAGGCGGCGACCCGCCGTTCGAGTTGAGCGGCGGCCCCGGCCGACGCGAGACGAGGACTGAGTACATCCCGCATGCACGGTGTATGACTGTCTCAGCCCTCGCCTCGGGGCTCCGCCCCTCAGCTCGAACCGCCACGAGCGAGCGGCCGAGGGAGCCAACGAAGCAGATGGGCCCTTATCGGCGGCCTACAGCGTCGGGCTCGAGAATTCTCCGCCGAGCGTGACGAGGCCCCAGGGCGCACCCTGGGCGTCCCAGCTAAAGCCGATGTGGGCGGCGAGCGCGTGCTGGTCGCGGAAGAGCCGCTGGATCGGGTAGCGGTCGTAGATGCCGTTGCCCCCCGCCAGGGCGTGCAGCGAGTCCACCGCTTCCGTGCAGAGATCCATCGCGTACGCGACGTTGCGCCGGCAGCGGAGCTTTTCCTCCATCGTCATGAGGCGATTGTCCTCGGCGGCGCGCTGAGCCTCCAAGCAGTCGGCCCGGCAGATCAGCCGCGCGGCGTCGATCAGCGCGCCCGCTCGCGCAACGCGGAGCTGCACGGCCTGGAAGTCCCGCATTCGGGCCGCCGTGTAGCTCGTGCTGCGCTCCGTGACGGCCTCGACCGTCAGCTCGAGGGCGGCCTGCGCGTTGCCGACGCCGGCGGCAGCCAGGCAGTGCGAGCTGATCGCGCCGATCGGCACGCGGTAGAGCGCGGCCGGGTTGACGCCAGCCCCCGGAAAATCGCTGCCTCCGCGCGCGAGATACATGCAGAGCGCGCGGTGCTCCGGCACGAAGACGTCGGTGGCGCGCACGGACTTGGAGCCGGTGCTCCGCATGCCGAGGACCTGCCAGTCGTCCACGATCTCGTAGTCGCTCTTCGGCACGAGGCACATGCGGTGGTCGACGATCCGGTCGCCGTCGCGGATGATCGCAGCGAGCATGGTCCAGTCGGACGGATCGACGCCGCTCGAGAAGTTCCAGAAGCCGCTGACGACGACGCCGCCGTCGACGCGGCGCCCCCGGCCCTGCGGGTAGGCGATGCCGGAGGCGATGAGAGCATCGGGGTTCTTCCCCCAGACCTCGTCCTGGGCGCGCGGGTCGTAGAGGGCGAGCAGCCAGTGGTGGACCGCGAGGTTCGCCACGTTCCACGCGGTCGAGGCGCAGCCCCGGCCGATCTCCGCCGGGACGTCGAAGAGCGCGACGAAGGGAAGCTCCATGCCGCCCCAGCGCCGGGGCTGGTGGAAGCGGAAGAGCCCCGTGCGGTGCAGATCGGCTTCCGTCTCCTTGGCCATCTGGCGGAGCGACTCCGCGCCGGCCGCTCGCTCGCGCAGCACGGGGACGAGGCTCCGCGCCCTCGCCATCGCCTCGTCGTAGCCCACGTCCGCAAAGCTCATCGGTGAGGTGAGGGTAGGACAACTCGCGGGGTGCGCGCAAGCATCCGTCCGCGCTACATCCGTCCGCGCTACACTGGCGCCGGCTCTATCCCCAGAGGAGGACACCATGGATCAGAACATGAAGAAGACCGTGCTGCGGATGATCCCCTACGGCCTCTACGTGCTGACGGCCACGGGGAAGGACGATGCGGTCGCGGCGGCGACGGTGAACTGGGTGACCCAGGCCTCGTTCGTGCCCCCGCTCGTGGTGGTGGGCGTCAAGGCCGATTCCCATGCGCACCCGCTCATCAAGGAGTCGAAGGCCTTCGCGCTCAACGTGCTGGGGAAGGACCAGGGGCCGATGGCGTTCACGTTCTTCAAGCCGGCGGTTCGCGATGGCCAGACGATCTCAGGCGAGCCGTTCCGCTGGGGCGCGACCGGCGCGCCCGTCCTCGAGCGCACGCCGGCTGCCATCGAGTGCCGCCTCGTCGACAGCGTCGAACGCGGCGACCATTCGATTTTTGTTGGCGAGGTCGTCGAAGTGGCGCTCGCGAAGCAGCCCGAGGGCCGGGCCGATGACGCGACGCTCTGGCTGAAAGACCTCGGCTCCAACATCTTCTACGGAGGTTAGCTCCCGGAGCAGGCGGTCCTCGATGGTCGCGCAGGGCGTCGAGAAGGGCCCGGATGCGAGGCGGCGAGCGCTGCGGCACCCCGAGGCGTACTCTCTGTACGTTGAGGGGCGCCGCAAGCCCGCCCCAGATTCTTCTAGATAGATGGCGCAGATGGGCCCTTATCGGCGCCCTGCTAGCCTTTGACGCTGCCGGCGGTCAGGCCCTCGACCATGTACTTCTGCAGATAAATGTAGGCCGCGATGACGGGCAGGGTGGTCAACACCGCTCCCGCCATGAGATAGCCCCAGCCGTAGACGTCGCCCGTGATGAAGCTCGAGAGCCCGACAGGCAGGGTGCGGAGCTTCACGTCGGTGATGAAGACGAGGGCGTAGAGGAACTCGTTCCACGACTGGGTGAACGCGTAGAGCCCGGCGGCAAGAACTCCCGGCGCGGCCAGCGGCAGGATGACGCGCCGGAAGGCGCCGAAGCGCGTGGCGCCGTCTATCATCGCTGCTTCCTCGAGCTCGATCGGGATGGATTCGAAGTAGCCCATGAGGAGCCACGTCACGAACGGGATGGTGAAGGACGGGTACGCGGCAATCAGGCCGCCCAGGCTGTCGGCCAGACCGAGCGTCCTGATCTGAGCGTAGAGCGGGATGAAGAGGATCGCCGGCGGCACGAGATAGGTGATCAGCACGGCGCTCGACATGAACGCGCGGCCGAGGAACTTGAGCCGGGCCAGCGCGTAGGCGCCGATCGTGCCGATGGCAGTCGCGAGGAACGTGCTGCTCACCGAGACGATGACGCTGTTGCCGAACCACGAGACGAACTCGGTTTTGCCGAGGAGATGGCGGTAGTTGTCGGTGACGATAGGGCTCGGCCAGAACATGCTGACGAGGCTCCGCATCTGCTCCTCGCCCTTGAAGGAGGTCACGGTCATCCAGTAGAACGGGAACACCACGATGACGAGCAGGGTCACGAGGAAGCCGTACGAGCCCGCGAGCTGGAGCCGGGCGACCAGGCCTTTGTTCATCTTCCACGATCCTTCCGCATGTACCGGGCGAGGACGATGATGACGGCGGCGAGGGCCGGCAGCATGTAGAGCGCGACCGCGATGGCCTCGCCCAGGCGCTGGGCGCCGAAGGCGATCTCGTAGGTGAAGACGGGCAGAACCTGGGTCGCCCCTCCGGGGCCGCCCCTGGTCAGGATGTAGACAATCTGGAAATCGTTGAAGGTCCAGATGGTCGAGAGCAGCATCACGATGATCAGGATGTTCTTGACGCCCGGCAGTGTCACATGACGGAAGCGCTGGAGCGCGCCGGCGCCGTCTACGGCCGCTGCCTCGTACATCTCGGAGGGAATGGCTTTCACGCCGGCCAGGAGGCTGATCCCGAAGAAGGGGAAGCCGCGCCAGATATTGACGCCGATGACGGACGCCATGGCGGTCTTGGGCTCGCTGAGCCAGCCCACGCCCTGGGGCAGCAGGTGCAAGACCTTGACGAGCATGTAGTTCAGCACGCCCAGGCTGTAGTCGAAAATCCAGAGAAAGTTCAGCGCCGACACCACCGTGGGAGCCACCCAGGGAATCAGCAGCACTCCCGTCCAGAAGCTTCGGAAGCGTATGGCGGAGGTCAGCACGAGCGCCATGACCATGCCCAGCACGAGCTTCACGGCGACGGAGCCGAAGGTGAAGATGAAGCTGTTGATGACCGCGCGCTGGAAAAAGCCGTCGAAGGTGAGCTTGACGTAGTTGTCCATGCCGACGAAGACCGGCGGCACCCCGACGTACTTCCTCGTCAGGCTGAGATAGATCGCGTAGCAGAACGGGTAGGCGACGAGCGCCAGCACCAACACCACGGTGGGCAGGATGAAGAGGAAGCCGAGCCGGCGGTCTGGCCCCAGCATGCGGGCAAGCCAGACCACCGGCCCTTCGCGCTTCGGGCCGAGCGCGGACTTCGCGCCGAGCTCGGCGGTGCTGATGCTCATGGGCGCGGCGCCCGGCTAGCTCCGCCGGGCCTTGTAGATCTCCTCCACGCGGGCATGCGCTTCTTTCAGCGCGGCGTCGGGGCTGAGCCCCGCGGTCACCACGCGCCCCGCCATGTCGGTGAGGATGTGCTGCGCCCCGACCTCGACCGCCGCGGGCGTGATCGGACCCGGGTAGCCTGCAGGGTTGCTTCGAATGATGTTCTGCATGATGGCGTTGAAGTTCGGATCCGACTTCCAGTACGGGTCCTCCGTCCGCCTCTTGTAGACGGGCCCGGCCTGGCCGACGGACACCTTGACGTACTCGGCGAAACGCTCCTCGTCCTCCATATAGCGGATCATGTCCTCGCAGAGTTCGGCGTACTTGCTCTTCTGGAACACGCCCCAGTTGTAGCAGGAGGAGCCGACGAAGCTGCCGGCCGGGCCGCCCGGTGTGAGTATGAGCAGGGTCTTGGGCGCCAGCTCGTGTTTCTTGGCGACCATGGCGTAGTAGAGGCTCGCGCCGTTGTTGGTGGTGACGAGGTTGCCCGCCATGAAGGCCTCGTTGTTCGACACGTCGGTCCAGCCCATGACGCCCGGCGGCTGGATCTTGTGCTTGGTTATCGTGTCCACGGCGAACTGGATCGCCTTGAGGTTCTGATCGTGGAAGGTCGTGGCGAGGGCCGGCTTGCCGTCCTTGTCCCAGACGGCGCCACCGTAGTTCCAGAGGATGTTCCCCATGAAGCCGTCGCCGTCATCCGATCGGTTGAGCGTCTGGCCGAAGCCGTAGAGCCCCTTGGAGACGTCCTGGGTCTTCTTCGCGAACTCGACCACGCCCGGGTCATAGACGGTGGGCGGTTTGAGCCCCTTGGCTTCCATGATGTCCTTGCGGATGTAGAAGACCGTCGTCATCGAATACCGCGGCACGCCGTAGAACTTTCCGTCCAGCTTCATGGCCTTGTCGGCGAAGGGGAGCATGCCTCCGCGCGCTCCGGCGATGTCGCTCGCCACCTTGGTCACGTCGCGGAGCGCCGGCTTGTAGCGCATGGGTCCGTTGATGTTCATCTCGGCGATGTCCGGCGGATTGCCGGCCTCGATGGCCGCGACGAACTTCTGCTCGCGGTCGCCGAAGGTGGCCCAGTCGATCTCGGCCGTCACCTTCCGGTCCTTGGCCCAGTTCTGGACGTGCTTCTCCAGGACGTCGTTGCCCGCGGTGACGAAGCTCTTGAAGAGCCACACCCTGAGCTTGGTGGGGCTCTGCGCCCCCGCCATGCCCTCGAGCGCCTTAAGCCCTGCCGCGGTGCCGCCCGTGATGACGGCGGCATTGCGGAGGAACTCGCGGCGGGCGATGAGGCCAGCGTCGAGTCTCTCTGACAGATCCTTGAGCTTTTCGTCCATCTCGTCCTCCTTTGGATGAGCATGGCATCGGGGCGCCGGGGCCCGGGGGGTTCGAGGCAGCCTTCGTCTGCGATGCTACCCCACGGGCGCGGGCGCGCACAAGTGATTCCGGGTCGTTCCTCTCCACTTCACACGGGGCCGGCGGCGGTGTCTAATGAGGCGAACGCACTATACGGACAGGAGATCAGAAATGAGCGCTGATCGTACGTTCATTGCCCGAAACAACGCCGAGCGCGCCAGACTTCAGGCGCTGGTGGCTCGTCTCAGCGACGCCGATCTCGCGCACCCCATGCCGGGAGGCTGGACGGTGGCCGCGGTGCTGGCTCACCTGGCTTTCTGGGACCAGCGCATCCTGGTCCTGCTCGAGCGCTGGGAGCGGTCGCCATCCGCCGTCCCGCCCGTCATCAATGAAGCGGATGTCGATTGGATCAACGATGCGGCGAAGCCGCACTTCCTCGCGATGGATCCGCGCCGGGCGGCTGAGCTCGCCGTCGCCGTCGCCGAAGCGGTCGATGCCACGGTGGCGGCGTTGCCGGACGACCTCCTCGCGCGGAACGCGGCTGCCGGGAGCCCGCTCCTCATGACGCGCGCCGAGCACCGCGGAGAGCACCTCCGGGAGATCGAGCACGTGCTGGGAGGCTCGACGGCCGCTCGGCCGCATTGACAATCCGCGCGGATCGTAGAACTATCCGCTCCTGTTCAACTGCGGCCGGACCCGAGCGCCCGGGAAGCGGAGATGTATTGGACATCACCTTCGCTGACGTAGGAGTGCCAGATCCTCCTCGATCGCCTTTCCTGTCCATCCTATTGCTTGCAGAAGGCCGACGTAGTTCGCCTCCACCGTGCGGGAATTCGGGTGCTCCGGCCCTAGGCTTCCGATGAGAATCTGCAGCGCCCGGCGCAGGAGTGGCTCGGCCTCCGGCAGGCGGTTGGTGGTCTTGAGCAGCAAGGCCAAGTTGTTGAGGTCGCGGGCGAGATCGGGGTGATCCGGTCCGAAGCTCGCCTCGTCGATGGCCAGCGCCCGGCGCACGAGTGGCTCGGCTTCCGGCAGCCGGTTGGTGGCCAGGAGCAGCTGGGCCAGGTTGTTGAGTGAGGTGGATTGCGACCATGGGGTGATCCGCGCCAAAGCTCGCTTCATCGATCGCCAGCGCGCGGCGCAGGAGGGGCTCGGCCTCCGGCAGGCGGTTGGTGGCCTGGAGCAACTTGGCGAGGTTGTTGAGGTGGATGGCGACCCTGGGGTGATGCGCCCCGAAGCTCGCTTCGTCAATGGCCAGCGCCCGGCGCATAAGCGGCTCGGCCTCTGGCAGGCGGTTGGTGACCTTGAGCAGCAAGGCCAGGTTCTCGAGGTTGGTGGCGACCTTGGGATGATCCACCCCAAAGCTCACTTCGTTGATGGCCAGCGCCCGGCGCATGAGCGGCTCGGCCTCCGGCAGGCGGTTGGTGGCTTGGAGCAGCTGAGCCAGGTTGTTGAGGCTTGTGGCGACATCGGGGTGATCCGGCCCGAAGCTCGCTTCGTTGATGGCCAGCGCCCGGCGCATGAGGGGCTCGGCCTCCGGCAGGCGGTTGGTGGCCTGGAGCAGCTGGGCCAGGTTGTTGAGGTGGAGAGCGACCCTGGGGTGATCCGGCCCGAAGCTCGCCTCGTCGATGGCCAGCGCCCGGCGCATGAGCGGCTCGGCTTCGACGTGCAAGGCTTTCCTGAACAGCAGCAGACCGACCTTGTTCATCAGCCGGGTGGTGGGCGTGGCGATACCGGCTGTGTCGGCGCGCGTTGCGACCGCCCGCGCGTGGGGTGCCAGCGGATCGAGCAAGGGCCAGTCGCGCACGTCCAAAGAATCGCCGACAAAGGCAGCATCAATCCAGCGCAGGGCTTCGGAGACGGTGGCATGCGCAGCCTCACCACCTTGGCTGCGGCGGGTGACCTCCTGCACCAGTCGGTGAACGCTGAATCTGGGGCCGTCGGGGGCTCGGGTGATGAGGGAGTAGGACTCCAGTTCGGCGAGGGCGCCAAAGGCGTCGGACTCGGCGAGCTCGAGCTCCGGAATGGGCACGTCCATCAGCGATTCCGGGACGGGCTCCGGGGCCAGCCAGGCCAAGCGCTGTAGAAGCCGCCGGGCGGGGGCCCCGAGTTGGTCGAAGGAGGTCTGCCAGGTGGTGGCCACGCTCTTGGGGTAGTTCATCAGGCGCGGGTCGAACCACGCCAATACCTTGTCGTGCTGGCCTTGCCATTCGGCGAGGTACTGCGCAAAGCCCAGCCGCCGCTGCGCCATGTAGGCACCGGCCTGCTCCAGGGCCAGCGCGAGGCGGCCCAGTTCTTCGGCCAGCGTTCGCGCCACGGCAGGGTCGTCGGAATGCTTGCGCTGTTTGGCACCCGTGCGGGCCAGCAGGAAGTCGGCCGCGGCTTCGAGCGACAGCATGTCTACTGGCAGCGTCCCAACGCTGCCGCTCCAGTTGGTCAGCGGGCTAGTAAGCAGCGCGTGTCCGCCGAGTAGTTGCGGCAGCAGTGCTTCGGTCGCGCGCGCCGCTTCTTCCGAATCGATGTTGTCCAGGACCAGGAGCCAGCCTGGGTGCTGACCCAGCCATGCCAGGACTGCATCTCGCTGCCGGCCTTCGTCCGTTTCCCCTTGCTCGGGCAGGTCCAGGATCGCGCGACCGCACAGGGCCGCCAAGTTGCGTTGCAGCGCTTCGGGGTCGCTGGCGTTGACGAAGAGCAGCGCCGTGTAGTCGGTGGCGCGCCGCCAGGCGTACTCCACCGCCAGCCGCGTCTTGCCCACGCCGCCCATGCCGTTGAGCACCCTCGCGACGACTGGAGTAGCGCCGCTGTCGGGCACCGGGCCGAGGCTTTTGCTCAACTCGTCAAGCAACGCCTCCCGGCCCTTAAAGAACTCGCTGCTCAGGTAGGGGAGATTGGCGGGCCTTTTCATCGCCCCAGCCACGGCCAGGATGTCCTGGAGCTTCGAGCGCAGGATGGCCACCGCCAGTCGGTCGGCGCTGGCGAAGCGGATCTCGGGATAGCGCTCGACAGCGGCCAAGCGCCCCAGGTGGGCCTGCTGGGCGATCCGTTGGACCTCGATCAACTGGTAACGCTCGTCCCGTGGAGCGCCGTCTTCCGGCGCCGCGATGATCAGCACCTTGCGGTGATACAGGGCCAGCCAGGCCTCCCACTGGGTGTAGGAGAGGGCAGGCGCCTCGGGCAGCAGGAAGGGGCCCAGCACCGGTACGCGCTCGGCGAGGTCAGGATAGCGTCGCCGGATCGCTGCCACCGAGGGGGCCTGGGCCAATGCGCCGGTCATGTCGCCCACCAGGTGGATCACCGCGTCGCACTGGCGGATGTATTCATCCAGCTTGTCCAGGGTTTCCGTGCCGGTGGCGATGAAGTCCTCCTGCACCTTGACCGTGACGTTGGGCCGGTCGAGGTCGCGTCGCAGGGTATCGCGGTAGCTGCGGAACTCCGCGCTGACGGTTGACAAGAAGATTTGTACGTTCGCCACCGTCAGTTGCCCTCCGATGCGGGTTTCTCAACACAATCGTCGCTCAGCATGCGCGGTGGAGGCGGGCGCTGCTTGGTCACGAGCCGACGTTGGACTACGCAGTCTGGAACAAGAGGATGCTCAAAGGCAAGGCCCCGATCGCCCTCAAAACACGTGTTACCGAAAATGAGGTGTGGAGTGAACCCGAAAGTGAGACACGGAAACAGGTGACAGCTTGCGTTGACCGCCGTGGACCTGCCGCGAAAGACTAGACCGTTTCGAGGTTGAGGATTTCGCCTCCTGCGGCCCTGGGGCAAGTAGGGCAGTTCTTGGTTACGGTGGGGTCTCGGAGCAGGGCGAGCACTCAGGACCGTTCCGCATGGTGCCGCATTGACAGTCCGCGCGGATCGTAGAACAATCCGCTCCTGTTCATCCGCGGCCGGGCCCGAGGGCCCGGGAAAGGGCTCTGCCATGCGCGCGACCACGCGTCTTCGCCAGATGATGAACGAGCCGGGGATCATCGTCGCCCCGGGCGCCTACGACGGCTTCTCCGCGCGCCTCATCGAGACGGCCGGCTTCCGTTGCGTCTACATGACGGGCGCGGGCACCGCGGCCTCGCACCTGGGCCAGCCTGACCTGGGTCTCGCCACGCTGACCGAGATGGCGAACCACGCGTCGCACCTCTGCTCCTGCGTGTCGCTCCCGGTCATCGCCGACGCGGACACGGGCTACGGTAACGTGCTGAACGTCGTGCGCACGGTGCGGGAGTACGAGCGCGCCGGCGTCGCGGGACTGCACATGGAAGACCAGGTCGCGCCCAAGAAGTGCGGCCACATCGCGGGCAAGCAGATCATCCCGACGCAGGAGTTCTGCGACAAGATCCGCGCCGCGAGCGAATACCGCACCGATCCCGACCTCGTCATCATCGCGCGCACCGACGCCCGCGCCGTGACGAGCCTGGAGGACGCCATCGACCGCGGCAACCGCGCCGCCGAGGCCGGCGCCGACGTGATCTTCGTCGAGGCGCCCCAGACCGAGGACGAGATCCAGCGCGTCGCGCGCGAGGTCAAGGCGCCGCTCCTCGCCAACATGGTCCAGGGCGGCCGGACTCCGGCCGTGAAGGTCGCGGAGCTCGAGCGGATCGGCTTCAAGATCGTCATCTTCCCCGCGGTGTGCATGGCCGCGGCCGTCCCGGCCATCGAGCGCTCGCTCCAGCAACTGAAGGAAACGGGTACGGACTGGCACGACGGACCCGTGCTCTCGCCCATGGACATCTTCCGCAAGGTCGGCTTCGACTGGTGGCACGCGATCGAAGAGAAATTCGCGTCGCGCTCATGACGGCCGCCGCGAACGCGGGCTAGCCGGGAGACGCTCCATGCCCACCATGTTCGAGAAGATCTGGGACCGCCACGTCGTCGCCGAGGGGCCGGGTGGGCAGTCGCTCCTGTACATCGACCGGCACCTGCTCCACGAGGGCGCGACGCATGCCTTCGCCCGTCTCGGCAAGGCGGGCCGGTCGGTGCGCCGGCCGGCGGGGCTGGTCGCCACCGCGGACCACTACGTCCCGACGGGCCCCGGGTCGGAGGCGCGCGCCAACGATGAGATCCGCGGGATGGTCGAGGGCCTCCAGCGCTCGACGCGCGAGCAGGGCGTCACCCTCTTCGGTCCGGGCGACCCGCGCCAGGGCATCGTGCATATCATCGGCCCCGAGCAGGGTTTGACCCAGCCGGGCATCGCCCTCGTCTGCGGCGACTCTCACACGGCCACCCACGGAGCTTTCGGCGCCCTCGCCTTCGGCATCGGCTCGACCGAGGTCGAGCACGTGCTGGCGACCCAGTGCCTGTGGCAGAAGAAGCCCAAGGTGATGCGGATCAGGGTCACTGGCGCGCGGCCCGCGGGCGTCAGCGCCAAGGATGTCATCCTCGCCATCATCGCCAGGATCGGCGCCGCCGGCGGGGTGGGGCACGTCATCGAATACGCCGGACCGGCCATCGCCGCCATGTCCATGGAGGAGCGGATGACCGTGTGCAACATGTCCATCGAGGCCGGCGCGCGCGCCGGCATGATCGCGCCCGACGCGACCACGTTCGCCTATGTCGAAGGGCGGCCGTACGCGCCGAAGGGCGCACAGTGGGACACGGCGCTCGAGTACTGGAAGACGCTGCCGTCTGATCCGGACGCCGCGTTCGACCGAGAGGTCGAGCTGGATGCTGCCGGCATCACTCCCACGGTGACCTGGGGCACGAGCCCGCAGGACGCGCTGCCCATTACCGGGAACGTGCCCGATCCCGCGCGGGAGAGCGATCCGGCCCGCCGCCGAGCCGTGGGGCGCGCGCTCGACTACATGGGTCTCCGGCCCGGCATGGCGCTCACCGACATCGTGGTGGACCGCGTCTTCATCGGCTCCTGCACGAACAGCCGCATCGAGGATCTCCGAGCGGCGGCGGCCGTCGCCAAGGGGCGCCGCGCCGTCGTGAGGGCCTGGGTCGTCCCAGGCTCCGGGCTCATCAAGCGCGCCGCCGAGGCGGAAGGGCTCCACGAGATCTTCACCGCGGCCGGCTTCGAGTGGCGCGAGCCCGGCTGCTCCATGTGCATCGGGATGAACGGTGACACGGCGCGCGAGCACGAGCGCGTCGCCTCGACCTCCAACCGCAACTTCGAAGGGCGCCAGGGCAAGGGCGCCCGCACGCATCTCATGAGCCCGGCCATGGCCGCTGCCGCCGCCGTCACCGGACGGCTCACCGACGTCCGGACCCTCTCTCCCTCTCCCCCATGATCCCGTTCACGACGCTCACGGCGGCCGCGGTGCCCATGGACCTGCCGAACATCGACACCGACCGCGTCATCCCGGCGCGCTTTCTCCGCAAGCCGCGGGAAGCCGGCTACCAGCGGTTCTTCTTCCACGACGTGCGCTTCAACGCCGACGGCTCCGAGAATGGGGACTTCATTCTCAACCAGGCGCCCTACCGGGAGGCCAAGATCCTCGTCACGGCGGAGAACTTCGGCTGCGGCTCCTCGCGGGAGGGCGCGGTCTGGGCGCTCATGGACCACGGGATCCGCTGCGTGGTCGGGCCTTCCTTCGGCGACATCTTCTTCGAGAACTGCTTCAAGAACGGCGTGCTGGCGCTCGTCCTGCCGGGAGCATCCGCCGCGGCCATCAGGCGCCAGCTCCAGGAGCGCCCCGGCGCCACGATCAGCGTGGACCTCGAGCGGCAGACGCTGACGGCGCCCGACGGCGCGCTCCACCGCTTCGAGGTGGACCCGTTCCGCAAGCAGGCCCTGCTCCGGGGCCAGGACGAGATCGCGCTGACCATGGAGTACGAGCAGGCCATCCTGGCCCACGAATCCCGGCGCGCGGCCGAGATGCCGTGGCTCACCTGAGTCGCACCCCAAGATACTGAGTCCATTAATGCCTGCCACCTCAGTATCTTGTGCTTGCTAACACTAAACAGATGACGTGTAATATTGATAACTCTTTCATAAAGAGGCTCATGGCCACCTCGACCGAGTCCTTGCCCCCGCCAGGGTGGGATCGTGAGGGGCTCGACGGCTTGCTGAATGCCTTCCCCGAAGGGCGGCTCAGCGAGATCGTCGGACCCCGATCCTCCGGAGGCGGCAGCCTGTTGCTGGCGCTCCTGGCCCGTGCCGCATCGCGCGGCGGGCTGGTCGCTCTCGTGGACGGCGCCGATGCCTTCGACCCCGAGACAGCCGCGCGCGCGGGGCTCGACCTGCGCGCGCTGCTCTGGGTGCGCTGTGGCGGTCGCCTCCCGCCGGCGTGGAGCGCGGCCGATCTCCTGGCACGCTGCCCGGGCTTCGCCGCGGTCGCGCTGGATTTGGGCACTGCGGGGAGCGCCGCGCCGCCGTCCTTCGGCGTGCGCCTCCAGCGCGCGGCGGCGGGGAATCCGGCCGTGGTCGTCGTCCGAGCCCCGCGACACGTGACGGGCAGCGCCGCCGCGCTCGTGGTCTCGGTGCGCCGCGTGCGCGCGTGCTGGATCGGCGCGCCCCGGCACATCCGTCTCGGCGGGCTCGTCTCCGAAGCCCGCGTGCTCCGTTCCCGCTTCGACCCGCGCCTGGCCACGCCCGGGCGCGCCTGGCTCATCGAGTGGCGGACGTGACGCGCATCGCCTGCCTCTTCATTCCCGGTGACGACGAGCGGATCAAGCCGGCCCTGCTCGAGATCGCGCTCCGCCACTCGCCCTCGGTGGAGGACGGCGGCCCGGGCATTGTCTACCTCGACTTGGGCGGGCTCGAGAGGCTGTGGGGCGGTGAAGAGGAGATCGCGCGCCGGCTCCACCGCGCCGCCCGCGAGCTCGACGCGGCGGCGCGGATCGGCATCGCCGGCAGCCGCGCCGGCGCCCGCTTCGCGGCCCGCGCCGGCGGCGACGTCACCATCGTTCCGCCCGGGTTGGACGCTCGCCAGCTCGGCTTAGCACCACTGGCCCTGCTCGGCCTGGGCCCCGAGATGGCGGCGCGCCTCGGCCGCTGGGGCATCCGCACTCTCGGCGAACTCGCGGATCTCCCCGTGAGCGGGCTCGCTGAGCGGCTCGGCAACGAGGGACCGCGGCTTCAGCGGCTGGCGCGCGGCGAGGATGCGACGCCGCTCCGCCTCTGGACGCCGCCGCCGGTCTTCGAGGAGTCGGCGGATTGTTCCTGGGGCGTCGAGACTCTCGAGCCGCTCGGCGATCTCGTCGCGGGCCTGGCCGAGATGCTCTGCGCGCGGCTGCGCCGCCACGAGCTCTCGGCCGACACCTTCGAGTGGACCTGCCGGCTGGCCGACCGGACAACGCATCAGGGCGACTGCGCGCCGGCGGCGCCGCTCGCCGATTCCGCCGCCGCCGCCGCGCTCCTGCGCGCCTCGTTGGAGGCGCGGCCGCCGCGCGCCGCCGTGGAGGCGATCACGCTCCGCGCTCGTCCCGTGCGCGTGGGGAATGTCCAGCCGCGCTTCGACGAGCCGCCGCGCCCGAGCCCGCGCCTGCTCACGGCCGCGCTGGCGCGTCTCTCCGTCCTCGTGGGCGCGCGAGGCATCGGCTCGCCGGTGATCCTCGACACGCACAGACCGGACGCAGTGCGGATGACACCGTTTCTTCTCCCCTCACCCCAACCCTCTCCCCAGAGGGGCGAGGGAGCCAGAAACCCTTCGAAGGAAAATCGAAACCCTCTCCCCCATCGGGGGAGAGGGCAGGGTGAGGGGGCTATTCTTGCCGTTCGCCGCATGAGACCGCCGCGATCTGTAGAGGTGATCCTGGCCGCGGGCGCGCCCGCCCATCTCCGCGCCGCAGGGCTCGCGGGGCGGATCATTGCGGGCGCGGGGCCGTGGCGCGTGTCGGGCGAATGGTGGACGGAAGCGCCCTTCGTCCAGGACGAGTGGGACGTGGAGCTCGACGACGGCACCCTCTGCCGACTCGTGCGCGCCGGCCGCGGCTGGCGCCTCGAAGCCGTCTACGACTGATTAGGTGGAGTAGAAATGTGGACGGAGATCTTCTTCAGGTATGAATCGGCCGGCTTGGCGAAGGATTGCGCGGCATGTTCCCGTGTCCAGCTCATGGTGCGCAGGAACCGTGAGGGTCTCGGTTGTGCCGTCGTCAAGAATCCGCCGCAGTTTGATGTGACTTCCTCACTGGGAGTGGATCGTGAAACCGAAGCGGCCAAGGACTGTGACGATCTCCGCGCCTGAGAGGCGGCGGAGCTTAGGCATGCGTGGGCGAGAGCTCCATCGTTACGACAACGGTGGGATTGGGGGCAAGCCCCAAGGCGGACAGATCCTCATCAGCCAGATGGAGCGCGACCGCTTCCTGAAGGTTTCGAGTGACCTCGTCCAGCGTGCGGCCCTGAGTAACTACCGGGATCTCGAGGCATTCCGCCACGTACCCCGACTGTTCTCCTGGACGAATCACGGCCTTGATCGTGTGTTGAGGCATCTCTCTCCTCCTTGCTGCAGGCCAGTATAGCGCGACTCCCGGTCATGTTCGTCGAGCTGCACGCCAAGAGCGCATTCAGCTTCCTCGAAGCAGCCGCTTTGCCCGAGGCGCTGGCCGAGCGCGCCGCCGCCCTCGGCCTGCCCGCCCTGGCCCTCGTCGACGCCGACGGCGTCTATGGAGCGCCGCGCTTCTATGGCGCCTGCACGCGCCTCGGGATCACGCCGTTGGTCGGCGCCGAGGTCAGCATGCGGGACGGCGGCAGGCTGCCGCTTCTCGTGGAAGCCCCCGAGGGCTACAGGAACCTCTGCCGCCTGCTGACGCGGATCAAGATGCGCGCGCCCAAGGGTGAGGGGACGGCCGGCTGGAGCGATCTCGAAGAGCACGCGGGCGGGCTCGTCTGTCTCGCGGGAGGCGTCGACGGCCCCGTGGCCAGGCGGCTCGCCCGTGACGGCCACGAGGCCGCGCGCGCGGCGCTCGACAGGCTCGCCGGCTTCTTTGGCCGCTTCGGTGTCTACGCCGAGCTCCAGCGCGACCTTTCCCGCGAGCAGGAGGCGCAGAATGAGTGGCTGCGCGCGGAAGCGGAGCGGCTGGGACTGCCGCTCCTCGCCAGCAATGCCCCGCTCATGACGGATCGCGGGGATCGGCCGTTGCTGGACACGCTGACCTGCATCCGCCACGGCGTGACGCTGGCACAGGCCGGCAGGCTGCTGGAGCGTAACAGCGAAAGATTTCTTAAACCTGGCCGCGAGATGGAGCGGCTCTTCGCCGACTGCCCGGCGGCCGTGGCCAATAGCGGCGAGCTGGCCTTGCGGCTCGGCTTCACGCTCAAGCACCTGGGCTACCGCTTCCCCGACTATCCGCTGCCGCCTGGCCAGACGCTGATCGGCTTCCTCCGCGCGCTCTGCGAGCGGGGTGCGGCCACGCGTTACGGCACGGGACCGCTAGCCGGGCGCGCGCGAAAACAGATCGAGCGCGAGCTGGACCTCATCGGCCGCCTCGACCTCGCGGGTTACTTCCTGATCGTCTGGGACCTGGTCGAATACTGTCGTCGCCACGACATCCTGGTGCAGGGGCGGGGCTCGGCCGCCAACAGCGCCGTGTGCTATGCGCTCGGGATCACGGCCGTCGATCCGGTGGGGATGGAGCTGCTCTTCGAGCGCTTCCTCTCCGAGGAGCGCGGCGAGTGGCCCGACATCGATCTCGACCTGCCGAGCGGTGACCGGCGTGAGCGGGTCATCCAGTACGTCTACGAGCGCTACGGGCGCCTGGGCGCGGCGATGACCGCGAACGTCATCACCTACCGTGGCAGGAGCGCGGCGCGGGAGGTGGGCAAGGTCTTGGCGCTCCCCGCCGCCCTCTGCGACCGGCTGTCGGGGCTCGTCAGCGACTGGGAGTACAAGGATCCGGGCGACAGCCTCCTGGCCCACCTCCGCGAGGCCGGCTGCGATCCCGGGGAGTCGGTCATGCGTCATTTCGCGCGGCTCTGGACAGGGATCCAGGACCTGCCGCGCCATCTCGGCCAGCACTCGGGCGGCATGGTCATCTGCGCCGGACGGCTCGACGGCCTCGTGCCGCTCGAGCCGGCCACCATGCCCGGGCGCTCGGTCGTGCAGTGGGACAAGGACGACTGCGCGGCCATGGGCATCATCAAGGTGGATCTCCTGGGGCTCGGGATGATGGCGCTCCTCGAGGACGCGCTCGTCATGATCCGTCAACGCGGCGGCCACGTGGACCTGGCCCACCTGCCGCCGGACGACGCTACGGTCTACGCCATGCTGCAGAAGGCCGACACCATCGGCGTCTTCCAGGTGGAGAGCCGCGCCCAGATGGTGACCCTGCCGCGCCTCAAGCCCGAGCGCTTCTACGATCTGGTTGTCCAGGTGGCCATCATCAGACCTGGGCCGATTGTCGGCGACATGGTGCATCCGTATCTGAGGCGCCGCGCGGGGCGGGAGCCCGTGACCGTGCCGCATCCGGCGCTCGAGTCCATCCTCGAGCGCACGCTCGGCGTGCCGCTCTTCCAGGAGCAGCTCCTGCGCATGGCCATGGCGACGGCGGGCTTCACCGGCGGCGAGGCGGAGGAATTGCGGCGCGCCTTCGGCTTCAAGCGCCGCCAGGCCATGGACGAAGTCGAGCGGAAGCTCCGCGCCGGCATGGCGGGCCAGGGGATCACGGGCGAGGCGGCGGAGGCCATCATCCGCTCCATCACCTCCTTCGCCCTGTACGGCTTCCCCGAGTGCGTCGTCGGTGAAACGCGCGTGATCGACGCCGATACCGGGCGGCGGGTGAGGATCGAAGACGTTGTACATGGGCACGTTCATATTGGCCGCACGCTCGCCTGCGGCCTCGACATGAAGATCCGCAAGCGCCGCGTTCTCAAAGCCACACCCAGCGGCCGCCGAATGGTCTACCGCGTCCGCACCTCTCTCGGCAGGGAGGTCGCGGCGACGGCAGAGCACCCGTTGCTCACGATGGACGGATGGCGCGCGCTCCGAGACCTCCAGCCCGGCGATTACATCGCATCACCGCGTGCGTTGCCCATCCTCGGCCGCAGGCGCTGGTCCCGGCATCGGCTCGTTGTTCTCGCGGACCTTATCGCTGAGGGCAACTTGTGCCATCCGAGCACCGTGTACTTCTACACCACTGATGCGCAGCACCGTGATGAGTTTGTAAGAGCTGTGGAGCGGTTCCCTAACACGCGCGCCACCGTCGCCCGCCATAAGGAATGTTACAGGGTGCATGTGCGACGTCACGACGTGTCTCGAGCAACCGGCGTTGTGGAGTGGATCAAGCATCTCGGTCTCTGGGGGCTCGATTCGCACGCCAAGCATGTCCCTCACGAGGTGTTCGGTCTCCGCCTCGCTGATGTGGCGCTTCTGCTCTCGCGCCTGTGGGAAGGCGACGGCTCGTTCTCACGGGCGGGCCACGTGTCGTACGATACCGCTTCCCACCAATTGGCCGGAGATGTCCAGCACCTTCTTTTGCGCCTCGGGATCGTGGCCCGCCTCTCCGAGCGTGTCCGTCCGTACCGAAACCGGCATGTTACAGGCTTCGTCGTTACGGTCACAGGCCAAGAAAACCTCCGGTGTTTCTACCGGATAATCGCGCGTCGCTTCTTGGATTCGCGCAAGCGCCGGATCGCGAGGGCCATTGCCACCGCCGCTACGGAAGACCGGGCTTCGCGCGACGTCATTCCGAAGATCGTGCGGGCTGTGATCGATCGTGCGCGCAAGGCCCGCGGGGTGACCTGGGACGAGCTTGGAGAGGGTGCGGAACTCTCGATGCGTGCGATCTGCTCCCCGGAACTGACATGCCTCGCTGAGTCTGATCTCTATTGGGATCGGATCATGGCCATCACGCCGGTTGGTACCCGCGAGACGTACGACCTCAGCGTCGAAGGGGATCACAACTTCATCGCCAACGACCTCGTCGTCCACAATTCGCACGCGGCCAGCTTCGCGCTGCTGGCCTATGCCAGCACGTATCTCAAGGCGCATTACCCGGCGGCCTTCTACGCGGCGCTGCTCAACAACCAGCCCATGGGGTTCTACCATCCCGCCACCATCGTGGGAGATGCCGCGCGCCACGGGCAGACGATCCGGCCGGCGGACATCAACCACTCGGACTGGCTCTGCATCATCGAGGCCGACGGCGCCGTGCGGCTCGGGCTCCGCTACGTCCGCGGGCTCCGGGAGGAGGCTGGGCGGCTCATGGAGCGCCTGCGGCCGTTTTCCTCCGCTGACGATCTCGTCAGGCGCGCCGGGCTTCACAGGGACGAGCTGGCCAGGCTGGCCGAGCTCGGCGCGCTCGGAAGCCTCGGCCTCGATCGACGCGCGGCGCTCTGGGAGATCGAGAGGGCTGCGCGACCATCGGGTCCGCTCTATGCCAGCCTCGACGCCGCGCCGGATCTCTCCCCGCTCCAGCCCATGACGCCGACCGAGGAGCTGGTGACCGACTATGAGGGCACGGGACTCAGCCTGGGCCCGCATCCCATGACTTTTCACCGGGCCCAGCTCGCGCGCCTGGGCGTGGCGCGGGCTGCCGATCTCCAGACGATGCGGGACGGCGGACCGGTCCGTGTCGCGGGAGCGGTGGTGGTGCGCCAGCGACCTGGCACCGCCAAGGGCTTCGTCTTCCTGAACCTCGAGGACGAGAGCGGGCTCGTCAACGTCGTGGTGCCCCCCCCGCTCTTCCAGCGCTGCCGACTCACGCTGGTGAACGAGCCCTTTCTGTGGGTCGAGGGGACGCTCGAGCACCGGGAAGGGGTCATCTCGGTCCGCGCCGGACGGGTCCATTCGCTCAGCCACAGACTCCAGCAGATGCCCTCCCATGACTTCCACTAGCCCAATCCGCCGGCATCCTGTACCTTCATGCAGCGGTTATCCTTCACGCGCGGTCCCTGTGACCGGGGGAGGCTCGCTCGTGCTGATTGCCCCGTGGCTCGTGGTGCTGATCGCCGGCGCCGCGGGCATCGTCGAAATGAGCATCGGGCTTCACGCGGCGCGTATCAAGAAGCCGTTCCTCCTTCCCGCCCACCACCTGTACTGGACCCGCGCCGCCCTCCTGGCGGCGATCATCTTCGAGCTGCCGCGCTTCACTTTCCTGGCGCTCGCTATCAACAGCAATACCTTCGACGCCGTGCTGCTGCTGCCGATCGCGCTGGCCGCCGGCTGCTTCTGGATGCTCGGACGCGGCTTCGCCGCCCCGGGGCTCGAGCGCCACGCGCTGCTGGACACCGTCAGGGAGGTCCTGCGGGAGATGGGCTATAACTCGCGCGAGTCCTCGCCCCGGGCGGGGGAGGACGAGTTCACGCTCCTGGGGGCGGGCACCGCGATCATCGTGCAGGCGCCGTGGTGGAGCGGGACGCCGCGCCTGCGCGTCCAGCCCGCCGACTCGACGCCGCTACTCCGGCAGATCGGGACCGCGGTCAATGTCCTTCTGGTGCTGGGATCTCACGATGTGCGCAGCGCTCCCTTTGTCCTGCACACGCTCAAGGGGGCTCTGCTGATCGTCGCCGCCATCGCCGGGCTCCTGGCCCTGGTGGTCGGGGGGGCGCTGAGGGCAAGTCAGGGGCGGGTGATCGTCGTGCTGTCGCCGGTAGCGGTGATGGTGTAGCCGTTCGGCCCGCCGGACGCGTGGCTGTAGGTCCAGCCCGCGGGCGGCATCGCATCGGCCGCCATGGTCCCTGATCACGAGGTCCTTTGTCGCAATCCCGATGCCATCTCAGTCGGCTCTCGCAAGGACTCCCAATGCCTTGAAATACAATATGTTCATTCCCGCGACTGATAGTCAGCCGGACCGAAAGCGCCAAATTTTGTCGCTCCCGTGCGGAGCGCGCGCCCAGCCTGGGGGCCTAGAGGCGTGACGCGAGGGCGGCTTCACGGTATGCTCGGTGTCCCGTGAGTCCTGCATCCAAGCCACGTAAAGTCCAAGGCCCGGTGGCAGCCCCGAGTGCCGCCAGTCCAGCTCGACGGAAAGGACTCCAGGGCGTATATGCGCGCCAGCTGCTGGGCCCCGCCCTGGCCATAGCCGTCGTGGCGCTCATTGAAGGTCTCTCGTACACCTCGCTCAAGGTCACGGCGTCGGCTCCCATCCTGATCTTGGCCGTCGTCTGCGCGAGCTTCTTGGGCGGTCTCGTGGACGGGCTCATCGCGGCGGGGATTACCGTCTGGTACTACGCCTACGAGCTGTCCTCGCCGGGCACGACATTTCCGTATACGCACGAGGCGCTGCGGCGCGTGCTCGTCTTCGCCTGCTCGGCGCCTGCCGTGGCCCTCATGATCGGGCTGCTCAAGCAGCGGGCCGCGCGCATCACCGCCGAGGCCGCGCGCAAGGAGCGGGAGTCGGCCGACGCCGTGTACACGTCCTTGACATGGACGCGCGAGGCCGAGAGGTTCGGGCGCGACGCGGAGCGCCGCTTCCGCGCCTTCTTCGACACGAGCGTCGTGGGGATCATGCACACGCTGCGCGAGGGAGGCGTGGTCGAATGCAACCAGACCCTGGTCGAGCTTCTGAGCTGCGACTCGCGCCAGGAGCTCATGACCATGGAGGCCGACCGCCTCTTCGAGGACCCGACGGAGTACGGCGCGCTCCTGGCAGAGCTCGGCCGCGGCTCCGCGCCCGTCGAACGCGACCTCGCTCTCTGGCGGCGAAGCGGCAAGCCGCTCTGGGCGCGGGTATCGGTACGACGTCTGGACGACGCCGCGCGCACGGTCTTCGAGTGGAGCGTGGTGGACATCACGCGTCAGCGCCAGGCCGAGATGCGCGCGGCTGGCTTCCAGGCCGAGCTCGAGCGGCGCCAGGGCGAGCAGAGCGCGCTCCTTCAGGAGATCGAGGGCTGCGCGTATGCGGTGGCGCACGACCTCCGCGGCCCGATGCGCCGCCTGGAGGAGCTCTCCCAGGCGATTCTGGCGGGCTACGGGCTCAAGCTCGACGCCGCGGGGCGCGACAGCCTGAGCCAGTTGGCCTCCAGCAGCGGAGCCATGGCGCGGCTGGTGCAGAGCCTGCTCGAGCTTGCGCGGGTTTCGGGAGGCGAGATGCGGCGTAACGCCGTCGACCTTTCCGCGCTGGCACAGACCATAGTCCAGGCTCTCCGCACCCGCGAGCCCGAGCGCCAGGTCAACGTCGCCATCGCCCAGGGTCTGACCGCCGTCGGCGACCCGGTGCTCCTGCGCGAGGCGCTGACCCACCTCATCGGCAATGCCTGGGCCTTCACGAAGGGCCGTCCGACTGCCCGCATCGAGTTCGGCGAGAGCAAGGCGGAGGGACGCCAGGCCTACGTGGTGCGGGACGACGGCGGCGGCTTCGACCGTGCCTATGCGGGGCCGGTCCCCGGCGCCATCCAGCGGCTGCGCAGCGCCGACGAGTGGCCGGGGGCGGGGCTCGCCCTCGCCATGGTGCAGCGGATCGTGCAGCGCCACGGCGGCCGCATCTGGTCCGAGGGCAGCCCGGAAGGCGCGGCCTTTTATTTCACCTTGGGCGAGCCTCCGGGACCTCCCTCGGCATCCGCATGATGCGATAAGCCATCTCAAGGGCGGGAGAGTCGAGGACAGAGGTGCCCATCTACGAATACGAGTGTCAGGGTTGCAGCCGCAGCGTGAGCCTGCTCGTTCGATCGCTCGCGTCTCGAGAGGCGCCGCGATGTCCGCGCTGCGGCAGCGCGGATCTGTCCCGCCTCATGTCCCGCTTCGCCACGCCAAAGTCCGAAGATGCCCGCCTCGAAGCTGCCGCCGATCCATCCCGATACGGGGATTTCGACGAGAACGACCCGCAGGCCGTCGCTCGCTTCGTCAAGCGCATGGGCGACGAGATGGGCGAGGACCTGGGTGACGACCTCGGCGCGGCCATGGAGGAAGCGTCCGGGGGCCCGGGCGGGATGCCAGAGGCCGGGACGCCAGAGGGCGAGATGGAGGACGGTGATCCGGGCGGAGCCGTGGACGGTGACGGCCTAGCCAGTCTCAGCGAGGCCGGAGGCGGCGATGAAGGTTGAAGTGCTGCCGGGCTTCGAGAGCCTGGACGAGGGCCGCTGGAACGGGCTCCTTGCCCACGCACCTTGTCCCTCGGTGTTTCTCTCCTGGCAGTGGCAGACCGCCTGGGCCCGCGCCTTTCTCGCCTCGCGGCCGCTGCACCTGCTCCGGGTGACCGACGACGCCGGGACGCTGGCGGGCGTGCTGCCGCTCTACGACGAGAGCCCGGGTTTGCGGCGCTTCGTGGGCGGGGTGGATGTCTCAGACTACCTTGACGTGATCGCTCCTGCCGGCCGCGAGGCAGACGTCTGGCAGGCGCTTCTCCAGCACCGCGCGGACGAGGCCTCGGAGTGGGACCTCCACGCGATCCGTGCCGCGTCCCCCACGCTCGAGATCCTGCCGCGGCTGTGCGGCACAGCCGGAATCCGTGCGCAGGTCGAGCGAGAGGACCGCTGCCCCGTGCTCGAGCTGCCCGCTTCCTGGGACGCCTACCTCGAGCGTCTTCCGGCGAAGGGCCGCCACGAGCTCCGGCGCAAGATCCGGAAGCTGGAACGCGAGCTGCCGGGCACCTCCGTGCGCTCCCATGCCTCGCCCGAGGGGTGGGATGGCGCGCTGACCGCGTTCCTGGGACTGCACCGCCTCTCGAAGGCCGGCAAGGCGCGCTTCATGGACGAGCGCATGGAGTCGTTCTTCCGCGACGCGACCCACGCGCTGGCGGCCGCGGGCTGGGCGCGGCTATGGTTCCTCGACCGGGACGGGACGGCCGTGGCGAGCTTCCTCTGTCTCGAGTACTTTGGTCCGTCCGGGGGCTCGATCGGGCTGTACAATTCGGGCTTCGACCCCGTTCATGCCAAGCTCGCCCCGGGTATCGTGCTCCTCGCCCACGTGATCCGCGACGCGATCAACCGCGGCGTTCCCGTGTTCGACTTCCTGCGCGGCGAAGAGGCCTACAAATACGCCTTTGGGCCCACGTCCCAGGATCTCTTCCGCGTGCGGGTGACTTCGTGAGCCTCCGCATCGCCGTGCTCAGCGTCCACACCTGTCCCCTGGCCGCGCTCGGCGGCAAGGAAACGGGCGGCATGAACGTCTACGTTCGCGAGACAGCGCGCGAGCTCGGACGCATGGGCGTCTCCGTGGACGTCTTCACGCGTTCGCAGAACGCCTCGATCCCCCGCATCGCCGAGCTGGGCGAAGGCGCGCGCGTCATCCATCTGCCCGCGGGCCCTCAGGCGCCCATGCCGCGCGAGGTGCAGCACCGGCACCTGGCCGAGTTCGTCGAGGGTATCGAGGCGCATCGCTGGGCCGAGGGGATCGACTACGATGTCGTCCACGCGCACTACTGGCTCTCGGGCGTGGCGGGTCTCGAGCTGCGCGAGCGCTGGGGCGTGCCACTCGTCCAGATGTTCCACACCCTCGGCCGCCTCAAGAACTCGGTGGCGCAGGGGCCGGACGATCTGGAGCCGGAGTTGAGGATCGCCGAGGAGTCGCGTGTCGCCGCGGGCTCCGACCGCATCGTCGCGGCGAACGTGGTCGAGCGCGCGCACCTCGTCTGGCATTACGGTGCCGCGTCCGAGCGAATCGCCGTCATCCCGTGCGGCGTGGACACGGAGCTCTTCCAGCCGATGTCCCAGGCCACGGCCAAGGACCTCCTCGAGCTGCCGCCCGATCCCATGCTGCTCTACGTGGGGCGGCTCCAGCCGATCAAGGGGCTCGAGACCCTGCTGGACGCCATGGCGCGGCTGGGCGGCGTGGCGCGCCTGTACATCGTCGGAGGCGATTCGGACGAGCCCGATCCCGGGCACACCGTCTCGGGCCACGCTCTGCAGCTGCGGTCGCGCGTGGCGGCGCTTGGGCTCGGCGACCGGGTGCGCTTCCTGGGCCCGCAGCCCCAGCGGCGGCTCCGCTTGTTCTACGCGGCGGCCGACGCCACGGTCATGCCGTCCTACTACGAGTCCTTCGGCATGGTGGCGCTCGAGGCCATGGCCTGCGGCAGCCCCGTGGTCGCGTCGCGCGTGGGCGGCCTCACGACGACGGTGAAGGACGGCGTGACGGGATATCTCGTGCCGGAAGGGGATCCGGCCGCCCTGGCGAAGCGCCTCGAGCTGCTGCTCCACGACCCGGAGACCCGGGCACGTCTCGGCCTGCATGCCTCCCGCTGGGCGGCCGACCACCGCTGGCCGTGCGTGGCGGAAGCCGTGTGCCGCCTCTACTCCGAGCTCCGACCGACGGCTGTACCCCACCTCGCCCGCGGCCGCTGCCAGACGTAACAGGACGGCATGGCGCGAGGCAGCGGACCGATCACCGTCAACGGGCGGGCATACGGCTGGCCGGCGCGGCCCCTCGTGGTCGTGTGTGTCGACGGCTGCGAGCCGGACTACCTGGCACAGGCCTTCCTGGCGGGGGCCATGCCCTACCTCGCCACGGCCGCCGAGCAGGGAGCAAGCCTGCTGGGCGCAGCAGTCATCCCGAGCTTCACGAACCCGAACAACCTGTCCATCGTGACGGGCGTGCCGCCCGCGGTGCACGGCATCTGCGGCAACTACTTCTGGGACCGCGAGGCTGGCGCCGAAGTCATGATGAACGACCCGAAGTACCTCCGCTGCGGGACCATCCTCGCGGGATTCTCCGAGGCCGGAGCCTCCGTGGCTGTCGTCACGGCAAAGGACAAGCTCCGGAGGCTCTTGGGGCACGGCATGCGGGGGACCTGCTTCTCGTCGGAGAAGGCGGACCAGACGACCATGGCCGAGCACGGTATCGACAACGCGCTCGGGTTCGTCGGGAGGCCGCTGCCGTCGGTGTACAGCGCCGATCTCAGCGAGTTCGTCTTCGCGGCGGGCGTCAAGCTCATGGAGTCGGCGCGGCCCGATATCCTGTACCTGTCGACGACGGACTACGTCCAGCACAAGCACGCGCCCGGCACGCCGCAGGCCGACGACTTCTACCGCATGATAGACCACTACCTCGCCATGCTCGACGCCATGGGCGCGGCAATCGCGCTCACGGCCGACCACGGCATGAACGCCAAGACGGATGACGACGGTCTCCCCCAGGTCATCTACCTCCAGGACGTGCTCGACGGCTGGCTCGGCGCGGGCCGGGCGCGGGTGATCCTGCCCATCACCGACCCGTACGTGGTTCACCACGGCGCGCTCGGCTCCTTCGCCACGGTCTATCTCCCTGAAGGCGCCGACCCGCCCGCGGCGGCGGCCAGCGTCGCCGCGCTGCCGGGCATGGAGCTCGTCCTGGACCGGGAGGAAGGGTGCCGGCGCTTCGAGCTGCCGCCCGACCGCATGGGCGATCTCATCGCCATCTCCGGACGCCACGCCGTCATCGGCACCAGCGGGGCAAAGCATGATCTCTCGGGGCTGGACGCGCCGCTCCGCTCCCACGGCGGGCTCACGGAGCAAACGGTGCCCCTGGTGTTCAGCCGGCCTCTGGCCCACCTGCCCGAGGCGCGCCGGCTGAGAAACTTCGACATCTTCGACCTCGCGCTGAACTACGCCCGTTGATCCCGAGCCACGCGCGTGTAGTCATCGTCGGGGGCGGCATCATCGGCACGAGCGTCGCCTACCATCTGACGAAGCTCGGCTGGCGCGACGTGGTGCTGCTCGAGCAGGGCAGCGTCTCCGGCGGCACGACGTGGCACGCGGCAGGTCTCGTCGGCCAGCTGCGCGCGTCGAGCAACCTGACCCGGCTGATCCGCTACAGCGCCGACCTCTACGGCCGGCTCGAAGCCGAGACGGGCCAGGCGACCGGGTGGAAGCGCTGCGGCAGCCTCTCCGTGGCGCGCACGGCCGAGCGCATGGTCCAGCTCGAGCGCAACGCCGCGCTCGCGCGGTCCTACGGCATCGAGGCCGAGGTGATCAGCGCCAAGCGGGCGGGCGAGCGCTACCCGCTCATGCGCACCGACGACCTGGTCGGCGCCGTGTGGATTCCCGGCGACGGCAAGGCCAACCCCGCCGACATCACGCAGGCGCTGGCGCGCGGCGCGCGGGCCGGCGGCGCCGCCATCCACGAGGAGGTCAAGGTCTCCGGCGTCCGGCTCGAGCGCGGCGCCGTCGCGGGCGTCCTGACCTCCCAGGGCCCGATCGCCACTGAGACCGTCGTCAACTGCGCGGGCATGTGGGCGCGGGAGCTCGGCCGCATGAGCGGCGTCACCGTGCCGCTCCACGCCTGCGAGCACATGTACATCGTCACCAATCCCATCGACGGCGTCACGTCCGACCTGCCCGTGATGCGGGACGCCGACGGGCACATCTACTTCAAGGAGGAGGTCGGGGGCTTGCTCATGGGCGGCTTCGATCCGTGGGCCAAGCCCTGGGGCATGGACGGCATCCCCGAGGGTTTCAACTTCGGTACGCTGCCGGAGGACTGGGACAAGTTCGAGCTCCTCATGCGGAACGCCATCCAGCGCGTGCCCGCGCTCGCCTCCGCCCAGGTACGCCTGCTCATGAACGGCCCCGAGAGCTTCACGCCCGACAACTACTTCATCCTGGGCGAGGCCGCCGAGGTCCGTCGCTACTACGTCGGCGCCGGCTTCTGCTCGGGTGGCATCGCCGCGGCGGGCGGCGCCGGGCGCGCGCTCGCCGAGTGGATCGTCGAAGACCGGCCGCCGATGGACCTGTGGCAGGCCGACATCCGCCGCTTCGCGCCCTTCCACGGCAGCCCGGAGTTCCTGCGGGAGCGCGCCAGCGAGATCGTGGGCGTGCACTACTTCGTGGCCTTTCCGAACCGTGAGCTTGAGACGGGCCGGGGCCTTCGCCTCTCGCCGCTGTACGAGCGCCTTCGCGACAGGCGCGCCTGCTTCGGCAACAAGATGGGCTGGGAGCGCGCCAACTGGTTCGCCCCCGAAGGCGTCGCCTCCGAGTCGAGCTACTCCTTCGGCAGGCAGAACTGGTTCCCCTACGTCGCGGCCGAGCACCGCGCGTGCCGCGAGGCCGTCGCCGTCTTCGACCAGACCTCGTTCTCCAAGTTCAGGCTGGAAGGCCCCGACGCCGAAGCCGCGCTCCAGCGGCTCTGCGCCAACGACGTCGCCGTGGCGCCGGGGCGCCTCGTCTACACGGGCATGCTCAACGAGCGTGGCGGCTTCGAGAGCGACCTGACCGTCACCCGGCTGAGCGGGGACGCGTACCTGATCGTGACAGGCTCGGCGCAGACGACGCGCGACGCCCACTGGATACGCCGGCACATCCCCGACGGCGCCCGCGCCACGCTCAGCGACGTGACGGGCGCGTACGCCGTGCTGGGCGTGATGGGCCCGCGCGCCCGCGACCTCCTGGCCCGCCTCACGCGGGCGGATCTCTCGAACGAGGCTTTCCCCTTCGCGACGAGCCGCGAGATCTGGCTGGGGCGCGCTCCCGTGCGGGCCTCGCGCATCACCTACGTCGGCGAGCTCGGCTGGGAGCTCTACGTGCCCGTCGAGTTCGCTGCCGGCGTGTACGATGCGCTTCACGCGGGCGGCGATGATCTCGGACTCGCGGACGCCGGCTACTACGCCATCGAATCGCTGCGCGTCGAGAAGGCCTACCGAGCCTGGGGGCGCGAGCTGACGACGGACGACACGCCGCTCGAGGCGGGGCTGGCCTTCGCCGTCCGCTTCGACAAGGCGGCGCCGTTCATGGGCCGGGAGGCGCTGCTCGCACAGCGCGCCAAGCCGCTCGGCAAGCGGCTCGTCAGCTTCGTCCTGGACGACCCCGAGGCTCTACCGTGGGGTGACGAGCCGATCTGGTGCGAGGGCGCCATCGTGGGCTCCACCTCCTCGGCCGCGTACGGCTACACGCTCGGCCGCGCCGTCGCCATGGGCTACGTCAGGCGCCAGGGCGGCGTGGACGCGGCGTATCTCCGGACGGCGCGCTTCGAGGTCGAGATCGGCGGCGACCGCTTCGCCGCGCGCGGCAGCCTCAAGGCCCCTTACGACCCCGACGGCCTCCGCATGAGGAGCTAACGCCACGAGCATGCTGACATACCCGCAGGCGGCTCAAAAAGGTCCAGATGCGAGGCGGCGGCCCGACGTTCGAGTTGAGCAGCGGCCATGGGCCGATGCGAGACGAGGGCTGAGTGGATTCGCACGCGAGGCGTATCCTGTCTCAGTCCTCGCCTCGGGGCTACGCGCCTCAGCTCGAACGGCCACGTACGTTGAGCGTGCGGCCGAGGGCGTCCCAACATGCTTCTGCGTCTATGGCGCAGATGGGCCTTTTTCAACCGCCGGCGAGAGAGGAGCATCGCGATGACCGACGCGCGACGCGATCCCTGGCTGCTGACGCCGGGGCCGCTCACGACCTCACGCACCGTCAAGGAGGCGATGCTCCACGACTGGGGCTCGCGCGACGCTGAGTTCATCAAGCTGAACGCGCGCGTGCGTGAGCGGCTGGTGGAGCTGGCGGGCGGTCAGGGCACCCACGTCTGCGTGCCGCTGCAGGGCAGCGGCACCTTCATCGTCGAGGCGATGCTCGGCACCCTCGTGCCCCGCTCGGGCAGGGTCGCCGTGCTCGTCAACGGATCGTACGGCACCCGCATGGTCCGCATGTGCGAGTACCTGCGTCGAGACTGCGTCGTCCTCGAGACGCCGGAGGACACGCCGGTCGCACCGGCGGCTCTCGACGCGGCGCTCGCGGCCGACGCAGCCATCACGCATGTGGTCGTGGTCCACTGCGAGACCACCTCGGGCGTGCTCAATCCGGTGGAGGAGATCGCGGCGGTGACGGCCCGCCGGGGCCGCCGGCTGCTCGTCGACGCGATGAGCACCTTCGGTGCCCTGCCTCTCGACGCCGCCGTCACGCCGTACGACGCCCTCGTGGCCTCGTCGAACAAGTGCCTCGAGGGCGTGCCGGGGGTGGGCTTCGCCATCATCCGCCACGCGGCGCTCGAGACCGCCAAGGGGAATGCCCCATCACTGTCGTTCGACCTCCACGACCAGTGGGTGGCAATGGAGAAGACCCGGCAGTGGCGCTTCACGCCGCCGACCCATGTGCTGGCCGCCCTCGACCAGGCGCTGATCGAGCACGCCGCTGAGGGCGGGGTGGCGGGCCGCGGCGCGCGCTACACGAACAACTGTCGCATTCTCGTCCAGGGACTGCGCGCGCTCGGATTCGAGACCCTGCTGCCGGACGCGGTTCAGGCGCCGATCATCGTCACGGTACGCATGCCCGCCGACCCGAAGTTCCAGTTCGAAGGCTTCTACGACCGGCTCTCGCGCCGCGGCTACGTCATCTACCCGGGCAAGCTGACCGTGGCCGACAGCTTCCGCATCGGCTGCATCGGACGGCTGGGCGAAGACGAGATGCGCGGAGTGCTTCGAGCCATCGGCGACATCCTGGCCGAGATGGGCGTGACCCGCTGCGCTCCCGCCCTCCGATAGCCCCCGACCACCGACCAAGGAGACCAGCATGAGCTTCACCTACGAGCGTCGCTACCGCGGCAAGATCCAGGCCGTCCTGCTCGACTGGGCCGGCACCACCATGGACTATGGCTGCATGGCACCCGCCGTGGTCTTCGTCGAAGTCTTCAAGCGCCAGGGCGTGCCCATCACGATGGACGAGGCGCGCGCGCCCATGGGCGCCCACAAGCGCGTCCACATCAAGAAGATCACCGAGCTCGAGCCCGTGGCGCGGCGCTGGCAGGACAAGCACGGGCGGAAGCCCACGGAGGCCGACGTCGACGCGATGTTCGCCGAGTTCGTGCCGCTCCAGCTGGCGTGCCTCTCGGATTACTCGGAGCTGATCCCGGGCACTCTCGAGGCCGTCGCCGCCATGCGCAAGCGTGGCATCAAGATCGGCTCGACCACCGGGTACCTCGCCCCTATGATGGACATCAACCGCAAGGACGCGGCCAGGCAGGGCTACGAGCCCGACTCGACTGTATGCGCGAGCGACGTGCCGGCGGGCCGGCCGTACCCGTACATGTGCCTGCAGAACGTGATCAACCTCCAGGTCTGGCCGGTCTCGGCCTGCGTCAAGGTGGACGACACGGTGCCGGGCGTCGAGGAAGGGCTCAACTCGGGCATGTGGACCGTGGGGCTCGCCATGAGCGGCAACGAGATCGGTCTGCCCCTCGAGGAGGTGCAGGCGCTCGCCCCCGCGGACCGCGAGGCAAGGCGGCAGCGCGCCTACACGCGCATGCGGCAGAGCGGGGCGCACTACGTCGTGGACTCCATCGCCGACCTCGTGCCCTGCCTCGACGACATCGAGTCGCGCCTCTCCCGCGGCGAGCGACCCTAGGATCGGATGTCTCGAGCGGAACGGACCGGTCGGGAGAGGTGGCCTCGGAAACTAATGGATCCGGCATACTGCGAAAGGATCTCAGACCATGAAAGCTATCCGGGTCTCCGAATACGGCGGGCCGTCGGTCCTCAAGCTCGAGGAGGTGCCCACGCCCCAGCCCGGCGCCAACCAGGTCCTCGTGCGCGCACACGCGGTCGGGATCAATCCGGTCGATACCTATCTCCGCTCGAACACCGACAACCGCGGTCCCAGGCTGCCGTACACGCCGGGCGCCGATGCCGCGGGCGTGGTCGAAGCCGTGGGTGCCGGAGTCACCGGCTTCAAGGCGGGCGATCGCGTCTACGTGGGCGGCACCGTGACGGGCTCGTACGCCGAGCTCTGCCTCTGTGAGCAGGCCCAGGTCCACCCGCTCCCGGGGAATGTCAGCTGCGCGCAAGGCGCGGCCATGAACGTGCCGTATGCCACGGCGTACCACGCGCTCTTCAACCGCGGTCACGGACGGGCGGGCGAGACGGTGCTCGTGCACGGCGCGAGCGGTGGGGTCGGGATCGCGGGGGTGCAGCTCGCGCGGGCGGGCGGGATGACGGTGATCGGCACCGCCGGGACCGATCGCGGGCGGCGGCTGGTGGCGGAGCAGGGCGCCCAGCACGCGCTGGATCACACCGCGCCGGGCTACCTCGACGAGCTGATGACGCTCACGAGCGGCCGCGGCGTCGATGTCGTGCTAGAGATGCTCGCCAACGTAAACCTCCAGAAGGATCTCGGCGCCATTGCCATGGGCGGCCGGATCGTCGTCATCGGCAACCGCGGGACCGTCGAGATCAACCCGCGCGCGGCCATGAACAAGGACGCCGCGATTCTGGGCATGGCGCTCTACCACGCCTCCCCGGCGCAGGTTGCCGGCATCCACGCTGCCCTCGTGGAGGGGTTGCGAAACGGCACGCTGCGCCCCGTGATCGCCCAGGAGTTCCCGCTGGCCCAGGCCGCACGGGCACACGAGGCCGTAATGGAGACCGGTCACCACGGCAAGATCGTGCTGGTGCCGTGAGGCCCACCTGAGGAGTCCGCCATGTCACGCCATGCCGAGATCGCCATGTCGCCCGCGGAGCCGTGGGACTTCCTCGACGAGGAGCGCACGCTGACCTGCGCCAGCATCGGGCCCGGCGGTCGTCCGCACCTCATGCCGCTCTGGTATGTCCGCGAGGGCGATGTGGTCATGCTCGAGTGCGACGTGGAGATCATTCGAGACCGCGAGCGTGTCCTCGACATCGTCTCCTGGGACCACCGCAAGCTGGGCGGCGGCTGCTGACCGGATGGGCAGAACCTTCTGGCTCTGTGTCCTGGGCCTCCTCGCCATGCGAAGTCTCGCCGCGGCCTCGGACGTCGAGATGCCCGTCCGCGAAGGCCACCCACGGAACCGCTTCCCGCTGAAGGTATACGTGGCACCGATGACCGATCGCAGCTTCGCGCGAGTGGTCGGCCGGGCCATCGAGGACTGGAACGCCGTGTGTCGGGCCGTGCTGGGGCTCGAGGCCTTTGTCCTGGCGAAGGGCGAAGCGGGCGCGCAGGTGACGATCGCGATTGCGTCAGGCAGCCCTCAGAAGTTCATGGGGGAAACGGACGTCGGATTTGGCCAGGACGGCGTCATCGAGCCGCCCGTCCGCATCCTCCTGATGGAACCGTCGACGCGAGGGCAGACACCTCGCGAGACACTTCTGTATGAAGTGACCGCGCACGAGCTGGGTCACGCCCTCGGACTCCCGCACACGGTTGACCCCCGGTCCGTCATGTGCTGCGTGAGGCATGGCGTGGACTTCAACGATCCTGCCGTCAGGCGCGCTTACGTTGACGCTCGGCGAAACCCCGACCTGCGCTCGGTGGAGTCGCAACTCAAGGCGCACTACGCCGCGTTCTGGCGCGGTCGTTGAGGCCGTTCTCGGTCACGCCTGGCCTCAACCCGGCCCGATCCCAGCTTGCCACGGCGCGGATGACATCCCGGTATCGTGTGCCGATCCTGTGAGAGGGCGCCGACGCGGTCAGGCGTGTGCTAGACTGCCCGCCCATGGAGCAGGGCGACGGCCTCCTCCTCGACGTCAGGGATCTCCGGACCCAGTTCTCGATCTCGGGCGGCGTGGTGCGTGCCGTGGACGGGGTGTCCTGGGATGTGCGGGCGGGCGAGACCGTCGCCCTCGTCGGCGAGTCCGGCTGCGGCAAGTCGGTGAGCGCGCTGAGCGTGATGCGCCTCGTGGCGGCGCCGGCCGGGCGCATCGTCGGCGGCCAGATCCTCTTCAAGGGACGCGACCTCCTCCAGCTCTCCGACGAGGAGATGCGCGAGGTGCGCGGCCGGGAGATCGGCATGATCTTCCAAGAGCCGATGACTTCCCTGAACCCCGTCCTCACGGTGGGCCGCCAACTGACCGAGCCGACCGAGATTCACTTCGGGATGACGCCGGCCCAGTCGCGGGCGCGCGCCATCGAGCTTCTGGGCATGGTCGGCATCTCCGACCCCGAGCGGCGCCTGCGACAGTACCCACACCAGTTCAGCGGCGGCATGCGGCAGCGCATGATGATCGCGATGGCTCTGGCGTGCAACCCGGCGCTGATCCTGGCCGACGAGCCGACGACGGCGCTGGACGTCACCATCCAGGCCCAGATCCTCGAGCTCATGAAGGGGCTTTCCCGGAAGCTGGGTGTGGCCATGGTGATGATCACCCACAACCTGGGCGTGGTCGCCCGCTACGCCGACCGGGTCAACGTCATGTACGCAGGAAAGATCGTGGAGCGCGGGACAGCTCGCGAGATCTACGCCAACCCGCGCCATCCCTACACGCTCGGGCTTCTTCGCTCGGTGCCGCGTCTCGACGAGCCCCGGAAGGCCAAGCTTCTGCCCATCCAGGGGCAGCCGCCTGATCTCTCGCGGCTGCCCGCGGGCTGCGCCTTCCAGCCGCGCTGCCAGTACGCCGTGGAGCGCTGCCTGATCGAGGCGCCCCCGCTCGAGACCGTCGCGACGGACCACGTCTCGGCTTGCTGGGTCGCCGCCGAGCTCAGGCAGAAGGCGACCGCATGAACGCGACCGCCCCCGCGCGTGACGATCGGGCGTCCCATGATCGGGGGCGCGATCAGCCCGACCAGGGCGAAGAGATCCTCGTAGTCCGCAACCTAACCAAGCACTTCGAGGTCGCGGGCGGCTTCCTCGGCGGCCGGCGTGGCGTGGTCAAGGCGGTGGACGACGTGTCGTTCTCGATACGGCGGGGCGAGACCCTCGGCCTCGTGGGCGAGTCCGGCTGCGGCAAGACCACGACGGGTCGCTGCGTGCTCCAGCTGGAGAAGCCGACCAGCGGCTCCATCCTCTTCGAGGGCAAGGACCTGGCTGCGGCCTCGCCGTCCGAGCTCCGGGCGGTGCGCCGGAAGATGCAGGTCATCTTCCAGGATCCGTACAGCTCCCTCAACCCGCGGATGACGGTGGGCCAGATGATCGCCGAGCCCCTTGCCGTCCACGGCATCGTGTCCGAGAGCGTGGCCCGCGAGGCCCGCGTCAAGGAGCTCCTCGGCCACGCGGGGCTCCTGCCCTCGATGGCGAAGCGCTATCCCCATGAGCTCTCGGGCGGCCAGCGCCAGCGGGTGGGCATCGCCCGCGCGCTCGCCATGGAGCCGACCCTCATCGTCTGCGACGAGCCGGTCTCGGCCCTCGACGTCTCCATCCAGGCGCAGATCATCAACCTGCTCGAGGAGCTCCAGTCCGGCTTCGGCCTGACCTACCTCTTCGTGGCCCACGACCTCTCGGTGGTCCGCCACATCTCCGACCGAGTGGCCGTGATGTACCTGGGCAAGATCGTCGAGCTCACCGACAGGCAGTCGCTCTACGAGGACCCGCAGCACCCTTACACCAAGGCCCTGCTCTCGGCCGTGCCCATCCCCGACCCGGCCGTCGAGCTCGCCCGGGAGCGCACGATCCTGAGAGGCGAGGTGCCGAGCCCGCTCAGCCCCCCGGCGGGGTGCGTCTTTCACCCTCGCTGCCCCATAGCCATCGAGGAGTGCAAGCAGGGGGTGCCCGACCTTCGAGAGATTCGGCCCGGGCACCTGGCGGCCTGCATCCGCGTTTAGTCACTGAGTGATGACGCCTCCAGCCTTGACAGGGGGGAGGAGCAGCCGTTAATGTACGGCAACTTGTTGGAACCACTGACGGTCTTTCCCGTCGGACCAGCGCAAGGAGGCGTTGAATGAAATTGTCCACTACCGGGCGCATCACGCTAGGGCTTCTGCTCGCCGCCTTGCTCGCGACGCCAAGTCCAGCTACCGCACAGGACAAGCCCCGCCAGGGCGGTGAGCTGCTCTTCGTCGTTCCCTCGGAGCCACCGTCCTACGATGCCCACGCGGAAGAGACCTTCGGCGTGATCCATCCCATGGCGCCGCACTACAGCACGATCCTCAAGGTCGATCCCTTCGACAAGACGGGCACCAAGCCGGTGGGCGACCTGGCCGAGTCCTGGACCATCTCCAAAGACGGGATGACGTATACCTTCAAGCTCCGGCACGGGGTCAAGTTCCACGACGGCAGCGAGATGACCTCCAAGGACGTCAAGGCCTCCTACGACAAGATCATCTTTCCGCCGGCCGGGGTGAAGTCGCTCCGCAAGGACGCCTACGGGGTTGTCGAAGCGGTGGAGGCGCCGGATCCCTACACGGTGCGCTTCCGTCTCAAGCGGCCGGAGTCGTCCTTGCTGCTCAACCTGGCTTCGCCCTGGAACTGGATCTACAAGGCAGACATCCTCGCCAAGGACATCCACTGGTACGAGAAGAACGTCATGGGCACCGGGCCCTTCAAGTTCGTCGAGCACGTGAAGGGCTCGCACTGGGTCGGCAAGAAGAACCCGGACTACTGGGACAAGGGCAAGCCCTACCTGGACAGCTACCGCGCCATCTTCATCTCCTCGTCATCGGCGCAGGTAGCGGCCGTCCGCGGTGAGCGCGCCCACATCCAGTTCCGCAGCTTCAGCCCGGCCGAGCGCGACAGCCTCGTGCAGGCGCTGGGTGCCAAGATCACCGTGCAGGAGAGCCCCTGGGACTGCCTGAACTTCGTGTCGATGCACCACGAGAAGAAGCCCTTCGACGACAAGCGCGTGCGGCGCGCACTCAGCCTGGCCCTGGACCGCTACGAGGGCTCGAAGGCGCTGTCGAAGATCACGCTCGTCAAGGACGTGGGGGGCATCCAGGTGCCCGGCACGCCCTACGCGACGCCGCCGGCGGAGCTGGAGAAGCTGGCGGGCTACGGGCGCGACATCAAGGCCAACCGTGCCGAGGCCAAGCGCCTGCTGCGCGAGGCGGGGGTGCCGGACGGCTTTAGTTTCGTCTTCAAGAACCGCGGCATCCCGCATCCTTACGAGCCGCTGGGGATCTGGCTCATCGACCAGTGGCGCCAGATCGGACTGAACGTCAAGCAGGAGACGATCGAGGCCTCGGCCTACCACCCGATGCTCAAGCGGGGCGACTTCGACGTTGCCATGGACTTCCAGTGCGGGTTCATCGTCGAGCCGGACCTGGACCTGCCTCGGTTCCTCAGCACGTCGGACGCGAACTACGGCAAGCACAAAGACAAGATGATCGACGAGCTCTACGTCAAGCAGGGGCGGGCCAACGATATCGAGGAGCGGAAGCGCTACCTCCGCGCCTTCGAGAAGCGCCTCCTCGACGAGGAGACCCACGTGATCTACACGCTCCAGTGGCACCGGATCATCCCGCACTCCAGCAAGGTGCACGGCTGGACGATCACGCCCAGCCACTATCTCAACAACCAGCTCGACACGGTGTGGCTCAGTGAGTAGCTTGGTAACTCGCGACGCGACCCCCCTTTACCCTCTCCCCGCCCCGGGGAGAGGGTAGGGTGAGGGGCGCGCTTAAGGGGCGAGTCCCCCAAGAGATATGTGGAAGTACGTCGCCAAGCGCTTCCTCCTGATGTTCCCGACGCTCCTGGGCGTCGCGGTGCTGATCTTCGTCCTCATGCGCGTCGTGCCGGGTGACATCGTCGAGCTCCGCCTGGCCGGCGACAGCGGCGCCGTGTCGGAGGAGCTCCTCAAGAGCGAGCGGGCGCGCTTCGGCCTGGACCAGCCGCTGTGGAAGCAGTTCGGAAGGTGGATGTGGGGCGTCGTGCGATTCGACTTCGGCACCTCGATGTGGACCGGGGCGTCGATCGGCGAGGAGATCAAGCTGCGGTTCGCGCTGTCGCTGCAGCTGGCGATCATGGCGACGGCGATCGGCGTGGCGCTGGCGATCCCGCTGGGAGTCGCGTCGGCGCTCAAGCAGGACTCGTGGATAGACTACGTGGCGCGCATCGTGTCCATCGCCGGCATCGCCACGCCGTCCTTCTGGCTGGGCATCCTGATGATCCTGGTGCTGCTCGTCGTCTTCCACTGGCTGCCGCCCATGGTCTACACGCCATTCTGGGTCAATCCCTGGCAGAACATGCTCCAGCTCATCTGGCCGGCCCTGGCCGTCGGGTACCGCCTCTCAGCCGTGGTGACCCGCATGACACGCTCGGCGATGCTCGAGGTGCTGCGTGAGGACTACATCCGCACGGCGCGCGCCAAGGGGCTGGTCGAGGCGCTCATCCTCAAGCGGCACGCGATCAAGAACGCGATGCTGCCCGTGCTGACGGTGAGCTGCATCGAATTTGCCTTCCTGATGGGCGGGCTGGTGGTCACCGAGCAGGTGTTCAACCTGAATGGGCTCGGGCTCCTCTTCGTGCAGGCCGTGGCCCACCGGGACTACACCTTGACGCAGGCGCTGGTGCTTCTCGTCGCCTCGGTCTTCATCATCGTCAACTTTTTCATGGACCTCATGTACGGCTGGCTGGATCCCCGCATCCGGTACCGGTAGCGCATGGCCATCAACGTTCCGTTCGACGCAGTCGAGATCGCCGCCGCGGAGGCAGCCCGGGGCGGGCGGTGGGGGAGCATCCTGGACTTCGCCCGGCGGCGTCCGCTGGGCGCCGCGGGTGCGGCGGTCGTCATCCTTCTCATCCTGCTCGCGCTGTCGGCGAATCTGATCGCGCCGTACAATCCCGTGGCGGTGGACTTCGGCGCCATGCTCTCCCGGCCTAGCGCGGCCCACTGGCTGGGCACGGACGCGTTCGGCCGCGACGTGCTGACTCGGCTCATCTACGGATCGCGCACGGCTCTCATGGTCGGCTTCGGCGCGGCCATGATCGGCGCCACCCTCGGCGCCATTCTGGGCGTGGGCAGCGCGTACTTCGGTGGCCGGGTGGACCTGTATCTCCAGCGCTTCATGGACATATTCATCGCCTTCCCGCTCATCATCCTGGCCCTGGCCATGGTGGCCATCCTCGGCAACACGATACCGAACCTGATCGTCGCCATCACGATTCCCATGATCCCCCGCTGCGCGCTGGTCATCCGCTCGTCCGCGCTCAGCATCCGCGAGATGCCGTACGTGGATGCCGCGCGCGCGGCGGGGTTCGGCAACGCGCGGATCATCATGCGGCACATGCTGCCCAACGTCATGGCGCCGTATCTCATCATGCTGACCGCGTTCCTGGGCCAGGCGATCCTGCTGGAGTCGTCGCTCTCCTTCCTGGGCCTGGGTGTCCAGGAACCGACGGCGGCGTGGGGGCTCATGCTGCGCGGCGCGGCCGTGGACTTCGCCGAGTCGGCGCCCTGGATGGCCGTCTTTCCGGGGCTCGCGATCAGCCTCGCCGTCTTTGCCTTCAACCTCTTCGGCGATTCGCTCCGGGACGCGCTGGATCCCAAGCTCCGCACCCTGTGAGCGGGGTGCCAAACGGCTTGACACTTTCCGGGCAGGTTGATACAACTACGAGAGTTTCGGCGCCTCGACGGGCATCCCCGACGAGGCAGACCGTGCGATTCCCAGGGAGGCAGGAATGGCGTATATCATCGCGGAACCCTGCATCAACGTCAAAGACAAGGCCTGCGTCGAGGTCTGCCCCGTCGACTGCATCTACGAGGGCGAGACCATGCTCTACATCCACCCGGATGAGTGCATCGACTGCGGCGCCTGCGAGCCGGTGTGCCCCGTCAAGGCGATCTTCGCGGAAGACGAGACGCCGGCGAACTGGAAGAACTTCATCGAGCTGAACAAGCAGTTTTTCAAGGACAACCCGGGCGTCAAGCCCGCGACCAAGTCCTAGCGTCACTCCTCGAGCTTCGTAATCCAGGCGGGGGTCCGGCGACGGGCCCCCGCCTTTTTGTGCGCCGTTCGTGCATGGTGGCGGCTGCAGTGTCAGAGCCACATCTGCACACATCCGGCGGCAGCGGCGACGGCTCCTGCGCCGCATCCCGCTGATTTCCCGTTCGGCGCTTCATGGCACAGGCCTTGCCCCGGATGCTGGCAATGGCCAGCGCGCCTCCGACTCCGCTGTCATCAACCGAAACCCGACCACCCGTGGGCTTTCACGGCGCCGTCAGCGAGTTCAAGCGGCGGCTCATCGAGGCGACGCTGACCCAGGTGGGCGGCAATCGCACACGAGCGGCACGGGCACTCGGGCTCCAGCGGACGTATCTCCTCCGGCTCATGCGCGAATTCGAGGTCCGCATCCCGCCGCCGCCGGGCCCGTGGCGCCGGGCGAGCGGGGGCAATGGCGGCAACGGCGCGCCTGGAGCCGACGGCGGCGGTCCGATCGCGCCATCCCAAAGACATTGACACCGTGGGAGGCCGCGGTTTGAAATGAATGGGTGGGCACTGTATGGATAGCCGGGGTGGGGATGACCCGCTTCGGCCGACGCGACGAGACCCTGCCCGACCTGATCGCCGAGGCCGGCGTGGCCGCGCTGCGCGACGCAGGGATCGAGCGCCCCGACGCGCTCGTCGTCGCGGCCATGAACCCCGAGGAGTTCACGGGGGCCGGTAACTACGGCTCGCTGATCGGTACCTACCTCGGCCTGGCCCAGGTGCCATCCGTGCGCGTCGAAACGGCGACCTCGTCCGGCGTGGCCGCCGTCTACGCGGGCTTCGCCGATATTGCAGCCGGTCTCCACCGGACAGTGCTCGTGGTGGGTGGCGAGAAGATGAGCCACGTGCCCACCCCGCGCGTGTCCGAGATCATCGGCCGCTCGATCGATCCTCACGAGCGCACCTACGGCACGACCATGCCGGCGCTGGCGGGGCTGGTCACGCGGGCGGCCATGCACAGCCGTGGGCTCACGCTCCGGGAGATGTCGCAGGTGTCGGTCAAGAACCACGACAACGGCGCGCGGAACCCGCTCGCCCACTTCCGGGAGCGGGTGACGCTCGAGGCCGTGATGGAGAGCCGGCTCGTGGCCGACCCGCTCAGGCTCTACCACTGCTGCCCGATCTCCGACGGCGCCGCCGCCCTGCTGCTCTCCGCCGAGCCAGCGCCCGTCCGCATCGCCGGCATCGGGCAGGGAATGGATACGATGGCCGTCCGCTACCGGAGCGAGCTGACCTCCTTCCTCGCCACCCAGGCCGCGGCGCAGGCCGCATACGGGATGGCGGGCTTCGGGCCCGAGCGCGTCGAGCTGGCGGAGCTCCACGACGCGTTTTCGCCCTTCGAGCTGATCTCGCTCGAGGACACGGGGCTCATGCCGACGGGCAAGGCCGGGCGCGCCACGCTCGACGGCGAGACGGCGCTGGACGGCCGGCTGCCGGTGAACACGTCCGGCGGCCTCAAGGCGCGCGGGCACCCGCTCGCCGCCACCGGCATCGCGCAAATCGTCGAGCTCTGCTGGCAGCTCCGCGGAATGGCCGAGGGGCGCCAGGTCTCGGCCCGCGTGGCGCTCGCGCAGTCCATCGGCGGGCTCGCCACGAACAACTGGGTGACGCTCCTCGAGGCGCGGTCGTGATCGTCCAGGCCATCCTGGCCTCGCGCTGCCCGCGCTGCGGGCGCATCGTCGTGCCCGGCGCGCGCTACTGCCCCGACCATCCGGTGGCGATGGAGCCGGCGACCGTGCCCGGGTTCGGCGAGATCGTCTCCTTCACCACGCTTCACTCGCCGCCCGAGGGCTTCAAGGCGCCGCTGCACATCGCGCTGATCGAGCTCGAGGGGGGCGCGCGACTCTTCTGCCACGGTCAAGAGACGCGCGGCATCAGGATCGGATCGAGCGTCGGGGTCGAATCGCTCGATGGCGTGTTCTACTTCTCCCACATGAGCTTCGCCGATCGGGCGCGGCTCTTCTGGCGGCGGGCCGGCGCCCGCGGCGAGAAGGTCGCGTCCATTACCAAGAGCGTGGCCAAAGGCATCTGGAGAGGACGGTCCAGTGGCGACAGCTAGGAAGAAGGTTCCCGTCAGGAACCGGCCCAGGCCGCCGCTGGCGGGCATTCGCATCATCGACCTCACCCGCGTCCTAGCCGGCCCGTTTTGCTCAATGATGCTCGGCGACATGGGCGCGGAGGTCATCAAGGTCGAGGAGCCGGGCAAGGGAGACGACACGCGCGGCTGGCCGCCCTTCGCGGGCGGCGAGGCGACCTACTTCATGTCGGTCAACCGCAACAAGAAGAGCCTGACGCTCAACATGAAGGCGCCGGAGGGGCAGGCCATCCTCCGTGCCCTCATCGCCAAGGCCGACGTGGTGCTGGAGAATTTCCGCCCCGGCACGATGGAGCGGCTCGGCTTCGGCTACGACGCCTTGCGAAAGAGCACTCCGCGGCTGATCTACTGCTCCATCTCGGGCTTCGGCGAGAGCGGTCCCGAGTCCTCGCGCCCGGGCTACGATCTCATCGTCCAGGGCGAGTCCGGCATCATGGACCTGACCGGTTTTCCCGACGGTCCGCCCGTCAAGGTGGGCAACTCCATCGGCGATCTCGTCGCGGGCATGGCCGCGGCCCAGGGCGTGACCCTGGCTCTGCTTTCGCGCTCCCGATCCGGCAAGGGCCAGAAGGTCGAGATCGGGATGCTGGATGTCATGGCTTCGCTGCTGACCTACCAGGCCGGCCTCTACTGGAACGCGGGCGGCAAGCCCACGCGCAGGGGCAACCAGCATCCGTCCATCGTGCCGTACGAGGTCTTCCAGGCCCAGGACGCCTACATGACGCTGGGCGTGGCGAACAACTCCCTGTGGGAGCGCATGTGCCGCGCCATCGGCAGGGGAGATCTCGCCAGGGACCCGCGCTTCGACAGCGAGGCCAATCGGGTGACGAACCGCGACGCGCTTGGGCCCCTGCTCAACTCGATCTTTTCCACGCGCCCCGCCGCCGAGTGGCTCAAGCGCCTCGACGACGTGGGCGTGCCTGTCGGGCGCATCAAGACCGTCGCCGAAGTCTGCGAGAGCCTACACCTGCGTGCGCGCGGCATGTTCGTGAAGGTGAAGCATCCCAAGGCCGGCGCCGTCACGGCCATGGGCGTGCCGATCCGCCTCTGGAGCACCCCGGGAGCCGCCCAGGCGCCCGCGCCGCTTCTGGGCCAGCACACCGACGAGATCTTGACCGGCCTCCTCCGCATCCCCAAGTCCACGATCGAGAAGCTCCGCGCCGCCGGCGTCGTCTGAAGGGGCAGACCTATCTTGCTAAAGTTTTATTTGTGTCGTAATGTACGTTTTGAGCCATTTGACATGGGGGTGGGCGTGGCACGACTTGAAGCGACCGAGGCTCGGAAGGGATTCTCCGAGGCGATCAGCCGGGCGGCGTACGGGAGCGACCGCATCGTCATCCAGCGGCGGGGCAAGCCTGTGGCGGCGCTGGTTTCCATGGACGACCTGCGGCTGCTCGAAGCGCTCGAGGACCGGCTCGATATCGAGGCGGCCCGCAAGGCGCTGGCCGATCCCAAGAACCGCAAGCGCATCCCTTGGGAGCGGGTCAAGGCCAGCCTCGGCCTCTAGAAACTCGGTGGTGAGCTACGCCGTCGAGTTCCTTCCCTCAGCCAAGCGAGAGCTCGCGGCTCTCCCGAATGACGTTCAGCGCCGTCTCGCTAACCGGATAGATGGCCTCCGCGAGGATCCTCGACCACCTAGTGCGAAGCAGCTCCAGGGCGAGGATCGCTTGTATCGGCTCCGGGTGGGCGACTACCGTCTCATCTACTCCATCGACGGCCGCCGGCTGGTGATCGTCGTAGTGAAGGTCGGCCATCGCCGGGACGTGTATCGAAAGCTCTAGGTATTGGTGTGGGAAGGAGCAGGAGTAGGGGGAGGGCGCAAACTTGACAGTTGGGCGGGCGTGGCGGGATGATGAGCGTCCCATGTCACGGGGAATCAAGGTTTACGATACGACGCTGCGCGACGGCACCCAGGGGGAGGGCGTGTCCTTCTCCATGGAGGACAAGGTCCGCATAGCCCAGCGATTGGACGCCCTCGGCATCCACTACATCGAGGGCGGCTGGCCGGGATCCAACCCCAAGGACCTGCGCTTCTTCAAGCGCGTCCAGGACGCCGTCTTCAAGACCGCCAAGATCAGCGCCTTCGGCTCGACGCGCCGCCCCGGCGTGCGGCCGCAGGAGGACAGCAACATCCAGGCGCTCGTCGAGGCGGGCCCGCCCGTCGTCACCATCTTCGGCAAGTCGTGGGACCTGCACGTGACGCACGCGCTCGGGACCACCCTCGACGAGAACGTCGCCATGATCGGCGACTCGGTCGCCTATCTCCTCAAGCACTTCGAGGAGGTCATCTACGACGCCGAGCACTTTTTCGACGGCTTCAAGAAGAATCGCGACTACGCGCTCAAGACCCTGCGCGCGGCGGAGGCCGCCGGCGCCCACTGTCTCGTCCTCTGCGACACGAATGGCGGCGGCCTGCCCCACGAGATCGTGGAGATCATCCGCGAGGTCAAGAGGCACGTGAAACCGGATACCCCTCTCGGCATCCACGTCCACAACGATTCCGAGTGCGCCGTGGCGAATACCCTGGCGGCCGTGTCCGAAGGGGTCAACCACATCCAGGGGACGATCAACGGGTACGGCGAGCGCTGCGGCAACGCCAACCTCGTCTCGATCATCCCCAACCTGATGCTGAAGATGCGCCTGGACTGCATCCCGAAGGAGAGCCTGCGGGAGCTGCGCGACGTCTCGCGCTTCGTTTCCGAGCTGGCCAACCGCAAGCCGTGGGGCTCGCAGCCCTACGTCGGCGACTCGGCCTTCGCCCACAAGGGCGGCATCCACGTCTCCGCCGTCCTCAAGCACGCGGAGACCTACGAGCACGTCGACCCGGAGGCGGTGGGCAACCACCGGCGGGTCCTGGTCTCGGAGCTGGCGGGGCAGTCCAACATCCTCTGGAAGGCCAGGGAGTACGGCATCGACCTCGACAAGAACACGCCCGAGGCGCGCCGCATCCTCGAGATGTTGAAGCGCATGGAGGACGAGGGCTTCCAGTTCGAGGGCGCCGAGGCGTCCTTCGAGCTCCTGATGGAGCGCGCCCTCGGCAACCACAAGTCGTATTTCGACCTCGACGGCTTCCGGGTCATCGTCGAGGAGGAGCGCGACGGCGGCGAGCCCGTGGCCGAAGCGACGGTGCGGCTCAAGGTCAAGGGCATCGCCGAGCACACGGCCGCGTCCGGCGACGGGCCGGTCAACGCGCTCGACCGCGCGCTCCGCAAGGCCCTCGAGGAGTTCTACCCGAACCTCCGAGAGATGACCCTGCTGGACTACAAGGTGCGCATCCTCGACGAGTCCAAGGGCACGGCGGCCAAGACGCGCGTGCTCATCACCTCCGGTGACGGCGACGAGACGTGGGGCACGGTCGGGGTCGCGGACAACATCATCGAAGCCTCCTGGCAGGCCCTCGTCGATTCCATCGAGTACAAGCTCCGCCGCGACGAGCGGAAAGGCAAGCGGTAACCCGTCCTTTGAGGGTGATGTGTCGCCCCACAAACCACATGGCGCAGATCCCCGCCAAGCTGATCGAAGACACCGCCCGCGAGCTGATGGCCCGCGCGGCCATCGACATCCCGCCCGACTACCGCGAGGGCGTCCGTCTGGCGCGCGACCGCGAGAAGAACCGGCTCGCCCGCTTCGTGCTCGACGAGATGCTCGCCAACTGGGACATCGCCACCGCCGAGCGCCGCCCCATGTGCGCGGACACCGGCCTGCCCCGCTACTACGTCAAGCTCGGCAACGAAGCGGTGGTGGAGGGCGGGCTCGTGGCGCTGGAGCGGGCGCTCCGACGCGCGACCGCCGACGCCACGGCCTCGATCCCGCTCCGCCCGAACCGCGTGCACCCGCTGACGCGCGAGGACCGGAACAACAATGTTGGCTATCACGCCCCCGAGGTGACCTACTCGGTCGAGCCGGGCGGCGACTGGCTCGACCTGACCACCGTCCACAAGGGCGGGCTCTTCGGCACCGACTGGCGCATGCTCTTCCCCGGCGACGGCATCCCGGGCATCAAGCGCTTCTTCGTGGACACGCTGATCGAATCAGGGAAGCGCGGGCTCGCGTGCCAGCCTGCCATCGTGGGCCTTGGCATCGGCGGCTCGAAGGACACCTGCATGAGGCTCGGCAAGGAGGCGGCGTGCCTCCGCGCCGTGGGCAGCCGCAACCCCGATTCCGCGGCGGCGGCGCTCGAAGACGAGCTGACGGCGCTCGGCAACCACATCGGCATCGGCGCCATGGGCTTCGCCGGCACCTCCATGGTGGTGGCGACCCACGTCGAGCTCGCGCACACGCACACGGGCGGCATGCCCATCGCCATGCACCAGTTCTGCCTGTCCTCACGGCGCTCGACGGCGCGCATCCACCCGAGCGGCACGGTCGAGCTCAGGGCGGATCCCGCGTGGTTTACCGACTACTACCGGCGGCAGGGCATCGAGTGAAAGAGATCCAGCGCCTCGACGACGTGCGGATGGACGAAGTCCAGCTCACGACGCCCGTCACGGCCGACGCCATCCGCTCGCTGAAGCTCGGCGACGTGGTCTATCTCTCGGGCGCGCTGTACACGGCGCGCGAGGGCGTGTATCGCCAGGTCGTCGAGAAGGGCGTGCCCCTGCCGGCCGGTGTCCGCGAGCTGACCAATGTCAACTTCCACTGCTCGCCGGCGGCCTCGGTGAAACCGGACGGCTCCTATGCCGTCGAAGCCGTGACCGCCACGGCGTCCTTCCGCTTCGGCAAGTCCATGGCCGCCTGGTTCGAACGCTCGGGCGCCAAGGTCATCGTGGGCAAGGCGGGACTCACGGAGCTGGCCTACCGCGAGTGGTTCGTGCCTCACGGCGCCGTGTACCTGACGACGGTCGGCTACGGCCTCGGCGCGATGTACGGCCGCTGCATCAAGCGCGTCATCGACGTCCACTGGCTGAAGGAGCTCGGGATCGCCCAGGCGCTCTGGGTGCTGGAGGTGGAAAAGATCGGGCCGTTTCTCGTCGAAGGGGATGCGAAGGGCCGGAGCCTCTTCGCGCTGGCCAACCGCGAAATCAACCTCCGGCTCGACGAGGTCTACAAGACCCTGCCGCCTCCCGCCCTCTCCCGCTTCGGCGAGGTTCTCTCGCGCAAGGACGACGTCGTCTAGGCGAAGGTGCGGTCGAGGGCGAGCGCCCGCTCGAGCCTCCGCTCGTACTCGCGCCTGGTGATCTCGACAGCGCCGAGGCTCTCCAGGTGCGGCGTCACGTACTGGACGTCAAGCAGGGTGAAGCCCCGCCCGCTGAGGCGCCGAACGAGGGCCTCCAACGCCACCTTCGAGGCGTCGGTCTCCCGGTGGAACATGCTCTCCGCCATGAAGGCGCCGCCGAGCGCCAGGCCGTAAGCGCCGCCGCAGAGCCGCCCGTCGCGCCACGCTTCCACGCTGTGCGCCTTGCCCGCCCGGTACAGCGCGCCGTAGACCTCCACGAAGCGCTCGGAGATCCACGTGCCTTCAGGCCTGTCGGCGCAGCCACGCATCACGCCCTCGAAGTCCGTGTCGACGCGGACGTCGAAGATGCCGCGCCTGAGGGTGCGCGCGAGCGAGCGCGAGACGTGGAAGCCGTCGAGCGGAATCACGGCGCGCGGATCGGGCCTGAACCACAGGACCTGGCCCGAGCGCTCGTCCGCCATCGGGAAGATCCCGTGGCGGTAGGCGAGTACCACGCCCTCAGGCGTGAGGGTGAGCCTGCGCCCAGACATTGCGGCAGCGAGTCTCCGTCGTCAAGCACGCCATCACGAGGGAGGCGAGGGCGACGGCGAAGCACAGCGTGAAGGCGGCGCGGTAGGCCTCGAGCGGGTAGACGCGGCTCCCTGAAACCAAGGCGCCCGCCCAGTTGACGTCGAGCAGGACGCCCGTGAGCCACTGCATGACGGCGAAGCCCAGGAAGATGGGCAGGTTCTGCGAGCCCAGCACGACGCCCACGTGGCGGGGGTCGTTCACCTCGCGAATGCACGGGAAGACGAGCGAGACGCCGCCCGAAGCGAACCCCAGCAGGAAGCAGAGGGGGCCGAGCCAGCCGGGCGGCATCGGCGTGCGGGGGAGCGCCAGCAACGCCCAGATCGCGACGTAGAGCGCCGTCGCCGCGATGAGCGGCGGGCGCCTGAGCCCGAGCCATCTGTCGGAGATCCAGCCACACAAAGGCGCGCTGATGACGAGCCCGAGCGCCGTCATCATGAGGACATTGGAGGCGGCCACGCGGGACATGCCGTAAACCTGCGAGAGATACGGGACGCCCCAGAGCCCGAAGAAGGGCACGAAGGAGCCGTACATCGTCGAGCCCATGAGGAGGATGGGCCAGGAGCGCGGGTTGGCGGCGATGCCCGGTATCGCCGCGAGCGTCTCGCGCAGGGAAGGCGCGGGGACGCGCGGCCCGTCGGCGACGCGCCCCAAGCCCAGGTCCTCGGGCCTGTCGCGGATGAAGACGAAGCAGGCCACGGCAAGCACGAGGGTGATGGCGCCGATGCCGATGAAGGACAGGCGCCAGCCGATGGCCTCGACGACGACGGCGAGCGGCCCCGTGCCTATGATGGCGCCGAAGGCGCCGATGCTCTGACTCGATCCCGCGACCGTCGCGAACTCGTGCGGTCGGAACCATTCTGACGCCAGGCGCAGCGAGGCGATGAGCATGACCGAGGCGCCCAGTCCCACGAGCAGGCGTCCGGCGAAGGCGACCCAGAACGCGGGCGCCGCCCCGAAGAGCATGCTGCCCGCCGCCATGGTCACGCCGCCGAGCGTCAGCAGGCGGCGGGGACCCAGCGTGTCCGCGAGGGTGCCGTTGGGTAGCGCCATGACGAAGAAGCAGTAGGGGTAGACGGCGATCAGCGTGCCGAGCGCCGCCGCGGGGAGCGCGAAGGCCTGCATGAGGTCGCCCGCCACCACCACGGGCGCCACGCGGTGGAAATACGAGAAGATGTAGAGCAGCGCCGGCGCCGCGACGATGCCCCACCGGGCGCGCAGCGTCCGCCGGACCGGGTCCGTCTCAGATCCCCTTGGACCCGCGCCACGCGGCGATGTCGTCGCGGTGGACCTCCAGCAGGGGCTTTTTGGACATGAAGTCTCCTTCAGCGGATGGAGCGCGGCGGGATGCGCTTATAGAAGAGCAGCTCGCGCGTGCCCTGGGGCAGGTTGTCGATGTGGCCGCTGGGTAGAAAGCCCAGCGCAGTGTGCATGCGGATGGACGCCGCGTTGGTCTCCTCCGTGGAGGAGAACACGCGCGGTGACGGCGAGACGGCCTCGACCGACTTGAAGAACTCGCGGGCGATGCCTTTTCGACGAAAATCCTCTCTGACTACGACCAGGCTCACGAGGGTGCACTGGAACCAGTCCGTGCGGTATGCCAGGAAGCCCACGACCTCCTTGTCGGCCTCGGCCACGATCAGGTGGTGGCGCTCCATGTGCGACTTGATGAAGGCGCCGGCGCGGTCTTCGCCGATCGCCAGGGCGGCCAACTCGGCACAGCCGGTGGCATCGCTGGTGCGGGGCAGGCGGATCTCGATCATGGGAACGTCACTGGAAAATACACCGATGCGCCCTGCTAGTACGTCCCGGGGCGGATCTGTTTGTAGAGCTCCTTGAGCTTGTCCGGCGTGAATCCGGGCGCCTGGCACGTGGAGATGATCTTCTTCTCGTCGGCCTCGACCTTGGCGATGGCCTCGGGGATGCCGCCCGCGATCTCGGGCGGGATCGTCACGACGCCGTGCTGGTCGAAGTGGACGATGTCGCCCGGCTTGATCCAGACGCCTCCCACCTTGACGGGGATGCCGAAGTCGACCATGTGGACGTTGGCATGCGAGACCGATATGTGCGCGGCGGCGAACTGGAACTTGAGCGCGCGCACCTCGTCGAGGTCGCGGACGGACCCGTCCGTCACCACGCCGACGCAGCCGAGCGCGCGGTGGATGTTCGCCTGCACCTCGCCCCACTGGGCACCCTGCCCGCGCGGCTCGTCGAGGTCGTGGACCACGATGACGCGCGGGGCGGGGATGCTCATGACGAAGTCCCACCAGCTATAGAGGCTCGCGCGGTGGCCGTCGATGGGGCCGGCTTCGGCCCGGATCAGGCACGTGGCCGCGTGACCCACCTGCGGCCCGAGCTCCGGGAAGAGGGCCCGGATGTTTGAGGAGAGATTCCCCTCCTCTCTCGGCCGGTACTTGAAGGTCTCGATGGCATTGGCCACGCTGGGGCTGGTGATCTTCTTGAGCGCGTCGACCTGCTGCGTCGTGAGCGGCACTGGCGGTCCTCCTTGTCCTGCTGTGGGCCGGCTTGGAGACGGTTAGATGGTCCCTTTGCGCTTCTCGATGAGCGCCTGCTTGAGCTGCTCGATCACGGACTCGAGCTGGTGGAGGTTGGGGTTGACCGCGACGGCGCGCTCGAAGTAGGCGAGGGCCTGCTCGGGCTTGTCGAGGTGGAGGTAGATCTGCCCGTAGCCGGACAGCGCCCCCCAGTGGTGGGGGTTGCGCTTGACCACCTCATCGCAGTCGCGGAGCGACTTGTCGTACTCGCCGATCAAGAAGTAGACCGTGGCGCGCTTGTTCCACCCCTCGGCGAAATCGGGCTTGAGCCTGATGATCTCGGTGAAGGTGTCGATGGCGGCCTGGCCCTGGCCGTGGTTCATCTGCTGCACGCCGACGGCAAAGAGCCCGTCCACCTTGGGGTCGCCCGAGCGGCTCCACACCTGCCAGATCGAGTTCTCCGACAGGGCGCGCACGAGGTCGTCCTGGTCTCGAAGCGTCTTGAAGAGCGCGGGCAGCTCGGCCGGCGTGCCGAGCTCGCCCATCCAGGCCGCGGCCAGGCGGCGCGCCTCGACGTCGGCGCTCTTGAGATCGCGGAGCGCCTGCTGCCGCGAGGGACGCGGCTTGTCCTGGGCGTCCGCCGCCGGTATGACGAGCGGCATGAGGAGCATCAGGGCCAGAGCCAGCGCGAGCGCTTTCACGCAGAGCGCCCAATGAGGGAGAGGAACTGGGCCTCGTCCAGCATGGTCACGCCGAGCCGCTTCGCGTCCCCGGCCTTGGATCCCGCATCTTCACCCACGATCACGTAGTCGGTCTTCCTCGAGACCGTGCCCGTGACGCGCCCGCCGAGGCGCAGGATCGCGTCCTTGGCCTCGTCCCGCGTCAGGCCGCGCAGCCCGCCTGTGAGGACGAGGGTCTTGCCCGTGAGCGGACCCGGCGTGGCCGAGACGCCCTTCTCGGTGAGATCGAGGCCGACCTCGCGGAGGTGCCGGATCGTCTTCCTGTTGCGCTCCTCCTGGAAGAAGCGCGCGACCGAGTCGGCGATCTTGGACCCGATGCCGGGGATCTCGCCGATGTCCTCGCCGGTCGTCTTCTCGAGACGCTCCATGCTGCCGAAGCGCGCGGCCAGGAGCTGCGCAGCGCGCTCGCCCACCATGCGGATCCCGAGCCCGTTCAGGACGCGCGAGAGCCCGCGGCCCTTCGAGGCCTGGATGGCGTCGATGAGGTTGGCCGCCGACTTCTTCGCCATCCGCTCGAGCCCGGCCGCCTGCTCGATGTCGAGCTCGTAGAGGTCGCCGAAGTCCTTGACCATCTCGCGGTCCACGAGCTGGTTGATGACGACCTCGCCCAGGTGCTCGATGTCCATGGCGCGCCTGCCACCCCAGTGGAACAGCCGCTCCTTGAGCTGCGCCGGGCAGGCGACGTTGGTGCAGCGCCAGATGGCCTCGCCCTCCGGGCGCTCGGCCGGAGCGCCGCAGGCCGGGCACGTGCGCGGCATGTGGAACGGTCTCGCGTCGGCTGGTCGCTTGGACGTCACGACCTGGATCAGGTAGGGGATGACGTCGCCGGCGCGCTCGATGAGCACGGTATCGCCGACGCGCACGTCCTTCTTGCGCATCTCGTCCTCGTTGTGGAGGCTGACATTGCTCACGGTGACGCCCGCCAGCTCGACGGGCTCGAGCTGCGCGGTCGGCGTGAGCGCCCCCGTCTTGCCTACGTTGATCGAGATGCCCTTCACCCTGGTCGTTGCCTGGCGGGCGGCGAACTTGTAGGCGATGGCCCAGCGGGGATGGTGGGCCGTGGCGCCGAGCCGGCGCTGCTGCTCGAGGTCGTTGACCTTGACGACCGCGCCGTCGGCGTCGTACTCGAGCTGGTCCCGCTCCGCTTCGAGGCGCCCGCAGTAGGCGATCACCGCGTCGATGTCGCCGCAGCGCTCGGAGCGCGGGTTGACCTCGAATCCGCTGTTCCTGAGGGCTTCGAGGCGCTCCCACTGCGAGTCGAAGAGCACGGGCTCGAGGACGCTCACGTGGTAGAGGAAGATCTCGAGCGGCCGCGTCGCGGTGATCGCCGGGTCCTTTTGCCTCACGGCGCCGGCGGCGGCGTTGCGGGGATTGGCGAACGTGGTCTCGCCGGCCTCCTCGAGCCTGGCGTTGAGTCGGGCGAGGGCCTCGCGCGGCATGTAGACCTCGCCGCGCACCTCGAGCCGCTTCACATCCTTGAGCGGCCCGTGAAGCACCGACGGGATGGCCTTGATGGTGCGCAGGTTCTGGGTGATGTCCTCGCCGACCCGGCCATCCCCGCGCGTGGCGCCGCGCGTGAACCGCCCGCGCTCGTACAGGAGCGTCACGCCGAGTCCGTCGATCTTGGGCTCGCAGACGAGATCGAGCTTGGCCTGCGGAAGCGCGCGGCGGACGCGCGCCTCGAACTCGCGCAGGTCGTCCGGGCTCATCGCGTTGTCGAGCGACAGCATGGCTACCAGATGCTCGACGGGCGCGAAAGCCGCGCCGACCCGCCCGCCCACACCCTGGGTGGGGCTGTCCGGCGTGATCAGCTCCGGATGCGCTTCTTCGAGCCCGCGGAGCTCCCGGAGGAGGCGGTCGTACTCGGCGTCGGCGATCTCGGGGCGGTCCTCGACATAGTAGAGGTAGTTGTGGCGGTGTATCGCCTCCCGGAGGACCTCGATGCGGGCCGCGGCGTCGGCGGCTTTCGTCATGGCGGACTTCAGGATAGCATGGCGTCCCGGGTCGCTCGCCCGGCGGAGGGTCCAGCGTGCCGCCGGATTCTGCTACTCTCACCGCAGGACCCGACAGCATGCGCCGCTCCTTCGTCCTTCTCCTGTTCGCCCTGGGGACGGGCTGTACCTCGGCCGGCTCCTCGCGCGATGCCCTGCTCCGCATCGTGACCGATTGCCTCGACACGGGAGCGCCCCGCTACTGCGGGCGCTGCACCTCGCCCCAGGCCGGGACGTGCGATCTCCAGTATCCGTGCACCCGCTCGACGGAGGTCTGGGCCCAGAGCGAGGAGTACGTCGCGATCCGGGACCTCAAGATGTGCGGCTGCCCCGACGGCTTCATCCACGGCCTCGCCATGCCCCGCTATCCTGTCAGGGGGCCGGAGGACCCGCGGCGGCCCGAAGCGATCTGGCGCTTCGGCTGGGACGTGGCGCGCACTCGCATCCGGGACGAGCGGGAGATCGCCCTCCTCGTCAACCCGGCCGCTCTCCGCGCCCAGGACCAGCTCCACATCCACCTCGTCCGCCTCCTTCCAGGCGCACGGGCCCGCATCGACGCGCTCAGGCCGGCCAGCATCGCGCGGCTCGAAGAGGTGTGGCTCGCGGCGGAACAGCACGCGGCCGGGCGCGGGCTCGCAGCCTATGGTGTGATCGTGGTGCAGTCGCTCGACCGCGGCTGGCTCGTCGTCGCGGATGCCGGAGCCACCGAGACAGCGTTCACCGCCGCGCGCTGCGCGGGCTAACGACGAAAATCATGAGCTGTGCTGGCGAATTCACGGCGGGTGGGGGCGGGGACAGCCTCCGCGGACCGGGAGGGCACCCCCAGCCCCGCACGGTAACTGGCCGCTTCCACGATTCGAGCTAGCGGGCCTTGGACTTGCTGCGGGCTTCCTCGATGAGCACGGCGACGCGCTGGCGGTCCTCGCCGGGAGGCGTGAGCGTGACGAAGCGCTCCCATGACGTGATGGCGCCGGCGTAGTCCTGCTTGACCTCGTAGAGCACCTGGCCCTTGTACAGGAGCGCGGGCGGGTACTGCGGGTCGATCTTGAGCACCTTGTCGAAGGCCTCGAGCGCGGTGTCGGCGTGACCGCCCATTGCGACGATGAGTCCCAGATGCGTCATGGCATCCACGTTCTTGCTGTCGCGCGCGAGCACGGCCTGGTAGGCCGCGATGGCCTCCTGGTAGCGCCCCGCCATCAGGCTCTGGCGCGCCGCCTCTAGCATCCTCGCCATGATCTCGGGCGGGACGGGTCTGGCTCCGGCGCCCTCGGTGCCAGGCGCGCCCGGCATGAGCGGGCCGGGATCGGGCAGCGCGGGGCCGGACATGCGGCTGCCCGGCGGGACGGCGCTCTCGTCGGGTGCGCTGTATCGGCTCACGCCCACGCCGAGAGCGATGCCCAGCCCGAGGAGTGCCACGCCGCCGACGGCGACGGCCGCGGGGCTGCGCGTCCAGGGCCGGTGCGCCGCGGCGCGGGAGGTCGCCGGCGCCGCCGACTGGACCCCGCCCACGGCATCGAGCTTGGAGAGCAAGGCGGCGGCCTGTGCCTCGTACCTGTCCCGCAGCGTCTGGAAGTCATCGTCCGAGAGCGAGCCCGCCTCGTGGTCGAAGGCGAGCTCCTTGAGGGCGCGGTAGGTCGAGGCCTTCTCTTCCGCGAGCTCGAGCCGCCGGTCGGCCGGCGCAGCGGAGTGGGCGGCCGCCCGTCCCGCCCCGCCGCGCAGGAGCGGCCAGAGGACGATCGCGAGCGCGGGGAGGCCGATCGCCGCGATGGCGATCCACTGCGCCGCGGTCATGGCTTTTCCATCTCCGACATCTCGCGGCGGATGCGCTCCCGCACGGCGGGGTCGAGTCGCGCAGGTACGGCGGGGTGAGGCGCGCGGCTCCAGCGGCGGACCACGACCATGACCAGGACCAGGCCGATGCCGAGTCCCACGAAGGGCACGACCCAGACGAGGAGGGTGAAGCCCGACTTCGGCGGCGAAAGCAGGATCCAATCGCCGTACTTCTCGACGAAGTAGGCGCGCACCTGCTGCGGGCTCTCGCCCGCGGCTAGGCGCTCGCGGATGATGGCGCGCATCTGGTTGGCGGTCTCGGAGGGCGAGTCCGCCACCGAGAGGTTCTGACAGACCACGCAGCGGAGCTGGCTCGCCACGTCGTAGACGGTCTGCTCGTCTACCGTAGCTGCCGCTGCCCACCCGAGGACGGCGACCAGCATGACGGCCGGGGCGGCAGCGGCCAGGCCGCGCGTCATGACGGCTCCTCCAGCAGGGCGTCCAGTTGCCGGCGGGCGATCTCGTCGGTCAGCGCCCCCACGTGCTTGAAGCGCACGCGACCCTTGCGGTCGATGAAGAAGGTCTCGGGCACGCCGTAGACGCCGTAGTCCACCGAGACCCGGCCCTTGGGATCCGGAGCGTTCGGGAACGAGTGCTCGAAGCGCCTGATGAACTCCCGGGCGGCCGCTTCCTTGTCCTGGATGTTGATGCCCACGACCATGACGCCCTTGTCCTTGTAGACGCGCCAGGCGCGCTCGAGGACCGGCGCCTCGTCGTAGCAGGCCGGTATGCACCACGAGGCCCAGAAGTTGACCATCACGACCTTGCCGCGGAGATCGTCGAGGCTCAGGGGAGAGCCCGCGAAGGTCGTGAGCGAAAAGGCCGCCGCGGGCCTGCCGACGAGCGGCGAGGGGATCTCGCGCGGATCGGTCTTGAAGCCGTAGGCCAGCAGCACCAGCACCGGCACGACGGCCGCGGGGATCGCCCACCGCAGCCTGGGCGCCTTCACGCCGGCCGCCGCGCGTCCGGCAGGATGGCCAGCGCCGCCCCGAGCGTCAGCACCAGGCCACCCAGCCAGAGCCAGGAGACCATGCGGTTGACCTGGAGCTTGACCGTCGCGTGGGAGCCGTCGGTGGCGAAGTCGCCCAGCACGAGGTAAACGTCCTCGAAGAGACCGAGCCGGTAGTCCACCGCCGCAATCGGGTTCGTATCCTGAGGATAGAACTTCTTCGCCGGGTAGAGCATGTAGCCCCCCGCTTGCCCGTTCGTCACCGTGAACGCGCCCGTGACCTTGGCGTGGTTGGACTCCTCCGAGGCCGAGAGTCCGTCGAAGCGCACCTGGTATCCCGCCAGCGCCATGCTCTGGCCCTTGTCGAGCGTGACTTCCTTTTGCACCGACCAAGCCTGCGAGCCCGCCACGCCGAGCGCGATGACGAGGATCCCCAGGTGGACGATGAAGCCGCCGTAGCGCCGGTTCTGCCGCAGCAGCAGGCCCCAGGTGGCGGCGCCCCAGCCGTCGCCGCTCCGCCGCCTCGCCCGCACCGCGCGGAAGAGGTCGAGCGTGATGGTGCCCGCGACGAAGACGACCAGGGCCATCGCCGTCAGCACGAGCCCGTTGGCCACGCCGAGCGCCCGCAGCGCCGCCGCGGCCACGAGGCCAGCCAGGACGGGCTTGAGGAAGTTGCGCTTGAGATTCTCGGCGGAGGCGCGGCGCCAGGCGATGAGCGGCCCGACGCCCATCAGGAAGAGCAGGGCGAGGAAGACCGGGATGTTGACCAGGTTGAAGAAGGGGGCGCCCACGCTGATCTTGACTCCGCGCACGGCTTCGGAAATGAGCGGGAAGACCGTCCCGAAGAAGACCGTGAAGGTGGCGGCGACCAGGAACAGGTTGTTCAGGAGGAACATCGACTCGCGCGAGACCACCGAGTCGAGCGCGCCCTCGGCGCGCAGGCGCTCCACCCGCGAGGCGAGCAGCGAGAACGAGCCGAGGAACACCAGCGCGAGGAAACCCAGGAAAAAAATGCCGATCGAGCCCTGCGTGAATGAGTGGACGGAGCCGATGATGCCCGAGCGTGTCAGGAAGGTGCCGAAGATCGTGAGCCCGAATGTCAGGATGATGAGGCTGAGGTTCCAGAGCTTGAGCATGCGGCGCCGCTCCTGGACCATCACCGAGTGCAGGAACGCCGTGGCGGTGAGAAACGGCATGAAGGCCGCGTTCTCGACGGGGTCCCACGCCCAGTAGCCGCCCCAGCCCAGCACGTGGTAGCTCCACCAGCCGCCGATGAGGAGCCCAAGCGAGAGGAAGTACCAGGCGATGATGGTCCAGCGCCGCGTGATGGTGATCCATTCCTCGCCGGTGCGCCCGACGATCAGCGCGGCCATGGCGAAGGCGAACGGCACCGTGAAGCCGGTGAAGCCCAGGTAGAGGGCGACCGGGTGGGTGATCATGCCCGAGTCCTGCAGCAGCGGGTTGAGACCGCGGCCGTCGGCCGGGATCGGCGTGAGGCGCTCGAAGGGGGGCGCCGGGATCGTCATGATGAGGAGGAAGAAGGCGAGGATGCCGAGCATGACCGACAGCACCCAGGGATAGAGCTCAGGTTGGCGGCGCCGGTACTGGACGACCACGATCAGCGTGTAGATTGCCAGCATCCAGGACCACAGGACGATGGAGCCCTCCAGCGCCCCCCAGAGCGCCGTGATCCGATAGTAGAAGGGCGTCCCGTGGTTGGTGTTGATGGCGACGTAGCGCACCGAGAAGTCGAAAGTCAGGAAGGCGTAGAGCATGAGCGCGATGCAGACGGTGATGAGCACCCACGCGCCGATCGCCGCCCGCTCTCCCGAGCGGAGTAGATCAGCGCGGCCCGTGCGGCCGGCCGTGGCCGCGGCGCAGGCGCCGTAGAGCGCGATGACGAACCCGACGACGGTCGCGCCGTAGCCCAACTCGGGGATCATGAGGTTCGCGCTCCGCTGGAGGAGTTCGCGCTGCGCCGTGGCCTCTTCGGGCCTCTGGCCCTCATCGGGTTCGCGCTCCGCTGGAGGAGTCCGCGCTGCGCCGTGGCCTCTTCGGGCCTCTGGCCCTCATCGGGTGGTGCCCTCCCCACGCAGGCTCTTCAGGAGCTCCTTGTACCCGGGCTGGGCGCCGTCGTGGGGCGCCTTGTACTCCTCGGAGTGCTTGGCCAGGATCAGCGACGCCTTGAAATAGCCGTCCTTCGTCCACGAGCCCTCGACGACGGCGCCGCGTCCCTCGGCGAAGAGGTCGGGCGGCGTGCCCTTGTGCCTGACGGGGACGCTCGCCTTGCCGTCAGAGAGCGTGAAGGAGAGATCCAGGCTCCTGGGCTCCCACTTGAGGGAGCCCGGCTGGACGAGCCCGCCGAGGCGGTAGGTCTTGCTCGGAACCGGCGCGGCCAGGAGCTCGCTCGGCGTGACGAAGTAGACGACGGACTGGCTCACGCCCGACCAGATGAGGTAGGCGATGGCCGCGGTGATGACGAGCCCGCCCGCGACGAACTTGCCGCGCCGGCTCATCCGGTCTCCTTGCCGGTGCGGTCCTGGTTGCCGGCGAGGCGTCTCGCGCGCCCCGCCAGGCGGCGCCAGTAGCCCCACAGTCCGACGGCCGCCAGGCCGTAGGCGGAGAAGACATAGCCCCAGTTATCCGGCATGGGAGTCCTCGAGCCGCGCGATCTTCATCCGCGTGGCCAGCAGATAGGCGAAGAGCAACGTGAAGGCGATCCAATTGACGAGAAGCGTCGCCGCGATCGGAGCCGCGATCGGCGAGGGTTCGGGACCGAGGATGGTGGACGGCTGGTGCAGCGCGCGCCACCACTTGACCGAGAAGTGCACGATGGGGATGTTCGCCGCGCCCAGTATGCCCACGACGGCGGCGGCGCGCGCCCGGCGGTCGGGCTCGTCCACCATGCCGCGCAGGAGGAGATAGCCGACGTAGACCAGAAAAAGCACGGCGGTCGACGTGAGGCGCGCGTCCCAGGTCCACCACGTGCCCCAGGTCGGCTTGCCCCAGATCGAGCCCGAGGCGATCGTGATGCCGGTGAAGAGCACGCCGGGCTCGGCCGCCGCCAGTGCGAGCCTGTCCCAGCCGGTCCGCCGCGTCAGGAGATAGCCGACGCTCCCGACGAGGACGAGAGCGAAGGCGAGGTAGGCGGTGAGGACGGCCGGCACGTGGAGATACATGATGCGCTGGACATTGCCCTGCACGGCTTCGCGCGGGGCGTAGCCGAAGCTGGCGGCGAGGCCCACGAGGAGACCCAGCAGGGAGAGCCATCCGAGCGCGCGCATCAACGAACCCGAGTGTAGAGGCACGGCGCCGCCGCGTCAAGTTGTGCCGGGGTCGTGGAGCACCCGCGGTCGGTGGCGAAAGTCCGAGCCTCTTGTGAAGCCTTGACTGGCGGAGGGTTACCGGAACAGTATCGCTCCCGGTGGTTGTGGCCCGTGCAGAGCCTGAGAGGGCTCGTGATATTTCCCGTGGTTTGCCGAAGGCAAAGGAGCCGAGTATGCGACGTGGGATCGCAAGGACGATCGCTGTAGCGGTGGTGGCCCTGGCGGTGGTGATGACCCCTTCGACGGGATATGCCCAGTCGAAGAAGCTGGTCTTCTGGACGCACTGGGAGCAGAACCCGGATTTCAACAAGTTCTACGAGACGCGCGGCAAGGCCTTCGCGCAGAAGCACGGGTACGAGGTCCAGGTGGTCACCGTCCCCTACCAGGGCTACGAGGCCAAGTACCTGGCAGCGCTGATGGGCAAGAGCGGCGCGCCCGACATCTTCATGGGCATGACGCACCACTGGTGCGGGCAGTACGACTTCTGCGACCGGATGCCCGCCGACCTGGCAAAGCTCTGGGACGAGAACCTGCCGAAGTACATGGTTTCCGTGGGCAAGTGGAAGGGCGTGCGCTACGGCATCCCCATCGAGCACGGCAATTTCCAGCAGATGTACATCAACGTCGATCTCTTCAAGAAGGCGGGGCTCAACCCGGACCAGCCACCGAAGACGCTGGACGAATGGCTGGCCGCGCTGAAGAAGCTGACGGTGCTCGATGCCAAGGGCGAGCCCACGCAAGTGGGCTTCGCCCTGCGGCACAAGGGCCATCCGGTCGGCATCACCGACAAGTTCCTCCCGTTCGCCCACGCCTATGGCGCCCGCATGCTGTCGTCCGGCCTCGACAAGGCGACTGGGTTCGCCAATAGCCCCGAGATGGTGGCGGCGCTCCAGTTCTACTCGGACCTGGTCCAGAAGCAGAAGGTCGCGAGCCTCGCCTTTCCCACCCCCGAGGACGCTTTCGGCCAGAAGCGAGCGGCGGTGATCTTCCGGGAGTCGTGGTTCTTCGGCTGGGTCAAGAAGAACGCTCCGGACGTGAGCTTCAAGGTCTACGCGCTGCCGTGCGGCAAGGTGTGCCCCGGCGCCGGCAACCTCTTTCCGTGGACCAACATGGTCTACAAGAACAGCCCGAACAAACAGGCGGCCTGGGAGTTCATGCGCTTCATCAGCAATCCGAAAGACGACCTCGACCAGCACCAGGCTCAGGGCATCCTGCCGGTGTGGACGGTGAACCTCGAGTCCGCGTACGTCAAGGCGCGCCCCGACTACCAATCGACCCAGGAGATGCTCAAGCAGCCCGTGCCACCCGAGTACTACCATCCGAAGTCCAACGAGCTCGCCACCGCGTTCGGCGAGGCCGTCGTGGCCGCGCTCTACGGCAAGGGGCAGCCCAAGCCCCTGCTGGACGAAGCGGCGGCGAAGATGGACAGGATTCTGAGCGACTGACCGGCGGGCGAGCCCGTGCGGCTGTTTCTCCGGATGCTCGTCCCCAGCAGCTACATGGACCGCCAGCGGCGGGCTGGACTCTTCTTCGTCCTGCCCGCCGTTGTCTACTTCACCTGCGTCTTCCTGATCCCGCTCGCCGAATCGGTGCTCGGGTCGTTCTACCGGACCCAGCCGGGCGGGGCCAGCCAGTTCGTGGGCTCCCGCCTCTATGGCAAGGTCCTCACCGATCCCACGTTCTGGCAGACCGTCCGGAACACAGTGACGCTGCTCTTCATGTCCGTGCCGCTGACGGCCGTGCTGGCGCTTGCCGTCGCCCTCGGCCTCCATCGCCTCGCAAGCCTGCGCTGGCGGAGTGTCTGGACGGCCATGTATTTTCTGCCGTTCTCCGTGTCGCTGGTGGCGGCCGCGCTGGTCTGGCAGTGGATCTACGATCCGGTGTACGGCGTCCTCAATCATCTGCTCGGGCGTGTGGGGCTCCCGCCGCTCAAGTGGCTCCAGAGCCTCGACCTGGTGCTGCCGTCGCTGGCCCTGGTCAACGTGTGGGCGCGTCTGGGATTCGACACCCTCATCTTTCTTGCCGCGCTCCAGGCCATCCCGGGCGAGTACTACGAAGCGGCCTCGATCGACGGCGCGAGTCGCTGGCAGATGTTCGGCCGCGTGACCCTGCCGCTCTTGAATCCACAGATCGTCATGGTTGCGATCCTGGAGATCATCTTCAACTTCAAGGTCTTCGACACGGTCTACGCGACGACCCAGGGCGGACCGGCCAGCGCCAGTCAGACGGTGATCATGCTGCTCTACGACACCGCCTTCAAGTTCTTCCGGCTCGGCGACGCGTCCGTCATCGCGGTCTTCGTCTTCGTGTCGCTGCTCCTGCTGACGCTCCTGCAGTGGCGGCTCTTTCGTCGGCAGGTGGAGTATTGAAGACCGGCTGGCGGCACCGGGCGGTCCTCGGGCTGGTCGCGGCGGGCGCTCTGGTCGTCTTCTTCCCGTTCTTCTGGATGGCGGTGACCTCGCTCAAGACCGTCCCCGAGATCCAGCGGGTCCCGCTCCAGGTGGCGCCCGACCGATGGAGCAACGTCGACAACTACCGCGAGGTGTTCCAGCGGCAGCTCTTCGGACGGTTCCTGCTCAACAGCGCCCTGGTGGCCTCGGTGTCCGCCGTGTCGAGCCTGCTGGTCTCTTCGCTGGCGGGCTACGGCTTCGCCAAGTTCCGGTTCCCGGGCCGGGACGTCCTCTTCTTCGGCATCATCGGCATCCTGATGGTGCCGTTCCAGTCGGTGGTGGTGCCGCTGTACCTGTGGGTCAACAGGCTCGGCCTTCTCGACACCTACGCCGGCATCCTGGCGCCCGACCTCGTGAGCGTCTTCGGCGTCTTCCTCATGCGCCAGGCGATCGAGACGGTGCCCACCGACTACATCGAAGCGGCGCGGATCGACGGCGGGAGCGAGTTCGGCATCTTCTGGCGCGTCGTCCTGCCGTCGGTGGCGCCGGCGATGGCGACGCTCGTCATTATCAAGTTCATGTGGACGTGGAACGAGCTGTTCTGGCCGCTCGTCGTGATCAACTCGCCGGAGATGAAGGTCGTGACCCTGGGGCTCGTCAGCTTCACCAACATGTACTTCATCGAGTACAACCTGGTCACCGCGGCCGCGGTCGTCAGCATCCTGCCCGTCCTGGCGATCTTCCTCCTGTGTCAGCGCTGGATCGTCCGCGCCGTCGTCATGAGCGGGCTCAAGGGCTGACGGGGACGAGGCCTGCGTCCGGGGCTCACGCTCCGTCGAGGACGAACTCGAAGGTCACGACGCCCACCACGAGGTAGACGAGGTCCGCCGCGGCCAGCAGCTTGAGCCACGCCGCGGCCTCGCCGAGCGGCTGGCCCGAGAGCACGGTCTGGGTGGCGCTCACCGAGCTCAGGAGCACCGGCACCACGGCGGGGAGGAGCAGGACCGGGAAGAGCAGCTCGCGCGCGCGGAGCTGCGCCGTGATGGCGCCGAAGAGCGTTCCGACCGCCGCCAGGCCGAGCGTGCCGAGCGCCAGCACCGCCGCGAGCGCGGGGAGGGCCGGCGTGAAGTCCAGGGAGAAGAAGACCGCGAAGAGCACGAGGAGCACCACCTCTACCACGAGCATCACCAGCACGTTGCCCGCGAGCTTGCCGAGGTAGATGGCCGACTTGTCGCCGGGTGAGAGGACGAGGCCTTCCCAGCAGTCGTTCTCGCGCTCGATGAGAAACGTCCGTCCGAAGGCCAGCAGCCCCGCCAGGATGACGGCGAGCCAGAGGAGCCCGGGGAGTGCCGCTTCCACCCGCGCGCGCTCGGGCCCGAGGGCGAACTGGAACACGAAGAGCAGGAGGAGCGAGAAGAAGACGAGCGAGTTGAGGCTCTCCTTGCTCCGGCGCTCGCTGAGCACGTCCTTCCAGACCACGATCCACGCGCGCCGGACGTAGGCGCTCACGACGCGGTCCCCGGGCCCATGGCCAGCTCGTCGTAGAGGCGGCGGAGGTCCTCGCGGCCGAGCTCGGCCGCGTGACGGTCCAGGACGATGCGCCCGCCCGAGAGGATGGCGACGCGGTCGGCCACGCCCACGCCCGCGTCGAAGCTGTGCGTCGCCACGACCAGCGCCCCACCGCGGGCCTTGAAGGACAGCAGGAACTCGCCCAGCCACTTCCGCCCCGCGCGGTCGAGGCCGGTGAAGGGCTCGTCCAGGAGGAGCAGGCGCGCCCGGCCCAGCAGCACGCGCGCCAGCGCCAGGCGCCGCTTCATGCCCGCCGAGAAGGTGCGCGCCCGCCGGTCGGCCGAGGCATCGAGCTCGACCTGCTCGAGGGCCGCGCGGAGTCGCCCGCGTCCGGCGTCGTGGCCGCCCATGACCGCCCAGAAGCGCAGGTTCTCGAGCGCGGTCAAATCCTCATAGACCCAGGAGCCGTGCCCGACCATGTCGATGGCATCCCGGACGGAATCGGGCTCCTTCACGGCGTCGGTCCCGGCGATGCGCAGCGAGCCCGAGGTGGGCCGCAGGAGCGTGGCGACGATCCGCAGGAGCGTGGTCTTGCCGGTGCCGTTCGCCCCCAGGAGCGTCAGACCCTGGCCGGCGCCGAGCTCGAGCGAGACGTCGTCGAGGACCGCCGTCGGCCCGTAGGTCTTGCGGAGGTGCCCGGCCTGGATCATGAGGTCGGAGGCGGGAAGCGGCGCCGTCCGGCTGCTCGCCGCGCCCGGTCCCGCCGCGATCAAAGCCTCATCGCTCTCAGACGCGCGATTCGCTCTTCGATCGGGGGATGGGTCGAGAACAACGTCGCGAGGCCGCCAGAGGTCAGCGGGTTGACGATGAAGAGGTGGGCCGTGGCCGGAGTGGCGTCCAGGGGCGCCTGACGCGAGGCCACGTCGAGCTTCGCGAGCGCGTGCTCGAGACCGGAGGCGCGATGGCAGAGGCGCGCTCCCGAGGCGTCGGCCTCGTACTCTCTCCCGCGGGAGATGGCCATCTGGACGAGCAGCGCCGCGATGGGCGCCAGGATGGCCATCAGGATCATGCCGATGAGACCGCCCCCGCCCCCGCCCTCGTCGTCGCTGCGGCGGCCGCCGCCGAAGATGGCCGCCCACTGCGCCATCTGCGCCATATACGTGATGGCCCCTGCGAGCGTGGCCGCGATGGTCATGATGAGGGTGTCGCGGTTCCTGACGTGCGAGAGCTCGTGGGCGAGCACACCCTTGAGCTCGTCCTCGCTCAGGATGCGCAGGATGCCCTCCGTCACCGCCACTGCCGCGTGGGTCGGGTTCCGCCCCGTCGCGAAGGCGTTGGGAGAGTCGTCCTGGATGATGTAGATCGGCGGCACCGGAATCTTCCCTTCAGCCGCCAGCTCGCGGACGATGCGGTAGAGCCCGGGCGCCTGGGCCTCGTCCACCGGCTGGGCGCCGTACATCCTCAGCACGATCTTGTCGGAGAACCAGTACGAGCCGACGTTCATCACGAAAGCCAGGACGAGGGCGATGACCATGCCCTGCTGCCCGCCGAGAGCCCCGCCGGCCAGGACCAGCAGGCAGGTCAGGACGGTGAGAAGGAACCCGGTTTTGATCAGGTTGCCCATTGCGTGGTGCCTCCGAGGAAAATGTAGCAGCCGCTCCGGGAAGCGTCAAGCAACCGGGCTGGCCGCACCGCGCCGGCCGAGCGCCGCGCGCGGATCGAAGCCGACCCAGCGGATGCCCCGGACGCCCTTGAAGCGCCGCGCCATGACCTCGAGCGCTTCCGGATTGTCGTCTACCAGCATGAAGCGGCGGTTGTTCGCGAGGCAGGCTTCGCCGGTGGTGCCACTGCCGGCGAAGAAGTCGAGCACCAGGTCGCCCGGACGCGAGGAGGCCCGCACGATGCGGCTGACGACGCCCAGCGGCTTTTGCGTCGGGTAGCCCGTGCGCTCGCGGCCATTGGTCGGCACGATGGTGTGCCACCACGTGTCGGTGGGCAGCTTGCCGCGCGCCGCCTTCTCCGGCCCGACCAACCCCGGCGCCATGTAGGGGATGCGCTCGACGGCCTCCGTGTCGAAGACGTAGCGGGACGGGTCTTTGACGTAAACGAGGATATTGTCGTGCTTGGGCGGCCAGCGGCGCGTCGGCCGCCCGCCGTAGTCGTAGGCCCAGATGATCTCGTTGAGGAAGGAGCGCCGCCCGAAGATGCCGTCCAGCAGCACCTTGCAGTAGTGCGCCTCGCGGTAGTCGATGTGGAAGTAGAGGGTGCCATCCGGCGCCAGCGCCCGGTAGGCCTCCCGCAGGCGCGGCTCGAGGAAGGCGAGGTAGTCGTCGAAGCGGTCCGCAAAGGCGCGCGAGCCCATCTTGGCTGTCGCGTAGCGCTGCCCCTGGAAGCCTACGCGGTCGCCCGAGGCGCTCCGCACGGTCTTGATGCGCGTGCGCGACTGGGCCTTGCCGGTATTGAACGGCGGGTCGATGTAGACGAGATTGACCGTGCCGTCCGGCGCGTGGCGGCGGAGCATGTCCAGGTTGTCGCCGAAGTAGATGGTGTGCACAGGGTCATCAGTATAGAGCGCGGCAGGGCTCTCGGTCGTATGCTGGAGAGGGCCTCCGGAGGCCCTTGAGGTTGACAACCGGGGAGAGGGCTCGTACACTGACCCGGTTTTACGGAATTCCATAAATTCTTTAGAGGGTTAGCGAGAGTCAAGCCATGGTCATCAGGGTCTCCGAGATTCCGGAGGAAGGACTCAGGTTCGGGGGTCCCGAGGCGTTCCCGGAGCCCTTCCAGGACCGCGCGTGGCGGCTCGAGGACGTGGAGCTCGCCGTGGAGAAGGACGGCGACGTCGTCTTCGTCCACGGCCGGATCCGGTCGCGCGTGCCGCAGGTCTGCTCGCGCTGCCTGGAGGTGTACGAGGCCACGATGGAGGCGAACGTGGAGACGCGCCTCGTGCCAGCCCCGGCTGCGCGCGGCGAGGAGCGGGAGCTGGGCAGGGACGACCTCGAGACCGATGTCTACGACCTCGACCAGGTCGATCACAACGCGCTGCTTGAGACGGAGACGACGCTGGGCCTTCCGATGAAGCCGCTCTGCAGCGAGGGGTGCCGCGGCCTGTGCCCGACCTGCGGAGCGAACAGGAACACGGCGCCTTGCGCGTGCGCGCCGGCCGCAGACCCGCGGTGGTCGCCGCTCAAGAGCCTGGCCGACAGGCTGTCAAAATAACCCGCAGGGTCGGGCCCACGAACCCGGCCGAGGAGCCACGAATTCATGCCGCTGCCAAAGCGACGCCATTCGAAGACGCGCGGGCGCAAGCGCCGAACGCATTACAAGATGGCCGCGCCCACGCGCTCCGTCTGCCCGCAGTGTCGGGAAGTGAAGCTGCCTCACCAGATCTGTCCCAAGTGCGGTTTCTACAAGGGGCGAGAAGTCCTGTCTGTCGAGGGCGAGTAGCGCCCGGACGGGCGGCCCGCGGCGAATGAAGATCGCGGTGGATGCCATGGGCGGGGACTTCGGCCCCGCCGTCGTCGTCGAGGGCGCCGTATCGGCGGCCCGGGAGTTCGGGCTCGCCTCGGTGCTCGTCGGTGACAAGGCCGCCGTCGAGCGCGAGATCATCCGCCTCAAGGCGCAGGACCAGCCGATCGCCGTGCGCCACGCCAGCCAGGTGGTGGGCATGGCCGAGCCCCCCTCGCACGCGCTCCGGCGCAAGCACGACTCCTCGCTCCGCGTCGCGGCCGAGCTCTGCAAGGAGGGCGAGTGCCAGGCTCTCGTCTCGGCCGGCAACACCGGCGCCGCCATGGCCATCGGGATGTACGTGCTGGGCGTCCTGCCGGGCGTGGACCGTCCCGCCATCGCCGCCGCGCTGCCGAGCCTCTCCGGCTACACCATTCTCATCGACGCCGGCGCCAACGTCGACCCCAAGCCGCGCCACCTCTTCCAGTTCGCCGTCATGGGGCACGTCTACTCGCGCGACATCGTGGGCAAGGACAACCCGCGCGTGGGTCTCCTCTCAGTCGGCGTGGAGGAAGGCAAGGGCAACGAGCTGACGAAGGAGGCCTTCGAGGAGCTCCGGACCTCGTCGATCAACTTCATCGGTAACATCGAGGGACGCGACATCTACAACGGACGCTGCGACGTGGTGGTGACGGACGGGTTCACGGGCAACGTCTGCCTCAAGGTCTCGGAGAGCCTGGCCGAGATGCTGACGGAGATGATCCGGCAGGAGGTCGGGCGCGACGTCTTCTCGCTGGCGGGCGCCACGCTCGCGAAGCGCGCCTTCGCGCGCATGAAGCGGCGGGTGGACTACACCGAGATGGGCGGCGCGCCGCTCCTCGGCATCAACGGCGCCTCCATCATCTGCCACGGCGCCTCGCCGGTGAAGGCCATCAAGAACGCCGTCCGGGTCGCCGCCGAGTGGGTCAAGAGCGGGGTAAACGAGCACATCAAGACCGCCCTCGAAGCCGAGACCGAGCTGGCCGAGGGGCGCGAGGGAGGCCGCGAATGACCCGGGCCCTGATCATCGGCATCGGCGCGTATGCCCCGAAGCGCGTCCTGACCAACGCGGACCTCGAGCGGATGGTCCAGACCTCGGACGAGTGGATCGTCCAGCGCACCGGCATCCGCGAGCGGCACGTCGCCGACGAGAGCGAGGCGACCTCCGACCTCGCCATCAAAGCCGCGCAGCAAGCCCTCGAGCGCGCCCAGGTCGAGCCGGGCGAGATCGACCTGATCGTCCTCGGCACGACGACCGGCGACATGGCCTTCCCGACCACCGCCAACATCGTCCAGCACCGGCTGGGCTGCAGGAACGCGGGCTCCATGGACGTCTACGCCGCCTGCTCCGGGTCCATCTACAGCCTCTCGATCGGCTCCCAGTACGTGCAGACGGGCAAGTACAAGACGGTGCTGTGCGTCGGCGCGGAGTGCCTGTCGCGCATCACCGACTATACCGACCGCGGCACGTGCATCCTCCTGGCCGACGCGGCCGGCGCGGTGGTGCTCCGCCCCTCCGACGGGGAGGCGGGCATCCTCGATACCGACCTCTACTCCGAAGGGCGCTATGGTGATCTCCTGATGCAGCCGGCCGGCGGCTCGCGCAAGCCGGCGACCCACGAGACCGTGGACAAGCGGATGCACTACACTCGAATGAAGGGCAACGAGGTTTTCAAGGTCGCGGTGCGCATGTTCAGCGACTCTGCCGAGCGGATTCTCTCCCGGAACGGGTTCACGGCGCAGGACTTAGCGCTCTTCATCCCGCACCAGGCCAACCTGCGCATCATTGAGGCGGCGGTGAAGCGGCTCAAGCTGCCCATGGATCGCGTGCTGATCAACGTGGACCGCTACGGCAACACGGGGGCGGCCTCGGTCTACGTCGCCCTTGAAGAAGCGTGGGCCTCGAAGCGCCTCAATCCCGGCGACCTGGTCCTCATGGCGGCTTTCGGCGGCGGCTTCACCTGGGGCGCGGCACTGCTTCGCTGGTAGGCGCCGGATGAAGATCGCGTTCCTCTTCCCAGGGCAGGGCTCCCAGGCGGTCGGCATGGGCAAGCAGTTTGCCGATGCCTCGCCCGCCGCGACCGCCATCTGGCGCAAGGCCGACGAAGCCGTGGGCTTCCCGCTCTCCCGTCTCTGCTTCGAGGGCCCGGAGGACGAACTCGCGCTCACCGTCAACACCCAGCCGGCCATCCTGACGGCGAGCGTGGCGGCGGCGGCCGTGCTCGGCGAGCGCGGGATCAGCCCGGACCTCTGCGCGGGCCACAGCCTGGGCGAGTATTCGGCCCTGGTGGTCGCCGGCGCGGTCGGCTTCACCGACGCCGTGCGGCTCGTGCGCAAGCGCGGCGAGTTCATGCAGGACGCCGTGCCGGTGGGAACGGGCGCCATGGCGGCGCTCCTCGGGATCGACGTGGACGCGGCCGAGAAGGTCTGCGCCGAGGCGGCGCAGGGCGAGGTCGTCAACATCGCCAACATCAACTCGCCCGGCCAGATCGTCATCGCGGGCCACCGGGCCGCCGTCGAGCGGGCGCTCAAGGTCGCGGCGGGCCTGGGCGGCCGGAAGAGCGTGCTGCTGCCGGTGAGCGCGCCGTTTCATTCGGCGCTGATGAAGCCAGCCGCCGACCGGTTGGCCGCCGAGCTCGAGTGCGTGGCGGTTCGCGCTCCGCGGGCGCCGGTCGTGCGCAACGTGGACGCGGGCCTGACCACGACGGCCGACGACGTCAAGCCCTTCCTGATCCGCCAGGTGGCGAGCCCCGTCCGCTGGACCGACTGCCTGGCTGCGCTGGCGCGCGAGGGCGCCACGGCCTGGCTCGAGATCGGGCCGGGGCGCGTGCTCAGCGGGCTGCTCAAGCGCACGATCGACGGCGCCCGGGGGCATGCGGTCGAGGACCCCGACTCGCTCGAGAAGGCGGCCGCCGCGCTCGCCGGAGGGCCGGCCTCGTGACGGACGGCAAGCCGCTGGCCGGCCGCACCGCCGTCGTGACGGGCGGCACGCGCGGGATCGGGCTGGCCATCGCCCGCGCGCTGGCGGAGGACGGCGCCGCCGTGGTAGTCTCTGGCCGCGACGCGGGCCGGATCGAGTTTGCGGTCAAGGAGCTCGAGAGCTTGGGCGCGTCGGCACTTGGGGTCGTGGCGGATCAGTCGAAGCGGGAAGACTGCGACCGGCTGGTGGATGCGGCGAAAGAGCGCTTCGGGCGCATCGATGTGCTGGTCAACAACGCGGGCATCACGCGCGACCAGCTCTTGGTGCGGATGAAGGACGACGACTGGGACCAGGTCATGGACACGAACTTGCGGGGTGTGTTCTTGATGACCCGGGCCACCGCCAAGTCGATGATGCGGCAGAAGAGCGGGCGCATCATCAACATCGCGTCCACCGCGGGGGCCATGGGCAATCCCGGCCAGGTCAATTACTCGGCGGCCAAGGCGGGCGTCATCGGGCTCACGAAGGCGTCCGCGCGCGAGCTGGCGCACTGGAGCATCCTGGTCAATGCCGTGGCGCCGGGCTTGATCGACACGGACATGACGGCCGGGATACCCGGCGAGGCGAGGGAGGCCCTGCTCCAGCAGGTGCCACTCAAGCGCGTCGGCGCGGCGCGGGAGGTGGCGGAGGTGGTACGATTCCTGGCCGGCGACGGCGCCGCCTACGTCACCGGGCAGACCATCCATGTCAACGGCGGCCTGTACATGTAGACGGCCGCGGCCCCTGCGAGGGTCGGCGGAATCGGTGGTGTGAGTTCAATCCATGCGGAAGCGGGGGGTGTTCATGGCAAAGCCGATCGAGGAGCGGGTGAAGGAGATCATCGTCGAGCAGCTCGGGGTCGAAGAAGACGAGGTCAACCCCAACGCGAAGTTCATCGAGGACCTGGGGGCCGACTCGCTCGACACGGTCGAGCTGGTGATGGCCTTCGAGGAAGAGTTCGACCTCGAGATCCCTGACGAGGACGCGGAGAAGATCACGACCGTCGGGGACGCGATCACCTACATCAAGGAGAACCAGTAGCCGGCGCCCGGCCGGAGCCCATGGCCATGGACAAGCGCCGCGTGGTGATCACCGGGGTGGGCGCCGTCACTCCCGTGGGGAACACGGCGGACGAATTCTGGGCGTCCCTCATCGCGGGCCGCTCGGGAATCGGCCCCATCACCCGGTTCGACTCGGCCGGTTACGCCACGCGCATCGCCGGCGAGCTCAAGGGCTTCGACCCGCTCACGTACATCGACAAGAAGGACGACCGGAAATTCGACCTGTTCCTCAAGTACGCCGTCGCCTGCGCGGTCATGGCCGTCGAGGACGCCGGGCTCAAGACGGACCGCGTGGACGCCACGCGCTTCGGCGTGCTGGTCGGCTCGGGCATCGGGGGCATCGAGACCCTCCTCGACAACTACGAGACGCTCAGGACCAAGGGGCCCGACCGCGTGTCGCCCTTCTTCGTGCCGATGATCATCGTCAACATGGCCTCGGGCGTGATCTCGATGCGCTTCGGCGCCAAGGGGCCGAACTCCTCCGTTGTCACCGCCTGCGCGACCGGCAACCACGCGATCGGCGACGCCACGAGGATCATCCAGCACGGAGACGCGGACGTGATGATCGCCGGCGGGTCCGAGGCCATCATCATCCCGCTGACCATCGCGGGCTTTTGCCAGATGAAGGCCATGTCGACGCGCAACGACGACCCGACGAGGGCCTCGCGGCCTTTCGACGGCGAGCGCGACGGCTTCGTCTGCGGCGAGGGCGGAGGGCTCGTCGTGCTGGAATCGATCGAGCACGCCAGGAAGCGCGACGCCCGGATCTACGCCGAGGTGGTCGGCTACGGCATGACGGGCGACGCTCACCACATGACCGCGCCCGATCCCGAGGGCGACGGCGCCGCCCGGGCCATGGCCGCCGCGCTCCGCGACGCCGCGCTCGAGCCGTTGGCGGTCGGCTACATCAACGCCCATGGCACGTCCACGCCCTACAACGACAAGTTCGAGACCCTGGCCATCAAGCGGGTGTTCGGCGACCATGCCAAGAAGCTCGCGGTGTCGTCCACGAAGTCCATGACCGGACATCTCCTCGGCGCCGCCGGCGGCATCGAGGCCATCGCGACGGCGTTCGCGCTCCACCATGGAGTCCTGCCGCCGACCATGAACTACGAGAAGCCGGATCCCGACTGCGATCTCGACTACGTCCCGAACCAGGCGCGCAAGCAGGACGTCGATGTGGCGCTGAGCAACGCCTTCGGCTTCGGCGGCACGAACGCGACGCTCGCCTTCAAAAAGTACCGCGCGTAGCAGGCCGCCGATAAGGGCCCATCTGCGGCGATGAGCGCTTGCGCGAAGAGGCCCTGCCTCCCAACCGACGTCATCCACATGTAGGCAAGATGAATGTGGCGCCCGCGGCCGCACGCTCAACGTACAGGGAGTACGCCTCGCGTGCGGTATGTACTCAGCCCTCGTCTCGCGTCGGCCGGGGCCGCCGCTCAACTCGAACGGCGGGCGCCATCTCGCATCTGGACCCTTCTCGCCGCCCTGCGATTGCAAGCAGCGGGTGATGATCGACGCAGCACTGGTCGAACGGCTGGGTGAGCGCCTGGGGCATGCGTTCGGCGACGCCCTACTGCTCGAGCAGGCCCTGACCCACAGCTCCTTCGCCAACGAGCATCCGGGTACCCGCGACAATGGCGCCCTCGCCTTCCTGGGCGACGCCGTGCTGGCCCTCGTCGTCGGCGAGCACCTCTGGCGGGCCTTCCCGGACGAGTCCGAGGGCGTGCTGACCCCGAAGCGCGCCGAGCTCGTCTCTGGCGCCAATCTCAGCCGCTGGGCCATCGCGATTGACCTGGGGCCCCGCCTGCGGCTGGGCCGCGGCGAGGAGCAGATGGGCGGACGCGAGAAGGAATCACTCCTGGCGACGGCGCTCGAGGCCGTGCTTGCTGTCGTGTACCTCGAAGGCGGGCTCGATGCGGCTCGCCGCGCCGTGGCGTCTCTGGCCCTGTGGTAACGTGAAGGCATGCGCCTCTGGCCATTCCGACCGCGCCGCGCCGCCGCCCCACATGCCAATTCCTCCGCCTTCACGGTGGCCGAGCTCGGGCCTCAGCTCGAGGGCGTGCTCGCCGTCGAGCAGGTCAGGGGCGAGGGGCACGCGGTCGCTTTCGGCGGGCGCCTCCTCCTGCCGCCCTCGCCCGCCGTGAGCGAGCTCGTGGCGCGCTTCCGCCCCTTCGGCTACACGCCGTTTCTCCAGTCGGGGCAGGGGCTGACCTGGGTGCGGGCGCTGCCCTTCGTGGACGTCCTGGTGCCGTCGAAGCCGCGCACGAACATCATCCTCTTCCTGCTGACGGTGCTCTCCACGGTCGTGGCGGGGTCGGGGGCGTTCCTCACCTTCGACCCGTTCGCGGAGCCGCGCCGGCTGCTGGAAGGTTTTCCGTTCGCCTTTACCCTGCTCGCCATCCTCGGCACCCACGAATTCGGCCACTACTTCACCGCGCGAGCCTACGGCGCCTCCGTCAGCCTGCCCTATTTCATCCCCGCGCCGCCGCCGCTGCTCTTCGGCACGCTGGGCGCCATCATCCGCATGCGCTCGCCCGCGCGCGACAAGAACTCGCTCTTCGACATCGCCGCCGCCGGACCACTGGCGGGGCTCGTGGTCGCGCTGCCGGCGCTCTGGATCGGCCTCGGCTGGTCGAAGGTGAGCGCCGTGCCGTCGGGTGGGAGCGTGATGTTCGGCGACTCGCTGCTCCTGCGCTTCATGACGTGGCTCGCCTTCGGACCGCTCCCGCCCGGGCACGACGTCTTCGTCCACCCGGTGGCGCTCGCGGGCTGGGTCGGGCTCTTCGTCACCGCGCTCAACCTGATCCCGGTCGGGCAGCTCGACGGCGGGCGGATAGCGTACGCGCTCTTCGGAGCGCGGCACAGGCAGATCTCGATAGCGACCTTCCTCGGCCTCTTGGCGCTGGGCGCCGTGACCGGGGCGGGCAACTGGTTCGTCTGGGCTTTCCTGCTGCTCTTCGTCATGGGCTTCCACCACCAGCCGCCGCTCGACGACCTGTCCCCGCTTTCCCCGGGGCGCTATGCCGTGGGCTTCCTCTGCCTGCTCCTGTTGATCCTCCTGATCCCGCCTGTCCCAATCGCGATACAGTAGCTTCGCCCCTTGCCCCGGACCCGGAACCCCGCTAAGATTCGTCAGCCTCGCGCCCGCCGCTAATCGCGGCGATTCCCCGAGACCCCGCAGGAGGAAGAGTGGCGGACCAGGTGGACCCGAAGGGCCTCGAGGCGCTCATCCGCAAGGGCGCCGTGGACACCGTCCTGACGGTGTTCCCCGACGGCATGGGCCGCCTCATGGGCAAGCGCGTGGTTGGGCGCTACTTCCTCGACCACGTGCTGGGCGACAGCGTGCACGCCTGCATCTATCTCTTCACGGTGGACATGGAGATGGAGCCGCTGCCCGGCTTCACGCTCACGTCATGGGAACGTGGCTACGGCGACATGAAGTTGGTGCCAGACTTGGCGACGTGGCGGTTGATCCCATGGCTGCCACAGACGGCGCTGGTCTTCTGCGACGTCTATACCGAGGAGGGCCTGCCCGTCGAGGAGTCGCCACGCTGGGTGCTGAAGCGACAGATCGAGCGGGTGCGGAAGCGAGGCTTCATCGTCAAGACCGCCTCGGAGCTCGAGCTCTATCTCTTCCGCGAGTCCTTCGACGAGGCGCGCGCCAAGCGGTACCACGGCCTGACGCCGGTCTCCAACTACCTCGAGGACTACCACATCCTCCAGACGTCCAAGGAGGAGCCGCTGGTGCGCGCGATCCGGAACTCGATGGAAGCCGCGCGGGTGCCGGTGGAGTTCTCGAAGGGCGAGTGGGGCCGGGGGCAGGAGGAGATCAACCTCCGCTACGCCGACGCGCTCGAGATGGCCGACCGGCACGTCCTCTACAAGCACGGCGTCAAGGAGATCGCCTGGCAGCAGGGCAGCTCGATCACCTTCATGGCGAAGTACGACATGGGCGCCGCGGGCTCGTCCTTCCACGTCCACTCGTCGCTGTGGGACCGCGCGGGCAAGAAGAGCCTCTTCGCTGGCCGCGGGCGGCAGGGGACGCCGCTGTTCCAGCAATGGCTGGCGGGGCAGATGGCGATGGCACGCGAGTTCGCCTACTTTTACGCGCCGACCATCAATGCCTACAAGCGCTACCAGGCGGGCTCCTTCGCGCCCACGCGCATCGCGGCGGGCTGGGACAACCGCACCTGCGGCTTCCGCCTCTGCGGGGAAGGGTCGAGCTTCCGCGTGGAAAACCGCATCCCGGGCGCCGACGCCAACCCGTACCTGGCGTTCGCCGCGACCATCGCCGCGGGCCTCCACGGGATTGACAAGAAGCTCAAGCCGCCCAAGCTCTACGACGGCAACGCCTACGAGGACCCGAAGCTCCGCCAGGTGCCCAAGACGCTGCGGGAGGCGCTCGACGAGCTCGAGCAGTCGAAGTTGGCGCGCGAGGCCTTCGGCGAGACCGTCGTCACGCACTACCTCCACCACGGCCGTCTCGAGCAGCAGGCCTTCGACCAATCCGTCACCGACTGGGAACTGGTGCGGCTCTTCGAACGGATCTAACGCGAGCACTGAGAGAGGAGCGCGCCCGGCGAGGGCGCGCAATGGGCAACACGGGGAGTGCGGGGGCCATGTCGAGGTCCCCGCAGATGAATGATTGAGTAGACGGCTGAGAATATCGCGAGGGTGACAATGGCCAAGAGGCTCAGAGGCAAAACCGCGCTGATCACCGGGGCCGGAATGGGCATGGGACGCGAGGCCGCCGTGCTCTTCGCCGAGGAGGGCGCGCGCGTCGTCGTCTGCGACATCAACACGAAGGCCGCCGACGAGACCGTCGCGCTCATCGGGAAGGCGGGCGGCGAGGCGCTGGCGGCCGTCGGCGACGTGGCAGTCGAAGACGACGTCAAGCGGATGGTGGATGCAGGTGTGCGTCGCTTCGGGGCGCTCCACGTCCTCTACAACAACGCGGGCGTCCTGTGGAAGGACAAGGACCGCTCGGTGCTGGAGACCGACGGCGCCCAGTGGGACCGCGTCATGGCCATCAACCTCAAGAGCGTGTTCTGGGTGACCAAGCACGGCATCCCGCATCTCCAGAAGGCCGGCGGCGGCTCCATCATCCTCGTCGGCTCGGTCTCCGCGCTGGCGGGCTTCACCCGCGCCCAGGACGCCTATACGGCCGCCAAGGGCGCCTTGATCTCGCTCAACAAATCGCTCGCCATCCAGTTCGCCAAGGACCAGATCCGCTCCAATATCATCCACCCGGGGATCGTCGAGACCCCGCTGCAGGCGCCGTATCTCACGCCCGAGCTCAGAGTCGAGTTCAAGACGGGCATACCGCTGGGACGCATCGGCCAGCCCCGGGACATCGCCAACGCCGCGCTTTTCCTGGCATCGGACGAGTCGTCCTTCATGACGGGAGCCGAGATGGTCGTCGACGGCGGCTTCATGGCCCAATAACCCCCTGCGCTCCCTGGAGGCACCCATGCTGACACGCATCTTCCGCATCGCTCTCGCGGCCCTGGCGACGGTGGCGCTCTCCGCGCCGCCCGCGCTGGCTCAGAAGCAAACCGTCGTCGTCTACACGGCGATCGAGAACGAGCAGATCGCCGACTACATGAAGGCGCTGAACAAGACGCTGCCCAACCTCGAGATCAAGATGCTGCGGTTCTCGACGGGCGACATCTCGGCCCGGTTCATGGCCGAGAAGGACAACATGCAGGCCGAGGTCATCTGGGGCGTCGGCGCCACGAACGTGCTGATCTTCAAGAGCGCGGGGCTGCTCGAGCCGTACGCGCCCAAGGGGCTCGACAAGATCCAGGCCCTCTTCCGCGACAAGGCCAACCCGCCGTCGTGGGTCGGCATCGACATCTACATGTCGGCGTTCTGCGTCAATACCGAGGTGGCGAAGAAGAACAACCTGCCCATGCCGGTGTCCTGGGCGGACCTGACGAAGCCCGTGTACAAGGGGCAGGTCGTGATGCCCAACCCGGCCTCCTCCGGCACGGGCTATCTCTCCGTCGCGTCCATCCTCCAGCGGATGGGCGAGGCCGAAGGGTGGAAGTATCTCGACGCCCTCGACAAGAACATCGCCGAGTACACCAAGTCGGGCTCCAAGCCCTGCAAGGACGCGGCGGCGGGCGAACGCGCCATCGGCGTGTCCTTCGAGTACGTCGCGCTTGAGATGAAGAAGAAGGGCAGCCCGGTCGACATGGTCCTGCCGAAGGAGGGCTCTGGCTACGAGATGGAAGCGAACGCGCTCACGAAGAAGGGCGCCAGAAACCCGGCCGCGAAGCAGTTCCTCGACTGGGCCGCGAGCGAAGAGGCCATGGCGCTGTACGCCAAATATTTTGCCGCGGTCGCGGTGAAGGGCATGCCGGTGCCCGAGGGGCTGCCGAAGGACATCAGCAAGGTCGTGTACCCGAACGACTTCGACTGGTCGGCCAAGAACCGCGACCGGATCCTGGCCGAGTGGCAGAAGCGCTACGCCAAGTAAGGTGATCGCACGCGGCGCGGCCCAGCCGGCGCTCCCCTCGGGGCTCGACCTCGATGGGCGGCTCCACCGGCTGGGCTACGCCGCGTTTCGCCCCGGCCAGCGCGAGGCGATCGAGACCCTGCTGGCATCGGGCCGCCTGCTCCTCGTCGCGCCCACGGGCGGGGGCAAGAGCCTGGTCTACCAGCTCCCGGCGATGCTGCTCGACGGCACCACGCTCGTGATCTCGCCCCTGATCTCGCTCATGCAGGATCAGGTCGAGGCGCTCAACGCGCGCGACGTTCCGGCGACCTACCTGGCTTCCACCGTCGACGCGGGCGAGATGCGCCGGCGCATGGGCATGATCGCGCGCGGCGCCTGCAGGCTGGTCTATGTCGCCCCCGAGCGGCTGAACTTTCCCGGCTTCCGCAGCCTCCTGGCGTCCCTCCGCTGCCCGCTCGTGGCCGTGGATGAAGCCCACTGCATCAGCGAGTGGGGGCACGACTTCCGGCCTGAGTATCTCGAGATCGGCGGGCTGATCGCCGACTTGTCCTCCGCCCGTGTGCTGGCGTGCACGGCCACGGCCACGCCCGTGGTGCGCGACGAGATCCTGGCGCGTCTCGGTCTGCCCGCGGACACGCCGCAGGCCGTGCAGGGATTCGCGCGGCCCAACCTGTCGTTGAGGGCGGTCGAGGTGGACAGCCGGCGCGAGCGCTCTCTCCACGTGGACGCTGCCCTCGCGGAGGGGCTCGGTGGGCCTGGCCAGGGCCGCGGCTCCGCCATCGTCTACTCGCCGACGCGGCGCGCCGCCGAGGAAGAAGGCGCGCGTCTCTCGGCCGCCGGCTGGCGCGCCCACGTCTACCACGCTGGCCTGTCGCCGTCCGCTCGCGACGAGGCCCAGCGGGCTTTCGCCGACGGCCGCGCCGAGGTCGTGGTCGCCACGAACGCGTTCGGGATGGGCATCGACCGCGCCGACGTCCGCGCCGTCATCCACCTGGGCCCGCCCGGCTCGATCGAGGCCTACTACCAGGAGGTCGGGCGGGCCGGGCGCGACGGTGCCGATGCGCTCGGGCTCCTGCTCATCTCCTCGCGGGACCTGCCGCTCCGCCGGGCGCTCATCGAGAGCGGGGCGGAAGGGGCCGCTCCAGACCCGGCTGTGGTGGAGCACAAGTGGGGGCTCTTCCTCGAGCTGATCCGCTGGGCCGAGGGCGGCAGCTGCCGGCACGACGCCATCCTGCGCTATTTCGGCGACGAGGCCGAGACGCTGCACGGCTGCGGCCGCTGCGACGTGTGTCGCGCTCTCGGCGAGGGGGGTCCCGCGCAGGACGAAGCGGGCGTGACGCTCCTCGTGAGGAAGGCGCTCTCGGGCGTGGCCCGTGTCCACGGCCGCTTCGGGTTCCAGACGGCCGTGGCCCTGATCCACGGCGATGCCGACGAGCGCCTCGAACGGGCCCGCCTCTCCGCCACGCCCACCTTCGGCAACCTCCGGGAGCATCCGCGAGAATGGCTCACGCGTCTCCTGCGCCGCTGTGTCACGGCAGGCTGGGTCAGCTTCGCCGGCGCCGAGCGACCCGTGGTCGTTCTCACGGACGAGGGGCGCGCGGTGATGAAGGGTACCAGACCGGGTCGGCTGCTGCTTCCCCCGGCGGCGACGGCGCGCGCCGTGACTCCGGGCCCGCGCACGGGCCGGCGGCCGGCGGCACTTTCTTCGGCCCCGATTTCGGCTGTGGAAGCACTCGACGCCGGCGGCCAGGCGCTCTTCCAGGCGCTTCGCGCGTGGCGGCTATCCGTGGCGCGGGAGGCGTCCATCGCGCCCTTCATGGTCGCCTCCGACCGCACGCTCCGCGATATCGCGCGACTGCGTCCGCGCACCGCCGAGGAGCTCGGGCTGGCGTACGGAATCGGCCGCCAGAAGGCAGAGCGCTACGGCCTGGCCATCCTGCGCGTCGTGGCCGCGGCGGCCACGGCATGAGCGCGTCCGTCCCGGCTCCGGCCGCCGTCGGCCTCGAGAGCATCGCCAAGAAGTTCGGCGCCTACGTCGCGCTGCGGGAGATCACGCTGTCCGTCAGCGCCGGCGAGTTCATCTGCTTCCTCGGCCCCTCCGGCTGCGGCAAGACGACGCTGCTCCGGATCATCGCGGGGCTCGAGCGCCAGAACGCGGGCATCGTGCGGATGGCCGGGCGCGACGTCTCGGGCCTGCCGCCGGCCCTGCGCAACTACGGCATCGTCTTCCAGTCCTACGCGCTCTTCCCCAACCTGACGGTCGGCCGGAACGTCGCCTACGGCCTCGAAACGCGGCACATGGGCGCCCACCAGATCGCGCGCCGAGTAGACGAGCTCCTGGCGCTGGTCGGCCTGGCCCGCCACCGTGACAAGTACCCCGCGCAGCTCTCGGGCGGCGAGCAGCAGCGCGTCGCGCTCTGCCGCGCGCTCGCCCCCTCGCCGGCCCTCCTGTTGCTGGACGAGCCGCTCTCGGCGCTCGACGCGCGGGTGCGCCAATCGCTGCGCCACGAGATCCGCGGGCTCCAGCGGCGGCTCGGAGTCACGACCGTCATGGTCACGCACGATCAGGAAGAAGCCCTGGCCATGGCCGACCGCATTGTGGTGATGAACGCCGGCGAGGTCGAGCAGGTGGGCGCGCCGACCGAAGTGTACCGGCGGCCCCGGACGCCGTTCGTCGCGCGCTTCGTCGGCCAGATGAATTTCCTCCCCGCCGTCGCCGCCGGGCGTGCGGGGTGGGCGCGGGTCGGCGCGGTCGAGCTGCGCCACCAGCCGGGCTTCGAGGGAGCGCCGGGCGACGCGGTGACGCTCGCGATCAGGCCCGAGGAGATCACGGTCGGCCCCGCGGCGCTCCAGGGCGACAATCGCCTCACGGCCCGTATCACGGCCGTCCAGTTCCTCGGCCCCTTCACTCGCCTCGGCCTCAGCCCCGTCATGGATGGAGCAGAGGAGAGCGGGACAGCGCTCGAGTGCGACGTGGCGGCGACGGCCTTCGCCGGGCTCGGCGTGGGCGAGGGCGCCGACCTCCCGATCGCGCTGGCGCCGGACGCGCTCCGCGCCTTCCCGGCCCCCGGCGCCGCGGCATGAGCGTTCCGTCCACGGTTCTCGCGGAGATCCCGGACGGCGTCGTCCGCCACCGGCTGAGCGGGGAGGACGCCATCCGATGGGCGCTGGTCGCGGCGTTCGCCGGCGTGCTCTACCTCTTCCTGCTCTACCCGCTCGGGCAGGTGCTCTGGAGGAGCCTGCTCGACAACGAGGGGCACTTCATCGGCGCGGCGAACTACGTCCGGTACTTCTCCACGCCCGCCATCGCCGCCTCGATCACGAACAGCCTCTTCGTGTCGGCAGCCTCCATGCTGCTGACGGTCGCGCTGGCCTTCGGCTACGCCTACGCGCTCCAGCGGACGCTCATGCCTGCGAAAGGGCTTTTCCGCGTCCTCGCCATGCTGCCGCTCTTCGCGCCGTCCCTGGTCCAGGCCTTTGCGTTGATCTACGTCTTTGGCAACAACGGCATCATCACGCGGATGACGGGCCTGAACGTCGGCATCTACGGCGCCAAGGGGATCGTACTGGCGGAAGTCTTCTACTGCTTCCCCCACGCGCTGCTCATCCTCATGGCGGCCCTGGCGGCGACGGACGCGCGCCTCTACGACGCGGCGCGGACGCTGGGAGCGGGCCCGCTCAAGACCTTCCTGACGGTGACGCTGCCCGGGATTAAGTTCGGGCTCGTGAGCGCCTGTTTCGTGGTCTTCACGCTCGCCATCACGGACTTCGGCGCGCCCAAGGCCATCGGCGGCAAGTTCTCGGTGATGGCGACCGAGATCTACAACCAGGTCTCCGGCCAGCAAAACTTCACCATGGGCGCGACCGTGTCCGTCGTGCTGCTGGTGCCGGCGGTGCTGGCCTTCGTCGTGGACCGCGTCGTCCAGCGGCGCCAGTACGCGCTGGTGACGTCGTCCTCGAAGCCGCTCGAGCCGCGGCGGCGCCCGCTGAGGGACTTCAGCCTGCTGGCCTACTGCGCCCTCATCGCCGGCTTCATCGCCGCGATCTACGCCGTCATCCTCGTCTCCTCGCTGGTGCACCGCTGGCCCTACAACTTCGGGCTGACGCTCAAGCACTACGACTTCGACACGGCGGGCGGCTACCGCTCGCTCTGGAACAGCATCCGCGTGGCGGCCCTGACGGCCGTGGCCGGCACCGCACTGACCTTTGTGGGCGCCTACGTCGTCGAGAAGTGCCGCACGGCGGCGAGCGGCCCGCTCTACCTGCTGTCCGTCCTGCCCGTCTCCGTGCCGGGCATGGTCCTCGGCCTGGCGTACATCTTCACGTTCAACGCGCCCGGCAGCCCGCTGAACGCGCTGTACGGCACGCTGGCCATCCTGATCATCTCCAACGTCATCCACTACTTCACCGTGGGTTTCCTCACGGCCACCACGGCGCTCAAGCAGATGGACGCCGAGTTCGAGAACGTGGGCGCGTCGCTGGGCGTGCCGTTCTACCGGACCTTCTGGCGGGTGACCGTGCCGATCGCGCTGCCCTCGATCGTGGCCATCAGCATGTACTTCTTCCTGAACGCGATGGTGACGCTCTCGGCCGTGGTGTTCATCGTTGCGCCGGGTACCGAGCTGGCCGCCGTCGCCGTGCTGCTCATGGACGATGCGGGCGATACGGCCCAGGCCGCCGCCATGTCGGTGCTGATCATCGCCACCGGCCTCACCGTGCGGAGTCTGTACTGGCTCGCCATGCGCGGCGTCACGGCCCGCACCCAGGCGTGGACCCGGAGCGTCGCCTCCAAGGGAGACAAGACCGGATGAATGCTCCTGCGAAGACCGCACTCGTCACCGGCGCCGGCCGCGGGATCGGGCTCGCCATCGCCTCCCGCTTAGCGGTCGACGGCGCCCGCGTCGCGCTGCTCGACCTCGACGCTCCGGCCGCGGAGGCGGCGGCCAGGAAGGTGGGCGGCGGCGCCATGGCCCTTGTCGCCGACGTGACCAAGGCCGCCGACGTGGACGCCGCCGTGCACCGGGTCGTCGAGGCTTGGGGCCGGCTCGACATCCTCGTCAACAATGCCGGCATCACCGGCCGGTCCTTCCCGATCTGGGAGCTGTCCGACGAGGACTGGCGCCGCGTGATCGACGCGGACCTGACGAGTGTCTTCCTCTGCTGCCGGGCGGCCATCAAGGTCATGCTGGGGCAGGGCAGCGGGCGCATCATTAATATCGCGTCCATCGCGGGCAAGGAGGGCAACCCCACCCTCGTGCCCTACTCGGCCGCGAAGGCCGGCGTCATCGGGCTGACCAAGGCCCTCGCCAAGGAGGTCTGCACGCGGGGCATCTTCGTGCACGCCATTGCGCCTGCGGTCATCGGCACCGAGCTGCTCCAGCAGATGGAGAAGAGCACGGTGGACCTGCTGGTCTCGAAGATTCCGATGGGCAGGGTGGGGCGGCCCGAGGAGGTGGCGGCGCTGGCGGCGTGGCTCGCGTCGGACGACTGCTCCTTCACCACGGGCGCGGTGCACGACCTATCGGGAGGCCGCGCGACGTACTGACACGCCCATTTTCGAGCGTGGCGAGGTATCTTTTCCTGCCCCTGTGCTATCGTACAGGGCATGTCGTCCGACGCGCACGTGGACCGCTTGATGGGCAAGCTCATGCGTGCCGTCGAAGTCTCGCTCGAGGCCACGGCGGCCGCGCGCGATGCCGTCGCCGAGGTCCTCAAGTGCGGCGCCGAGACCGGCATCTTCTTCGCGCGCGGGCGCGGCGCGCAACCGCCCACGGGCTTCGAGCTGACCGAGCAGGACCGCGACTTTCTCCGCTCGCTCTCGATACGCCCGGATCGGGACTAGCGCCATGCGCGGGCTCTTGTTGGTGGCCGGCCTGATCCTCTGCTTCATCATCCTGTCGCCGATGCTGCGAGGCTGGCGGCCGCGGCTGCCCGGCGGCGGGGACCGTCCCGACCAGCTCGTCAAGGATCCGTTCTGCGGCACCTACGTGCTGCGCTCGCGGGCCTTCCGGCGGGAGAGCGGCGGCGAGGCGCTGCACTTCTGCAGCGCAGACTGCGCGGCCCGCTTCGCGAGAGGCGAGCGCCCCGTCTGAGCAGTCGCGGCCGGCACTGACGCCCGTGTCCTACCGTCTCCTCGTCTGCGACCTCGACGGGACCTTACTCGATCACCCGCCTGATCTCGATCTGGCGCTGGTCGCCGGGCTGCGGCGTGCTACTGAGCGGGGGCTCATCGTCTCGATCGCCACCGGCCGCATGCCGCCGGGCGTGGACCGTTACCGCGACGAGCTCGGCATCACGGCGCCGATGATCTTCTACAACGGGGCGCTGGTGCGGGACCACGAGGCCGGGCGCGATCTGGTGGCGCTGACGTTGCCGCGGGGGATCCTCTGGCAGGTCCACGACGCCATCGCCCACGCCCCCGTGGACCCGCTCTTCTACCGCGACGACCAGCTGTACTGTCTCGCCGAGAGCTTCGCCACGCGGACCTACTCGGATCAGCAGGCCGTCGCCCTCGAGGTCATCGACGCGCCCGGTGATTTTCTCCGCCTGGGCGGCTTCGTCAAGAGCCTCCTGATCGGGCACCCGCAGAGCCTGCCGACGGTCAGGGTCGACGTCCAGGCTCTTGTGGGCGACGCCGCGCGCCTCGTCATGACCCGGCGCGACTATCTCGAGTTGATCCCTCCCGCCGCCTCGAAAGGCGCCGCGTTACGGTTTCTCGCGACGCACCTGGGCGTGCCGCTCGCCGAGGTCATCGCCGTCGGCGATCAGGAGAACGACCTCGAGATGATCCGCGCGGCGGGCCTCGGCGTCGCCATGCCCGAGGCGCCGGAGCCGGTGCGGCAGGCCGCGGGGCGCGTGGCGCCACCCGATGACCAGGGCGGCCTTTTGGCACTCTTCACCGAGATCCTGCCCGAGTACTTCGCGTGAGGGGGGAGAGCCGCTTCGACTGAGGCGAGGAAATCCCTGTCGTTCTGCCGGGTTTCGTCCCTGTATACTGGCCGTACCCACGATGAGCAGAGAAAAAGCCCCTCCCACGCCCGCGGCGACCCCGGGCTCCCCGGAAACCGTGGCCGCCCAGATACCCTCTGCCGCCCGGGAGGTGCTCGAAACCCGGCTGCGCGAGACGACGGGGCTTCTCGCGGTCGCGCGTGTCGTGGGCTCGGCCACCGACCTGCCCGAGGGCTTGCGACTCATCTGCCACGAGCTCTCCCGCCTGACCGGAGCCGAGACCGCGTCCGCCCACCTCCTCGACGCGCGCACGGGCCTACTTCGCCCCATCGCCGCCCACGGCGTGCCGAAGCACGCCGTCGAGGCAGTCGCTGCGAGCACGCTCGCCCACGCCGACCTTGCGGGGCTGCAGGAGGTGTTCGGCCAGGGGCAGGTCGTCTGGAGCGACGACGTCTCCCGCGACCCGCGCTTTGAGGCCGGGCCCTTCCGCCGAGTCCCGCACCAGTCCGCGCTCGTGATCCCGCTCGTCTTGGATGGCGAGGTCGCCGGCGCATTCTTTCTCGTGTGGTGGGAGCTGCGGCGCCGCTTCGACGCGGCCGAGCTGGCGCCGCTCGCGGCCATCGGCGAGCAGGCGGGCGTGCTCCTGAGCAACGCGCGCCTCCGGGAGGCGCTCGAGGGCCGGGCCGCCCGGCTGCGTGCGCTGTCTCGCGTGAACCACGTCGTCTCCTCGTCGCTCGACGAGCGCCTGGTGCTGGGCGCCATCGCCCGCGCGGCGGCCGAGCTGACGGGGGCGTCCTTCGTATCGTTCTGGGTCGCCGACGAGGCGGAGCGGAGGCTCCAGCTGCGGGCCGTCTCCGACGAGCGCCCCGGGGCCGACCTGCCCTTCACCTCGGTGGCGTTCGGGCAGGGCGGCGTCGGCTGGGTCGCCGCGGAGCGTCGCATGTTCGAAGTGGCCGACGTGTTCGAGGACGCGCGCTTCCCCGGGCAAGCGTCGTGGTGGCAGGGGCACGGCTTCAAGAGCTTCGTCGGCGTGCCGGTGCTCCTCGACGGCTCGCTCCTGGCCGTGCTGGCCTTGGCCGGGCGCTCGGCATTCCGGCTGGGCACCGACGAGCGGGAGCTGCTCGAGAGCTTCATCGCCCAGTCCGCCGTCGCGCTCCGCAACATGCGTCTCTACGCCGAGTCTTCGCTCTACGCTCAGCGCCTGGAGACGCTGACGGGGCTCAGCCGCGCCCTGACGGCCTCGCTCGACCCCGAGACCATCCTGCCGGCGGTCGTGGACGCCGCGCTCACGCTCTTTCCGGGCGGGGCCTGCAGGCTCTGGACGCTCGAGGGCGAGCGGCTGCGTTCGAGCGCCGGGCCGGGTGACGAGCGCGAGGGCAACCTCGCCCCGCCCGAGCTCGCGCTGGGTCAGGGGCTCGTGGGCGAGGTCGCGGCCTCGGGGCGCTCGATCATCGTCGAGGATCTGGCAGCGCGCGCCGCCAAGGGGACCGATCCCTCCATCCCCGCGGGTCTCGTCGAGGCGGGCATGGTCGCCGCCGTGGTGCTGCCGTTGCTGGTCGCGGGCCGTGCGGTCGGCGTGGTGTGCCTCTTCACGAGTTCCCGCCGGGCTCTCACGCCGGGTGAGACCAAGGTCATGGAGGCGTTCGCCGAGCACGCGGCGGTGGCGCTCACCAAGGCGCGGCTGTTCCAGGACATCCAGGACCGCCGACGGGTCAGCGAGGAGCTGTACACGCTGACCGTGAGCATGATGCGCTCGATGGATCTCCGGCAGCGCGTGGAGACCTTCGTCCAGGGCGCCCAGGAGGCCCTTCGCTTCGACCGGATCAGCGTGCTCCTGCCCGACGCCGAGGGGACATTGCTCGAGGTCGTTGCCACCACCGACCCCGAGGCCGCCGCGCGCCGCTCCGTGCCCATCGCGGGCGGCGGCGCGATCGAGCGCGCCTGGCGCTCGGGCGAGACCGCGCTCATCCTCTCCGATGCCGACCTGCTCGCGCTGCCCTCGCTCGACGCGGCGCTCCACGCGCATCCTCTGCTCAGCGTGCATCGCGTCGCCGCCGTGCCGCTGCGGTTCCAGGAGCTCACCATCGGCGTCGTGCTGGCCGACAACACGCGCAGCCGACGCAACGTCACCCGGCGGGGCGTGGCGCAGCTCGAGCTCTTCTGCCAGCAGCTCCAGAGCCTCGTGTCCAATGCCGGTCTCTGGGAGGAGACCCGGCGGCGCGAGCGCGACGCGACGCTGCTCGTCGAGGTGACGCGGCGGCTGTCCGCCACGCTCGACCTCGAGCAGGTGCTCGACATCATCACCGAGAGCGCGCTGTCCGCCCTGGAGCTCGACTCGGCGGGCTTCTACCGCTGGGACACGGCGCGCGGCGGACTCGCGCTTGTCCGTGGCCGCAATCTGCCCGAGACCATGACGCGCGCCGTGACGCTCCGGTCGGGCGAGGGCGTCAGCGGGCGCGCCTATGCCGAGCGCCGCGCCGTCTGGACCCAGGACTGGAAGGCGGATCCGTCGCTCCACTACCGGCCGGAGACCATCGCGGCGCTCGAGGCCGGCGACGGCCCGAGGGCCTACGTCGCCGTGCCGATCATCATCCGCGACGACGTCTACGGGGTGCTCCTGGGCGGGATGCGGGCGCGGCATCGATTCACGGAGCGCGACGTCCACGTGCTCTCCAGCATGGCCGCGCAGGCCGCCGTGGCCATCGAGAACGCGCGCCTGTACACGGTGACGCAGTACAACCTGGCCGCCGCCGCGCTCTTGAACGATGCCGCGCGCACGCTGCACCGCACGCTCGACGCGCGGCGCCTGCTGCCCGACGCCCTCCAGGGGCTGGGGCAGACCTTCAGCGCCGTGGGCGCTGCCGTCATCCTGTTCGGCGAGGGGGCCTCGGGGCAGGGGACGGTGATCCGCTGGGGGGCGATCCCGGAGGACACCATGCGCGCGCTGGCCGAGCCGCTCCGCAAGCGCGAGGCGCCACTGCTCGTGCCCGACGTGTCGAGCCGCCCGGACCTGGTCCCGTCGGGCGCGCTCGAGGCGGGGCCCCGCGGGCTCGCCGCCTTCCCCGTCCGCGGCCGCAGCCGCGTGCTCGGCGGCCTGGCCCTGCTCTTCTCGGGACACCGCTCGCTCTACGAGGCCGAGACGCGGCTCCTCGCCGCCTACGCCGACCAGCTCGCTATGGCGCTCGACAACACCGCGCTCTTCGAGGAAGCCGAGAACAAGAAGACCCAGCTCGAGCAGGTCTTCGCCTCGACCTCGGACGGTTTCCTCGTGGTGGACCTGGCCGGGCGCATCGTCGGCTTCAACCGGCAAGGCGGCGAGCTGCTCGGTATCGTCCCCGACGAGGTGGTCGGGCGGCCCTTCCAGCATCTCCTCGAGGTGCTCGGCCCCGCCGTGGCCTGGGACGAGGGGGATGGCCAGGCGCTGCTGGCCATGGTCGAGAGCGGCCGCCCGGAGGCCGCCGCGGGCGACCTCGAGCTGCGGGCGCCCGAGCCCCGCACGCTCGGGTGGGGGTCGGCGCCCATGCGCGACCTCCTGGGCGCCACGGTCGGCGTCACCATCACGCTCAACGACGTCACCCGCCAGCGCGAGATCGACCGGATGAAGACGGAGTTCGTCTCGACCGTGTCCCACGAGCTCAGGACGCCGCTCACGTCGATCAAGGGGTCACTGCACCTTCTCCTGTCCGACCCGGCGCTCCAGCTCGACGCGACCCAGCGGCAGCTGGTCGATATCTCGGTCAAGAACACGGACCGCCTCATCCGACTCATCACCAACATCCTCGACATCTCCAAGATCGAGGCGGGGCGCATCCAGCTCGACCTGAGCCTGCACCACGTGGAGGAGTTCGTCTCGGCAGCCGTCGACGGCATCGTGGCGTTTGCCGAGTCCCGCAGCATCGCCATCGAGGTCGAGGTGCCGGCCGACCTGCCGCAGGTGCGCGTGGACGCCGACCGCATGGTGCAGGTGGTGACCAACCTCCTGTCCAACGCCATCAAGTTCTCGCCGCCCGGGTCGACCGTGACCGTGTCGGCGGCGCGCTCTGCCAGGCAGCTCGAGCTCCGCGTCACCGACCGGGGCCGCGGCATCGCGGCCGAGGACATGGGCAGGCTTTTCAAGAAGTTCCAACAGCTCGACGGGAGCAATGTCCGCTCGGTCGGCGGCACGGGCCTGGGGCTCGCGATCTGCCGCGGGATCGTCGAGGAGCACGGCGGCTCGATCCGCGTCGAGAGCCGCCTGGGGCAGGGCGCCACCTTCACCGTCACGGTGCCGCTGCCCGTTGCCGAGGGCGTGGACGGACCCGACAGCGCCCTACCGGGCGCCGGGCAGGGCCCGGTGATCCTGGTGGTGGACGACGAGCCCGACATCCGGATGCTGCTGCGGGATCAGCTCGAGCTCGAGGGATTCCGCGTCCTCGAGGCGGGCCGGGCGCTCGAAGCCGTCGAAATCGCGCGGGAGCGGCAGCCCGACCTCATCACGATGGACCTCATGCTGCCCGACCTCGACGGCTTCGAGGCGATCCGGCTCCTGCGCGACAACGCGCTGACGCGGGAGATCCCGGTCGTGATCCTCTCGGCCATGGAGCTGGGCGATGACGACACGAGGGCGCTCGGGCCCACCGTGCACCTGGCCAAGCCTTTCTCGCGAGCGGACCTGCTGACTATCATCCGCGCCAGCCTGGACCTGGACGGGAGCCCCAGCCGATGAGTAGTCTCTCAGCCGATGAGTAGCCCCCAAGGCGATGAGTAGCCCCCAAGGCGATGAGTAGCCCGAAGATCCTCGTGGTGGACGATGAGGTCGACATCAGCACCGTGCTGAGCGTGACCTTGCGGCGCGCGGGCTTCGAGGTCCAGACGGCCGGCGACGGCATCGAGGCCATCGAGGCCATCCGCCGCGAACCGCCCGACCTCGTCATCCTCGACGTCATGATGCCGCGCGCGGACGGCCTCGAGACCCTCAAGCGCATCCGCGAGCACGGGCCCACGGTCAACTTGCCGGTCATCATGCTCTCCGCCAAGGCGCAGCTCGCCGACAAGATCCGGGGCTTCGACCGCGGCGCCGACGACTACGTCGCCAAGCCCTTCGAGCCGTCGGAGATGCTCGTGCGCGTGCAGTCGCTGCTCAAGCGCACGGCGCTGGCGCGGCTGACGGCCCCGCTCCTGGGCGTGCTCGGGGAGTGGTCCTCGACGGAGGGCGTCGCGCAGCTGACGCGCGATCTGGAGGCCGCGCGGGACATCCAGGCCCGGCTGACGCCGTCCGTGCCGCCGAGCCTGGCGGGGCTCGAGGCGGGCGCCGTGCTGCGACCGTCCACCATGGTCGGCGGCGACTTCTTCGACATCCTGCCGATGGGCGAGCGCATCGCCGTGGCCGTGGGCGACGTGTCGGGCAAGGGCATTCCTGCCGCGCTGCTGATGGTCATGGTGCGGACGCTCCTGCGCGAGATCGCGCGCGGGCTCGGCGAGCCCGCCGAGGCGCTCTCACGCCTCAATACCTCGCTCTGCCGCGACATGCCGCCCTCCATGTTCGTGACGATGGTGCTGGCCGTGCTCTTTCCCGGGCGCGCGGGGCGGGTCGCGCTGGCCTCGGCCGGCCACCCCGAGCCCATCCTGGTGCGCCCAGGCGCCGCGCCCAAGGCGGTGTCCGTGGGCGGCATGATGTTGGGCGTCTTCGAGGAGGCGGCGTTCGAGGAGGCCGAGATCGACCTCGAGTCCGGCGACAGCCTCGTCTTCCTCACGGACGGCGTCATCGAGGCGCCCGGCGCCGACGGCAAGCGTCCGGGCCTCGACCGCGTGCTGCTGGCGCTCGACCGCTCGCGGGATCTGGGCGCGCAGGCGCAAGCCCTCGCCCTCACGGAGCAGGTGCTGGCGGAGGCCGCGGGCAGGATGCGCGACGATATGACGGCCTTCATTCTCAAGCGGCCGTGAGACGGCTTTACGCGGTCCTGCTCGCGGCCGTCGCCCTCGGCGTGGCTGCCCCGGCCGCTGCCGCGCCGACCGCCGCGGCTTCGACCAAAGAAGTCGTGGTCCTGACCTCCTTTCCCAAGGAGCTGTTCGAGGCCTACAAGCAGGCCTTCGAGCAGAAGCATCCCGGCGTCAAGGTGATCGTCAAGCAGCAGCAGACCAATCAGGGCGTGACGTATCTCCGCGAGACCCGCGCCCGGCCCGAGGCGGACATCTTCTGGGTCTCGGCCGTGGACGCCTTCCAGACGCTCAAGGCGGACGGACTGCTCGACAAGCTGGTCCTGTCGAAGGAGACGCTCAGCCGGATGCCGGCCAAAATCGGCGGCTTCCCGCTCCACGATCCGGACGGGCAGTACTGGGGCTTCGCCGTCTCGGGCTACGGCCTCATGTGGAATACGCGCTACCTGGCGCTGCACAAGCTGCCCGCGCCCAAGGAGTGGACGGACCTGACGGATCCGCGCTATTTCGGGCACCTGTCCATCTCAGCGCCGTCGCGGAGCGGCACCACGCACCTGACGGTCGAAGTGATCCTGCAGGCGTACGGCTGGGAAAAGGGCTGGGCGCTCCTGATGCAGATGGGCGGCAATATGGGCGCGATCGCCGAGCGGAGCTTCGGGGTGCCGGAGGCCGTCATCTCGGGCCAGCTCGGCATCGGCGTGGTGATCGACTTCTTCGGGCTCTCGGCCATCGCCTCCGGGCAGCCGATCGGGTTCGCGTATCCCTCGCTGACGGCGGTCGTGCCCGCCTCCGTGGCGGTGATCAGGCACGGGCCCAACCCCGACAATGCGCGCGCCTTCGTCGAGTACCTCCTCTCGGACGAGGGGCAGCTCCGGCTCTTCTCGCCCGAGATCGGCCGCCTGCCCGTGGTGCCCGCGCTCTACAGCCGCGCGCCCAAGGCCTACCCGAACCCGTTCACGATGAAGCTCGGCGGGATCGAGTTCGACGACAAGCTCTCGTCCTCGAGGCGCAACATCGTGAATGCCCTCTTCGACCACATCATCACGTTCCGCCACGCCGAGCTCAAGGCGGCCTGGGGCGCGATCTACGCCGCGGACGCGGTCGCGGCGAAGGTCCGGCCCAGGGCCGAGGGACGCAGCCTTGACGGGGGATCCGCCGAGCTCGCCGAAGCGCGGCGGCTCGCCAGCACCGTGCCGCTCGACGCCTGGCAGGCCGCCGACAAGGCCTTCAACCAAGCCTTCAAGGACAAGCCGGACATGAAGTCGCGGCTCGAGACCGAGTGGGACTCGGCCGCCAAGAGCAACTACGCGAAAGCCATAGACCGCGCGGACCAGGCCGCGCGCATGAGGTAGAGACCATGCCGAGAGTGCGCGAGATCGAGGACGATGGCGGCGATCCGATCCTGAAGGAGACCTTCGCCAAGGAGCGCCTACTTTTCGGCGGTCTCTTCAACACCACCAAGGTCTTCGCCCACTGCCCGCCGATCATGAAAGCGGCCAAGCAGCTCTCCGCCTCCATCGAGAAGTCGGGCCGGCTGCCGGCCGCGCTCGTGCCGCTCGTCTACCTCCGCGTCGCGCTCATCAATGGATGCCCCTTCTGAATCGACATCAACGCATCCAGGGGGATGCAGACGGGGGCGGACGAGGACAAGATTCGCGAGGTGGCGGCTTGGCGGGAGAGCCGGCGCTTTTCCGAGATGGAGCGGACCGCGCTCGAGTATGCGGAGGCCATGACGATCACGGGCCAGCGCGTCAGCGACGAGCTCTTCGCGCGGATCCGCTCCCACTTCGACGAGGCGCAGATCGTCGAGCTGACCGCGGCGGTCGCGCTCGAGAACTTCCGGAGCAAGTTCAACGTGCCCCTCGGGATCGAGAGCCAGGGCTTCTGCCTCCTGCCGAAGGCGCCGTGAGGGACGGGCGCCGTCTCCACGTGCTATTCTAATCGGCAGCATGTCGGGCATGATCCTCGACCCGAGCCGCACAACCGCCGCGCGGCTCATCGCACCGTGACGCCCAGGGCCGCCGGCAGCACCTTCTCCATGACCAGCGAGGCCGAGCACCTCGTGCGCCTCCGCAAGTGGCTTCGCGACGAGCTCGGCGGCCACGGCGTCCCGAAGCAGGAGCAATCCAGCATTCTCCTGGCGGTCGGCGAGCTCTGCGCGAATTCCATCCAGCACGCCTACGAGGGCAGGGGCGGCCAGCCCATCCAGGTCTCGGTCCGCTCGTCCGCCGACTCGCTCGTCATCGAGGTCGAGGATTTCGGCAAGCCCTTCGATGCCGAGCTGTACGAGACGCCCAACCTCGACTCGCTGCCCGACAGCGGCTATGGGCTCTTCCTGGTCAAGAGCATCGCCGACAGCCTCTCGATCGACGTCGCCAGGGAGCGCGGCACGCGCTGGACCATGGTCAAGTACCGCCAGGGCCGGGGACCAGCCGCCAAGAGGGCCCAGCCGTGACCACGAGCCGAAGCACCAACTGAAACCCCAACTTAAACCCCAACTTAAACCCAGGACGAGCATGGACATCGACGTAACGCAGGCAAGCGGAGTGACCGTGGTTGCGCCGCGCGGGGATCTCGACATGGCCACGGTCGACGAGGTCAAGCGCACGCTCGCCGGTCTCATCGACGGCGGGCAGTCCCGGGTTCTCATGGACCTGGGCGGCGTCGGCTTCATCGACAGCTCCGGCATGGGCGCCATGGTCGCCGCCATGAAGCAGGCGCGCGCCGCAGGGGGCGACGTCAGGCTGTGCGCGCTCCAGGACGACGTCCGCGGCATCTTCGAGCTGACACGGCTCGGGCGGGCCATGAGCATCCACCAGACACGCCAGGAGGCGCTCGCCTCTTGGCGGTGAGCCGCCGGCCCTCTCCCGCCTCGAACAGCATGTCGTGATCCGGCGCTTTAGCGCCGAGAGCGCCCTGGTGTGGGGCCTGCTCCTCCTCCTGGGAGCGGGCATCGTCTACCCGCTGCTCCAGGTGCTCTCGGTGGGGGTCATGGTGGACGGCCGGCCAAGCGCGGCGCCGCTTCTCGCCTTCTTCGCACGGCCGCTCTTCCGTGAGGCCCTCGTCAACACGCTGGTGTCGGGCGTGCTCGCCGTGGCGCTGGGCAGCCTGATCGCGGTGCCGCTGGCGCTGCTGACGGTCCGCTACAGCTTTCCCGGGCGCTCGCTGTTGACGACCCTCGGGCTCCTGCCGCTGGTCATCCCGCCCTTCGTCGGGGCGGTCGCCTTCCAGCAGATCCTGGGGCGCAGCGGCATGGTCAACCTCTTCCTCCTCGAGCGCTTCGGCGTGACCGTGCCCTTCATGGAGGGCCTCTGGGGCGTGGTGCTCGTGCAGACGCTCCACTATTTCCCCTTCATCTGGCTGAACACGGCGGCCGCGCTGTCGGCGCTCGACCGGTCGCTCGAGGAGGCGGCGCAGAACCTCGGGTCGTCCGGCTTTCGGCTGTTTCGCCGCGTGCTGCTGCCGCTGTCGCTGCCGGGCTACGCGGCGGGGGCGCTCCTGACCTTCATCCGCGTGATCGACGACCTCGGCACGCCGCTCATGCTCAACTACACCAAGCTCCTGGCGCCGCAGGCCTACCTGCGCGTGACGACGGTGGGGCTGACCGACGTGGACGGCTACGTCATCTGCGCCGTGCTGGTGGCGCTGTCGCTCGCGGCGCTCTGGATCTCGAAAGGGCTCCTGGGGCGGGGGGAGTTCACCGCGGTGGGGCGGAGCGGAGAGACGCCGGCAGTGGCACTCGGCACGGGCGGGACGCTCGCGGTGTGGGCGATCGCCATCGTCCTCCTGGGGCCGGCGCTCTTGCCGCACGTGGGCATCGCGCTGCTGTCCGTGTCCAAGGTCTGGAGTCTCTCGCCGCTGCCCTCCGTCTATACGATGTCCAACTACGACGAGATCCTCTTCCGCGCGCCGCACTTCATTGGTGCTGGCGATCGGGTACCTGCGCGTCTTCCACGGCTGGAAGGTGCCGGGGCTGGGAGAGCCGCTGACCTCGACGTGGCTCATCCTCGTCATCGTCTACGCCATGCGCCGGCTGCCCTACACGGTGCGCGGCGCCTACGCCGCGCTTCAGCAGCTGCCGCTCTCGCTCGAGGAGGCGGCGCAGAACCTGGGCGCCAACCGCGCGCGCGCGTTTCTCAAGGTGACGCTGCCGCTCATGGGGCGCGGGCTCCTGGCGGGAGGGCTCCTGGCCTTCGTCAGCTCCGCGGTGGATCTCTCTTCGACCATCCTCCTCGTGCCGCACGTCGAGCTCGGGCCCCTGTCCTACGGCATCTACCTCTACATGCAGTCGGCCGTCGGCCGCGGCCCGGGCGCCGCGTTGGGCGTGGTCGCGATCGCGCTCGTCGCCGCCGGCACCTGGCTCGCCACACGCCTGGCGCGGGGCGGCGCCGGGCTCTTCCGGGTCTAGGCCATGGGCGGGCGCGGGCTCCGGGGCGATTGGGTGCTGCCGTTCTCGATGTTCTTCGGCACCTTCGCCTGGTCGTTCGTATTCGTCAGCCTGCCCTTCTACATCCAGCAGATGTCCACGATGGACGAGGCGGCCACGCTGCGCTGGACGGGCTGGATCCTCGGCATCAGCTCGCTCGTGACCATGATCACGGCGCCGTTCTCGGCGCGGCTGTTCGGGGAGCGGAACCCGAAGCGCTCCTTCATCATCACCCAGTTGCTCCAGGGCGCGGGCTTCTTCCTCATGGCGGTCGCGCGCAACCTGCCCGAGCTGTTCTTCTCGCGCATGCTGCTGGGCTTCATGGGGGCCGTGTCCACCTTTGCCTTCATCATGACGGGACGCTCGGGCGGCGACGTGCGTCGGGGCATCGCGTCCATCCAGTCGGGGATGACGCTGGGGCAGGTGCTCGGGCCGGCCGTCGGCGCCGTCGCGGCCGCGCGCATCGGCTTCCGCGGCTCCTTCGTGCTGGCGGGCCTCATGCTCTGGATCTGCTCGGCCATGGTCGCCTGGGGCGCGCCGTCGCGTGCGGCGCCGGGACCTGCCCACGAGCGGCCTCAGACGGCCTCCGTCCGCGAGGTCGCCACGGTCTGCCTGCTCGTCCTCGCGGGCTCGACGCAGGTATTCTTCCTGACGGCCATCCTGCCGCAGATCCTTCCCGCGCTCGGCGTCGCGGCCGATCACACGCTGGAGGCGGCCGGGCTGCTCCTCCTCGCGACGGGGGCTGCCGCCGCCGTCGGCGCCATGAGCGCCCCGCGCCTCGGCGAGATCGTGGGCGACCGGCGCAGCGTCGTGTGGTTTCTCGCCGCCTCGTCCGTCGGGCTGGCGGCGTTGGCCGTCGCGTCCGACCTGTGGAGCTTCGGCATCCTCCGCTTTCTCCAGGTGCTCTGCATCGCTCCGGTCTTCCCCCTGTCCGTGGCGGCCATCGCCCAGCGGGCGTCGGGGACGGCCATCGGCATCGTGAACTCATCGCGGATCGCGGCCGGCTTCGTGGGCCCGGTCATCGCCACGACCCTCCTCGCCTGGATGCCTCCGGGCGCGCTCTACCTGGTGCTGGCCGGCATGGGGCTCCTGGTGGTGCCGCTGCTGAGAGGGCTGTCCGGACCCGGGGGCGCTCGGAAGGAGAGCAGCGCATGACGCAGGACGAAACCGTCATCCGATTGTCAGAGGTGCGCATGGAGAAGGTCGGCAAGCGCTACGGCGCAGCCTGGGCCGTCAAGGACGTGTCCATCTCCATCCGGCCCGGCGAGTTCTACACCCTGCTGGGACCGTCCGGCTGCGGCAAGACGACGCTGCTCAGAATGCTGGCGGGCTTCGCCCAGCCGGACGAGGGGCGCATCTTCGTCGACGACGAGCCGATCGACGCCGTGCCGCCGTGGAAGCGCAACCTGGGCATGGTCTTCCAGCAGTACGCGCTCTGGCCGCACATGAGCGTGTACGAAAACGTGGCCTTCGGTCTGCGCGAACGGGGGATCTCCGGTGCCCTGCTCGACCGCAAGGTCAAGGCCGCGCTCGAGCAGGTCGGCCTCGAAGGCTTCGAGTCGAGACGGCCCACCCAGCTTTCAGGGGGCCAGCAGCAGCGCGTGGCGCTGGCGCGCACGCTCATCGTCCAGCCCCGGCTGCTTCTCCTCGATGAGCCGCTGTCGAACCTCGACGCCCAGCTCCGATCGCAGATGCGTCTCGAGCTGGCGAGGCTCCACCGCGACGTCGGCATCACGACGCTGTACGTCACCCACGACCAGGCCGAGGCCCTGTCGCTCTCGACGCGGATCGCCGTGCTCTCGGACGGCGCCCTCGTGCAGGAGGGGCGGCCCGAGGAGATCTACTGGAAGCCCAGGAACGCGTTCGTGGCCGAATTCGTGGGCGCGGCGAATCTGGTGCCGGTGAGCGTGATCGAGCTGCGCGAGATGGGCGTGGTCGTCCAGACGCGTGGCGGCGCTCGGCTGCCCGTGTCGTCGGGGGCGCACGCCTGGTCGGTGGGGGACAGGGCGCTGCTGTGTCTCAGACCGGAGGCGCTTCGCGTCGAGGAGGCCGAGCGCTCGGCCGGCGGCATCCCGGGCACGGTGGCCGCGCAGGTCTTCGAAGGCTCGCGCCAGCTCTACGACGTGACGATCCCCGGGGGTACCATCAGGGTCGAGATGATCACCTCCGCCCTCGTGGGAAGGAGCTTCAGGCTGGGCGACCAGGTCAGGGTCGAGGTCTCGCCCGAGACCTCCGTCCTGCTCCCCGACGAGAGCGCCGCGGCATGATATCGTCGCGCACGGAGGCCTTTCACCCATGAGCACTGAATTGACGCCGGCTGAGCTCCAGCGGCGGCTCGCGGAGCGCGAGCCCCTCGTCCTCCTCGACGTCCGTCAGGACTGGGAGACGCGACTCTGCAAGCTCGACAATGCCCTGCACATCCCGATCGAGGAGATCGAGCTCCGCACGGAAGAGCTTGATCCGGCCGCGGAGATCGTCGTCTACTGCCACCAGGGCGTGCGCAGCGCCGCCGTCGCCGAATACCTCCGCGGCCTCGGCTTCGCCAAGGCCTGGAACCTGGCGGGCGGCCTCGACGCCTGGGCGCGGACCGTCGATCCGTCGATGCGCCGTTACTAGCCAGATGGCCCGGCTGGTCCGCGTCGAGACGAAGAAGGGCTGCGCGTGGGTCACGCTCGACCGCCCGCCGCTCAACCTGATCGTCCCCGAGCTCATCGCCGAGCTGCGCGCGGCGTTCGACGCTCTCGCGAGTGACCCGTCCGTGCGGGCGGCCGTGGTGACGGGCGCCGGCCGCGCCTTCACCGCCGGCATGCAGGTGCAGGTCCTCCGCGATCTCACGCCCGCCACGGCCACAGCGCTCATCACGTCGCTGCACGAGGCGATCCACGCCGTCCACGACGCGCCCTTCCCGACGCTCGCCGTGGTCAACGGCCCCTGCCTCGGCGCGGGCTTCGAGCTGGCGATGGCCTGCGACCTCCGCGTGGCCGCCGCCGGCGCCCAGCTGGGCTTGCCCGAGGTGAAGGTGGGGGCGCCCTCGGTGATCGAGGCGGCGCTCCTGCCCGCGCTCGTCGGCCCCGGGCGCGCGGCTGAGATGCTGCTGACGGGCGAGAGCGTCGCGGCCGAGCAGGCGCTCGACTGGGGCCTCGTCAACCGCGTGGTGCCGCCGGACAAGCTGGAAGCGGTCACGGCCGCGCTCGTCGAGAAGATTCTGGCGTGCGCGCCGCCGGCCATCAGGCTCCAGAAGGAGCTGATGGTGCGCTGGCGGAACACGGACCTGGCCTCCGCCGTCCGCATCGGCATCAACGCCTTCGCCCAGAACTACGCGACGGGCGAGGCGCGCGAAGCCGCGCTGGCCTTCCTCGAGAAGCGCCCGCCCAGGTTCGGCTGACCAAATGGCTCGGATGAGCACATGATGTCGATTCGCGCCAACGAACGCAGAGGCGGCGAGCCCGGCCGCGCGAGCCGAGGCTCGAGAATGGGGGAGTGCGGGTGCCATGTCGAAGGCCCCCGCAGTTAAATGATCCACGCCGTCACTTTCGATTTCTGGGAAACGCTCGTCCACGACTCGGCGGAGAATATGCGCGACCAGCGCATGCTCCGCATCGGCGCGGTCCACCGGGTCCTCGGTCGTGCCGGCCGCGTGCTCGGCCTGGCCGACGTGGTGGACGCCTACGACCGGTCGGAGCAGGTGCTCGTCGAGCGCTTTTGGAGCCGGGACCGCGATCCGGCGATCGCGGAGCAGGTGCGTCTCGTGCTCGAGACCGCTTCCCCGGGCGCCCCCGACGCCATGACGCCCGCGCTCTTCGAGGAGGCGGTCGCCGGCTATATCGAGCCGGTGCTCCAGATGCCGCCCGAGCTGGAGCCCCGGGCCGCGGAGGCCGTGCGCGAGCTCGCCTCGCGGGGTATCGCGCTCGGCATCGTCTCCAATACCGGCCGCACCCCCGGCGTCATCCTGCGCCGGGTCCTCGAGCGGCACGACCTGCTGCGCCACTTCATGGCAATCTCCTATTCGGACGAGGTCGGCTACCGCAAGCCCGACGCCGAGATCTTCCGGCGAACCCTGGCGGAGCTCGGAATCGAGGCGAGTGACGCGGCCCACGTCGGCGACAACCCCATCGCCGACGTGCAGGGGGCGCAGGCCGCCGGGATGCGCGGCGTCCACTACGCCGCCGCCGGCCGGCCGGGCGCCTCGCACGCCGATCTGATCGTCGCCGACCTCGGCGATCTCGCCGACCGCCTTGCGCGCTGAAAACGGCTTTTCGTATTGCGTCATGACCGGCTGCCGGGTAACATCTCTCCCCGTCATGGACGTCGCCTCGCTGAGAGCAAGAATCCGCGACATCAAGGACTTCCCTACCGAGGGGATTCTTTTCAAGGACATCACCACGCTGCTCAAGGACGGGCCGGCGTGGGCCTCGGTCATCGAGCACCTGGCCGCGAAGTACCGGAAGGGCTCGGTGGACGTCGTGGTCGGCGTCGAATCGCGCGGCTTCATCTTCGGCGGGGTGCTGGCGCGAGAGCTCGGCGCGGGCTTCGTGCCCGTGCGCAAGAAGGGCAAGCTCCCCGGAGCGGTGATCGAGGAAGAGTACGAGCTCGAGTACGGCCGGGACGTGCTCGCCATCCACGAGGATGCCATCGGCAAGGGCCAGAAGGTCCTGGCCGTGGACGACCTGCTCGCGACGGGCGGCACGATGGCTGCGACGCTGCGCCTGATCGAGCGGCTGGGTGGCGCCGTGGTGGCCTGCGACTTCCTCATCGAGCTGACATTTCTCAAGGGGCGCGAGCGGCTGAAGGGCTACCGCATCGAGTCCCTCATCCAGTATGACTAGCGGCCGCGGCCGCACGTAGGCCCGCCGTCGCTTCGCGTCACGATCCGCAGCTCATCCAGGGAGGTCGCTCGGCCATGGCCATCAAGCAGGTTGGTGTCATCGGATGCGGGCTCATGGGATCCGGCATCGCGCAGGTCTCGGCGCAGGCCGGCTTTCCGACCGTCGTGATCGAGGCCAACCAGGCCTTCCTCGACAAGGGGCTCGGCGGGATGCGCAAGAGCCTCGAGGGCCTGGTCGCCAAGGCCAAGATGGATGAGAAGGCCAAGGAAGACACGCTGGGGCGCATCCACGGCTCGGTACGCCTCGAAGATCTGAAGGACTGCGACCTCGTCATCGAGGCGATCACCGAGAACCAGCCGCTGAAGAACGAGACCTTCGCGAGGCTCGACGCCATCTGCCGGCCCCACGCGCTGCTGGCTTCGAACACTTCCTCGTGCAACATCACCGCGATGGCCGCCGCCACCAAGCGACCCGGGCAGGTGCTGGGACTGCACTTCTTCAACCCGGTGCCACTCATGAAGCTGGTGGAGGTCGTGCAGTCCATCCTCACCGACGGCGCGACGGTCGCGACCGCCTACGAGTGGGTGCAGGCCGTCGGCAAGGTACCGGTCAAGACCAAGGACTCGACGGCCTTCATCGTGAACCGGCTGCTCGTGCCCTATCTCCTCGACGCCGTCCGCGTCTACGAGGGCGGGCTCGCCACGCTCGAGGATATCGACCAGGCCATGAAGCTCGGCTGCGGGTACCCGATGGGGCCGTTCACCCTGCTGGACCTGGTCGGGCTGGACACGACCATGTTCGTCGCCGAGGTGATGTTCGAGGAGTTCCGCGAGCCCCGCTACGCGCCCCCGCCACTCCTGAAGCGCATGGTGATGGCCGGGAGGCTCGGCAGGAAGGCCGGGCGCGGCTTCTACGAGTACGGCGCGAGATAGCCGAGGGTTGCCGCGGCCAGGACGATGGACGTAACCTGATTGGCCCACGGTCAACATGCAACAGCATGTTGAGGATGGATAACATGGCCGGGAGGCTCGGCAGGAAGGCCGGGCGCGGCTTCTACGAGTACGGCGCGAGATAGCCGAGGGTTGCCGCGGCCAGGACGGCCGACGCAATCTGTATGGTCCACGGTCAAGAATGGAGGTTGTCATGAGCGAGCGTCGGACGGGCAGGGGCACGGATCGCAGGACTTTTCTCAAGACGGCGGGCGCGGCGGCGGGTGCGACGGCCCTCGCGGGCTTTCCCGCGGTCCTGCGCGCGCAGGCGCCCACCTTCAAGGTCGGCGTCGTCCATCCCGTGACCGGGCCGATTGCCGAGCCGGGGCAGGCCTGCCGGCTGGGCGCCCAGATGGCCGCCGACGCCATCAACGCCGCCGGCGGGATCAAGTCGCTCGGTGGGATGAAGCTCGAGCTGCTGGTCGGGGACACCCAGTCGAAGCCCGACGTGGGGCGGACCGAGGCGGAGCGCGTCATCGGCCAGGGCGCGCAGATGCTGATGGGCTCCTTCGACTCCGGCAGCACGGCGGCCATGGTCCCCGTGACGCAGCAGCGGCGCATACCCTTCCTCGTCGATATCGCCGCGGCCGATCCGATCACGGCCAACGTGGCCAAGGCCGTCAAGGAAGGGCAGCAGAAAGTCCAGTACGTCTACCGCAATTTCCCAACCGGGTCCTCCTTCGGCCGGAAGGCCGTCCAGTACTTCGGCGAGATCTTCCGCGAAGCCGGGGTCTCGCCCAAGCGGGTCGTCCTGATGTACTGCAATGACCTGTTCGGGCAGAACAACGCGAAGGGCTTCCAGGCGGCGCACGCGGCGGCGAAGCCGTCCTGGGACATCGTCGACGTGATCCCGTGGCCGGAGCCCCCACAAGATTTGTCCACGGAGGTCTCGCGCGCCAAGGCCGCCAAGCCCGACGTCCTCGCGCCCATCACGCGCCCGGCCAGCGCCCAGCTGCTGCTGCCCGAGATCCGCAAGCAGCGGCTCGACATCCTGGGCATCGTCGGGCCGGGTAGCCCCGGCCTCTACGAGGCCGGCCAGCTCGCGGCCCTCAAGGAAGACCTGGAGTACGTCATGAGCAGCCTGCCGTGGGCGAATTTCAAGAACCCGCGCACCCAGAAGGTGGCCGACGACTACCTGAAGCGGTCGGGCGGGAAGACCTTCGACACGAACTCCGGGTACTCGTTCGACGGCATGATGCTCATCGCCGACATCCTCGAGCGCGCGAAGTCCACCGATCCCGACACCATCGTCGAGGCCATGAAGAAGACCAACTACACGGGCGGCCTGATGCAGTATGCCGGGCCGGTCGTCTTCAACGAGATCGGCGACAATCCCAACGCGGTCACGACGATGGTGCAGATCCTCGGCCAGAAGCCCGTCGCGGTCTGGCCCAAGGAGGTCGCACTCCAGAAGTTCGTTTTCCCGCGTCCCAAGCGTTGACCGCCGGCGGGGTCCGGCCGGGAGGAGCGTAGGGTGGATCCGACCCTCGTCGGACAGGGCCTGCTCAGCGGATTCCTCTTCGGCGGCGTGTACAGCCTGATGGCCGTCGGCCTCACGCTGATCTTCGGAGTGATGCGCGTCGTCAACTTCGCCCACGGCGACATGATGGTGTGGGGCATGTACCTGGCATGGCTCCTCGCCGCCCGGTCGGGAATCGACCCCTACGTGGGCTTCCTCGTCTGCGCCGCGGCGCTCTTCCTTCTCGGGTTCGCGGTCCAGCGAGCCCTCGTCGAGCGAATCGTGGACGCCCCGCACGAGATGCAGATCCTCCTGATGCTGGGTGTCGCCCTCGTCCTCGAGAACGCCGCGCTCGCCGCCTTCGGTCCCGACCCGGTGCGCGTGCGCTCGCCGCTGTCGCAGGCCACCGTGTGGCTCGGCCCCATCTTCGTCGACCTGGCGCGCCTGCTGACCTTCGGCGTTGCGATGGCGCTCACGGCCGCGCTCTGGCTCTTCCTCGGGCGCACCGACCTCGGCCGGACCATGCGGGCCGCCGCCGACAACCCCTACGGCGCCCGCGTCATAGGGGCGGACGTTCGGCGAGTCTACGCGGCCGCGTTCGGCGTCGGCGCCGCGTGCGTGGGAGCCGCGGGGGCGCTCGTCTCGCCCATCCTGCCCTTCCAGCCCACGAGCGGCCTGGGTCTCTCCGTGACCTCGTTCAACATCGTCATCATCGGCGGCATGGGCAGCCTGCCGGGCGCCTTCGTCGGCGGCATCCTCGTCTCGGTCGCCGAATCGATGGGCGCCGTGTTCCTCTCGCCTTCGATGAAGGAGCTGGTGAGCTTCGGGCTCCTGATCGCCATCCTGCTCTTCCGGCCGGCCGGCCTCTTCGGCAAGACCGCGGCCTGAGCCTCCGCGTGAAGCTCGCCGGGCTGTTGGCCGTGGGGGTCCTCGTCGCGCTGCCGTGGATCGTGAGCTCCTACGCCCTCACCGTGCTGATCTTCATCTTTTTCTACGCCTACCTCGGCCAGGCCTGGAACGTCGTCGGAGGCTACGCGGGACAGTTGTCCGCGGGGCACGCGGCCTTCGTCGGGGTCGGCGGCTACGCGGCGGCCCTCCTGTCCATGCACGCGGGGCTCACGCCGTGGATCGGGATGTGGATCGGCGGGATGCTGGCCGCGGCGCTCGGGGCGTTCATCGGCTACCTGGGCTTCCGGTTCGGACTGCGCGGCTTCTACTTCGTGCTGCTGACGGTCGCCTTCGCCGAGATCTGCCGCGTCGTGGCGCTGAACGTCGACGCCGTCGGCGGCGCGCTCGGTCTCTACATCACGTTCACCGGCAACCCGCGGCAGTTCCAGTTCCAGGACAACCGCGTCTACTACTACATTGCCCTGGCACTCATGCTCGGGGCGACGGCGCTCGTGTGGGCGCTCGAGCGCCACCGCCTCGGCTTCTACCTCACGGCCATCCGCCAGGACGAGGGCGCCTGCGAGGCCCTGGGCATCGACACCTTGCGCTGCAAGATGGTGGCGATGGTGCTCTCGTCCTTCCTCACGGGCCTGGGCGGGACGTTCTACGCCTTCTACCTCTTCTCGCTCCAGCCCAACGCGGTCTTCGGCATCCCATTGTCCGTCGAGATCATCATCCGGCCCATCGTGGGCGGCGCCGGCACGGTGCTGGGTCCCATCTTGGGCTCGTTCATCCTGAGCCCGCTCGCCGAGATCTCGCGCACGTACTTTGCGCAGGGCGGCTGGAGCGGCGTGCACCTCATCGTGTACGGTCTCCTGCTGATCGGCGTGGTGCTGTTCCTGCCCCAGGGCGCGTATCCGGCGCTCCTGCGGCTCGCGAAGAAGCGGCCGGCATGAGCTTCCTCGAGGTCACGGGGCTCAGCAAGCGCTTCGGCGGACTCCGGGCGGTACACGTTCTCGACCTGTCCATGGCGCAGGGCGAGATGCTCGGGATGATCGGGCCCAACGGGGCGGGGAAGACCACGGTCTTCAACCTGCTCACGGGCTTCCTTGCTCCCGACGCGGGCGAGGTCCGCTTCTCCGGCCGCCGCCTCCACGGCCTCAAGCCCCACGAGATCAGCCGGCTCGGGTTGGCGCGCACCTTCCAGATCGTCCGGCCATTCCCTCAGCTCTCCATCGTCGACAATGTCAGGATCGCGGCTCTGGTCCGCCATCCCGCCATGCGGGACGCCCTCGATGCCGCGCGGGCCGTCGTGGAGCGCGTCGGCCTGGGCGCACGGGCGGGCGAGACCGCAGCCAGGCTGACGCTCGCGGATCGCAAGCGGCTCGAGCTGGCGCGCGCGCTCGCGACGGAACCGGCGCTGCTGCTGCTCGATGAAGTCATGGCCGGGCTCAACGCGACCGAGATCGACGCCATGGTCCGGCTGATCGGCGCCATCAACGCGGGCGGAGTGTCCGTGCTGCTCATCGAGCACAACATGCGCGCCGTGATGTCGCTCTCCCACCGCATCGTGGTGCTGTCGTTCGGCGAGAAGATCGCCGAGGGTCCGCCACGCGCCGTCGCCGCCGACCGCCGGGTCATCGAGGCCTACCTTGGAGAGGAATATGTCCACCCTGCTGCGCCTTGACGGCATACAGGTCGGCTACGGCGACATGACGGCCGTGCACGAGGCCTCGCTCGAGGTGCGCGAAGGCGAGACGGTCGCGCTCATCGGCGGAAACGGGGCGGGGAAGACGACGACCCTGCGCGCGATCTCGGGACTCCTGCCACTCAGGAGCGGGCGCATCGAGTTCGCCGGAGAGCGCCTCGACGGCCTCGGCTCGGCCCAAGTCGTGGCCCGGGGCATCGCGCACGTGCCCGAGGCGCGCCAGCTCTTCCCCACCATGACGGTCAGGGAGAACCTCGAGCTCGGAGCGCGCTCCAACCAGGCCCGGCACGGACGGGCCGAGTCGCTCGCGTGGGTCTTCGAGCTCTTCCCGCTGCTCTTGGAGCGGGAGAGGCAGCTGGCCGGGACTCTGTCGGGCGGCGAGCAGCAGATGTGCGCCATCGGGCGGGGGCTCATGGCGAAGCCACGCCTCCTCATGCTCGATGAACCCAGCCTGGGACTGGCCCCCGTCGTCGTCCGCACGATCTTCGACGACCTCCAGCGCATCAACCGGGGCGGGCTCACCATCCTCCTCGTGGAGCAGAACGTCCTGCGCTCCCTCCAGCTCTGCCACCGCGGCTATGTCCTCGAGAACGGCCGGATCGCCCTCGAAGGCACGCGCCTCACGCTGCTGGCGAGTCCCCACATCAAGCAAGCCTACCTGGGTCTCTAGCAGTGTGGGGGGCTGTCAGGTTCGGGGCTGGGGGACGCCGGGGCCGCCCGGCGAAAGTTGCCCTCGGGGGCCGTTCTGCATATGCTGGTCTGGCCCGGGTGTAGGCACCCCCCGAGCCCATCATGCGCTCCTCGACACGGGACCTGCTGTTCGGAGTCGCGCTCGGCGCGCTGGTGATCTCCACGCTGGGCGTGGGCGGCGTCACCCTGTCCCTCCGCCATATGGCGCTCGCTCGAGAGCAGGCGGCGGTGAGAGCCCAGGAGTCGGCGGCCGCGCTCGTGGCCGATACCCAGGCCGCGCTGCGCCGCGAAGCGCGGCTGCTCGCGCGAGACCCCGCTCTCGTGGACGGCGTCGCCAAAGGCGACTGGGCGACCCTGGCCCGAGGAGTCTCGCCGCGCCTGGCTGCCATCACCCTCGAGCGGGTTGCCGATCTCGTCTCGGTTCTCGACGCCGCGGGCGGCGCGCTGCTCCAGGTGCCCGCGCTGCCGCCGACGCCCATTTCCAACCCCGCGGGGATCAGCGCCTCGCCCTCCGGGCTGACGGTTCTCAACGGACATCCCTATGTCGTCGCAGCGGTGCCGGTCACAGGTCCGGCGGCGGGCGATTCGGCTGAATCTCAGCCCGCGGGTTTCGTGATCATTGCCCGCCGGCTCGAAAACGTGGCGCCGCTCGCTGCTGGAGCCTCGGCGCGGCCCGGCCTCCTGTTCCTCGACAATGGCCGCGCGCTCGTCGCCTCTCCGCAGCCTTCCCAGACGACGGACTGGACCAAGGCGATAGCGGCCGGCCGGCTCAGCCTCGAGGGTGGGCGCGAGTTCCTCGTCCGCCCCGCCGTCCAGGTGTCCGTGGCAGGGCCGGGTCGGCTCTGGGTGCTCGTCGCGGATGACAGCGAAGGCCGCCGGCGCGCGCTCGCGGGCTGGCTCGTCGGGCTGACGCTCTGCGCGCTCGCCAGCGCCGCGGCGGTGCTCCTGCTCCGCCGCGGGCCCGGCGCGTCGCGCCGGCGGGCGGTCGACTCGTTGGCCGAGCCCGAGCTGGCTGATCCCGATGTCGAGCTGGCCCGCCGCAACCGCGAGCTCGAAGCCCTCAACGCCGTGGCGCTCGGCATGGGCCGCTCGACCGACGTCATCGCCACCGCCGGGGAAATGCTCGACGTCGTCCGTGCGCAGGCGCAGATGGATGTGGGCGGCGTCCACCAGCTCGACCCGGGCGACAGCACCCTGACGCTGATCGCCCAGCGCGGTCTCACGCCCGAGTTCGCGGCCAACCTTCGCGTGAGGCCGGTGGATGGCTCGTACGTCGGCGAAGCGGCCCGTACAGGACGGCTGATCGTCACTCAGCTCGACCCCTCGTCGCTTGTCGATCCGTGGCTCACGCAGCTCCAGGCGGTGCGGGCCCACCGCACACAGCTCGCCCTGCCCATCCCCGTGAAGGGGAAGACCTGGGGCGTGATGTCGCTGATCTCCCAGGAGCAGCGCGACTTCCCGACCGAAGAGGTCAAGGTCCTCGAGGCCGTCGCCCACCAGATCGGCCAGGTCGTCGAGCGTGCGCTGCTTCTGGCCCAGATGGAGGAGCAGAGCCGGCGGCTCGAGACGCTGGCGCGGATCGGCCACAGCCTCACCGCAGCGCGCTCGCTCGAGGACGTCCTGGCCGCGGTCGTGGACGCGGCGCGCGGCCTCGTGGCGGACGGCGCGGCGCGGCTCGCCATCGCCGAGGGCGACCGGCTCCGCTTCTGCGCCGAGGCGGGCCTGCTCGGGCGCTTGGCAGCGGAACGGCTCGACAGCCTCGCCTTCGGCGAAGGCGTCACGGGCCTGGCCGCCGTCAGCCACCAGCCCGTGGTGATCGAGCGGATCGAGGCCTCGCCCGACGTCGTGGGGGTGCCGTGGCTCAGGGCCGAGGGCTTCGTCTCGGCCGCCGTCATCCCGCTGCTGGTGCGCGAGCGGCTGGTGGGGGTCCTCAACGTCCTCACGCGCACGCCGCATGCCTTCGTGGCGGCCGACATGGATCTCCTGCTCTCCTTCGCCAGCCACGCCGCCATCGCGATCGACAACGCCCAGCTCTTCACCGAGGCTCAGCAGAGCGCCGCTCGCTACCGGGCGCTCTTCGAGGTCAGCGGGGCCCTCGCCTCCTCGCTCGAGCTCGACCAGATCCTCGACGCTATCGTGGAGCGGGTCCAGGGCCTGACCGGCGCGGGCGCGGCGGGGATCTTCCGCGCGGACGGGGACACGGGTCTCCTGACCTATGCGCGGGCGACGGGCGTCTCGAGCAACTTCCTCCGCGGCCTGCGCATCCGGATGGGCGAAGGCACCGCCGGGCGTGCCATCCGCGAGCGCCGCCCCGTCTGGACCGCGGACGTCCTCAACGATCCCGCGATCCAGCTGTCCACGGACACGCGCATCCTGGTGGAGCGCGAGGGCTACCGCGGCGTGCTCTCCGTCCCCATCTTCATCAAGGGCGAGCCCTATGGGGGCCTGACCGTGTACTGGTGGCAGCCTCACCAGGCTTCCGCGGCGGAGATCGAGGTGATGACCGCGCTGGGCGGCCAGGCAGCCGTCGCCCTGGAGAACGCCCGGCTCTTCGCCGACGAGCGGAGCGGCCGCGCCTCGCTCTCCGCCCTGCTCGAGGTGAACAAGAAGATCGGCCTCCTGTCGCCCACCGACACGCTGCTCACGGGCGTGGCGGAAGAGGCCATGCGGCTGCTCGACGTGGACAACGCGGGCTTCCGGCTCCTCGACGGCGACGAGCTCGTCGTGGCGGGGCTCGCGGGCAGCGCCCCAGCGAGCATGCTCCGCCCGCGCGTCAAGGTGGGTGAGAGCCTTAGCGGCAAGGTGGTCGCTGAGGGTCGGGCCATCGTCGGCCACCTGGACTCCCTGCCCGATCTCCTGCCGGAGCACATGGCCGCCGACCGGCGGCTCGGCTACACGCATTTCATGGGGCTGCCGCTGCGCGTGGGCGAGCGCATCATCGGCGTGCTCGCGTTCCGCGCCCGCCGGGCCTTCAGCCGCCGCGACCAGGAGGTCGCCGAGGCCTTCGCGGGCCAGGCCGCTGTCGCCATCGAGCACGCGCGGCTCTACCGCGAGGCGGCGCAGCAGGCCGAGCGGCTGCGTTCCCTGTCCCGTCTGAGCCAGCTCGTCTCGTCCTCGCTCGATACCGACGAAGTGCTGGCGGGCATCGCGCGGGCCGCCGCCGCCCTCATGGGCGTGCCCGTGGTCTCCGTGTGGGTCGCCGAGACGGAGAGCGAGACGCTCCGCGCGCGCGCCTTTTCGGACGAGCCGATGGGGGCGGCGTACCCGCTCCGGACCATCGCCTTTGGCCAGGGCCCCGTCGGGGTGGTGGCGGTGCAGCGCGAGACCCTGTCCATTCCGGACGTGATGCGCGATGGCCGGCTACTCGCCGAGGCGTGGTGGCGGGAACACGGCCTCACGAGCTTCCTCGGCGTTCCCATCGTCCTCCAGGATCAGCTTCTCGGCGTGCTGGCACTGTCCGGGCGCGCGCCGTTCCGGCTCGGCCCCGACGAGCGCGAGCTGCTCGAGAGCTTCGTCGCCCAGGCCGCCGTGGCCATCCGCAACGCCGGCCTCTACGCCCAGACCTCCCGGCGTCTCGAGCAGACCCGCGCCCTCCTCGAGGTCGCCGAGATCCTTAACTCGACCCTCGAGCCGCGTCACATGCTCAAGCAGGTGGCGCAGCGGATCGCCCAGGTCTGCCGCGTGAATCGCTGCAGCATCCGGCGCTGGGAAGGCGACCACGTCCTGCCGCTCGTGTCCCAATTCGCGGATGGACGCAGCGAGCCCGAGCTCCGGCACGCCTTCGAGACCATGGTGGACGACCTGCCGCGCGAGGCCCCGATCCACGCCCAGGCCATCGAGACCCGCCGGCCGGTGATCGTGGTGGACGCGTCGGACACGGAGCTGATTCCGCGGGCATGGATCGAGGCCTTCCAGATCAAGTCCTACATGGTCGTGCCTCTCATCCGGCAGGACGAAGTCATCGGCGTCATGACGCTCGACTACACGGACCGCGTCACCCCATTCGAGCCGTGGCAGCAGGACGTCGGCATGGCCATCGGCAACCAGGTGGCGCTCGCGCTCGAAAACCAGCGCCTCTACGGCCTCGTCCGGGAGCGGCTGCAGGAGGCGACGGTGCTCCTCGCGGTCAGCCAGGCGCTCTCGGAGCCCGAAGGCGCCGGAGAGGCCTTGCGCCGCGTGGCCGCGGAGGTCGGCCGCACGCTCGGAGCCGACATGGTCGGTATCTACACGCTGTCCACCGACAAGAACGCGCTCCTGCCCTCGGCGGGCTGGCACGTGCCCACGCAACTGCTCGAGAACTTCCGGACGCATCCCTTCATGCTCGACAGCCTGCCCGCTCTCCGGCAGCTGTGGCGCGAGGGGCGCGCGGCCTGGACCGGGGACGTGAAGAACGATCCGCGCATCGACCGCCAGGTCTTCGAGGGCATCGGCTCGCACTCGGTGCTCTTCGCGCCCGCCCTGGCCGGCGGCGAGCCCGTGGGCGCGGTGTTCCTCGTCTGGTGGGCCGCGGGGCGCTCGTTCCCTCCGCAGGAGGTGCGCCTGATCGAGGCCGTCGCCTCCCAGGTCGGGCTGTTCATGGACAACACCAATCTGACGCGCCAGACGCGGCTCCGGCTCGAGGAGAGCGAGGCGCTGCTCTCCGAGCTGTCGGTGCTTCACGACCTCTCGCGCACCGTCACGGGCCAGCTGCGCCAGGACGACGTGGTCGAGGCCATTCAGCGCCAGGTGGCCCGCCTCCTCGATGCCCGCCACATGGCGCTGGCCGTGGTGGACGAGGGCGCTTCGGAGATCACGGCGGTCCTGCGCCTGCGGGATAACGTCCGCGATGCCGAGCCGCTGGGGCGCTCGATCCACGCCCGGGTGGGGCTCACGGCGAGCGTGGCGAAGTCGGGGCGCCCCATCCGGACGGACGACTACCTGGGCGAGTGCGCTCGCCGCGGCATGGAGCCGGTGGAGCCGGAGCGGGCGCTGCCGCACTGGATCGGCGTGCCGATGCTGGCGGGCACGCAGGTCGTCGGCGTGCTGACGCTGCGCAGCTCCGACCGGCCATTCTCCGAGGCCGACGAGCGCATCCTCACCAACATCGCGGGCCTGGCGGCGCTGGCGCTTCGCAGCGCGCGGCTCTACCAGGACCGCACCCGCGCCTACGAGGACCTGGCGCTGGCCCAGGATCAGCTGGTGCGCAGCGAGAAGCTCCGCGCACTGGGCGAGATGGCCTCGGGCATCGCCCACGACTTCAACAATCTGCTGGCCGCGATCCTGGGCCGCGCCCAGCTGCTGCTGCATCGAGTGCCCGACCCGACGGCGCGCCAGTGGCTGCACATCATCGAGCGCTCGGCGGCGGATGGCGCGAAGACGGTGCGGCGCCTTCAAGAGTTCACGCGCATCCGCCGCGACCAGCCGGCGGTGGCGGTGGACCTGAATCAGGTCATCCGCGAGGCGCTCGAGCTGACCGAGGCCGCCTGGCGGCTCGAGCCGCCAGGGCGCGGGATCCTCATAGAGGCGGTGAGCAACCTCGCCCCGGACCTCCCGACGACCCTCAGTGATCCGGCCGAGCTGCGCGAGGTGATGACCAACCTGATCCTCAACGCGGTGGATGCCATGCCGCGCGGCGGTTTGCTCACGCTGTCGACGGCGCGTCGGGGCGACTTTATCGAGCTCCGCGTCGCCGACACGGGTGTCGGGATTCCCGAGGCAGTGCGGAGCAGGATCTTCGACCCCTTCTTCACGACCAAGGGTCCCAAGGGGACAGGGCTCGGGCTGTCCATGACCTACGGCATTCTCTCGCGTCACGGCGCGACCATCACCGTCGACAGCCAGGAGGGGCAGGGAACGGTCTTCAGCCTGCTCTTCCCGGTGGGCGGCGCGCCCAGGCCGTTGGTTCCAGACGCCGGGGCGATGCTGCCCCCGGTGACGCTGCGCTGTCTCGTCGTCGACGACGAGGAGACCGTTGGCGACATGCTGGCCGACGTGCTGCGCTCGGCCGGGCATTCGGTCGTCGTCGCGCGCGGCGCTACCGAGGGCCTCTCGCGCGTCAGGAACGAGCCGTTCGACCTGGTCTTTACCGATCTGAGCATGCCCGACATGACCGGCTGGGAGCTCGCCCGCGCCGTGCGCGACGCGGCGCCCGGCCTGCCCGTGATCCTCGTCAGCGGCTTCGCGGTCGAGGTTTCCCCGGACGAGCTCCAGGCCAGCGGCGTGCATTCGATCCTCGCGAAGCCGATCAACATCAGCGAGGTGCTCGAGGCGGCCGCCGCGATCCGGCCGCGCGGGAAGCCCAGGGACGGCCGGCCGTGACCAGCCCCATCATCGCCGAGACGGTGCGCGCCCTCGTGGACCGCAAGGATCTCACGCGGATCGAGGCGGCGGCGGCCATGGAGGCGATCATGTCGGGCGCGGCGACGAACGCCCAGATTGCCGCGTTCCTGACCGCGCTCAGGATGAAGGGCGAGACGGTGGAGGAGCTGATCGGCTTTGCCCAGGTGATGCGCCAGAAGGCGGTCAAGGTCCGAACGCGCGCGATCCTCGTCGTGGGGGCCACGGGCACGGACCGCGAGATGCTGATCGACACCGCGGGCACGGGCGGCGACGCCTCCGGCACCTTCAACGTGTCCACCGCCACCGCCTTCGTCGTGGCCGGGGCCGGGCTCAAGGTCGCCAAGCACGGCAACCGCTCGGTCTCCTCGCTGTGCGGGTCGGCTGACGTGGTCGAGACGCTGGGCATCAACATCGAGCTGTCAGCGGCCAAGGTCGCGCGCTGCGTGGACGAGGTCGGGATAGGCTTCCTCTACGCGCCCCTCCTGCACACGGCCATGAAGCACGTCATGGCGGCGCGGCGCGAGATGGGCATCCGCACGGTCTTCAACATGCTGGGCCCTCTCACCAATCCCGCGGGCGCCAATGCCCAGGTCATCGGGGTCTACTCCGGCGCCCTGACGGAGCCGCTGGCCCGCGTCCTGGCCGAGCTCGGCACGTTGAGGGCCCTCGTGGTCCACGGTGACGACGGGCTCGACGAGATCTCCAACACCGGTTCCAGCCACATCTGCGAAGTCCACGAGGGAGTGGTGCGGAGCTCGACAGTCCGTCCCGAGGACTTTGGGCTGCCGCGCGCCTCCATTCAGGACCTGCGCGGCGGCGACCGCAAGGAAAACGCCGAGATCATCCGTCTGGTGCTGGCGGGGGAAGCCGGGCCACGCCGCGACATCGTGCTCATGAACGCGGCGGCCGCCCTCGTCGTGGGCGGCAAGGCGCGCGACTTCAAGGAAGGCGTGGCGCTCTCCGCGCAGTCCATCGACTCGGGGGCGGCCGCTGCCAGCCTGGCGGGCCTGATCGCCCTCTCCCAGCGTCTGGCCGGCGAGTAGCGCCCTCTCGGACGCCCCTTGACCGGGGTCCGGCTCACCGGGTACAATTTCTGCGGTTGCCGTAACTGCCGATCGTTCCTGCTGGAATCCTGCGCTGTAGCTCGACGACAGCGTTGAACGGCCACGAGAGTTCTAGAACACTGAGAATAAGGGCGGCACGGAGGATCTGCTCCGCGTGTCGCCCCGCAGATGAAGGAGCCTTTCGAATGAAGAGCCGAGTGCCCCGATATCATCAGATCGCGCAGATCCTGCGTGAACGGATTCGCTCCGGCGGCATCGCGCCGGGTGAGCGACTCGACAACCAGCGACGCCTCGCCGAGGACTTCGGCGTCACGCTCATGACCCTGCGGCAGGCGCTCGAGGTGCTGGAGCGCGACAGCCTGATCACGCGCCGGCACGGCCTCGGCACCTTCGTGGCGTCGCCGTCCGTCGACTACGACATCCTCCACTTCCGCGCCTTCGCCGGCGACCTCACCGCCGTGGGCGAGAATGTCACCACGCGCTTCCTCCGCACCCAGCGCGCCCGGGCCGACCGGCACGCCGCGCGCGAGCTCAGCCTCGACGCTGGCGCCCGCGTCTTCGTGCTCGAGCGCTTGAGGCTGGTGGACGGGCATCCCACGAGCTTCCAGGTGTCGCACCTGCCTGCGGCGCTGGGCGAGGAAGTGGCCAAGGCCGATCTCGCAGTCACGCCGCTCCGCCAGGTGCTCGCCTTCAAGCTCGGCATCGAGATCACCGGCGCGCGCGAAACCGTCTCGGCCGAGACCTTGCCGGCCCGCGCGGCGCGCGAGCTCGGCTGCGCGCCCGGCGTGCCCTGCTTCCGCTCCGACCGTGTCTCGACCGACGCCGAGTCTCGCCCCATCGTGTACGACCGGGTGTTCATTCCCGGCGACCGCTTCCGGATCACGCGCCAACTTCAGTACGACAGGAGCGCCACTGCATGAAAATTCTCGTGATGATCAAGCAGGTGCCGGACACGGCGACCCAGGTCAAGATCGGGCCGGACCCCAAGGCCATCGATACGGCGGGCATCACCTGGATCGTCTCCCCGTACGACGAGTTCGCCGTCGAGGAGGGGCTGCGGATCAAGGAGAAGCGCGGGCAAGGCGAGGTCGTCGTAGTCTCGCTCGGCCCCGATCGCGTGAAGGAAGCGCTGCGCTCGTGCCTCGCGATGGGCGCCGACCGCGCCATTCACCTGAACGATCCCGCCTGGGAGCAGGCCGACACGCTCATGACCGCGCGCGCGCTCGCGGCCGTGATCAAGCAGGAGGCGGCAGGGCTGGCGCTCTTCGGCCGCCAGGCCATCGACGACGACATGGGCGCGGTGGGGGCGGCCGTCGCGGAGCTGCTGAGCTGGCCCTGCGCATCCTGGATCACGGAGGAGTCGGTGGACGAGGCGGGCAAGGCCATCCGGGTCGGGCGACAGATCGAGGGCGGGCTCGAGCTCTTTGATTTGCCACTGCCCGCCGTGGTGTCGGCGCAGAAGAGCTTGAACGAGCCCCGATATCCGACGCTCAAGGGCATCATGGGAGCCAAGAAGAAGGAGATCAAGGATGTCAAGGCCGCCGATCTCGGCCTGACGGCCGAGGCGCCGGCGCTGTCAGTCGTCAAGCTCGAGATGCTGCCGCCGCGACCCCCGGGGCGGATCATCCCGGGCGAAGCGGCCGAGGCCGCCAAGGAACTGGTGAGAGCCCTTCGCCAGGACGCCAAAGCAATCTAACCACCGAGCGCGAGGAGAGCGACAGCCAATGGCGGGTTCCTTTTGGTGCGTAGTCGAAGACGACAGACAGGGTGGCCCCAAGAAGGTGATGGCCGAGGTGCTGGGCGAGGCGACGCGGTTGGCTTCGCAGGCGGGCGGCCAGGTCGAGGCGGTGTGGCTGACCGACAAGGCGAGCGAGGCCGCCATCAAGCAGCTGGGCGAGTGGGGAGCCAAGCGCGTCCTGCTTCTCGAGAACGCCGCATTTGCCCCGTACCGCGGGGAGGTGTGGGCTCCGGTGCTGGCAGAGCTCGTCCAGAAGGAATCACCGCAGGCCGTGTTCGGCCCGGTGACGACGCGCCAGCGCGAGCTGATGGCGCGGCTGGCCGCGCGGCTGGGCGCGGGGCTCTCGGCAGACGCGACGGCGCTGGCGATCGAGGACGGCAAGCTGACCGCCACGCGGCCCGTCTACGCAGGCAAGCTGCTGGCCAAGACGACCTGGGCGAAAACGCCCTGGCTCGCGACGCTCAGGCCCAACGTCTTCAAGCCGGCCGATTCGCAGCCGGGCGCGGGGCCGTCGGTCGAGAAGCCGGCGGTCACGCTGCCCGCCGCCCTCATGGGCCTCGTAGAGCGCCGTGAAGACTCCGCGACGGGGCTGCCGGAGCTTGCGGAGGCGGAGATCGTGGTTTCGGGCGGGCGCGGGCTCAAGGGGCCGGAGAACTTCGTCATCCTGGAATCGCTCGCGAAGGTGATCGGCGCGGCCGTCGGCGCCTCGCGCGCGGCGGTGGACGCCGGGTGGCGGCCTCACCGCTTCCAGATCGGCCAGACCGGACGGACGATCTCGCCGAAGCTCTACCTGGGCTTCGGCATCTCGGGCGCCATCCAGCACCTGGCGGGAATGCGGACGTCCAAGGTGATCTGCGCCATCAACAAGGACCCGGAGGCGCCGATCTTCAAGATCGCCGACTACGGCATCGTGGGCGACCTCTTCGAGGTGGCGCCCCTCCTGGAGCAGGAGTTCAAGAAGCTGCTGGAGAAATAGCCGGAAAAGACCATGCACATCGAGCTCAGCGACGAGCAGAAGATGATCCAGGCGCTGGCGCGGGACTTCGCCGAGAAGGAAGTCCGCCCCATCGCGGAGGCCATCGACCGCGAGGCGCGCTTCCCCCGGGAGACCGTGCGCCGCATGGGCGAGCTCGGGCTCATGGGCATCGCCGTGCCCGAGGCCTGGGGCGGCAGCGGCGGCGACACTGTCGCCTACGCGCTGGCCCTGGAGGAAGTCTCGCGCGCCTGCGCCTCGCACGGTGTCGTCATGTCGGTCAACAACTCGCTCTACTGCGACCCCATCGCCAAGTTCGGCACGGACGAACAGAAGCGCCGCTTCCTGGCGCCCTTCGCCTCGGGAGACAAGCTCGGCTGCTTCTCGCTTACCGAGCCCGAGGCGGGTTCCGACGCGACCAACCAGAGCACGCTTGCCCGCCGCGACGGCGACGCGTACGTGCTCGACGGCCGGAAGATCTTCGTCAGCAACGGCCGGGAGGCCGACGCCGCCCTGGTCTTCGCCCAGACCGACAAGGCCAAGGGCCCCCGCGGGATCAGCGCGTTTCTCGTCGAGAAGGGCACGCCGGGCTTCACCGTGGTCAAGACCGAGGAAAAACTGGGCATCCGCGCGTCCGATACCGCCGAGTTCCTGTTCGAGGGCTGCCGCGTGCCCGTGTCGAGCCGGCTCCGCGAGGAGGGGCAGGGGTTCAAGATCGCGATGACAGCCATCGACGGCGGCCGCATCGGCATCGGGGCCCAGGCCGTCGGCATCGCCGTCGCGGCCTACGAGGCCGCCGTCGCCTACGCGCGCGAGCGCAAGAGCTTCGGCGTGCCGATCGGCGAGCACCAGATGGTCCAGTGGATGCTCGCCGACATGGCGACGGGGATCGAGGCGGCCCGCCTGCTCACCCTGCGCGCGGCCTGTCTCAAGGACAGGGGCGAGCCGTTCGGCCCCCAGGCCGCCATGGCCAAGCTCTTCGCCTCGGAGACGGCCATGCGCGTGACGACGGACGCCGTGCAGGTCCATGGGGGGTACGGCTTCATCAAGGAATACCAGGTCGAGCGGCACTTCCGGGACGCCAAGATCACCCAGATCTACGAGGGCACCTCGCAGATCCAGAAACTTGTCATCGCCCGCCATCTGCTGGCGGCGACGGCCCAGACGGTGTAGAGGAGGCTCGCATGGCGGACGCCAAGGAGCGGTGGACGAAGGAGACGTACGGGCCGTTCGTCGACGGCTCGCCGGAGCGGGCCGTGCCCTACGAGTCGCTCTCCGGCATCCCGATCCAGCCGCTCTACACGCCCGAGGACCTCGCGGGCTGGCGGTACGAGGACAAGCTCGGGTACCCGGGCGAGTTCCCGTACACGCGCGGGCCGTACCCGTCCATGTATCGCGGCAAGCTCTGGACCATGCGCATGTTCGCCGGCTTCGGCAGGCCGGCGGACACCAACGCGCGGTTCAAGTATCTCCTCGAGCAGGGGCAGACCGGCCTCAGCACGGCCTTCGACATGCCCGCCCTCATGGGTTACGACGCCGATCATCCGCGCGCGCGAGGCGAGGTGGGGCGCGAGGGCGTCTCGGTCTCGACACTCGCCGACTTCGAGGTGCTCTTCCGCGACATCCCGCTCGACCGCGTCACGACGTCGATGACCATCAACTGCACGGCCTCCGTGGCGCTGGCGATGTACCTGGCGCTGGCCGACAAGCAGGGCGTGTCGTGGGGCCAAGTCGGCGGCACCATGCAGAACGACATGCTCAAGGAGTTCATCGCGCAGAAGGAGTGGATCTCGCCGCCGGAGTCGGCCGTGCGCATCGTGGTGGACACGATCGAGTTCTGCTCGCAGCACGTGCCGAGGTTCAACCCGGTCTCGATCTCTGGCTACCACATCCGCGAAGCGGGCTCGACGGCCGTCCAGGAGCTGGCCTTCACGCTCGCCGACGGGTTCGGCTACGTGCAGGCGTGTGTCGCGCGGGGGCTCGATGTGGACAGCTTCGCCCCGCGGTTGTCGTTCTTCTTCGACATCCACAACGACTTCTTCGAGGAGATCGCCAAGCTCCGGGCGGCGCGCCGCATCTGGGCGACGGTGATGCGGGACCGGTTCGGCGCCAAGAAAGCCGAGTCCATGCGGCTGCGCACTCACACGCAGACGGCAGGAGTGTCGGCCACGGCCCAGCAGCCGCTCAACAACATCGCGCGCGTGGCGATCCAGGCGCTGGCGGCGGTGCTCGGGGGGGCGCAGTCGCTGCACACCAACTCCTTCGACGAGGTGCTCGCCCTTCCGACGGAAGAGGCGGTGACCGTGGCGCTGCGCACCCAGCAGATCATCGCCGAGGAGACGGCCGCGCCCCTCACGATCGACCCGCTCGGGGGCGCCTACTTCCTCGAGTGCCTGACGGACCAGATGGAAGAGCAGGCGATGGCCTATATCCGGAAGATCGACGCGATGGGCGGCATCATCCGCGCGATCGACACGGGCTACCCGCAGCACGAGATCGCGGACGCGGCCTACCGTTACCAGCTCATGGACGACCGGGGCCAGAAGGTTGTCGTGGGCGTCAACAAGTACGTGATGCCCGACGAAAAACCCATCGAATACTTGAGGCTCGACGACGCCGTCGAGCGCGAGCAGGTGGACAGCGTGCGGGCGCGCAAGGCTTCGCGCGATGCGGTCAAGGTCGAGAAGCGGCTCAAGCAGCTGGCCGACGCGTGCCGGGACCGCCAGAACGTCATGCCCGTGCTGGTGGACGCGGTCAAGGACTACGTCTCGCTCGGCGAGATCTCCGACGTCTACCGCCAGGTCTTCGGCCTCTATCGGGAACCGATCATCTTCTAGGAGGACGGCACCATGTCCGACGCGATCAGGATCGTCAAGGCGGCGAACCACAAGCCCAAGCCGAAGGACTCGGACCTGAGCTTTGGGACCATCTTCACCGATCACATGTTCGTCGCCGACTTCCAGGAGGAGAAAGGGTGGTACGACCCTCGGGTCGAGCCGTACGGACCGCTCTCGCTCGATCCGGCCGCGGCCGTGCTCCACTACGCGCAGGCGATCTTCGACGGGCTGAAGGCGTTTCGCGGGATGGACGGCAAGGTCCGCCTCTTCCGCCCCCAGAAGCACGTCGAGCGAATGAACAACTCCGCCAGGCACATGTGCATTCCGCCTCTTGATCCGGACCTGGCGCTCCGCTCGCTCGTGACCCTGGTCGGCATCGAGCGCGACTGGGTGCCGAAGACGGTCGGCACGTCGCTGTACGTCCGCCCGACCATCATCGCCAGTGAGGCCTTTCTCGGAGTGCGTCCGGCCAAGTCGTACATCTACTTCGTCATCCTCTCGCCCGTGGGCGCCTACTACCCCGAGGGCATGGCGCCGGTCAAGATCCGCGTCGAGGAGAAGCATGTGCGCGCCGTCGAGGGCGGCCTGGGTGACGCCAAGACGGGCGCCAACTACGCCGCGAGCCTGATGGCGAGCGAAGAGGCCAAGCACGAGGGCTTCACGCAGGTTCTGTGGCTCGACGGCGTGCACCGCGAGTACATCGACGAGGTGGGGACCATGAACATCATGGTCAAGATCGCCGGCGAGGTGATCACGCCCCCGCTCGGCGGGACCATCCTGCCGGGCGTGACGCGCGATTCGGTGCTGACGCTTCTGAAGGACTGGGGCGCGAAGGTCAGCGAGCGCCAGATCTCGATACACGAGGTGGCGGCGGCGCACGCGAAGGGCACGCTCGAGGAGGTCTTCGGCACCGGCACCGCGGCTGTGATCTCGCCGGTGGGCGAGCTGGCCTACAAGGGGAAGCGCATGGTGATCAACGGCGGGAAGATCGGTCCGACGACGCAAAAGCTCTACGACGCCATCGTCGGCATCCAGTACGCCAACACGCCCGACACGCGCAACTGGACCGTGGAGGTCTAGCCGTGCCCGACTGCGTCTTCTGCATGATCCGGGACGGAAAGATCCGGTCCGCGAAGATCTACGACGACGAGCGGACGCTCGCCTTCATGGACATCAACCCGCTGACGCGCGGGCACTGTCTCGTGGCCACCAAGGCACACGCCTCGACCCTGTTCGACGCGGAGCCCGAAGACCTCAAAGCGGTCATGGTCGCCGCGAAGAAGGTCGCCGGCGCGCTGCGGAAATCCCTGAGCCCGGATGGACTCAACCTGCTGCAGGCCAACGGCGCCGCGGCGTTCCAGTCGGTGCCACACTTTCACCTGCACCTGATCCCGCGCTGGACCGGCGACGGCAAGGGCTTCGACTGGAAAATCGTCCCGGGTGACCGGGAGGAGATCATGGGCATCGCGGGCCGCATTCGCGCGATGTTCGGGTAGCGGGGAATCATGGCCGAGCGCAAGATCCGACTGGTGGTGGCCAAGCCCGGGCTCGACGGACACGACCGCGGCGCCAAGATCGTCGCGCGCGCGCTCCGGGACGCGGGCTTCGAGGTGATCTACACGGGGCTGCACCAGACGCCCGAGCAGATCGTCGCGACGGCCGTCCAGGAGGACGCGGACGCCGTCGGGCTCAGCGTGCTGTCGGGCGCCCACAACTACCTCTTCGCGCGCGTGCTCGAGCTGCTCAAGGAAAAGGGCGCGGACGACATCGCCGTGTTCGGCGGCGGGATCATCCCGGCCGAGGACATCAAGGCGCTCAAGGTCATGGGCGTCAAGGAGATCTTCACCCCCGGCGCCTCCACCCAGGACATTGTCCGCTTCGTCCGCGAGCATATCCGCGCTGCCGTATGAGCGTGTGTGCCGCATGAGCGCGTTTGGACAGTCCGCCGGTGCCTCCCTCCGACGGCCGTCCGGTGGCACGGAGATCGCGCGTGGATTTTGAGCTGACGCGGGAGCAGCAGGCGATACGGACCATGGCACGGGACTGGGCGCTCGCCGAGGTCGCGCCCGTCATCCACCGCTACGACGAAGCCCACGAATTTCCCCACGAGATCCTCCGGAGCCTCGGCAAGACGGGGCTCTTGGGCGCGCTCGTGCCGGAGGAGTACGGCGGTGCCGCGCTCGACTACGTCTCGTACGCGCTGGCCGTCGAGGAGCTCAACCGCGTCGACGCCTCAGTGGGCATCACGATGTGGGCCCACAACTCCCTCTGCACCAACCACATCGCGCTCTTCGGCTCGAAGGAGCAGAAGGCGGCGTACCTGCCTCGGCTGGCGCGCGGCGAGGCCCTCGGAGCCTGGGGGCTGACCGAGTCGGGATCGGGCTCGGATGCCGCGGCGATGCAGTCGCGCGCCGTCCCCGACGGCTCCGGCTTCATCCTCAACGGCGGCAAGGCCTTCATCACGAATGCCGGGGTGGCGGAGCTGGTCGTCGTCATGGCTGTCACCGATCCGGGGCGGGGCAACAAGGGCATCTCGGCCTTCGTGCTCGAGAAGGGCATGGCAGGTCTCCACGCTGGGCGGCCCTACCGCAAGCTCGGGCTTCACGCCTCCAACACCGCCGAGCTGGTCTTCGACAACGTCGCCGTCCCCGGCGCCAACCTGCTGGGCGAGCCCCACATGGGCTTCGTCAACACGCTGCAGGTGCTCGAGGGCGGCCGCGTCGCCATGGCCGCCATGGGCGTCGGCATCGCGCAGGCCGCGCTCGACCAGGCGCTCGGCTACATGAAGCAGCGGCGGGCCTTCGGCAGGACGCTGGCCGAGTTCAACGGGTTGCAGGGCATGATCGCGGACATCGGGACCGACGTCGAGGCCGCGCGACTCCTCACGCTCCGCGCCGCGGCCCTCAAGGACGCGGGACGGCCCGCGAAGACGGCCGCCTCCATGGCCAAGCTCTTTGCCTCCGAGGTCGCCATGAAGGCGGCGACCAAGGCGCTGCAGATCCATGGCGGCGCCGGCTATATCACCGAGTTTCCCATCGAGCGCATTTTCCGCGACGCGAAGCTGACCGAGATCGGCGAGGGCACCTCGGAGATCCAGCGCATGGTCATAGCCCGCGACATTCTCGGCCTCCGCTAGGGCGAGGCACATACCCGTGCAGGACGCGAGCGTGCTCTACGAGGTCAGGGACGGCGTCGCCACCATCACGCTCAACCGCCCCGACGTGCTCAACGCAATCCACAACGATCTCGTGGCGCAGCTGGCGGATCATGCGGAGGCCGCGGCGAAGGATCCCGACGTCTGGGTGGTCGTCGTGCGGGGCCGGGGCCGGGCGTTCTGCTCGGGCATGGACAGACAGGCGCTCTCCGCGGGACGCATCGGCGACGCCTTCTACAGGCACTGGATCCGCGGGCTCAATTGCCTCGAGGACATGGACAAGCTCGTCGTCGGGGTGCTGCACGGCTACTCGATCGGCGGCGGTCTCCAGCTGGCCGTAGCCTGTGACCTGCGCCTGGCGGCCGACGACGCCATCCTGGGGCTGGGCGCCACGCGCCACGGCCTCATCCCCGACGGCTCGATCTTGAGGCTCGCGCGCATCATCGGTCTCGGGCGGGCCAAGGAGCTGACGCTCCTGAACGACCACGTCGGCCCCGAGGCGGCCCTCGCCATGGGGCTCGTCAACTGGGTCGTGCCGGCGTCGCAGATCGACGCCAAGCTCGCCGAGATCGTGGAGAAGGCCTTCCACGCCTCGCGCACGGCCACGGGCCACGCCAAGCGGCTGCTGCACGCGTCCTTCCACACGGACCCGCGCGACATGATCGAGGAGGTCATGCGGGCGCAGCAGGAGTGCATGGAATCGTGGGAGATCGAGGCGGCGAACCGGGCGTGGGACGCCTCGAAGCAGGACGTCCGCTTCCACCCGCCCCAGCGCCGAGACTAGCCCGGATTATGCGCGAACAGGCGCCCACCTCACCCCGGCCCTCTCCCTCGCCGAGGGAGAGGGAGCCGTTTCGATCCCCTCGCCCCCGGAGGGGGAGAGGGTCAGGGTGAGGGGGAGTGCAGGACGCGGGAACGGCCTTCATGAATAATTCACGCTAGCCCAGTTAGAGACCCGACAGCGCCTGTTGGCCAGTGCCGGCAGTGGTGCTCGGAAGATTGACCCGAGCGGTGTCTTCCGAGTAGACTTCCGAGCACGATGGACCTAGTCGAGCTGCTCAAGCGCCCGGAGGGCAAGACCCTCGAGTTCAAGCGCGAGCTGTCGGCGCCGGAAGGAGCCCTCAGGACGATCATCGCGTTCGCGAATACCGCGGGCGGAACGCTTCTGGTCGGGGTCGAAGACCGGAGTGGTCACGTCCGCGGCGTCAGCGAACCTCTCGATCTGGAAGAACGTCTGGCCAACCTGATCTGCGATCAGGTGGCCCCTCGGCTCATGCCGGAGATCGAGATCTTGCCCTGGCGCCGCACCCAGGTCCTGGCCGTGCGGGTCTACCCGAGCCCGAGCCGCCCGCACTATCTCGAACGCGCGGGGCCCGATGGCGGCGTCTACGTGCGCGTGGGCTCCACCAACCGGCTGGCCGACCGGGAACTGATCGAGGAGCTGCGCCGCTTCGGTCGCGGCGAAGCCTTCGACGAGCAGCCGATGCCGAACCTCAACTCGGAAGCGCTGGACTTCCGAGCCGCTTCCGAGTCCTTCGCTCTCGTCCGCAGAATCGTCCGCCGCGACCTCGAGACTCTCCGCCTCGTGACGGATCACCAGGGGCGCAAGGTGCCCACCGTCGGCGGGGTCCTCCTGTTCGGCCGCCAACGCCAGCGCCACTTCCCCGACGCCTGGATCCAGGCCGGCCGGTTTCGGGGCACCGACAAGAGTCACATCCTCGACCGCACCGAGATCCGCTCCCATCCGGTGCAGGCCATCGAGGAGGCGATCGCCTTCGTGCAGAAGCACGGACTCCACGGGGCCGAGATCGGCGCCGTGCGCCGCCGCGAACGCTGGAGCCTGCCGCCCGTGGCCGTCCGCGAGGCCGTGATCAACGCGGTCGCGCACGCCGACTACGCGCAGCGCGGCGCCCCGCTGCGCATCGCCATCTTCAACGACCGGCTGGAGGTCGAGAACCCCGGGCTCCTCCCGTTCGGGCTCACCGTCGAGGATCTCCCTCGCGGTGTCTCGAAGCTTCGCAATCGAGTCATCGGACGGGTCTTCCACACGCTCGGGCTGATCGAGCAGTGGGGCAGCGGCGTGCAGCGCATGACGGGCGCCTGCCGCGAAGCGGGGCTTGCCCTCCCGGTCTTCGAGGAGATCGGCACGCGGTTTCGGGTGACCCTTCCGAGCGCGCGCGTCAGCGCACCCGCCCTGGACGAGACCGACCAGGCCATCGTGAAGGCCCTGGCGGGCGGCAAGGGGCTACTCACCAGCGAGATCGCCGGCGCGATCCACCTAACCTCGCGCTCCACGCGCACGCGGCTCGCCCGGCTCGTCGCGGGCGGGCTCGTCCGCGAGGTCGGCACGGGGCCGCAGGATCCGAAGCGACGTTACTATCGAACGGAAGGATGAAGCGAGGGAGGGAGATGGCGAAGCCGAAGAAGGACGCACGGGCAGACTCGAGCACCGCGGCCAACGTCGGCTACGAAGCGCAGCTCTGGCAGATGGCCGACGCGCTACGCGGCAGCATGGACGCCGCCGAGTACAAGCACGTCTGCCTCGGCCTCCTCTTTCTCAAGTACATCTCCGACGCCTTCGAGGAGCGACATGCCGCGCTCCTGGCGGAAAAGTCAAAGGGGGCCGATCCAGAGGATCCCGACGAGTACCGCGCCCAGAGTATCTTCTGGGTGCCGCCTGAGGCGCGCTGGTCGCACCTGAAGGCGCAGGCCCGCCAGTCCACCATCGGCCGGCTCGTGGACGACGCCATGGCCGGCATCGAACGCGACAACCCGGCGCTCAAGGGCGTGCTGCCCAAGGACTACGCCCGCCCCGCGCTGGACAAGACGCGCCTCGGCCAGCTCATCGACCTCATCAGCAACATCAAGGTCGGCGACGAGGCGAGCCGCGCCAAGGACGTGCTCGGCCGCGTCTATGAGTACTTCCTCTCGCAGTTCGCGAGCGCCGAGGGGAAGAAGGGCGGCGAGTTCTACACGCCGCGCTGCGTGGTCAAGCTGCTGGTCGAAATGCTCGAGCCCTACCGCGGCCGGGTGTACGACCCCTGCTGCGGCTCGTCGGGCATGTTCGTGCAGTCGGTGGAGTTCATCCGCGCGCACGCCAAGGGCAACGGCAACAGCGGCAAGGCCAGGGCCGACATCTCGATCTACGGCCAGGAGTCGAACTACACCACCTGGCGGCTGGCCAAGATGAACCTCGCCATCCGCGGCATCGACGGCCAGATCGCCCACGGCGACACCTTCCACAACGACCGCCACCCCGACCTCAAGGCCGACTTCATCCTCGCCAACCCGCCCTTCAACATCTCCGACTGGGGCGGCGAGCGCCTGCGCGACGACAAGCGCTGGCAGTACGGCGCGCCACCGGCCGGCAACGCAAACTTCGCCTGGGTGCAGCACATCGTCCACCACCTGGCGCCCGCGGGCGTGGCCGGCTTCGTGCTCGCCAACGGCTCGATGTCGTCCAACCAGTCCGGCGAGGGCGAGATCCGCAAGAGCCTGATCGAGGCTGACCTCGTGGACTGCATGGTCGCGCTGCCAGGCCAGCTCTTCTACTCGACGCAAATCCCCGCCTGCCTGTGGTTCCTCGCGCGCGACCGCAAGAACGGCAAGTTCCGCGACCGTCGCGGCCACGTGCTCTTCATCGACGCCCGCAAGCTCGGCCCGCTCGTGGACCGCACCCATCGCGAGCTGACCGCCGAGGACATCGCCCGCATCGCCAACACCTACCACGCCTGGCGCGGCGAACCTGTTTCTCCCCCTCTCCCTCAGGAAGAGGGCAGGGGTGAGGGTGGGGGCTATGCCGACGTGCCCGGCTTCTGCAAGAGCGCGCCTCTGGACGAGGTGCGCAAGCACGGCCACGTGCTCACGCCCGGCCGCTACGTTGGCGCAGAAGCACAGGAGGACAACGGTGAGCCGTTCGAGGAGAAGATGCAGCGGCTCACCGCGAAGCTACGCGAGCAGCAGGCCGCGACCGCGAAGCTTGATGCCGCCATTGCCGCCAACCTGAAGGAGCTTGGTTATGGCGGGTGACATGGGGGCCGCGGCGCTTCGGGACCTTCTCACCAAGACGAAGGACGGCGACTGGGGCAAAGACTCTCCCGCAAAAGGGCTCGTGCCCTATCGCGTGATTCGTGGAACTGACTTCCCGAGCGTTCGCTACGGGGATACGTCGTCGGTCCCAATTCGATATCTCAGCGATTCAACAGTAGATCGGCGCACGCTCGCCGCGGATGACATCCTGCTGGAGACTGCGGGCGGGAGTCCTGACCGCCCTACTGGACGCAGTCTCCTGATCACCCAGAAGCTGCTCGCGTCGCTCGATCTTCCTGCGACGTGCGCGAGCTTTGCTCGATTCCTGCGGGTCGATCGGAACAAGGCTGAGCCGCAGTATGTGTACTGGTTCCTGCAGTATCTCTACGCGAGCGGCCAGATGGAGGAGCACCAGGTCCAACACACCGGTGTCGCGCGGTTTCAGTACACGAAGTTCGCGGAGAGCCGAGAGATTCCCCTCCCGCATCGAGACGAACAATTCGCCATCGCCCACATCCTCGGCACGCTGGACGACAAGATCGAGCTGAACCGGGGGATGAACGAGACGCTGGAAGCGATGGCGCGGGCGCTCTTCAAGTCGTGGTTCGTGGACTTTGACCCCGTCCGTGCCAAGGCCGAAGGCCGCGATCCCGGCCTCCCCCAGCCCCTCGCCGCCCTCTTCCCTGCCCGCCTCGTCGACTCCGAACTCGGTGAGATTCCGGAAGGGTGGGAGGTGAACAGGCTTTCCGACCTTTGCTCGACACAGTACGGCTATACGGCAAGTGCGGTTGATGAGCCGGTTGGTCCCAAGTTCTTGCGGGTGACAGACATCAACAAGCGGAACTGGATCGAATGGGCCGACGTGCCTCACTGTGCAATCGGCCGAGAGGAAAGTGCATCCTATGCTCTGAAGCTCGGGGACTTGGTCGTCGCTCGAATGGCCGACCCCGGCAAATCGGCGATTATCGAGGAAGAGATCAACGCGGTGTTCGCTTCCTACCTTGTTAGGTTGAAAACGGCGTCGCTCGCTCACAGCTACTACGTGTACGGTTTCCTCAAGTCAGACTTCTATTCGGAGTATGCGGAGGGCGCAAGGAGCGGATCAGTGCAGGCGAACATGAATGCCAAGGTCATCGTGGGTGCGAGCCTCGTCGTTCCCCCGGTCGCGCTGATGGAACGGTTTCTTCGGGCAATCCTCCCGCTGCGGCAAAGACTTGTGGCTAATGTTCGCGAATCCCGCACCCTCGCCGCCCTACGCGACACCCTGCTACCGAACCTCATCTCCGGCGAGCTGCGGGTGAAGGACGCTGAGAAGTTCATCGCGAGGGCGACCTGATGGCTCGCGCACCTTCCAGCACCCCCCGCGAAGGGCTCAAGGCGGCCCGCTTGCTGATGGTCCTCAGCAGCGTCTCGCCGCTCTTCATCCTGTGGGCGATTCGCGGGAACAGCCTCATCCCCGATCGCTACTTCATCGGGTTTTGCGCCGTGATGGTCGTCGTGCCGAACGCCTTCCTGTGGCTACGAATCTGGACGGCCAGGAAGCAGGCCGACAAGCGCGAGCTCACCGTGGGTACGGCCGACGACCACCGCGACCACATCCTCGTCTACCTGTTCGCGATGCTGCTGCCGTTCTATTCGGAAGACCTTGGAAGCTGGCGGTACCTGGGTGCCTCGTTCGCCGCCCTGGCGTTCATCGTGTTCCTGTTCTGGCACCTGAACCTGCACTACATGAACCTGCTGTTCGCGGCCCTCGGGTACCGAGTCTTCACGGTGTACCCACCGGCCGACGCCAATCCGCTCACAGGAAGGGTCCGTCACGCCGTTATCACGCGCCGGGTCAGCCTGATCTCCGGTGACCGGCTTGTCGCCTACCGCCTGAGCGACACGGTGTATGTGGAGGCAGAGGCATGACGCTGGACTTCGACCTCGGAAACGTGACGATCACGGAGTTCGGCGTCGGAATTGACGACGGCAACGGGCAGTCCTTCGTCGCAGTGCCGGTGGATGCGGATGTTCAGGCCGCGCTGCGCGAGATGGTCCAGGCGACCTGGGACGCGATGCAGAAGGACGAGGATGGCCCCGCGAAGTACGAGCCGTCCGAGAAGCACGGGAGCACGGAGTACCTCTACCTTCCACTGGACGACGGTATGGCCTCGTCCGTTCGGGAGCTGCACGAAGCGGCGAATCTGCATATCGAGGCCACCGCACTGGACGACCCGTCCGACGTGTTCTGCTACTTCGCCCGGCTGACCGACAAGAAGAAGCGACGCCTGTCCGCCCTACGACGGGCGACGCAGTTCAAAGGGGTTCTGAAGAAGCGTCTGATCCGCTTCGTCACGGACTCGCTCAAGCTGATCGAAGACGGCGTGTTCAAGCTGGACAGCGACTTCGACCTTCTTGTCGACTCGGCCAACGTCCACGTCCTTCGGCCCAGCGGCTTCGAGTTCGCCGGGAAGCTCCAGCAAGCGATCCTGGATGCGGTCCCGGAGAACATCAAGGCGATCCGGAAGGACCTCGCGTTCGTGGAATTCGACGGCATCGAGGAGTACGCCGGCAAGCACCCTCGCGCTGCCCGTTATCTCGCTTCGATCCGGGAGCAGGACGAGACCAAGAGCATCGACAAGGCCGCGCTCAAGAGTCTCTGCAAGCGCACCGGGGTCGAGGTCACCGAGTCGAAGGGTAAGGTCGCCGTCTCCGCCGGCCACGAGATGGGCTTCTTGGAGGTCCTCGACCGACGGCGGTACGAGGTGAGCCTCGTGAAGGAGAAACCTGAGCGATACCGCGCAGCGAGCCGAAGAAAGATCAATGAGTAGGGCGGGCATCCATCGGGAGGCTCCCTGATGGCCGAGGTCATGACGTCGACCTTCATCATGCACGGCGCCCGCGACGCAGCGGCACGCGGCCTCGTGCATATCGAGCAGCAGGTCCAGGCGCTCGAGTCGGCGGTGGCAGAGAACCCCGGGCTCGCCTTCGACCTGGCCAAGACGCTGGTCGAGAGCGTCTGCCGGGCGGTGCTCGACGAGCGGTCGATCGCGTTCGGCGAAGCGGATGACCTACCCAAACTCTTCAAGACGGCCTCAACTCATCTTCCATTCCTTCCGGTGACCGCCACCGACGCGGCCGAGACCCGCAAGAGCCTAGCGCAGACACTGAACGGGCTGCATACCACGATTCAGGGCATCTGCGAGCTGCGCAACCAGTGCGGCTTCGCCTCGCACGGGGCGGGCACGGCGCGCCCGACCATGGAGTCGGTGCAGGCTCTGCTGGCCGCCGGAGCCGCTGACGCGATTGTCGGCTTCCTTCACCGCGTTCACCGACAGGACCGCAGGCCGCCGCCTTCGCCGCGGGCGCTGTACGACAACAACGGCGCGTTCAACGACTCCGTGGACGAGGCCCACGGGACGATCCGCATCTACGAGGTCGAGTTCCGGCCCAGCGAGGTTCTGTTCCAGATGGAGCCGGAAACCTATCGGGTCTATCTCGCCGAGTTCGATGGGGAGGCCGAGGACGCCGAAGCCATGACCGCACGCGATGGTCCAGCGGAGGTCGCGCCATGACGGAGCGGGGCGTCACGGAATCGGTCGTCGAGCAGGCCACGCTGGCCTGGTTGGAGAGCGCCGGCTGGCAGATCGCGCACGGCCCGGACATCGCGCCGGACATGCCGGCGGCCGAGCGCGCCGACTACAGCGAGGTCGCGCTGGCGCAGCGTTTGCGAGACGCCCTCGCCCGGCTCAACCGGGCGCTGCCTGCCGAGGCACTGGAAGACGCCTTCCGCAAGCTCACGCGGCCGGAGGGGGCCGAGCTGGTCGGCCGCAACCGCACACTGCACCGCCTGCTCGTGGACGGAGTGACGATCGAGTACCGGTCGGCGGAGGGCGACATCCGCGGCGCGCAGGCGCGCGTGATCGACTTCGACGACCCCGCGAACAACGACTGGCTCGCGGTCAACCAGTTCAGCGTCGTGGAGAACAAGCACAGCCGTCGACCGGACGTGGTGCTGTTCGTTAACGGCCTGCCGCTGGGCGTGCTGGAGCTCAAGAACGCCGCGAACGAGGATGCCACGATCTGGAGCGCCTACCAGCAGATCCAGACCTACAAGGCCGAGACCCCGGCGCTGTTCACGACCAACGCCGTGCTCGTTGTGTCCGACGGCGTGGAGGCACGCGCAGGGACACTCACCGCCGGGCGCGAGTGGTTCAAGCCCTGGCGCACGATCTCCGGCGAGGCTTTGGCGGACGCCCACATGCCCGAGCTCCAGGTGGTGATCGAGGGTCTTTTGGCGCCGCGGCGCTTTCTTGACTTGGTGCGCGACTTCGTCGTGTTCGAGCACGACGGCGGGCGCGTTGCCAAGAAGATGGCCGGGTACCACCAATTCCACGCGGTGCAGGTGGCGGTGGGCGAGACGCTGCGCGCCGCGGAGCTGCGCCGCGCCGCCGACCATGTGGCCGAGGCCGAGGGTCGCTACGAGGCGGGGCGCAAGCCGGGGGGCAAGCCCGGCGAC